>Ga0070665_100004641_pt1 | contig 14355 bp, 12 predicted proteins | sample KBSS13metaG_FD_65862 | JGI IMG/M metagenome (GOLD analysis project Ga0070665, IMG submission 65862) | Switchgrass rhizosphere microbial communities from Kellogg Biological Station, Michigan, USA - KBS S1-3 metaG | ecosystem: Host-associated > Plants > Roots > Rhizosphere > Soil ... | reverse complement strand
ATGTTGCGCAGCAGCAGCCTGTTGACCTTGACCTCCGGGATCGCGCCGCCGGTGAAGCCGAGCACGAGCAGGCGCCCGGTCGGCCGCAGCGCGCGGAGACTGTCGACGAACCGGTCGCCGCCGACGGGGTCGGCCACGAGGTCCACGCCGCCGCCGGTCAGCTCGAGCGCCTCCTCGCGCCAGGCGCCGTCGGAGCGCAGCACCTCGTGGGCGCCGGCGTCGCGCGCGACGCGCTCCTTCTCGTCGGAGGACACGACGGCGATCGTCTGCGCGCCGAGCCCGCGCGCCATCTGCAGCGTCGCGGTCCCGAGGCCGCCCGCGGCGCCGTGGACCAGGATCGTCTCCCCCGCGCGCAGGCGCCCGCGCATGACGAGCGCGAACCAGGCCGTGTGGTAGTTGAGGACGAGCCCGGCGCCCTGCGCGAAGTCGAGCCCGTCGGCCAGCGGGAACGTGTCGTCCACGGCGGCGACGGCGAGCTCGGCCCAGCCGCCGCCCTGCGTCATCGCGGCGACACGGTCACCGGGGGCGAACGGGCTGCCCTCCGGCGCCGCGCGCACGATGCCCGCAGCCTCGACGCCCGGCACGTAGGGCGGCTCGGCCGCCGACTGGTACTGGCCGCGGGCCTGCAGCACGTCCGGGAACGACACGCCGGCGGCGCGCACCTCGAAGAGGACGCCGTCGCCCGCGTCCGGCTCGGGCACGTCGGCGACGACGACCGCATCCGGGCCCTCGAGCGCGGTGACCTGGAGTGCGCGCATCGCCCGGCGGCGCTAGGCCGGCCTGGCCCACTCCACGTGAGCCTGGATCGCCGTGCCCGACGGGTCCATCCAGCCCTTGGAGCCGGCGTAGGCGAGCATCTTGTCCAACCCCGCGTTCCAGTCGGGGTCCGCGGCGAGGTCGCCGGCGAGCCGCCGCACGGCGTCGACGGTGATGAACGCGTTGCCGTCCTCCGCGATCGTGCCGACGCCGTCCAGCGCGCGACTCAGCTCGGTGGGATGCGGCTGCGCGGCCTGCGCGAGCACCTTGAAGGAGCCGAGATCGCGCGGATCGGCGAGCGAGACGCTCGGGGGCGCGACGGTGAGGTCGACGAGGACGTCCATGGCGCGTGAGGCTAGTTGGTAGGTTCCGTCGCCCTGTGAGCGGCCGGATCCTCTGGAACCCCCCGCGCGATGTGCGCGAACACACGACCGTCGGTCGGTATCTGAACTGGATGCGCGACGAGCACGGTCGCGACCTCGCCGACTGGGACGAGCTCTGGCGCTGGTCCGTCGACGACCTCGAGGGCTTCTGGGCGTCGCTGTGGGAGTTCTTCGACGTGCAGGCCAGCGAGCCGTACGACAAGGTCCTCACGACCCGCGAGATGCCGGGTACGAAGTGGTTCACCCAGTCGCGGCTGAACTACACCGAGCACATGCTCGGCACGCGCGAGGACGACGACCGCGTCGCGATCGTCGCGCGCTCGCAGACCCGGGAGCCGATGTCGCTCACCTTCGGGGAGCTGCGCGAGCAGGTCGCACGCTGCCGTTGGGGCCTGCAGAGCCTCGGCGTCGGACCCGGCGACCGCGTCGTCGGCTACCTGCCCAACGTCCCCGAGACGGTCGTCGCCTTCATCGCCACCGCGAGCCTCGGCGCGACGTGGGCGACGTGCGCGCCCGAGTTCGGCTCGCGCAGCGTCATCGACCGCTTCGCCCAGATCGAGCCGAAGGTCCTCCTGACCGTCGGCGGCTACGGATTCCGCGACCGCTATCTCGACCGGACGGAGGAGGTCGCCAAGCTCCGCGAGGCGCTGCCGACCGTCGAGCACGTCGTGCACGTGCCCTACGGCGAGGCCGTGGTCGGAGACGCGATCGAGTGGTCCGAGCTGCTCAGGTACGTCGGCCCGCTGGAGTTCGAGCAGGTGCCGTTCGACCACCCGCTCGTCGTGCTCTTCTCGTCCGGGACGACCGGCCTGCCCAAGGCGATCGTGCACGGCCACGGGAACCTCCTCGTCGAGCACTTCAAGGCGCACGGCCTGCACTGGGACGTCGGGCCCGAGAAGCGCCTCCTGCAGTTCACGACGACCGCGTGGATGATGTGGAACGCGCTCGTGTCGGTGCTGATCCTGCGCGCCTCGATCGTCCTCATCGACGGCGACCCGACCTGGCCCGACCTCGGCCTCCAGTGGCGGCTGGCGGCCGAGACGGGCGCGACGCACGTCGGCATGTCCCCGGCCTTCCTCATGGCGTGCCGCAAGGCCGGGCTGCAGCCGGGCCGCGACCTCGATCTGTCGCGGCTGAAGACGGTCATCACCGCCGGCTCGCCGCTGCCGCCCGAGGGCTTCGGGTTCGTCTACGACCAGCTCGGGCCCGAGACGCTGCTCATCAACGGCAGCGGCGGCACCGACGTGTGCTCGGCGTTCGTGACCGGCTCGCCGATGCTGCCGGTCTACGAGGGCGAGCTCGCCGCGCCCGCGCTCGCGGTCGACTGCAGGGCCTTCGACGAGGACGGCAACACCGTCGTCGGCGAGCTCGGGGAGTTCGTCGTGACGACGCCGATGCCGTCGATGCCGGTCCGCCTGTGGAACGACCCCGACGGCGAGCGCCTGCGCGAGGCGTACTTCGACCGCTACCCCGGCGTGTGGCGCCAGGGCGACTGGGCGCTGTTCACCGAGCGCGGCAGCTGCATCATCACCGGCCGCTCCGACGCGACGCTGAACCGCGGCGGCGTGCGGCTGGGGACGAGCGAGATCTACACGGCGGTCGAGGAGCTGCCGGAGGTCGTCGACTCACTCATCGTGCACCTGGAGGACGACGAGGGCGGCGCGGGCGAGCTCGTGCTGTTCGTGGTCCTCGCGGATGGCGCGACGCTCGACGACGAGCTGCGGGCGAAGATCCGCAGGACGCTGCGCACAGAGCTCTCGCCGCGCCACGCGCCCGACACGATCGTCCCGGTGCCCGCGGTGCCGCGGACGCGGACCGGCAAGAAGCTCGAGACGCCCGTGAAGCGCATCCTGCGCGGGGCGAAGGCGGAGGACGTCGCGGCGCGCGACGCCCTCCTGGATCCCTCGGCGATCGACGCGTTCGTCGCGTACGCCGCGCGGGACGAACCGGCGACGGCCTAGGCGACCGCGCTCAGCGCGGCGCGGTCTCCGAGGAGCTCCTCGGCCTCGTCGGCGAAGCGATCCGGCCCGCCCGATGCCCGCAGGCGCGCGCCCGCGGCCTCGGCGCCCGGGCGCCTGGCGATCGCCTCGCGGACCGCGACGCGCAGACGCTCGGGCGTGAGCTTCTTCGACGGCAGCATCACGCCGGCGCCACACTCGCTGACGCGGCGGGCGACCTCGGGCTGGTCGCGCCCGAACGGCACGACCGCCAGCGGCACGCCCGCGGTGACGGACTTCTGCACGATGCCCATGCCGCCGTGGCAGACGACGGCGGCCGCGCGGTCGAGCACGTGCCCGTGGGGCACGAAGCGCTCGACGCGGGCGTTGGGCGCGGTCGGCAGGTCGGCGCCGTGGGCGTCGGCGAGCGTCACGACGACGCGGACCGGCTCGTCGCGCAGGGCTTCGATCGCCGCGCGCGCGAGGGTCTCGTCGCCCTGGTACTCGGTCGAGCACGTGACGAGCACCCACGGGTCTCCGTCCTCGAGCAGCCAGCCGGGGGCGTCCTCCTCGGGCTCCCAGATCTGCGGACCGACGTGGCGGAACATGTCCGGCAGGCCCGTGCGCGGGTACTCGAGCGGCTCGCCCGTCAGCACGATGAGGCGGTCGGGACGGATCACGTGCTCGATCGCGTCCGGGAGCGGCGCGAGCCCCGCGTCCGCCCGCAGGCGGTTGATGCCGGGCATCATCGCCTTCGAGTAGACGCTGACCATGAGGCGGTTCATGAGCCGGTTGCGCATCCGCCCGACCGGGCCGGCGATCGGCTTGAGCCCGAACCCGAACGGCGGGACCTCGTCGGTCGGGTACGCGAGGAGCGTCGGCTGGATCGAGGCCCACGGGAGACCTGTGGCCTCGGCGGCGACGACGGCGCCGTAGGCGTTCATGTCGGTGAGGAGCACGTCGGGCTGCAGCGCGGCGACGTCGTCGCGGAACTGGGCCATCTCGTAGGGGCCGCGCTTCATGAGGTCCTCGAGGCCGCGCGTGAGGCGCTCCCTCGGGTTCGAGACCTCGTAGTCGGTCGCGGGGATCCCGAGGATCCGCGGGTCGACGCCCACGACGTCGCGCAGTCCGGCGGCGCGGACGGCGTCGACGTGCTTCGGGGCGGTCCGCAGGTGCACCGTGTGGCCGCGGTCCTGCAGCGCGAGGAAGCCGGGGACCATGGGGAAGAGGTGGCCGCTGGCCGGTGATGTGTAGGCGTAGAACGTCGACATCGGTCAGGACTCCCGTCCGTGAGGTGGGTTGAGGCAGGCGGTGATGAGGTCGGCGACGGCGTCCGTCGCCGCCTCGGGCGACAGGCCCTCGACGACTCGCAGGACCTGCCACAGCTCGACGCCGGTGACGCCGACGAGCCGCGCGCGAAGGACGTGGCGGGCGTCGGGCATGAGGGCGTCGAGCTGGCCGGCGAACGTCCTCTCGATCCACGCGCGGTGATTCGCGCGGCCGAGCTCGGCCATCTCGGCGAGCGACGGGGTCGCGTCCTCCTGACGCAGCAGGCGATCCATCATCGGTCCCCAGCGCTCGTACTGACGGGCGACCGCCTCGGCGACCGCCCGGGGCTCGTCGGCGGGCGGCTCGCCGCGCGCCGCTGAGATCTGCGGGACCATCCAGGTCCCGACCGCGCGGACGAGACCGTCCTTCGTCCCGACCCGTCGGATGACCGTCTGGAGCCCGACGCCCGCACGCTCCGCGACCGCACCGAGCGTGATCTGGTCGAACGGGCGCTCGGTGAACAGCGCGAGCCCCGCCTCGTAGATCCGCCGTGTGTTGGCCTCTGCCGCCTTCGCGCGGTCGCGCTGGACGTAGGTGCGGGTGGGCGTCGACTTCACGGGAACGACGCTACCGCGAAATTCGGGGTCGGCGGAAGTGCGGCTAACCCCACATCGAGGGACGGATGACACCACGACCGATGAGTCCCGGCAGGCCCCGGCGTTCTAGGGTCGCGATGCCCACCGACCCAGGAGCCACCATGAGCGACACGACCACCCCGATCGTCACCGGGACCGACTTCATCACCGTGCCGACGAAGGACATCGCCGCGTCCGAGGCGTTCTACGGCGGGCTGCTCGGCCTGACGTTCGCCAAGCGCTGGGGCAAGATGCCCGGCGCCGAGTACGAGACGGGCAACCTCACGCTCGCGCTCATGGAGCCGGAGGCGTTCGGCGGCGAGTTCCGCAAGAGCGGGACGGCGGTGGCGCTGCGCGTCGACGACGTGGCCGCGCGCCGCGAGGAGCTCGAGGCCAAGGGCGTGACGTTCTTCGGCGAGACGATCGACTCGGGCGTCTGCTTGCAGGCGTTCTTCGCCGACCCCGACGGCAACCCGCTCATCCTGCACCACCGCTACGCGCCCGTGTGAGCCGGTGTGAGCGCCGTGCGAGCGCCCTGCGAGCGGGTGCGCCGACAGTGCTCCCATGACCACCACGCACGACCTCGCGATCGAGGCCGCCGGGCTCACCAAGCGCTTCGGCGCGACGGTCGCGCTCGACGGCGTCGACCTCACCGCTCCTCGCGGCACGGTGCTCGGCGTCCTCGGTCCGAACGGCGCCGGCAAGACCACCGCCGTCCGGATCCTCGCCACCCTGCTGCGCCCCGACGGCGGCACCGCGCGCGTCGCCGGGCACGACCTCCTGCGCGACCCCGCCGCCGTCCGCCGTCAGATCGGCCTCACCGGGCAGTACGCCTCCGTCGACGAGCTGCTGACCGGCCGCCAGAACCTCGTGATGATCGGGCGCCTGCTCGATCTCAGGCCGCGCGACGCGAAGGCGCGCGCCGCCGAGCTGCTGGACTGGTTCGGCCTCGACGACGCCGCCGACCGCCCCGCCAAGACCTACTCCGGCGGCATGCGGCGGCGCCTGGACCTGGCCGCGAGCCTCGTCGGCCGCCCGGCCGTCGTGTTCCTCGACGAGCCGACCACCGGACTGGACCCGTCCAAGCGCGATGACATGTGGGACGTCGTCCGCGGCCTCGTCCGCGACGGCTCCACCGTGCTGCTCACGACCCAGTACCTCGAGGAGGCCGACGAGCTGGCCGACGACATCGTCGTCTTCGACCAGGGCCGTGTCATCGCCCACGGCACCCCCGACGTCCTCAAGCGCATCGCCGGCGACCAGCGCATCACGGTGCGGCCCGCCGACCCGGAGGCGCTCGCGTTCGTCGCCCAGATCGTCGGGGAGGCGACCGGCACGCACGCCGACGTCACGCCACGCGGCACCGTCACCGCCTCCACGCGCGGCGACGAGGGCTTCGCCGCCATCGTCGCGGGCCTGGACAGCGCGGGCATCGCGGTGACCGAGCTGTCCCTGCACCTGCCCAGCCTCGACGAGGTCTTCTCCGCGCTCACGCGCAAGGAGACCAAGGGGCGCGTCTTCGAGGAGGTGGCGGCATGACCACCACGCTCCGCCACAGCGCCGTCATCGCCAAGCGCAGCCTGATCGGGACCATGCGGACCCCGGAGGCGCTCGTCGACGTGACGCTGCAGCCGATCATCTTCCTGCTGCTCTTCACCTACGTGTTCGGCGGCGCCATCGCAGGCGGCTCCCAGCACGACTACCTCCAGTTCCTGCTGCCCGGCCTCCTCGCCCAGACCATCGCGATGGCGGGCGTGTCCATCGGCGTGAACCTCAACACCGACGTCGAGAAGGGCGTCTTCGACCGCTTCCGCAGCCTGCCCATCGCCAGGGCGGTCCCGCTCGTCGGCGCGGTCCTGGCCGACATGGCGCGCTACGTCCTGCTCTGCGTCGTGATGCTCGGGTTCGGCTACGTCATCGGGTTCCGGGCGACGACGAGCGCTCCGGAGGTGCTGCTCGCCTGCCTGCTGGCCGTCGCCTTCGCGCTGTGCTTCTGCTGGGCGTCGGTGTTCGTCGGCATGCGTGCTCGCACCGCGGGCGCGGTGCAGGGGATCATGTTCCTGATCGTGCTCCCGCTCAGCTTCGGCTCGTCGGCCTTCGTGTCGCCGGACTCGATGCCGGGCTGGCTGCAGACGTTCACGGACGTCAACCCGATCACCCACCTCGTCGGCGCTGAGCGGGCCCTCCTGCTCGGCAGCCCGATGGGCTCACACCTCGCGTGGACGTTCGCGTGGATGGCCGGCCTGCTCGCGGTGTTCGTCCCGCTCGCGCTGCGGGCCTACCGCAACCGCGTCTAGCGTCGCCGGATCGAGCCGGGCCAGGGCCGCAGGGCGGTCCAGGGTCCGGCCGGCCGCGATGGCCGCGTCCGCCGCGTCGCCCCCGAGGGCTGCGCGCAGCTCGTCGACGACGGCGGCCGTCTCCGGGTTGTGCAGGTCGTCGGTCCCGCGCAGGCGCATGCTGGCCCCGAGCATCGCGGCCGCGGCCTGCGGTGCTCCGGACCGCAGCGCCAGCACCGCCGTCGACTCGCCGACCCGGCCCGCGATCGGCAGGTCCTCCGACGCGACCGCGGCCTGGTACGCCCAGTCGAGCTGCTCGCGCGCCACGTCGAGCTCGCCGTCCTCGACCGTCAGTCGGCCCGCGAACCCATAGACGATCGCGCGCTGGTGGCCGTGGTCGGGCCGCGCGGGGCTGGCGTCCTCCACGGCGCGCATGGCCTCGTCGCGCACGGCGCGGGCTCCCTCGCGGTCGCCGAGGCGCCACATCGTCCCGGCCAGGAAGACCATGAGCATCTGGCGCTCCTCCTGCGCCCCGGCGTCGGCCAGGGCCTCCTGGAGCAGATCCCGCGCGGCGACGTGGTCGCCGCGACGCGTCAGGAGGTCCGCCCGCCGCATGAGCGTCATGCCGCTCGGCGCGCCGGACCCGAGCTCGGCGAGCAGCCGCTCGCTCTCCACGAGCGCAGTCTCGGCCGCGTCGAGATCGCCGTCGACCATGCGCAACGACGCGAGCTCGGAGAGCGACGCCGCCAGCCCCCACCGGTCGCCGGCGGACCGGAAGCGCTCGATCGCGACGCCGATGTGCCCGCGCATCTCCTCGAGCTCGCCCAGGTTCTCCGAGATCTGCCCGCGGGCGAACGGCGCCATCGCCCGCAGCCACGGGTCCTCGCTCCCGTCCAGGTCGTCGAGCATCGCGTTGCCGCGCTCCTGGTCGCCGCCGACGAACGCGACGACCGCCGCGACGATGGCCAGCAGCGGCCGGCCGGTGAAGTCCACCCCGTCGAGCATCACGGACGCCTGCTTGACGGCCTCGTGCGGATCGACGGGCTGCTCGTCGGGATCGCTCCAGGCGACGATCGCCTGGGCGAGCAGCCGGTCGAACGGGTCCGCCTCCCCCTCGGCCGCCAGCGCGAAGCGCAGCCAGGCGAGCGCCTCCTCGCGGTTGCCGTCGAGGGCCCAGAACCACAGGAGCGTCGTGACGGTCCGCAGCGCGGTCGCGGCCCCGCCCGTCTCGCCCAGGAACCGGACCCCGGAGAGCACGTTGTCGCGGTCGTCGCGCAGCCGGGCGAGCCACACGAGCTGATCGGGCCCGCGCAGGTGCTCGTCTGCCTGCTCGACGAGCGCGGTGTAGTGCGCCGCGTGCGCCTCGCGCAGGCGCGAGAGCTCGCTCGCCCGCTCGGCCTCCTCCTCGGCGTACTCGCGGATCGTCTCGAGCATCCGCCAGCGCGACGTACCGGCTCCGCGCATGCCGAGCAACGAGCGGTCGACGAGCGCGCAGAGCAGGTCGAAGACCTCGTCGGCGTCCACGCCGTCGCCGGCGCACACCGCCTCGACGGCGTCGAGCGTCGCGCCGGCGGGGAACACGGACAGCCTCCGGGCGAGCCGCCGCTCGGGCTCGCTCAGGAGGTCCCAGCTCCAGTCGACGACCGCGCGCAGCGTCCGCTGACGGCCCGCTGCGGCGCGGCTGCCGCCGGTGAGGAGGCGGAAGCGGTCGTGCAGACGGTCGGAGAGCTCCTGGAGCGACATCGACCGCAGCCGGGCGGCGGCGAGCTCGATCGCCAGCGGGAGGCCGTCGATCCGGCGGCACACGTCCGCGACGATCGGCGCCGTCGTCGCGTCGAGCGCGAAGTCGGGGGTCGCCGACGCGGCGCGCTGGGCGAACAGCAGCACCGCCGCCTCCTCCGCCAGCGGCCCGACGGGGGCGAGCGCCTCTCCGCCGATGCCGAGTGGCTCGCGGCTCGTCGCGAGGATCCGCAGCCGCGGGCAGCCGGCGAGCAGGCGATCGGCGAGCTCCGCCGCGGCCACGACGATGTGCTCGCAGTTGTCGAGCACGAGCAGCGCATCGCTCGCGCCGAGCGCGTCGAGCAGCCGCGACTCCGCGTCGGCCGCCGCCGTCCGGCGGTCCGGCATCGTCGCCTCGCGAAGGCCGAGTGCGCCGAGCACCGCGGGCGCGAGGCTCTCGCCGTCGCCGAGCGACGCGAGCTCGACGAGCCACGACGTCCCCTGCGCACGGGCCGCGAGCTCGAGCGCGAGGCGCGTCTTGCCCGCGCCGCCGGTCCCGACGAGCGTCACGAGCCGATGCCGCGAGAGGAGATCCGACGCACGCTGCAGGTCCGCCTCCCTGCCGACGAAGCTCGTCCGGGCGGCCGGCAGGTTCCCACGCGGTGCGGGTGCGACGGCGACCTCGCCGCGCAGGACCGCGAGGTGCGCCTCCTGCAGCACGGCCGAGGGCATCGCGCCGAGCTCGTCGTCGAGCGCGGCGCGCAGCGTCTCGTAGGCGGCGAGCGCATCCGCCTGGCGCCCCGACTCGGCCAGCGCCTGCATGCGCAGCGCGCCCAGGCGCTCGTGGAGCGGGTGCTCGTCGGCCAGCTCGGTCAGCTCGGCGAGGTGCTCGGCGGCCGCGCCCTGCTCGGCGGCGGCGGTCAACAGGTCGATGCGCGCGGCGAGCCGCACGTCGTGCAGGCGCAGGACGTCCGCCGCCGGCTCGCCGCGCCAGAGGTCCAGGGCCTCGGCCAGGAGCCGCCCCGCGCGGGCGGGATCACCCGCGCGGAGCGCCGCGGCGCCCTCCCGCGCGAGCCGCTCGAAGCGCAGCGCGTCGACCGCGTCCGGCGTCAGAGCCAGCCGGTACCCGGCCGCCTCCTGCACGATCAACGCCGGGTCCCCGAGCGCCCTGCGCAGGCGGGACACGAGGGACTGCAGTGCGTGCTGCACGTCGCGGGGCGGGTCGCCCTCCCACACGGCGTCGGCCAGCGCGCCGTGGGACACGGGACGCCCGGCGTCGATCGCCAGCCGGCCCAGGAGCGCCTGCAGCCGGCCGCCGGCGATCTCGCGCGACGTTCCGTCGTGCTCGACCAGCAGTGGACCCAGGATCGAGACGTGCACGGATGAAGGATGGGGCACGGGTCCCGTCATACCATCCGCTGCATGACGCTCACCTCCGCGCAGGGCCTCGATCAGCAGTTCTGGGACGACGTCGACCGCCACGTCGTGCGCTACAACCCGGCGTTCGTACCGGTCGTCGTGGATCGCGCGGAGGGCAGCTGGCTGTACACGTCCGACGGGCGGCGCCTGCTCGACTTCACGTCGGGCCAGATGAGCGCGATCCTCGGGCACTCGCACCCGGCGATCGTGGCGACGCTGCGCGAGGCCGCCGGCACGCTGGATCACCTGTTCAGCGCGATGCTCAGCCGTCCGGTCGTCGACCTGTCGCGTCGACTCGCCGAGAGCCTGCCGGCGCCGCTGGAGAAGACGCTCCTGCTCAGCACCGGCGCGGAGTCCAACGAGGCGGCGCTGCGGATGGCCAAGCTCGTCACCGGCCGCTACGAGGTCGTCTCCTTCAGCCGCTCGTGGCACGGGATGACGCAGGCGGCGGTGGGCGCGACGTACTCCGCCGGGCGCCGCGGCTACGGCCCGCCGGCGCCCGGCAACTTCGCGCTCCCCACGCCGGACGCGTACCGCCCCGACGTGACCGGGCCCGACGGTGGGTTCGACTGGCGGCGCCAGCTGGACCTGGGCTTCGCGATGATCGACGCGCAGTCCTCGGGCAGCCTCGCGGCCTGCATCGTCGAGCCGATCCTGTCCAGCGCGGGCGTGATCGTCCCGCCGCCCGGCTACCTCGCCGAGCTGCGCGACCGCTGCCACGAGCGCGGGATGCTGCTCATCTTCGACGAGGCGCAGACGGGCTTGTGCCGCACGGGCGACGGCTACGCCTTCGAGCACGAGGGCGTCGTGCCCGACATCCTCACGCTGTCCAAGACGCTGGGAGCGGGGCTCCCGCTCTCCGCCGTCGTGACGAGCGCCGAGATCGAGGAGCGCGCGTTCGACGCGGGGTACCTCTTCTTCACCACGCACGTGTCCGATCCGCTCGTCGCGTCCGTCGGCCTGACCGTCATGGACGTCCTGGAGCGCGAGGACATGGCGGCCAAGGCGCGTGAGAAGGGCGCAGCGCTGAACACCGGGCTGCGCGAGCTCGCCGACCGCCACCCGGTCATCGGCGACGTCCGCGGCCGCGGGCTCATGCAGGGGCTCGAGCTCGTGCTCGACCGGGCGACGAAGGAGGGGTCGCCCGAGCTCGGCGCCGCGGTGACAGCCCGCTGCCTCGAGCTGGGGCTGCACATGAACATCGTCCAGCTGCGCGAGATGGGCGGCACGTTCCGCATCGCCCCGCCGCTGACGATCTCGCCCGACGAGCTCGCGCTCGGCCTCGAGATCCTCGACCAGGCGATCGGCGAGATCGCACCGCGGTTCGTCTGACGGGGGACCTGCACCCGTCGACCGCGGGCTTCGACCGGGCGGCGGACGTCTACGACCGCGCCCGCCCCGAGTACCCGCCGCCGGTGATCGACCGGCTGCTGCAGGCGCTCGGCCTCGGGCCTGGCGCCACGGTCGTCGACGTGGCGGCCGGGACGGGCAAGCTCACGCGCCCGCTCGTGGCGCGCGGGCTGCGGGTCATCGCGGTCGAGCCGGTCGCCGGCATGCGCGACGTGCTCGCGGCGACGACGCCCGGCGCCGAGGTGCTCGACGGCGTCGCCGAGCGCCTGCCGGTGGCCGACGCGTCCGCCGACGCGATCACGGTCGCGCAGGCGTTGCACTGGTTCGCGAACGACGCGGCGCTCGGCGAGTTCGCGCGTGTGCTGAAGCCGGGCGCCCGCCTTGCGATCGTCTGGAACACCCGCGATCTGACGCAGCCGCTGCACCGCGCGCTGCACGAGCTGATCCTCCCCTACCGGCGCGACGAGCCGCGCCACACCTCGGGCGACTGGCAGGCCGCCTTCCGCGCGCACGGGCCGTTCACGCTGCTGGAGCACTGGGAGCACCCGAACGTGCAGGAGCTCTCGCGCGACGGGCTCGTCGAGCGGGCGCTGTCGACGAGCTTCATCGCAGCGCTGCCGGCGTCCGAGCGCGACGTGGTGGCCGAGCGCGTGCGCGCGCTCGTGTCGACCGAGCCGGCCGGCCTGGCCTACACGAGCGAGCTGTTCGTCTACGGGACGAGCACCGCCCGGCCGGCCACCTGACCGGCCTCCAGCCGGGCGAGGACGTCGTTGATCGCCTCCAGCGGCGCCCGCTCCACCTGGAGCGTGAGCTTGTCCTGCAGGGCGAGCGCGACGACCTCCTCCAGTTCGGTGCGCGTACCCCAGTTGCTCCCCGTCAGGACGGATTCCGGCGGCCATGTGAAGAAGCCGAACGGCACCGTGCCGCCGGCCAGGCCGACCACGACGAGATGGCCCTTGAACCCGAGCGAGGCCGCGGCGAAGGCGAGGCTCGCGTCGGAGCCGACGAGGTCGATCACGGCCGCGGCGCCCTTCCCGTCCGTCGCGTCCCCCAGCGCCTGGGCCGCGTCCGGCGCGCCCGGATCGACGACCGCGTCGGCCCCGAGGTCCAGCGCGGCCTGGCGCTTGGCCGCCGAGACGTCGGCGACGACGATGCGCGCCGGCGTCAGCAGCCCGAGGAACTGGATCGCCATCTGCCCGAGACCGCCGGCGCCGATGACGAGGGCCGAGTCGCCGCCGACGAGCCGCCCGGCGACCTTCTTGACCGCGCGGTACGGCGTGAGGCCCGCGTCGGTGAGCGGCGCCACATCGGCCGGGTCGAGGTCGCCGATGCGGATGAGGTGGCGCGGGCTCGGCACGACGTAGCGCTCGGCGTAGCCGCCGGGAGGGCCGAGGCCGCCCCAGCGCATCGTGTCGCAGAGCTGCTCCTCGCCGCTCATGCAGACCCGGCACATCCCGCAGCCCCAGCCGCCGTAGACGATGACCGCCTCACCGGACTCGAACCCGCTCGCGCCGGGCCCGAGCGCCTCGACCCACCCGGCGTTCTCGTGGCCGAGGATCGTCGGCCCGTCGAGCACGCCGGGCACCTCGCCGTGGGCGATGTGCAGGTCCGAGTGGCAGACGCCCGCGCCACCGATGCGCACGAGCACCTCACCGGGGCCCGGCTCCGGGTCGGGCACCTCCTCGATCCGGAACGGCTCGCCGTACTCGTGCAACCTCGCTGCGCGCATCGCCTCTCCTCCGTCGGTGCGTCAATCCTCGCGCAGGTCGATGCGCAGCGCGCCCTGGGGTGTGCGCAGCTCGAGCCAGGCGGCGTCCGGCGGCGGGGCGGGTGTGTGGACCGAGGTCATCGTCGTGATCGCGTCGAGCGTGAAGCCGAACGGAACCGTCAAGGACGTGCGCATGCGGTAGTCCGTGTCGAGATCGTCCGCGAGTCCCGGGTTGCCATCGCCTTCGTCGAGACCGGGGCCGTCGGGCGCGAACTGCCCCAGCTGCAGCGGCTCGGGCGTCGACGTCGCGGTCGACGGATCGCGCTGGAGGGCGAGGACGACGCCGTCCTCGTAGATCGCGGCGGCGAGGAGCTGGAAGCCCGCCGCGCGCTCCGGTGGCCCGGGGATGATCCGCGGCTCGCCTCGACCGACGAACTCCTGCCGCGGTCGCCAGCTGTCCCACGCCTGATCCTTCAGCTTGTTGAGGCGCCACGCGAACGCCTGCTTGCGGGTGAGCAGTCCGACCTGCTCGAACGCGGTCGCGGCGGCCTGCAGGCCGAGGCGGTCCCCGCGCTCGCGGACCCTCTCGAGGTGCGCGAGCGCGGCCCGCTTCGCCGGACTCGGTGGTCGTCGCCGCGGAGCGGTCAGCCGCTCGGTACGCCCGCGCCAGATCTCCTCGTCCGTGGGCGGGATGAGGCCGAGCCGAGCACATGCGGTCACGGCCCCGTCGAGTCGGTGCACCATCCTGCCGACGGCGTCGGGGTGCGCCAGCAGCAGCAGGTACAGCTCGGAGAGGAAGACCTCGGCCGCCCGACGCTCCGGGGAGCTCGTCATCGGTGCACGTCCACATCGACCGCGCCGCACCCGCCGACGGTGATCGTCAGCTGAACACGTAGGTGAACT
>Ga0070665_100004638_pt1 | contig 14366 bp, 10 predicted proteins | sample KBSS13metaG_FD_65862 | JGI IMG/M metagenome (GOLD analysis project Ga0070665, IMG submission 65862) | Switchgrass rhizosphere microbial communities from Kellogg Biological Station, Michigan, USA - KBS S1-3 metaG | ecosystem: Host-associated > Plants > Roots > Rhizosphere > Soil ... | reverse complement strand
GGGCTCATCGTCGTGGCCGCCACGCCGGGCGTGCAGGAGCAGCGGCTGATCACGCGCGACGGCCTCGGGCTCGTCGACGCGCGCGCGCGGATCGCCGCCCAGGCACCGCTGGCGGCCAAGCTCGAGGCCGCGACGTGGGTGATCACGAACGACGGCGATCCGGCCGAGCTCGCCCACCAGGTCGATGCGATCGTCGCCGACATCGAAGCGAAGTACGGCTCGATCCGCGTGCCGAAGCCGGCCGTCGTGAAGACGTCGGCGTCGCGACGCGCGGCGCTGATCACCGGCTTTCCAGCATTCACGGCGCGGCGGATGATCCGCCAGCTGATCACCGCCGAGCCCGACGCCAAGCTCTACGTGCTCGCGCGCGATCGCTTCGCGCCCGACGCCGACAAGCTGCTCGCCGAGCTCGGTGCCGGCGGGCGCGCGGAGATCCTCGTCGGCGACGTCTGCGACATGGATCTCGGCCTATCGAGCACCGAGTATCACGCGCTGCGCCGCGAGCTGTCGTGGATCCACCACCTCGCCGGCATCTACTTCATGGGCGTCGATGCCGACACCGCGCGGCGGGTCAACGTCGGCGGCACGCGCAACGTGCTCGAGCTCGCACGCGACTCGCTCCGGCTCGAGCGGCTCGTGCACTGGTCGACGGCGATGGTGTCGGGCGGCCGCAACGGCACGGTCTACGAGGAAGATCTCGACGCCGGCCAGAAGTTCCACAACGCCTACGAGCGCACCAAGTTCGAGGCCGAGCAGCTGGTGCGCGCCGCGATGCGCCAGCTGCCGATCACGGTGATGCGGCCAGGCGTGATCGTCGGCGACAGCACGACCGGCGAGATCGACAAGCTCGACGGCCCGTATTACCTGATGGTGCTGATCGCGACGAACGCGTCGGGCATGCGGCTGCCGATCCTCGGCCGCGGCGACGCGCCGCTCAACCTCGTGCCGATCGATTACGTCGTCGCAGCGGCGTGGCACGTCGCGAACAGCGCGGGCGCCGCGGGCAAGACGTTCCACCTCGTCGATCCGAACCCGCTCACCGCGCGCGAGGTGTTCGAGGGCGTCGCCGAGCACGCGAACACCGCGATCCCGCGCGGCAGCATCCCCCGCCCGCTCGCGCGCGCCGTGCTGCGCACGCCGGGCCTCGCGCGCCTCGGTCGCGGCCCGCTCGCGTTCCTCGACCTGCTCGATCACTCGGTGCACTACGATCAGACCAACACGGCGCAGGCGCTCGCCGGCACGACGGTGCGTTGCCCATCGCTCGGCGACTATCTGCCGGCGCTCGTCAGCCACGTGCTCGAGGTCGCACGCGGCCAGGCCCCCGACGAGGTCGACGAGATCGCCGACCCGCTCGACTGATCATCGCGCGTTCGCGACGTACAGATCGTAGTCGCCGCTGCCGCCGGGGCGATTCGACGAGAAGTAGATGCGGCAGCCGTTCGGCGACACCCACGCGTCGCCGTCGGCGCTGCCGGCCGCACCCGTGCTGTTGATGTCCGGAGCCCGCGCTGGCGTGCCGTACATGCCGCCGCTGCCGACCGCGTAATAGATGTCGGTGTCGCCGTTGCCGCCGGAGATCGATCGGGTGAACAACAAGAGCCGGCCCGCTGCATCGAACCACGGGTCGGCGTCCCTGTACGTCATGTCGGGCATGTAGCCGGGGATGGGCATGATCGCGAAATCGCCGCCGGTGTTCGGCCGCGTCGCCATCGCCAGGCTCTGCGTCGTGGCCGTCGTCGGCGAGAAGATCAGCATCGTGCCGTCGCTGCCGAGCTCGGGATCGAACGCGTTCGTGTTGCTGCCGCCGTCGACCATCATCATGTGCATCGCCGATAGCGGTGGCCACGGATCGCTGGTGCTCGCGCGCGTCGCGATGACGTCGAAGTTGCCGCTGCCGTTGTACTGACACGCCACCAGCGTGAGCTGATCGATCGAGATCGACATCTTGGTGTCGCTCGAGGGCGAGCTCGCCGGCGCGAACACGCTCGGGGTGCCGAACCGATCGCCGACATGCGCGCGCGTCGCGGTGAGCACGTCGAGCTGATTGCTGCCGAGCTCGCCGGAGTAATAGATCGTCAGCTCGTCGGGCGACAGGAACGGATCGCGCTCGGTTCCCGGCGTCGACAGCTCTGCGAGCTCGACCGGCGGATAGAACCCGATCGAGCCGGCCTGCCACTCGGGCATGCAATCGCGCGACGGGTCGAGCGCGTCGACCATGACGCCGTCGTGCGAGGCATCGCTGCCCGCCGAGCCCGAGCCGCCATCGCCGGTGGCAACAGCCTGCCCCGCGGGCGCGAAGTTGCACCCGGCGACGACCCATACCAGCGCACGCCGCACCATCTGGAGCGTATCACTTGGCGCGATCGAGCTCGCTGCGGATTCGCAGGCGCAGCGCCTGGAGCTTGATGAAGCCCTGAGAGTCGCGCTGGTCGTAGACGTTGTCGGCCTCGAACGTCACGATGTCGGGACGATACAGGCTGTGGGGCGCCTTGCGGCCGAGCACCGTGATCGCGCCCTTGTAGAGCTGGAGCCGCGCGGTGCCGGTGATCGCCTGAGCGATATCGTCGACCATGCGCTGCAGCACCTCGCGCTCCGGGGAGAACCAGAACCCGTTGTAGACCAGCGCGGCGTAGCGCGGGCCGAGGTCCTGGCGAAGCCGGAGCAGCTCGCGGTCGAGCACGAGCGACTCGACCGCCGCGCGCGCGGCGTGCAGCACGCTGCCGCCCGGCGTCTCGTAGACGCCGCGGCTCTTCATGCCGACGAAGCGGTTCTCGACGAGATCGACGCGACCCACGCCGTGCTCGCCGGCGATCTGGTTGAGCTTGGCCAGCAGATCGACGGCCGATAGCCGATGGCCGTCGATCGCGACCGCATCGCCGCGGTCGTAGTCGATCTCGATCACGCGCGGCTGGTTCGGCGCGGCGACCGGATCCTTCGTGCGCTGGAACATCGCCGGATCGGGCGCGCGCCACGGATCCTCGAGCACGCCGCCCTCGTAGCTGGTGTGCAGGAGGTTGCGATCGACCGAGTACGGCTTGTCGGCCGTCGCCTCGATCGGGATCGCGTGCTGCTTGGTGTACGCGATGAGGTCGGTCCTGCCCTTGAACTCCCATTCGCGCCACGGCGAGATGATCTTGATGCCGGGCCGGAAGTGATAGGCCGCGAGCTCGAAGCGCACCTGGTCGTTGCCCTTGCCGGTCGCGCCGTGCGCGATCGCGTCGGCGCCTTCGGCGTCGGCGACTTCCATCATGCCCTTGCCGATGCACGGCCGCGCGAGCGACGTGCCCATCAGGTACTGGCCTTCGTAGAGCGCGCCCGCGCGCAACGCCGGCCACACGTAGTCGCGCACGAACTCGCCGCGCATGTCCCGCACGATCGCCTTGTGTGCGCCGACCGCGAGCGCCTTCGCGCGCGCGGCTTCGAGGTCTTCGTCCTGGCCGACGTCGGCACAGAAGCACACGACCTCGCAGCGATAGCGCTCGGCGATCCAGCGCACCGCGACCGACGTATCGAGCCCACCCGAGTACGCGAGCACGACCTTGCGGATGTCCATGGCCGCGACGCTAACGCAGGATGCCGCGCAGGAACAGCTGACACAGGTGGCGATACGCTTCGAGCCGCGGCATCCCCGACACGTCGAGGATCTCGTCGATCGACAGCATGCCGTCGATGCGCGACAGCAGGAACGCCGCGCGCGAACCGATCGGCGTCGCCACGAGCTCGTGCAGCGGCTTGGCGAGCTGGGGCTGACGCTCGAGATCGCCGAGGTAGGTCTGGAACACGTTCATGATCGCGTCGCGGTTGCGATGCACGAGCTTTTGCGCGAGCGCGCTCGTCGGATCTTCCGACAGCGCGAGATCGACCGCGGTGACGGCGCGCGAGACGTCGCCCGATGCGTTCCACTCGGTCGCGCGCATGATGAGCCCCGCGATCCGACGGCGCAGGCGATCGTCCTTCGATTCCTCGGCGGGCGCGTCGACGTCGATCTCGGCGAGGATCGCGGCACTGCTCGCGTCGACCGGATCCGCGGGCTTGGCCTGCGATTTCTGGGCGGCTTCGAGCCGGATCTGGCGCGCGTCGCTCTGCGTGGTCGTCGCGTCCTCGTCGGGAAACACCGACGGCGCGCGCTTGGGCGATCCCGGCGGGCGCAAGCCGAGCTCGCGCGTCGGCACGCCGATCACCGGATCGTCGCCGCCGATCGGGCCACGCGCGCTCGCGAGGTTCGTCTCGCGGTCGACGAGCGCTTCCGCGTTGAGGTCGCGCGTGCGCGCGGTCGCGAATGCGACGTCCGGCGAGGCCGGCGGCCGCGGCTCCGGCAGATCGCGCGTCGGGATCCGCACGGGTGGCTCGCCTTCGATCGAGAACGGCGGCGTGCTGCCACGCGAGCCGCGGATCGGCGTGACCCGGCGCGGCGTCACCGGCCCGAGCAGATCGTCGCCGGTCGTTTCGCCGAGCAAGGCCGGCTCGTCGACCGTCGGCGCTGCGCTCGGCGCGAGGTCGAGCGGCGACAGCTCGAGCCCGCCTTGTGTGGCGGCGTCGTCGAGCGGATCGAGCTCGAGCGCGGTGGAATCGCGCACGGTCGCCTCGCGCCCGAGCAACGGATCCGGTGGCGGTGGTGTCGTCGGCGTCTTCGTCGGCGGGTTGCCCGACGGCGTGCGCACGCGGACGTGCAGCTCGGCCGTGTTGTTCGGCGGCTCGCCGCCCGGCGATGGCACCGGCGGCGACGGTCGCGCGCCCGAGGTCGGAACCGATGAAGGTTGCGGGCGACTCTGGTCGCGCGCAACCGGCTTGACGAACCCGGTGTTGCGCGCGCGCACGCCGGTGTCCTGCGCGCCGAATCCGGCCGGCGTCGACTCCGGGTGGAACGAGCTCGCCTCGGATCCGAATTCGTCGGCGGCATCGTCCATCCGCGGCGGGCGATTGCCGACGTACTCGCGCGTGGTCTCCTCGAAGCTGATCCCGCCCGTGGGCGGCGGCGGCTCGTCGGCTTCGAGCTCGAGCGAGCGCACCGTATCGCGCGACGGCGCGCGGCCGACCTTCACGGTGTGCGGATCGTCGTCGTCGATGAACCAGCCCTCGTCGGTGTCGGGCCGCACCGGCTCCGCGGCCGGCGCTTCGATGCCGCTGCTGATCTCGATCGTGTACTCGGGCTCGGCCTCGATGCCGAACGGCGCGTCGGTGAGCTCGATGCCGCTGTTGGTCGCGAGCGTGTCGTAGTTCTGGCGCGCGAAGTCGACGTAGCTGTTCGCTTGCGGGTTGTCGGGCTCGAGCGCGAGCGCGCGCTCCCACACCTCGAGCGCGCCGTCGACGTCACCTGCGCCGTAGCGGCTCAGGCCTTCGTCGATCAAACGGTCGACCTCGGACACCGATCACCCGCGCGTCTTCGACACGACACCGCGGAACATGTTCAGCGTGCGGTTGAGTGCCTCGGTCGCATCGGACAGCGAGGTGAGATCCTTCGCGCCGATCGCCTGGCGCGTGCGCTCGACGACCGCGCGCGCCTTCTTGACCGCGTCCTGGCCGAAATCGGAGCCCGCGATGATGTCGGTGACCTGCGGGAACAAGCTCTCGATCTCCTCGAGCGACTTCTCGGCCTGGTGGCGCGCCTTGTCGAACTCCTGGCCCGAGCGCACCTCGACCATGTAGTCCTTGTTCTGGTCGATCATCTTCTTGATCTCGTCCTCGGTCAGGCCCGAGGTCGCGGTCACGGTGATCGATTGCTCGAGGCCAGTCTCGAGATCCTTGGCCTTCACGCTGACGATGCCGTCGGCCGAGATGTGGAACTGGACCTCGACCTCGACCTCGCCGCGCGGCGCGCGCCGCAGGCCGGTGAGCACGAACTCGCCGAGCAACTCGTTCTCCTCGGCGCGATCGCTCTCGCCCTGGAGCACGAGGATCTTCACCGAGGTCTGGTTGTCCTTGACGGTGGTGAACACGTGCGACTCGCTGGTCGGCACGGTCGTGTTCTGCTCGATCAGTTTGTGGAAGTAGCCGCCGACGATCATGATGCCGAGCGAGTGCGGCGTGACGTCGAGGAGCAGGATGTCGCTCTTCTCGTCGGTGAGCGCCGCGCCCTGGATCGCCGCACCGAGCGCGACGACCTCGTCGGGATGCACGCCCTTGCACGGCTCGAGGCCGAAGAACTCGGCCACCGCTTGCTGGACGCGCGGCATGCGCGTCATGCCGCCGACCAGGATCACGTCCTCGATCCCGCTCTTGGGAATCTCGGCTTCTTCGAGCGTGCGCGCGCAGATCTCGACGGTGCGATCGATGAGGTCGCTCGTCAGCTCCTCGAGCTTGTCGCGCGACAGCATCGTCTGGAGGTGCAGCGCCTCGTTGCGGCCGGTCGAGATGATGAACGGCAGGTTGATCTCGGTCTCCTTGACGCTCGACAGCTCGCACTTGGCCTTCTCGGCGACGTCTTTGAGCCGCTGCAAGGCCATCTTGTCCTTGCGCAGATCGATGCCGTGCTGCTTCTCGAAGCCGAACACGAGCCAGTCGATGATCCGGCGATCGAAGTCTTCGCCGCCGAGGAACGTATCGCCGGCCGTCGAGATCACCTCGAACACGCCGTTGCCGATCTCGAGGATCGAGATGTCGAACGTACCGCCGCCGAGATCGAACACCGCGACCTTGCGCTCGACGTTGCGGCCGAACCCGTACGCGAGCGCCGCCGCGGTCGGCTCGTTGATGATGCGGATCACGTCGAGGCCGGCGATCCGGCCGGCGTCCTTGGTCGCCTGGCGCTGGCCGTCGTTGAAGTACGCCGGCACGGTGACCACGGCCTTCGCGACCTCTTCGCCGAGGTACTCCTCGGAGATCAGCTTCATCTCCTGCAGGATGTACGCGGAGACTTCCGGCACGCTGAACACCTGGTCGCGCAGCATGATGCGGACGTCGTCGTGCGGACCCTCGACGATCCGATACGGCATGATCTCGAGCGACGAGCGCACGGCGGCCGAGCCCCACTTGCGCCCGATCAGCCGCTTCGCGGCGTAGACCGTGTTCTCGGCGTTCGTGATCGCCTGGCGCTTCGCGATATGGCCGACCAACCGCTTGCCGTTCTCGGCGATCGCGACCATCGACGGCGTGGTCTTGTACCCGCCGCGATTGGGAATCACCGAGGGCGTTCCGTCTTCGACAATCGCCACGCACGAATTGGTCGTGCCGAGGTCGATGCCGATCACCTTCTCACTGGCCATGGCGAGCTATTTTCCACCCAATTTCGGCTAGATCCCAGCATCGACGCCACGATTTGCTGAACGGCCTTTTCCGTGGAAATCCGCGGCGGCGACATGGTACCTCGCCGCGCATGCCACGGTGGTTCGCCGGTTTTCTGATCCTGGTCGCGTGCTCGTCGAGTAACGGCAACGGTCCGGGCAGCGGCAGCGCGCCGGTCGACGCGCCGGCACACACGACCTCGAGCGAGGGCGTGACGATCGGTGCCGCGAACGTCCACGAGGTCCCCTCGGTCGCGACGATCCGGCCGGCGCAGGGCCACGAGTTCATCGCGGTCGACATCACGCTGACGAACACCGGCACCAAGCCCGCGCCGCTCGATCCCGCGCAGTTCGCGCTCGAGACCGCGGCCGGCATCGCGTTCACCGCGAGCCCGGTGACCTCGGAGTACACCGATCCGTGCGACACGTCGGCGTCCGTCGAGCCTGCCGCGACCGGCAAGTGCAGCGCGGTGTTCGAGGTCGACTCGACGATGCTGTCGCAGCTGATCTACACGCTCACCGACGGCACGACCGCGACGGTGACGGTCGCGCTGCCGACGACGACCACCGGCGCCGGCGCGCTCGGCGCGGCCTGCGGCTCGGCGCAATGCGCGGCGCCGCTCACGTGCCTCGGCGGCAGCGGCTACGCGATGACGTGCCAGGCCACGTGCACCGGGACGAACGACCCGTCGTGCTCGCAGATGTACACGGGCTCGGGCACGGCGGCGTGCTACCCCGGCGGCAGTGCCGCGTTCTGCATCATCGGGTGCACCGGCGGCACGAACCAGTGCCCCGGCATTCTCGTGTGCACCAACGTCGACGGCATGACGGCCGCGTCCCCGGGCGAGATGGGCTTCTGCAGCCCACCGCCGACGTGATCAGCTGCCGCCGAGCAGCCGGCGCACTTCGGCCAATTCGCTGCGCAGCTCGGCGCCGAGCGCGTCGTTCTCGCTCTTGAGCGCCATCGCCATCACGAGGACTTCTTCGGCATCGGCGAGCTTGCCGGTCGCCTTGAACGCGATCGCGAGCAGCCGCGCGAGCGACGGATCGCTCGGCGACGCCGCCTGCGCCTTCTTCGCGTACTCGAGCGCCGTGCGCGGTTGATTGGCGGCGAGCGCGCAGCTCGCGGCGCGGCGCAGGTACTTGGTCTGGCTGTCGAGCCGGATCGCGGCGGCGAACAGCTTCATCGCCTCGAGCGCGTCGCCGCTGACCTCGAGACCGATCGCGCGATCGAACAGCTCGGCGGCGTACTCCTGCGGCGACTGCGGCTGGTCGGGCGTCACCGCTCGATGCGTTCCGGACACGCGCGGATCGGGGCTGGTCAAGCGCTCGTACGCGCGGCTCGCGGCCTCGAACACCGTCGACAGTCGCTCGCCAAAGCTGCCGAGCTGCTTGCCGTAGAACCGATCCGGGTGGATGTCCTTCGACAGCTTGAAGTACGCGCGCTTGAGCGCCTGATGATTGGAGCCCTGCGGCACGCCGAGCAAGAGCCAGGGATCGTGCTTCGCGACCAGGCGGCCGAGCGCGAGGATCCGGCGGCGCGTGGGCCCGTCGAGCACGTTGTCCTCCGAGAGCGCGGCGAGCTCGTCGGCAGTGGGATCGGGCAGGCTCGTGTCGAGCTGGGGCTGCGCGGGCTTCGGCGGCGGCGTGGGTGCGGGTGCGGGCGCGGCTTTTGGCGGCGCAGTCTCGCCGGGCAACAACAGCGCGCCGATCGAGCGCAGCTTCATCACGATCGCGACCGCGCGCTCGACGGGCAATCCGGTCGCGAGCATCACGTCGCGCAGCGGTTGCACGCCGTCGATCCGAGACAACAGGAAGTACTCGTCGGGCCCGACTTGAGCCTTCATCGGATCGAACCCGGGGCTGACGCGCAGCTTCTGCTGCGTCGACCCCACGCCGGAGATTTCAGCCGGTACTGCGCCCACGGCGGATCGATCTTACACCACGGCTTCGAGGATGGCTTTGCCGACGTGGAGCCGGTTCTCGGCCTGGACCCACGCGAGCGAGCGCGGCCCATCGAGCACCTCGCCGGTGATCTCTTCGCCGCGGTGCGCGGGCAAGCAATGCAGTACGATCGCATCCGGCGCGGCATGGGCGAGCAGCGCGTCGTCGACGCAGTAGCCCGCGAACGCCTGCCTGCGGCGCTCCGCATCGTCCTCCTGCCCCATCGACGCCCACACGTCGGTCGAGATCACGTCGGCGCGTGCGGCCGCGATCGCCGGATCGTCGGTGACCCACACCGAGCCCTTGCCGAGCGCGCGCTGGCGAGCCTGCGCATCGGCGACCAGCATCGGATCGGGCTGGAAGCCCTGCGGGCACGCGAGCACGAGGTCCAGGCCGAACAAGCCCGCGGCCTCGATCCACGAGTTGGCCATGTTGTTGCCGTCGCCGATCCACGCGTAGCGGACGGCCATGCGGCCGAAGTGCTCGCGCACCGTGAACAGATCGGTCGCGACCTGACACGGGTGATGTTGATCGGTGAGCGCGTTGATCACCGGCACGCTCGCGGCGCGCGCGAGCGCGGCCACGCGATCCTGGCCGAACGTGCGCAGGATGATCGCGTGGCAGTAGCCCGACAGCACGCGCGCCGTGTCTTCGATCGGCTCGCCGCGCGCGAGCTGACTGCCCTGCGAGGTCAACACGACCGCGTGACCGCCGAGCTCGAACACGCCGACCTCGAACGACACGCGCGTGCGCGTCGACGCCTTCTCGAACACCAGCGCGACGCTCTTGCCGGCGAGCGACGTCTGCAAGCGCGCGCGCTTGAGCTCGGCCGCGCGATCGAACAGCTGCGGCCAGCGCTCGGCGGCGATGTCGGCGAGCGTCAGGAAGTGGCTCACGCGCGCAGCAGACCACGTGCACGTGCTCGTGTCACGTGCACGTGCTCGTGCACGTGAGCGATGATCTCGACGTCACAGAGCGTTCGTCTGCCCGAACACGGTCGCTCGATGAAGCCGGGGCTCGGCCTCGAAGCGACCAACATCGCAGCCCGAAGATCGGCTCGGGCTCGGGCTCCGGTCTATCGGCCTGGGCTCGACCGAAGGCTACTTGCCCGCTCCGCTCGCGAGCGCGGCGCGCAAGATGCCAACGGCTTCGTCGAGCTGCGCGCGCGTCACGATGTACGGAGGCGCGAATCGCACGACCGACGTGCCGGCGACCGACACCAGCATGCCCAGCTCGCGGCACGCGGCGGTGACCTGCGCCGGCATGCCCGCGACCGACACGCCGCGCAAGAGGCCGCGACCGCGCGCGTCCTTGACGTGACCGGGGAACTCGGCGACGAGCCCGTCGAGCAGCGTGCCGAGATACGTGCCGGCTTCGCGCGCGCGCTCGACGAGGTTCTCGGCCTCCATGATGTCGAACACGGCCGCTGCGGCCGCGCACGCGAGCGGGTTGCCGCCGAACGTCGACGCGTGAGGGACAACGCCTCGCCAGCCCTCGCTCGCTCCGCTCGCTCCTCCGGACTGGCTAGGGGCCACCGGCTTGAACTCGAGACCCTTCGCCGCGTGCTCGCTCGCGCACACCGCGCCGATCGGCACGCCGCCGCCGAGCCCCTTCGCGAGCGTCATCACGTCGGGCTCGATCGCGTCGTGCTGGTGCCCGAACCACGCGCCGGTGCGGCCCATGCCGGTCTGGACCTCGTCGAAGATGAGCAGCGTGCCGGTGTCGTCGCACACGCGGCGCAAGCCGGCGAGATACCCGGGCGCGGCCGGCACGATGCCGCCTTCGGCCTGGATCGGCTCGACGATGATCGCGCACGCCGTGCGCTTCTCGAGCACGCGCGCCGCGGCCTCGAGATCGTTGTACGGGATGAACTCGACGGGCCCGACCATCGGCCCGAACCCTTCGCGATACTTCGCCTGGCCGGTGATCGACACCGTCGCGAACGTGCGGCCGTGAAAGCTCCCGTCCGTGGCCACGAACGTCGTGCGCTGCGGCGCGCCGGCGACGACCGCCTGGAACCGGCGCGCGAGCTTCATCGCCGCCTCGTTCGCCTCGCCGCCCGAGTTGCAGAAGAACACGCGCTTGGCGAACGAGTGCTCCGTGATGTGCTGCGCCGCGATCAGCTGCTGATCGTTGAAGTACAGGTTCGACACGTGCACGAGCTTGCCGAGCTGCTCGGCGAGACGTGCGGTGAACGCCGGGTGCGAGTGGCCGAGGCCGCAGACGGCGATGCCGGCGGTCATGTCGAGGTAGCGCTTGCCCGCGACGTCCCAGACTTCGCAGCCGCGCCCGCGCTCGAGCACGATCGGCTGCTGGCGGTAGTTCTTGACGAGGACGCGCTCGGCGAGACTCAAAAACTCGGGTTGCTGCACCCGGCGGGTGTACCACGCAGCGCGCTCGCGCACGTCTCGCTGGAGTGAGCGCGGCGGCTAGAGGATGTAGCGCGCGAGATCTTCGTCGGCGACGAGCGCGCCGAGCCGCTCCTTGACGTAGCTCGGCGTGATCGGAATGGTCTGCTTGCCGATGTCGGGCGCGTTGTAGAGCAAGTCGTCGAGCAGCCGCTCGAGCACGGTGTGCAAGCGGCGCGCGCCGATGTCGTGCGTGCGCTGGTTGACGTCGGCGGCGATCGCCGCGATCTCCGCGATCGCGTCGCTGGTCCACTCGATCGAGATGCCGTCGGTCGCGAGCAGCGCCGCGTACTGGCGCGTCAGCGCGTTCTTCGGCTCCGTCAGGATCTGCACGAAGTCGCTGGCGGTCAGCGGCGCGAGCTCGACGCGGATCGGAAACCGACCCTGCAGCTCGGGGATCAGGTCGCTCGGCTTGGCCATGTGGAACGCGCCGGCGGCGATGAACAGCACGTGGTCGGTCCTCACCGGGCCGTACTTCGTGGTGACCGTCGAGCCCTCGACGATCGGCAGCAGGTCGCGCTGCACGCCTTCGCGCGAGACGTCGGCGCCGTGGCGCTCCGACTTCGTCGCGATCTTGTCGATCTCGTCGATGAACACGATGCCCGCGTTCTCGGCGCGACGGATCGCCTCGCGCGTCGCGGCGTCGTGATCGATGAGCTTGTCGACCTCTTGCTCGGTCAACGCGCGCCACGCGGCGGGGACCTTGAGCTTCTGTCGCTTGGTCTTGCGGCCGAACGAGCCGAGCATGTCGCGCAGGCCCGACAGCGCGCCTTCGTCGATGCCCGGCTGGCCGCCGAGGACCGAGACGAGCGGGTTGTTGTCGTCGGCGAGCTCGACCTCGACCTCGCGATCGTCGAGCTTGCCCTCGCGCAGCATCGCGCGCAGCTTCTCGCGCGTCGTGTCGTTGCCACCCGTGATCGGTTCGCCGGGCCGGTCGGTGAACGAGCGGCCGCGCGGCAGCAGGAGATCGAGCAGGCGATCCTCGGCAGAATCCTTCGCGCGGCCGCGCACCTTGCCGGCCTCCTCGTCGCGGACGAGCTTGACCGCGACCTCGACGAGATCGCGCACGATCGAGTCGACGTCGCGGCCAACGTAGCCGACCTCGGTGAACTTCGAGGCCTCGACCTTCACGAACGGCGCGCGCGCGAGCTTGGCGAGCCGCCGCGCGATCTCGGTCTTTCCGACGCCGGTCGGCCCGATCATGATGATGTTCTTCGGCGAGATCTCCTCGCGTAGCTCGCCCTCGACGTGCTGGCGCCGCCAGCGGTTGCGCATCGCGACCGCGACGGCGCGCTTGGCGTCGCTCTGGCCGACGATGTAGCGATCGAGCTCCGAGACGATCTTCGCCGGCGTGAGGTCGCTCTCCGTCATCACGGCAGCTCCTCGATCGTGAGGTGCGTGTTCGTGTAGATGCAGATGTCGGCCGCGATCTGCATCGCGGTCTCGGCGATCTCGCGGGGCGAGAGCTCGGTGTGCTTCATCAGGGCGCGTGCGCCGGCGAGCGCGTAGCCGCCGCCCGAGCCGATCGCGCACAGCCCGTCGTCGGGCTCGATCACGTCGCCCGAGCCCGACAGGATGAACGTGCTGTCGGCGTCGGCGACGATCAGCATCGCCTCGAGCCGGCGCAGCGCGCGGTCGGTTCGCCATTCCTTCGCGAGGTCCACCGCGGCGCGCTTGAGCGGGCTGCGCTGGCCTGCGAGCTTTTCTTCGAGGCGCTCGAACAGCGCGATGCCGTCGGCGGCCGAGCCGGCAAACCCGCCGATCGCGCGACCGTCGCCGAGCCGGCGGACCTTCTTGGCGCCGCCTTTCACCACGGTATTACCGAGCGTGACCTGGCCGTCGCCGGCCACGACGACGCGCGGACCGCGGCGGACCGACAAGATCGTCGTGGAGTGGATCTCGACCTTCACGCCCCTCTCCTACCACGACTTGGCTACCCGGGCTTCTTCGCACGTGGATGAGCGTCGTCGTAGACCTTCATCAGGTGGTCGAGCGAGACCTTCGTGTAGATCTGCGTCGACGACAGGCTCGCGTGGCCGAGCAGCTCCTGGATCGAGCGCAGGTCGACCTCGGCGTCGAGCAGGTGCGTCGCGAACGAGTGCCGCAGCACGTGCGGCGTCGCACGCGCGTGGATGCCGCCGGCGACGGCCCACCGCGCGACCATGCGCTGCACCGAGCGCGGCGCGAGCCGCTCGCCGCGCGCGTTGACGAACAGCGCGGCGGTCGACCCCGCGCCGTTCCCCCGGCCACCGCCGGCGGGCCCGCCCAGCTCTGGCCGCACCGCCTCGTACGCCGCGAGCGCGCGATCCGCGACCTCGCCGAGCGGGACCTCGCGGCTCTTGCCGCCCTTGCCGCGGCGCACCAGCACGAGCGGCGTCGCGTAGCGGCCGCGGTCGATGTCGCCGACGTCGAGCGAGCATGCCTCGGAGACGCGCAGCCCGGTCGAATACACCAGCTCGAGCAGCGCCTGATCGCGCAGCCGCAGCACCGCGTGGCGCGCGGCCTCGTCCGCCGACAGCGTGCGATGCGACGTGCGCCCGGTGATCGCCGGCGCCTCGACGAGCCGGAACGCGTCGTCGACGTCGAGCGCGCGCGGCAGCGGCTTGGGCTTCTTCGGCCCGCGGATCGCCGCCGCCGGGTTGCCGGCGATCGCGCCGCGCTTGACGAGAAACCGGCAGAACGCGCGCACGCTCGACAGCTTGCGCGACAGGGTCGCGGCGCCGTTGTCGCCGAACAGCGACGCCAGGAAGCTCCGCACGTCCTGCGCCGACAGCTTCGCGAGCGGCACGTCGCG
>Ga0070665_100004634_pt1 | contig 14374 bp, 14 predicted proteins | sample KBSS13metaG_FD_65862 | JGI IMG/M metagenome (GOLD analysis project Ga0070665, IMG submission 65862) | Switchgrass rhizosphere microbial communities from Kellogg Biological Station, Michigan, USA - KBS S1-3 metaG | ecosystem: Host-associated > Plants > Roots > Rhizosphere > Soil ... | reverse complement strand
TGAAGGTCGAAGGAAGTTAGAAAGAAAAATGCCCTTGCCCCCTTTTCTTGCTGCAATTTAACCTCCGGCAATCCTGCAATGTCATAAGTCCTGCAATGTCGATCGTTGTGCAGAAGTATGGCGGCTCCAGCGTCGCCGATGTCGCGCGCATCAGGCTCGTCGCCGATCGCGTGATGCGCACGCGCCAGGCCGGACACGACGTCGTCGTGGTGGTTTCGGCGATGGGCGACACGACCGACGAGCTCCTCCAGCTCGCGAAGCAAGTCTCTCCGAATCCCGATCGGCGCGAGCTCGACATGCTGCTGACCGCGGGCGAGCGCATCGCGATGGCGCTGCTGTCGATGGCCATCCGGGAGCTGGGCGGCGATGCGATCAGCTTCACCGGCAGCCAGTCCGGCATCATCACCAACGATCGTCATGTCGACGCGCGCATCATCGAGGTGCGTCCGGTTCGCGTGCAGGACGAACTGGCGAAGGGACGCATCGTCGTCATCGCCGGGTACCAGGGCGTGTCGTACCGCCGCGAAGTCACGACCCTCGGCCGGGGCGGGAGCGACACGACCGCGGTCGCGATGGCCGCCGCATTGGGCGCCGAGTACTGCGAAATCTGCTCGGATGTCGACGGCGTCTATACCGCCGATCCTCGAGTGGTGCCCGACGCGCGCCGCATCGGCACGCTGTCGTACGAGGAGACGCAGGAACTGGCCGAGTCCGGGGCGAAGGTACTCAACGCGCAAGCCGTCGAATTTGCAAAAGAGAAAGGGATCGCCATCTTCGCACGCGCGACCGCCTCGCCGCTGCCAGGCGCTGACCCGTCGGCCGATGGGACGGTGGTCCGGCGTCACCCGCCGCGACAGCCAGGCACCGTGGTTGGCGTCGCCAGCGAGCGCGACGTGCTGGTCGTCCAGGCATTTCTCCCGAGTACCGAGCGCAAAGGTCGCCTGAGTACGGAGCGCGAAGGCTTCAGCCGAGCGATAAATTCGCCTGAAGGGCTCGCGCTGCTGGCGTTGCTCGACGAGCACCGAGTCGCGGGCAAGCAGCTGCATGTCGCGGCCGATCGCCTCACGCTCGTCGTGTCACGCGAGAACCTGCACGCGGAAGCGTCCGTTCGAAATGCGCTGGCCGACCGTTTCGGCAGCGCGGTTCGCGTGGACGATGCCCTCGGCGCGCTGAGCGTGGTCGGCGCGGGCATCAATGCCTCGTTCGAGAATTTGAGGCGCGGATCCAATGCTCTGATGGCGAGCGGCGTCTCGATCGCAGGAATCGCGACTTCGTCGTTTCGCATCACGTGGATGATCGACCGTGCGCGGCTGGACGAGAGTGTGCGGCTGCTGCATCGAACGTTCATCGGAGTCAGCCCTGAGCCCTGTCCCTATATGACAACTGTCCTCGATCGATTCCTTCGCTACGTCGCGTACGACACGCAGTCGGACCCTCAATCGACAACCTATCCAAGCACCAGCAAGCAACTCGTGCTGCTTCGAGATCTGGCCGCGGAGTTCGAGAGCCTTGGATTGACCGATGTGAGGGTCGACGAGTTCGGCTACGTCATGGCGACGGTCCCGGCCACGACCACCAAGCGCGATGTGCCGACCATCGGATTCATCGCGCACGTCGACACGTCACCCGAGATGCCCGGCGCCGGCGTCAAACCAATCGTCCACCGCGGCTACGACGGCCGGGATCTGGTTTTGCCTGACGATCTCACCGCGGTGCTGCGCCTCGCGGACAACCCTCCCCTCGCCGAGCAGATCGGGAACGACATCGTCACAGCGTCGGGGACGACGCTGCTCGGCGCGGACAACAAGGCCGGCGTGGCAGAGATCATGACCGCAGCCGCATACCTGATGGCTCACCCGGAGCTTGCCCACGGACCTGTTCGCCTCGCGTTTACGCCCGACGAGGAGGTGGGGCATGGCACCGATCACTTCGATGTCGCCAGGTTCGGCGCCGTTTGTGCCTACACGATGGATGGCGGACACCGCGGCGAGATCCAGGACGAGAGCTTCTCCGCCGACGCGATGACCGTGACGTTCAACGGGTTCAACACGCATCCTGGCTACGCGCGGGGACGCATGGTGAACGCGATCAAGATCGCCGCGGCCTTCATCGACAGCCTCCCGCACGATGCGCTGTCGCCGGAAACCACCGGAGACCACGACGGCTTCGTGCACCCGTACGTGGTGCAAGCCGCGGTCGATCGCACATCGGTCCGGCTGCTCGTGCGTGACTTCGAGACCGCGGGCCTGAAAGACAAGGAAGCGCTGCTCGAACGCCTCGCCCGAGAGGCGGCCGCCGCCTATCCGGGCTCGCGGGTCGAGTTCGCAGTCGAGGAATCGTACCGGAACATGAAGGAGGTGCTCGATCGGCACCCGGCGATCGCCCAGCACGCGCGAGAGGCGATCCGCCGCGCCGGACTCGAACCGCGAACGCATCCGATTCGAGGCGGCACGGACGGATGCCGGCTCTCGTTCATGGGTCTACCGACGCCGAATCTCTTCGCGGGCGAGCACAACTTTCACTCGCGGCTCGAGTGGGTCTCGGTTCAGGACATGGAGAAAGCGGTCGAGGTGATCGTCCACCTCAGTCAGATCTGGGCGGAGCGGACAGGAAGTTAGAAGTTAGAAGTTGGAAGTTGGAAGTTGGAAGTTGGAAGTTGGAAATCTGAACTCTTAAATCTGCAATTACCGGATACTGGCGAACGTGTACGTGACGCCTGTGAACCACGAATGCGTGGTCCGCGTGGAAAGGTCCGTCAGGAAGTTCGTATCGGTCACTGGCCGCCCTTCGACCACGCCCGGCGGGAGGGTCGCCACGGGTCCGATCGCTACGCCCGCGGTGAATGCGGCGTGCGATCCGAAGCGCAGCGCCGACCCGAGGTAGAACGTCGCGCGTGAGTCGCCGCGCAGGCCGATCCCGAACGACAACGGCGCGAGCCACTTGTACCGATCATGGTACACCTGCGCGAACATCGCGATGCCCAGGTTGACGCTGCTCTCCTGATCGGGCTGACGCAGAACGACGCGCGAGGGCTGACCGGACACGTTGCCGAGCGCGTAGACCGGATCCACGAGGCCCGTCGCCACGAAGCCGCCGGTGAGCGCCATGTCCCATCCGGACGCAGACTCGGTTGGAGACGCGGCATCTCGCTCACGCCGTTCGTCGGTGGCCGATGCCGTTGTCGCTCCGAGGCAAAAGAGTGCAAAAGCGAGCGGCACCGCGATCGTCCAGGCGGAAGAGTTGACCATGGTGGTGCACACTGTCGTCTTCGCAGCCATGAGAGTCAACAAGAATTTTGCGCGGACCATCTCGTAGAATGACAACTCTGTGACCTGTCGGTCCGCGATCGTGGCGTTCGTCTGCGTGCTCGCGGCTGCAACAGCACGCGCCGATGATCGGCCACCCGTGGTCGCTTCGCTGAACGATGCGTTCGTCACGCACCAGGGTGGCAGTGACGTCTGGTCCATCGGCAGCGCCAACGTCGAACTGGTTATCGGCTTCGACGCGACACGCACGCTGGCGCTGCGGCGGCTCGCGAATCCGTCTGCCGGCCGCGCGTGGAACATCTCGCCGGCACCGGACTTCAACCTCACCGCCGGCGGCGAGCGGATGACGCTGACGTCGAGCGGCGCCGTGACCTTCGTCAGCGCCACCGCGGCGAAAACCGCCGACGGCGTCACGTTGACGTTCATGTTCGAGCACCGCGCGCAGCGGCTGCAGATCGCGCGCATCTACGCCTGCTATCCGGGGTCGCCGACGATCGAGAGTTGGACGCGCGTGTCGAGCACTGGAGGCGACGGCAGCGGTCTCACCGATCTGATGGCCTGGACCATGACGATGCCGCTCGGCAACGTGCGATGGCTGGGCGGACTGCGCGGCGACTCCGCGAGCCCTGACAGCGCGTCTGAGGACGCGTTCGTGTTTGCCGAGCACGATTTTGAACCGGGGGAACGACTCGACCTCGGCGCCGAGGGACGATCCTCCGAGTCGTTCGTCCCGTTCTTCCTCGTGGACGATGGACGCGATCAGTTCTACGCCGGGCTGATCTGGTCCGGTGTCTGGCGGGCGTCGCTGGAGCGCACCGACGATCGCCTCGCCGTCGCCGTGTCATTTCCCGGCGTCGGGACCAGCGTCACCCCGTCGAAGCCGTTCGAATTCCCGCACACGTTCTTCGGCGTCGCGGCGAAGGCCACCGGCGACGAGACCGGCGCGATGCGCCAGTTCGTGCTCCAGGGCATTCGTCACGGGCGGCCGTTTCAGCCACTGGTCACCTACAACACCTGGTTCGTGTACGGCACACGCGTCAACGAGGACGCGATGGTCGCCGAAATCGATCGCGCCGCATCACTGGGCGTCGAGCTGTTCGTGATGGACGCCGGCTGGTACATCGGCGCGGGCGAGACGGGAGATTTCGACTTCGACTCCGGCCTTGGATCCTGGACGCCCGATCCCGACCGCTTTCCATCCGGCCTCGCCAGTCTCGCCGACTACGCGCACGGTGTCGGGCTGAAGTTCGGACTGTGGATCGAGCCCGAACGTGTCTCGCTGGCGACGGTCGGCAAGGCCGGGTTGGCGCAGGAGTCGTGGCTCGCCACGCGCGGCAACGACTACGGCTCGCCTCTAAACGCGCAGATCTGCCTCTCGGGTGCGGCAGGCCGCAAGTGGGTGCTGGATCAGCTGGTATCGCTGATCGATCGTGTGCGGCCGGACTACCTGAAGTGGGACAACAATTTCTGGATCAACTGCGATCGCGCCGGCCACGGACACGGACCGGCCGACGGAAACGTGGCGCACGTGCAGGCGCTGTACGGCCTTCTCGGCGAGCTGCGCACTCGCTACCCGGATCTCCTGATCGAAAACGTCTCCGGCGGCGGCGCACGTCTCGACTTCGGGATGATGGCCTTCACCGACACCGCCTGGATGGACGATCGCACGTCGCCGGCGTCGCACGTCCGCCACAACATCGAGGGGTTGTCGTTCGCGTTTCCGCCCGCCTACCTGTTGTCGTTCCTGATCGACGCCGACGGCGAGCCCATTGCCGGCGCTGAGGATCTGCCGCTGCTGGTGCGCAGCCGCGGCGCCGGCATCCTCGGCCTGACCTACCGCACCGACATGCTGGACGATGACACCGCGGAACTGCTGAGGGAGCAGATCGCGGAGTACAAGACCTACCGTCCGATCGTCGCGCCGGCCAACGCATTGCTCCTCTCGGCGCAGGCGCCCATCGACTCGACCGGATGGGAAGTGCTCGAGGAGGTGACGGCAGAGGCGCGAAGCGCGCTCATCTTCGGCTTCAAGGGAGACGACCAGGACGGACGCCTGATCGTCAGGCCACGAGGCCTGCTCGCCGACGCCGTGTACGACGTCTCGTCGTTGGACCTCGGCCAGCTCGGATCAATCCGCGGCGACGTGCTGATGCAGGACGGGATCGAGATGATCCACACCGGCGGCTCGCGCGCGCACGTGCTGATCCTGACAGTACGGCAGAATTAAGAATTAAGAATTAGGAATTAGGAATTAAGAACTGGAATTCTTAATTCCTAATTCTTAATTCCCAATTCTTAATTCATTTGCACTCCGGCGTCACCGCCCGTGGCTGCCGCTCGTTCCATTTCGTGACGATCCGCTTCAGCTCGGCGATCGGTTCGGGGTTGTCGTCCACCTGCAGTCGGAGGACGGTGTCGTTGTGCAGCCAGACGCCGCAGTTCTTCTTGACGATCACCAGCGCCGCCGACTGCTGCCCGCGTTTGTCGCCGCCTCCGGCCTGACCGCCCTCGAGCGCTGCCACGAGCCGCTGGGATAGATGGCCCGTCGTGCTCTCGAACGCCGCGATCATGTTGTCGACGACCGCGGGCCCCGCAAGGATATTTCCCTGCGCGGTCGCGTACTTGCCGCTCTTGTGGCCGGCCCATTCGGTCGCCTTCGGGCCGGTGTACGCCGCGAACTGCCCTTTCAGGTTCATCACTGCGAACTGACGACCCTGCTTGCTCCACGTATCAGGCAGCGGATCGGGATCCTTCTCCCAGATCTGCTTGACGATGGCCTCGGGCGGCATGCCTGTCTTCAGCAACGCGAGCGCCTTCGGTCCGTAGCCGACGTCGACGATCGCCTGCGTCGCGGCAATGCCGGCGTCCGCGTCCGCCCAGAGCACACCGTTGCCGACCGAGAAGACACGCGACTGGACGGCTCCGCCCACCTCGCCAGTAGCCGGATCGAATCCGAGGATCGAGAACGTCCCCGTCTCCCACAGCGTCGGCTCCTGGCCTGTCACACTCTGCCGCAACATCGGCGCACCGATCACGAGCGCCGCGCTCACCGCGGCAATCATCACGTAGCGTTTCAACACGACCCTCCCCATGTATTCAAGACGACTTTCACCGACTTCTCCTTGATCTCGACGACGACGTAGCGTTCGTCGTCCCAGCCGGAGTATTGCGCGAGCCAGTACAGCGATCCGCGCAAACGCATCGCGCCAAGTGGCAGCATGTAGCTTGCGCCGCGCTTGTCGCAGTTGAGCAGGTCGACCCTCATGTACAGCGAGCTCACCTGCGCGCCGTCGGCGGCGAACCAACCGGTGCCGAAAGCGATAGCCTCGCAGTCGTCAGCTTTCTGACCCAGCAGCCGATAACGGCGCGACGTCTCGACGTGGTAGATGCGCGGGTGCTCACCCACAGCGTAAATCGCTTCGACCTCCGGATCGTGCCCCTCGCGGGAGCGGCGTGGAATGGGATGGCCGTACTGGTTCTCCATGGACCGCTCTGCCTGGTTGAAGGCTTCGCGGAGCGCGGGCATCGCCGTCCGCACCTCCTGAGAATCTGGCGACACGATCGCGATCCGTTCGACCGGCTGCGGCGGCGATACGACGAGCCCGTCCTTCGGATATGGCTGGACCGTGCGAGGCGGCGGCAACTCGTCCGGCTTGTAGTCGGTGCGGAGGCCGATTTGACGCGTGCAGTGCACGTCGATCCAGTCCGGCTGCACGACACGGAGTGTCTGCGGTTCCTTCGTCGCCCATGACTGCCACTCCGCGAGCGCGCGCGTCGGGCCCCACCATTTCGAAGGCACGTCGCGGAGCGCGATCGGTACGTCCAGCTGGACGTCCGGGACCGGCCACTTGTCCGCCCATCGCTTCCCGTCATACGTCGCGAACGGCACGATGATGCCGTCGCGCCGGAGCACACCGACGCCGAACACGCCTGGCTTGACATCGGCGGCAGCGAGGCTGGCTGCCAGCGCGAGCACGGCTGCTGCCGTTAAGGAACTGGCGCTGCTCAACTTCACAGCCGCGGAGTATACTCCCCGCTCCAGCGGAGGGAAGGTCGATGACGCGGGAGGATCTGCAGGTTACCGCGGAGAACTATGTCAAGGCGTGGCAGGGCCGCGACCCGGTCGCCATCGCACAACATCACGCGCCGGACGGCGTGATGGAAAGCCCGATCTACTCGACGCTGCAGGGACGGAAGGCCATCGAAGACGCGGCGCGCTCCTTCTTCACATCGTTCCCGGATGCCAGGCTCACCATCGATGCCCTCATCGTCGACGTGCCGCGCGTGGCGGTGTTCACGACGATGGACGGCAAACACGTCAACGATTTCTTCGGGATGCCTGGCACCAACCGTCATCTCGAGTTTCGGAACGCGTGGCTGCTGGAGATGAACGACGATCTGCTGATCGCATTTGGACGGCGGATCTACGACTTCACCGGGTTGCTGTTGCAGGTGGGAATCCTGCGAGCCAAGCCGGCGAAGCCGTAGCGTGTGACTGGTTATTGCGGTCGACGACTTACTTCTTCTGATCGCCGCCGGTTGTCTTCTCAGCCGCGCTCGACGTGCTGAACGTGATCGCGGTGAACTGCATCTCTTCCCACGTCTGATCGCCCCAATACACGTTCTTCTTGGGATCGGGGTTCGCCTTGTTGGCGGTCGAGTTGTCGTACCACGCCGCCGTGTGGATCTTCGTCCCCTTCGGCATGGTCAGCGGCTGCTTGAAGACGTAGTCGGTCTGCCAGTTGAAGTCGTATTTCGGCACGTTCAGGATCACTTCCGAGCGCCCGTCGGGATAGATCGCGCTGACTTCCCATTTCTTGCCGCGCATGTGCGTGTGCGGCAGCACGCTCCAGATCGTCATGTCCTGGTTCAACGTCATCTCGGCATCGACGCGCGTGTCGGACGCCCCGGCCGGCAGGATGAAGTTCATGTTCTGCAGAGTGGCGACGTTCACTTCCGTCTTCGGCGGTTCCTTCGCCCACTTGATGCCGACCCGCGTCCGATCGGTCGCGGTCTTGCCGTTCGCGGTGTAGTGCTCCTGGATGATCAACGTGGCTCCCGCCGGCACCCGCAGAGCCGTCCCCGGCTGGTAGACGCGCACCGACTGTCCCGGCGCATATCCGGCCAGCCAACCGGTCGGCTGGTGCTTCATCGGCCGATCGTTCGGCTCGGCGCCCTGCTCGGTCTTGGGCGCATCCGCCGGCCGGCGCATGTTCGGCGCGGGCGCGAAGAGTTGCGCGCCCCGCGGCGCAGGCTTCGGGTCGATCAGGTACACGATCACGTGGTGGACGACCGCGCGATTGCCCGGACGAACTTCAATGGCCTGCGCCCACCGGTCTTCCGTGAGGTTGGTGGGTACTTCGAAGTTCTTGTATTCGATGGTGCCGTTGGCGGGAATCGGATAGTCCTCGAGCATCGACCAGACCGTGTCGGGTTCCCCGATCTGCCACCCTTCGGTGTATTTGGGGAGCTTCGGCATGTCGGCCGGATTCCCCTCGGGCGCGCCGGCGCCGACCCACTTGGCGATCGTCTCGCGATCGCGGTCGCTCAGGCGCCGATCGTTGAGAAATTGCCCGTGCGCCGGGTCCGCGTGCCAGGGGGGCATCGTTCCGTTCGTGACCTGGGTCGCGATGGACTTGGCCCATGGCCTGGCCTCGCTGAACGAGGTCAGCGGCATCGGCCCGATTTCACCGGGCCGATGGCAGCCGGTGCAGTTCTGAAACAGGATTGGGGCAACGTCCTTGCTGAACGTTGGGGCGGCTGGCGTCTGGGCGTACACGGACGACGCCGCTCCGATGAGGCCGGCCAGGGCTACGGCGACCCGGGTGGAATTCATAGGCTCCTCTGCTGATTGACCAGTTGGGGGACCGGAAGATAGTACCACTATATTACGAGTGATACCCGGCAGAGGTTTCGCGAAAACGCGCTATTTCTTGCGGGATCCGCCCTTTCTTTTCCTGGGGACCTTGGCGCCGGCCTTTCGAGCCTCGCTCAGACCGATCGCGATGGCCTGTTTCCGGCTCGTAACCTTCTTGCCCGAACGCCCCGACTTGAGCGTGCCGCGTTTGCGCTCGTGCATCGCCCGCTCGACCTTGCTCTGCGCCTTCTTTCCGTACTTGGCCATGCCTGCTCCTGAGACTCGTCGACCGGTCAGCCGCGCCGCTCGCGTCGACGTCGTTGAGTTCCGCTCCGCGCGATGAGGAAAGTTGCAAAACGAAGGCCGGTAAGGGCAAGCTGGGGCATGATCAAAACGGCGATGACTGCAGTAATGGCGTCGGTGATAACGGGACTCATGATTCCGCCGGTACAGGCGGCTGACCTCTCGACCAGGGAAGCCAGTCGCGTTCAGGAAGCGGCGACCGTGCTCAAGGAAATTCACGGCGTGCCGGATAAGAGCATTCCGCAGGATCTGTGGGATCGCGCCGCGTGCGTGCTCGTGGTACCCGGCCTGAAGAAAGCCGCGCTGGTCGTCGGCGGCGAATACGGCAAAGGTTTGATGAGTTGCCGCCACGAAGGCAACTGGACGGCGCCGATTTTCATGCGGATTGAAAAAGGCAGCTGGGGTCTACAGATCGGCGCGCAGTCGATCGACCTGGTGCTGCTCGTGATGAACTCGACCGGCATGGAGAAGATGCTCCGCAACAAGGTGTCGCTCGGCGCGGAAGCGTCGATTGCCGCGGGACCTGTCGGACGCGATGCGCGCGCGGCGACCGACGCGCAGATGAAAGCGGAGATCCTCTCCTACTCGCGCACGCAAGGTCTCTTTGCGGGCATCAACCTGTCGGGCGGCGTCGTGCGCGCGGATGCCGACGACAACGCCGATCTCTACGGCAAGAACATCGTCCCCAAGGATGTCGTGATGAACGGAACGGTCGCGGCTCCCGCAGGCACGGAAGCGTTCATGTCGGCGCTCAAGCAGTAGCGGCGGCGATCCGCCAGTCTCTCCTCGGAAAGCTCAGCGCGACCGCCCTTCACATGTCGCCTTGGATGTAGTGCAGGCCTTCAGGCCTGCACACACCGAACCCAGGCTCCCCACTTCTAACCTCAGCGATAGCGATTCACTCCCTACACGGTTGAGCCTGCCCGGGCACACAACGTGCACCTGATCCAGACGAGAGAGAAAAACTGGAAGGAGATTCCACATGAGGCTGATCAAGACACTGTGTTGCGCGGCGGCGCTGACCGCACTGCTGGCGCCCAACGCGCTGGCGGACGAGTGGAACAAGAAGACGATCCTGACGTTCAGCGGCCCGGTACAGATTCCAGGCGCCACGCTGCCGGCGGGCACGTACGTCTTCAAGCTCGCCGATCTCGCAGGAAATCGACATGTCGTGCAGGTGTTCGACAAGGACGAGAAGAAGCTCTACACCACGATGATGGCCATTCCGAACGAGCGTATGGAGCCCAGCGACAAGCCGGTGGTGCTGTTCTCGGAGCGCGCCAGCGGATCGCCGCAGGCTGTGAAGGTCTGGTACTATCCCGGAGAGCGGATCGGTAACGAGTTCGTCTATCCGAAGTCGCAGGCGATGAGAATCGCCAAAGAGACGCACACGCGGGTACTCGCGACCAACGACGAACCAACGGCCAGCGTCAAGGCTGGTGAAATTCCGGTCGAGATGAAGACAGCCGCGGTCGGATACTTCGACGAAAACGGGAACTGGCAGAGCGAGGCCGACAGGCCGGTCGTGATGTCCAACCCGCCGGCGCAAACCGCCAGGGCCGAGACGCAGAGCGCTGCGACGACCGGCACCCGTCCCGCGCGTCAGCACCTCCCGCGCACAGCCAGCAGCCTTGCGCTCTTCGAGCTGCTGAGCGGCCTGTCGATGGCGGGCGGCTTCGCGGTGCGGCAGATTCGCAAGCACGTCGCGTAACGATGAACGGCGAACGGCGAACGCACCGCGTTGACCTGCAGCGACCGTCGGTCGCCGTCAGGTCGGCGTTCGCCGTCCTCTGCTCGTTCCTCCTCGTCGCGTCATTCGGCACTAAATCTCCGTCGTTCGCGCAGGAACCGGTGTTTCGATCCGGTTCGAGCGAGCTCGTCGTGCTGCCGGTCGTCGTCACCGACCGCGACGGACGCTACGTGTCCGATCTTCCCGCGGAACGATTCATCATCTACGACAACGGACGCCGAGTACCGATCGAGCTGTTCACGAATGAGGATACGCCGGTCACCGTCGGCCTGATCATCGATGCGAGCGGCAGCATGCGTCCGAAAATCGCCGAGGTCGTTGCCGCCTCGACGCAATTCGCGCGGTTGAGCAACCCCGATGACGAGCTCTTCGCGGTTCGCTTCAACGACACCGTGAAATACCTGGTCCCCAATCGCCCGTTTCTGATGGCCAGTGACGTCCAGGCGCTCGAAGCCGCAGTGCGTACCATTCGACCGGACGGCCGCACCCAGCTTTATGACGGCATCATGGACGGGCTCGAGCACCTGACGAAAGGCACGCGAACGAGAAAAGTGCTCGTCGTGGTCAGCGACGGCGGAGACAACGCGAGCGTCGCCAAGCTCGACGCTGTTCTCGCGCGAGCGCGGGAGTCCAGCGCCGCCATCTACACCATCGGCATCTACGACGCTGACGACGTGGACAAGAATCCTCGTGTGTTGAAGTCGCTCGCGGAGACGACGGGCGGCGAGCGCTTCCTGCCGCGGACTCCCGGCGAATTGCTGGATGCGTGCGAGCGCATCGCGCGTGAGATTCGCAGCGGCTATACCATCGGCTATGTCCCCCCTGCCCAGGATGGCACCTACCATCGGGTCAAGCTCGAGGTCGATCCCCCGCCGGGGCGAAAACTGAACGCCCGCACCCGCCCCGGCTACCTGGCGTCAACGCGAACGGCGCGCCCATGACCACCACATCAACACTCCGATGGGTCGAACGGGCGTTGATCGCAGGCGGGGCCGGGCTCGCCATCTGGTGCGCCGTGGTGCTCGTGGAAGCACGATTCCATCAGACCGCGAAAATTCCCGCGCCTCCGCTCACCGTGACGCAGACGGTATTGCCCGGCGATCCTGGCTCGACCCCAACGCCGGTGGCGCCCGCGCCCGCCGCGGGGACCCTGCTCGGACGTCTCGAGGCACCATCTGTGAAGTTGTCGACCGTCATCCTGGAAGGCACCGACGATGGGACACTCAGCCGCGGATCGGGTCACATCGAAGACACACCGGTGCCCGGCCAGCCGGGCAACGTCGGCATCGCCGGACATCGCGACACAACGTTTCGCGCGTTGAGAAATATTCACGTCGGCGATCCGCTGGACTACAAGACCGCAGACCGCATCTATCGCTATCGGATCAGCAAGACCATGATCGTCGGACCCGACGATGTGTACGTCCTCGACCCCACTGCGCAGCCCGCGCTCACGTTGGTCACCTGCTATCCGTTTGAATTCATCGGCCACGCGCCGAGACGATTCATCGTGCGAGCGGATCTGATCGGCGAAGAAGCCCGGGCGGAAACGGGGGCAGGAACGGCTGGACAGGCAGGAACGGCGGGAACGGCAGGAGGGGCCGGACAGGCAGGAAGGGCAGGAAAGGCAGGACGGGCCGGAAAGGACAGACGATAGACGCGTTTCTCACTCAACGCATCGGCCGAATCAGCCCCTCCCGCCAATCCAGCCTATCCTGCCCGTCCTGCCTACCTGTCTTCTTTAGAATCGAACGCCGACGCCGAGAATAATCCGCTGCGTCGGGATGCCGCTATCGGTTTCGAAGGCGTCCTTGTTGGCGAAAATCTCGCCGAAGCGATAGCCGAGATCCGCGAAATAGCGCGACTTGAACGGCATGTTGACGCCGAAGCCGATCACGAAAATCGGCTTATTGAGCGTGCTGGACAGATCGGCGCCCAGCTGAATGCCGATGCTCGCGGGATCCACAGGCTGTCCGTTCAGACTGAATGCCGTCTCGGTTTTCACGTTCGCGACGCCGAACTCTGCGAGTGCGTACGGAACAAATCGCGAATCGACCGGAATCCTGTAGCGAATTCCTGCGGCGAACTCATTCACGCGCATCCCGGTGGACGTCGTGGTGCCCGTCGCCGTCGCAATTTGCTGGGCGCGATTGTCGAGGTCCGACGTTCCGACGTTGCTCATGTGGCTGACCTCGGCCACGATATCGAGGCCGGGCGTCAGTCGATAGCCGAAGTCGCCGCCGACGAATCCACTCGACTGGTGGCCGAGCGTCGGTCCGAAGTTGAACTCACCGTACATCTTCTCAGCCGGCACCGATTGCGCCCCGGCGGTGCGCACATCGGCACCGAGGATCGCAAGGAGACACACAGCTGCAATACCAGCGAAACGCTTCATCAATCGTCCTCCGTAGACGGGGATGGCCGCTCAGATTTCGTCTTGCGGACAGGGCTGGGGACCTACCGCACATCGAGGCGAGGGCGCGATTATACCATCTCCATGATATTCTGGGCAGGCTCGATCAACGCGACACATGAGCGAACACGCCGAAACGTCCGATCACACTTACGAGCCGTTCTCGCCGGCGGTGACTCCGCCGGCGGCGTATAGCACGACCGTTCCCGCGGCACCCACCGACGCGATAGGTGCCTGGAAGCGCATGGGCACCGAGATCCTCGCGGCGGCGCAGACGCTGATCTCCGCGGCGGTCTACGCCACGCTCATCGTGACGTTCGGCTTTCAGGTGGCGCGGGTCGACGGCCTGAGCATGGCCCCGACGCTTGAAGATCACGACCGGCTCATCGTCAATAAGCTCGTGTACGAGCTGGGCGAGCCGCGGCCGGGCGACATCGTGATGCTCTACTACCCGCTCAACCCCGAGAAGATGTTCGTAAAGCGCGTCATCGCGCGCGAGGGTGACACGGTCCGCATCGTCGACGGCCGGGTCTACGTGAACGACATCCCGCTTCGCGACGACTATGTGCCCGCCGAGTTCCGCAGCCACGACGACTGGGGTCCCCAGGTCATCCCGCAGGGCTACTACTTCGTGATGGGCGACCACCGGAACAACAGCTCGGACAGCCGCCAGTGGGGATCGGTGCCCAAGAAGTACATCGTCGGCAAGGTAAAGGTCCGATGGTGGCCGCTTCAGGATGCTCGCATTTTTTAAAGTTAGAAGTTAGAAGTTAGAAGTTAGAAGT
>Ga0070665_100004631_pt1 | contig 14377 bp, 13 predicted proteins | sample KBSS13metaG_FD_65862 | JGI IMG/M metagenome (GOLD analysis project Ga0070665, IMG submission 65862) | Switchgrass rhizosphere microbial communities from Kellogg Biological Station, Michigan, USA - KBS S1-3 metaG | ecosystem: Host-associated > Plants > Roots > Rhizosphere > Soil ... | reverse complement strand
GCCGCGCTCGACAACCTGATCGACTTTCAGACCTACACGACCCTGCCGCTGCTCCTGATATGGCGTGCCGGCCTCATGCCGGGCGCCCTCGCCTCGCTGTTGCTGTTCCCGCTTCTCGCCAGTGCCTACGGCTTCTCCCAGACCCAGGCGAAGACAGACGATGGCTTCTTCCTGGGATTCCCGTCATATTGGAACATCGTCGCGTTCTATCTCTACGCGTTCCAGCCGCAGCCGTGGGTGTCTGTCGCGCTGACCATGACGTGCGCGGTGCTGACGTTCGTCCCGACACCGTACCTCTACGCGACCCGTGGCGGCCCGCTGGCGAAGACGATGAATATCGGTTCGGCGGTCTGGTTCGTGTCTCTCGGGCTCGTGCTGTTCGGACCCCAGGAGTACCGGAGAACGATTGCGGCTGTCTCGCTCGCCTATCCGGCGATGTATCTTGCGCTATCAGCGTTCGTCACCGTAACGAGGAAACGATGAAGATCAGAATGTCGGTGGTCGCCTTGACGCTTGCCCTGACCGCGCCGCTGCTGGCGCAGCCGCCCCACACCGTCCAGGATGAGTACGCGGTCTACGATCTGCAGTCGCCGGAAAGCGCGTCGTTCCGCACCGTCTACGAGGTCGCCGTGACGACACCAGGCGAGACGGTCTTTTCCGATCGCATCGGCGCCGGCTTGACCACGGCGAATGCGGGCGACGATGGAGTCGAGGATCTGATGAGCGGCGCGGCGCTCAAATACACGGTGACGAGCAGCGCGATCGAAGTGCAGCTCGCCCGTCCCGTGCCGGCCGACGGCGGCCAGGCGCGCCTGCGGATCACCAAAACCTACAAGGATGCGGCGCACTACCGGCGCGACGGCAGCGGGCTGGTGTTCGACCGCCCCGTGCCGATCCGCCACGCGGCAGTCATCCTGCCTTCCAAATATCAACTGACGGAGTGCAACGTGCCGTCCCAGGTACTGACGGATCCCGACGGCCGCATCCGCGTCAGCTTCATGTATCAAGCGCCGGGCGCGGCGCCGCTGATTCTGAAAGCGGGACCCGGCGCGCCATCCGGTGATGCCGCGAAGTCCCGTCCGCTGACCAACGCCCGGACCTGGGAGACGATGCCGACGCAGGGGCCGACCGAACGCGCACGGCTCTCCGAGCGTGCACACCAGGATCGCGACATCGTCTATTTCCTGCAGGAGCCGTCGACCAACGCGTTCAGCCTGTACCACGACTACACCGAGTCGAGGGAAGGGGTCGACAAGTACCTGAACGTGGTCCGGACCGGCAGCACGGTGTCCAATACCTCCGGGCGAATTCTCGACACCGGCGAGGTGCTGAAGGCCGAGACGCTGACCGGGGCACAGATGAAGGCGGCGGGCATCGACGCTGGCGGCGACCAGGTCGCGCCGGATCAGCAGGTCGTGGTCACGCGTTTCTCACCGGTCAAGAAAGGGCAGTCGATTCGGCTGCGGCTCTCGGAGACCTACACCGCGCCGCAGAGCTATCGCCTCGAGGGCGATGAGTTCGTCTTCGAGCGCAGCCTCGGCCGCCCCCGCAATTCGGTGGTGCTGCCGCGCGGCTGGTACCTCACCGCGCTCTCCATTCCTGCGGTCGTCCGGCAGACACCCGATGGCCTCACGCGCGTCGACTTCGTCAACGGACGTCCCGATTCCGTGGACGTCCTGATAAAGGGGAAGAAGATGGTCGTCAGGTATTGATGTCAGGCGGCTGAAATGCCGCTGGCAAACCGCCGCGCTCGTTCTGAAACCGGCGAGACCTGTCGGGAAGCACCGGTCGAGCCACAAGCGGCGACGGCTTGCCAGAGCCCTGTTACTGCACGACGAGCGTTCCCACCATGCCGGGATGGATCGTGCAGTGATATGTGAACGTGCCGGCGGTGGCCATCATCAGCGGCGAGCTGGTGGCGCCCGCGCTGACCGTGCCGGTCCCGAACCGCGAGGCGTCCTGCGTGGCGTCGTGCGCGGTCGAGTCGTTGTTTTTCCACGCGACGGTTTGCCCGACGCGCATGGTCGCGGGGTTGGGCGCGAACGACTGGCTGGCGCGATCGCCAACCATCGAGATGGTGACGTCCGCCGCGACGGTCGGCGCCGATGGACTCGAGCTGCCGCAACCCGCCGCAGCCAGAGTGAAGACGGCTGCCAGCACGGTCAGCCCGATTGTCGAACGAGAGACGAACATTCCAGACCTCCGAAAAATGAATCCGGGATCTCTCCTTCGCAAGCGGTATGCCGGGAAGAAACCGTAAAAATGGCCCGGGAACCGCGGAAAACGCGGGTCCTCGACCGGACCGGCTGACCATCTGCGTAAGCGGTTACGCGATGCGCTGAATGGCCCGAGCCAACGCGTGGGCCGCCGGCGGATGGTGCTCGAGGTACAGACTGGGCTCCAGGAGCTCGACTTCCATCAGGACGAATCGCTCATCGGTCACCACCGCGTCCACTCGCGCGTAGAGGCAGCCGGGCGCAAATGTTTCCAGCAGCGCGTGCGCGTAGCCGACGAGGGCCTTCGGCGGATCGATCGGCGCAATTCTCCCGCCCAGCCGCTCCTGCACTCGGAACTCGCCGGGCTGCGGCCGCTTGCTGACGGCGTGACTGAAGGCGCCGCCGAAGAACATCATCGAGATCTCGCCGTTGGTGCGGATCTCCGGCACCAGTTGCTGGATCAAGACGTCGCCTCGCGCCAGCATCGCGTCGAGCGTTGCCTGATCCGAGGCGGCCTGTTCGCGTGACGCACGCTCCGTCGAGAAGCCGTCGGCCGAGATTGCCGGCTTGATCACGGCTTCGCTCCAGCCCCGCGTCTCGAACAGCGCGCGCAGATCCACCGTCGATCCTCTCTCGAGAAGCTCGGTCGGCGGCGGGCTGAGGCGGGGATGCGAGATCCGGGCGAGGTAGCGCTTGTCCGCGTTCCAGCGCAGCACGCGCGGTGGATTCCAGACGCGGGCGCCGATCGCCTCCATCCGGTCGATCCACAGGTGGAACTCGGCGATGCGGTGATGGTAGTCCCAGGTCGATCGCAGGACGACGGCGCCGTAGCCGAGCCAGTCGGCGCGAGGGTCGTCCCAGCAGACGGCGTCCGTTTGCAGGCCGAGATCCGCGAGCGCCGACGCCGCCCGCCGATCGTCGGCGTTCAGGTCGGGCAGACCGCGATAGGTCACGAACGCGATCCGCGTCTCGCTACTCAATGCGGACGATGCGATCGGAGACGCGGGGGAAGCGGGCGAACACGGCGGGGTCGTGGCCCGGCACCAGCAGGCGCGGTTCGCTCGCCAGCGATTTCATCCGATCCTGGGTGCGCAGGTTCGACGCGGCGTCGAGCGTCTGTGCGATCGGCGCGTGCGCGTCCAGGTTTTCGTAGAGGTACATGTTGTCCGACGCGATCACGACCGCCTGCGGCCGCGTCGACACGACGACGAACTGCGAGGCGAACGTGTGCTTGCCGCCGACGCCGAACGTGATCCCCGATAGCGACGTGTCGTCGTCTCCGCGGACGAAGGAGACCTTGCCCTCCGTGTTCCGCTTGACGATCTCCAGCACATCGTCCGCGTCGATGCCGCCGTGGGTGCGTGCGGACTGCCAGGCGTCGCCGGTGTAGTAGTCGTACTCGTCCTTCTGCACCCAGACGCGCGCTTTCGGGAAGAGGTCGATTCCGCCGGCGTGATCCCAGTGCATGTGCGACAGCAGCAGGTCGGTGACGTCGTCGGGCTTGATGCCGAGCGGCGCGATCGCCTCGGACGGCTTGACGTAATCCTTCACCGTGAACTGGGTGAAGTAGCGGTCGTGGTGGAAGCCGGAGTCGACGATCGCAATCCGGCCGTCGACCCCTTTCAGCACCCAGATCATCATCGAGATGTCCATGCGCCGCGATCGGTCGGCGCCGGCGACGAGGCTCGAAACCGGGAAGTTGGCGAGCGTCGCGAAGCGGACGGCGTAGACCTCGTAGCGGTCCACGTCCGCGCGGACATGGATCGCGCAAAGGGCGAGCGCCACGATGGCCACCGCGAACCCCTTGGCGATTCCGCCGGTCCTGCCCATCCAGCCCGTCCCGCCCACTAGCCGCCCTCTCGCAAGGCGCGCCGGAGCACCTTGCCGACCATGGTCTTCGGCAGGTCGGCACGAAACTCGACGTGCCCCGGAACCTTGTAGGGAGCGAGCGACTGGCGGCAGAACGCGCGCAGGTCGGCCTCGGATGCGGTCTGTCCCTGACGCAGCACGACCCACGCCTTGACCGCCTCACCTTTGGTTGGATCCGGCACGCCGGCGACGCCAACCTCGGCCACCGCCGGATGCGCCGCGATCGCTTCCTCGACCTCGCGCGGCCACACCTGGTAGCCGCTGGTCTTGATCAGGTCTTTCTTCCGATCGACGATGAACAGGTAGCCGTCTTCGTCGAGGTACCCGAGATCCCCGGTGTGCAGGAAGCGGCGCGTGACCCCGTCCACGACGTGATCGCGAAGGACGATGGCCGTCTCGTCCGGACGGCTCCAGTAGCCGGTCATCAACTGGGGGGCGCTGACCGCGATCTCGCCAACCTCTTTCATCGGAATCTCGCGCACGCCCTCGTCACCGTCGAAGATCGTGACCGTGACATCGGGCAGCGGCATCCCGACCGATCCGATCTTGTTCGGCCCTTCCGCGGGGTTGACGCACAGCGCCATCATCGCTTCGGTCAGCGAGTAGCCTTCGACGATGCGGGCGCCGGTGAGCGCTTCGAAGCGGGCCTTGGTCTCGGCGAGCAGCGGCGAGGCGCCGGAGAAGCAGATCCGGATCGACTTGAAGTCGATCTTGCCCTGCTGGACGAGAGGGTGGCTGAGCATCGCGATGTACAGGGTCGGCACGCCGTTGAAGAACGTCGGCTTGACGCGGCGGACGTCGGCGAGGAGGTCGCCGAGATCGCGTGGGTTGGGCACCAGGGCGATCGCGCAGCCGATGATGAACGACAGCGACTGCACGCCGACGTTGCCGTAGACATGGAACATCGGCAGCGGCAGGAAGGTGACCGTCGCGGTGCCGCGGAGCGCCGATGCATTCCAGGTTTTGATCTGCAGCCCGGCCATGACGTAGGCGCCGTGGGTGCCGAGCACGCCTTTGGGCGTGCCGGTCGTGCCGCCGCTCATCAGCAGCACCGCGGGATCCGCCGCCGTGGCGGCCGCGGCCGCCGGCTTCCGGCCGCGGTTGACCAGCAGCAGGTGGGCGAAGTCGTGATCGCCGGGCTTCAGCGTGATGCGATCGCCGTCGCGCGTTTCGCGAAACAGCGTGAACAGCACCCGCAACAGCGGCGGAAAGTGCTCCTTGATGTTGGTCGCGATGACCCGCCGCACTCCGGTCTTCGGCTGCACGTTCTTGACCCGCTGATAGAAGCGCGTCAACGTGAGTACCGTCTCGATCCCGTGGTCGCGCAGCGGACCCTCGAGCTCGTGCTCCGTGTAGATCGGGTTCAACGGCGCGACGATCGCCCCGATCTTCCAGGCGCCGAACTGGGCGATGAAGAACTGCGGGCAGTTGGGCAGCAGCAGGCCGACGCGATCGCCGCGTGCGATTCCGATCGCCGTGAACGCGGCGGCGCAGGCGTCGCTCAGACGATCGAGCTCGCCGTATGAGATCGTCGCGCCCTTGAAGAGGAGCGCCGGACTGGACGGCGCGGCGCGCGCCGCGTCGGTGACGTAGTCGACCAGGGTGCGATCCGGATACGGCGCCAGCGTCGCGGGAACACCGGGGTCGTAGTGCGCAAGCCAGGGCGCGTCCGGGGACATGAGACAGCGCGATTATAGCGGCTGGCGTCACGATCGGAAGAAACCGCGGAGCGTCGTTACTGCCCCGCGGCGGGGGCGAGGAGCATCAGCAGCAGCGCCTTCTGACCGTGCAGCCGGTTCTCGGCCTGATCGAAGACGACCGAGGTGTCCGACTCGAACACCTCCGCGGTGACCTCCTCGCCGCGATGCGCCGGCAGGCAGTGCATGAACAGCGCGCCGGGCTTGGCGAGCGACATCAGCTCGTCGCTGACCTGATACGGCGCGAAGATGCGGCGCCGGATCGCGGCCTCTGATTCCTGCCCCATCGACGTCCAGGTGTCGGTGTAGACCGCGTCCGCGCCGGCGACCGCGTCCGCCGCCTCGCTGAAGAGTCGCAGCCGCGCGCCGTGGCGCGCCACCGCGGTCGCCTGCTGCACCACGGCGTGCGGCAGCTGGTACGGCTCAGGGCTCGCGATATGGACGTGCACGCCCAGCATCGCGCCGGCATGCGCGAGCGACGTCGCCACGTTGTTGCCATCGCCCACGTACGCGATGGTGCGTCCCCGCAGCGGCCCGATGTGCTCTTCCAGGGTGAGGAAGTCGGCGATTGCCTGGCACGGGTGCTCCTGATCCGTGAGGGCGTTCACCACGTGCAGACGCGTCGCGGCCCCGGCGAACTCCTGGAGAATCTCCTGCGAGAATGTCCGGATCACGACCCCGTCGACCCAGCGTTCGAGGTTGCGCGCGACGTCCGCGACCGGCTCCCGCAGCCCGAAGCCGACCTCGGGCTGGATCGTGACGAGGTGGCCGCCGAGCTCGCGGATCGCGATCTCGAACGTGGCGAACGTCCTCAGCGACGGCTTGTGAAACAGCATCGCGACGTGGCGGCCGTTCAGCACATCGGACGTCGGCGCGTGCCGCCCCAGCGAGCGGTCGGCCTTCACCTGGGCCGCCAGCTTCAGGCAGTGCTCGAGATCGGCCGGGTCGAAGTCGAGGACAGAAAGGAAATCCTTGCGCGTCTGTGTCGCTGGGGTCACAGGCTGTGTGTCCTTTGTAACCTTGGTGTCCTTGCTGTCACCGCTAGGTGCGGTAATCGGCGTTGATGCGCACATATTCGGCGCTCAGATCGCAGGTCCATACCGTCGACGAAGCGCTGCCCGCGCCGAGATCGACGCCGATGGTCAGCTCGGTGCCCCTCAGATATTCAGCGGCCGCGGTCGCCAGTTCGTCGTGGGGCTGGCCGTCCTTGAACAGCACGATCGATCCCATGGTGACGCCGGCCCGCGACGCGTCGAGCGTCACGCCGGCCCGTCCTGCGGCGCAGATCAGACGCCCCCAGTTCGGATCGCCGCCGTGGATGGCGGTCTTGACGAGCAGCGAGTTCGCGATCACCTTCGCCGCCTTGCGGGCCTCGGCGGCCGAGGCCGCGCCGGTGACGTTGACCTGGACGAGCTTGGTCGCCCCCTCGCCGCCGCGCACGATGGCGAGCGCCAGTTCGCGGCAGACCGCGGTCAGCCCGGCGGCGAACGTGGCGTAGCAGGCCTCGTCGATCGTCACGCCGCTGGCGCCGCTCGCCAGCAACAGCACGCAGTCGTTGGTCGACGAATCGCCGTCGACCGTGATCGCGTTGAAGGTCTGATCCACCGCCTCGCGCAGCGCGCGGTCGAGCAACGCCCTGGGCATCGCCGCGTCCGTCGTCAGGAAGCCGAGCATCGTCGCCATCATCGGCTCGATCATGCCGGCGCCCTTGCACATGCCGCCGATGGACGCCTCGCGCCCGCCGACGATGATTCTCGCCGCCGCTTCCTTGGGGGCCAGGTCCGTCGTCATGATGGCGCGCGCCGCCGCCGGGCCCTGGTCGGCGCCGAGCGCGGCGAAGGCGGCCGGGATCCCGCTCCGGACCTTGTCCATCGGGAGGGCGACGCCGATGACGCCGGTCGACGCCACCAGCACCTGCTCGACCGGGCAGCCGATGAGGCGCGCGGTCTCTTCGGCCATCGCGCGGGCGTCCCGCATGCCGGTGTCGCCGGTGCACGAGTTGGCGCAGCCGCTGTTGACGACAATCGCGCGGGCGATCCCGCCCGAGCGCTCCAGGTGCTCCCTGGACACGAGGACCGGCGCCGCCAGCACCTTGTTGGTCGTGTAGACGGCGGCGATCTGCGCCGCCGCGTCGGACACGATGAGCGCGAGATCGGGGTTGCCGCTGGCTTTGATACCGGCGCTGATTCCGGCGGCGCGAAACCCGCGCGCGGTCGCGACGCCGCCCGAGATGGCCGAGAGCAAGGCGGTCATCTACGACAGCGGCACGGCGGCGGGTCGGAACTGTCCGGCGTCGGCGCCCGCGTCGGCATGGGAGGCCGGCAGCCCGTAGCCGTGCTCGGCGTCGAACGCCACGTCGAGCGGGACCACCATGGCGTACTGGCCGCACTGCCGGAACTGCGGGCACTTCACGCAGTCGGTGAACACCTTCTCCGTCAGCCAGAGATGCGGCACGATCGAGAAGCCCATGTGAATGAAGTAGCGCGGCGCATGCGTGAACGCGCAGAGCTTTTCGTAGCCCTCGCGCCGCGCGCGCAAGCGCAGCTCGTCGACGATCGCGACACCGACGCGGCTGCCGCGCGCCGCACCATCCACGGCAAGCGATCGCACTTCGGCGACGTGCGGGCTCAGCGGCGCCAGCTCGGCGCAGCCGACGATCTTGCGCGCCTTCACGGCGACGACGAACCGTTCGGCGTGGATCGCCAGCTCGCCGAGCGTCCGCGGCAGCAGGTGCCCCTCCTCCAGGTTGGCCTGAATCAGCGCGTAGAGCTTCCTGGCGTCGGACGCGCCCGCCGTCCGCAGTGTGATTCGGCCCCGGGTCGGTTGCTTCATTCGACAGCTCCAACGGCGCCCAGCGCCGCATCGAGACGGCCGAGCGCCTCGTCCGCCTCGGCCTCCGTGATGATGAGCGGCGGCAGCAGCCGCACTACCGTCTCCGCGGTCCGGTTGACGACGACGCCCCGCTCGAGCGCCGCCGGCACGACGGGCCCGGCTTCGCGCGTCAGCTCGAGGCCCCACATCAGCCCGGCGCCGCGCACTTCCTTGACGATCGGACGCGCCGCGGCGATCGCCCGAAGCCGTGCTTCGAAATGCTTCCCGACCCGGCCGATGTGCGCGAGCAGCCCGCCGCCGACCAGCTCGTCGAGAACGACCAGCCCCGCGCGGCACGCCAACAGGTTGCCGCCATAGGTCGTTCCGTGATCGCCGAACGAGATCGTGTCGGCCACGTCCTGGCTGACCAGCGCCGCGCCGATCGGCACGCCGCTGCCGAGCGCCTTGCCGACCGAGACGAGATGCGGGTGGAGGCCGAGCGCCTTGAAGTAGAACGGATACCCGGTGCGACCGACGCCGCTCTGCACCTCGTCGGCGATGAACAGCGCGCCGGTCTTCGAGCAGACCTCGGTGATCGCGCCGGCGAACGCCGGCGTCAGCGGCCGGATGCCCCCTTCGCCGAGCACCGGCTCGGCGATGATCGCGGCGGTCTTCGACGACACGGCGGCCTTGAGCGACGCGACGTCGTTGGTGCGGATGAACGTGACCGACGGCAGCAGCGGCTCGAAAGGCGTGCGGTAGTGCTCGTCGGAGGTGACCGACAGCGATCCGAACGTCCGGCCGTGGAACGACTCGTCGAGCGCGATGAACTCCTGGCGCGGTTCGCCCTTCGTGAACCAGTAGCGGCGGGCGAACTTCAGGCAGGCCTCGACCGCTTCCGTGCCGCTGTTGCAGAAGAACGCGCGCGGCAGCCCGGAGAGGTTGGCGAGGCGCTCGGCCAGCTGTCCCTGGAGCGGGTGGAAGAAGAGGTTCGACGTGTGGATCAGCGTGTCGGCCTGCTCCGCGACCGCGCGCGCCAGCCCGCGGTGGCCGTGCCCGAGCGAGGCGACGCCGATGCCCGAGAGCAGGTCGTAGTACTCGCGGCCCTCGGAATCGTAAAGACGGACGCCCTGGCCACGCACGAAGGTGACCGGCTGACGCCGATAGGTTTGCAGCACATGGCGCGCCTCGCGCCCGACAACATCGTCCACCACCACTGAAGTCATGCCGTTACCATCCTTGCTAGTCGCGTCGCCGACGCCGGCGCGCCGCGCGTCGCCGCGCCTTCGAGCGCCGTTCGATCCCGTCCGTCCACAATCACCACATCGTCCACGCCGCCGGCGAGCGCGTGCTCGCAGGCGCGCAGCTTGGCGATCATCCCGGCAGTGGCCGTTCCGTCGCCGACCAGCCGGGCGATCGCGTCGGCGCCCAGCACCGGCAGCGTCGCACCGTCGGCGTCCAGCACGCCCGGCGTCGTGCCGGCGATGACCAGGCGGCGCGCATCGAGGCGCGCCGCCAGATGTCCGGCGAACGTGTCGGCGTTCACGTTGAAGAGCCGGCCGTCGCGTCCGAGGCCGATGCACGCGATGACCGGCACGAAGCCGCCTGCCGTCAGCGTATGCACGACCTGCATATCGGCGTCTTCGGCCGGCACGCCGACGCGTCCGAGGTCGACCAGGCGCCCGTCCACCGTTCGATGGGCCGGGGCGGGCGCCGACAGCCCGCACGACCCGTCTGCGCCGGTCAGGCCGACGGCCCGGACCCCCGCCGTATTGAGCGCGGCCACCAGCCGGATGTTGACCGCGCCGGCCAGCACCGAGACGACGACGTCGAGGGTCGGCTCATCGGTGATCCGCAGCCCCTCGACCTGACGCTTCTCGATCCCGGCGGCCTTGAGCGCGGCGTCGATCTCCTTGCCTCCGCCGTGGACGACGACCAGCGGCGTGCCGTTGCCGGCGATCGCCGAGAGCCCCGCCACCACCGACGCGAGGTGCGCGCGATCCTCGAGCAGCTCGCCGCCGAATTTGATGACCAGAGGCCGGGTCGCGGTCACAGCAACGCCGTCCGCTCATCCAGGCCGAGCATCACGTTCATGTTCTGCACTGCCTGGCCCGACGCGCCCTTGAGCAGGTTGTCGATCACCGACACCAGGATGGCGCGGCCCGACGGATCCACCCGCCAGCCGATGTCGCAGAAGTTGGTGTGCGCCACGTGCTTGATCTCGGGAAGCGACGAGCCGACGAGGCGCACGAACGTGGCGCCCTTGTACGCCTGCTCGAGGACGTCGCCGATCGCCTCCTCGGTGGTGCCCGGCGCGACCCGCACGTAGATGGTCGCGAGGATGCCGCGGTCGATCGGCAGCAGGTGCGGCGTGAAGGTGACCGTCCGTCCCGCCCCCTGTTCTATTTCGGCGCCGTGCCGGTGGTGGAACACCCCGTAGGCCGCCATGCTGCCGTGAATCTCTGAAAAGTGCGTCCGCTCGGACGGCGTCTTGCCGGCTCCCGAGACGCCCGACTTGGCGTCGACGATGACGTCGGTCGCCGGGAGCAGCAGGCCGGCCTCGACCAGCGGCGAGAGCGCCAGCAGCGTCGCGGTCGGGTAGCAGCCGGGGTTGGCGACGAGCTGGGCGCGCGCGACGGCGCCGCGCTCGCGCTCGGTGAGGCCGTAGGCGACGCCCGCGGGCACCCGGTGGGTCTCCGGATACCAGGCGGCCCGCTGCGCGTCGTTGCGCAGGCGGAACGCGCCGGAGAGGTCGATGACGCGGACGCCGGCGTCGACCAGCGCGGGCGCGAGCTCGGCGGCGGCCGCGTCGGGCAGCGCGAGGAACACCAGGTCGGCTTCGCCGGCGAGCGTCTCGAACGAGAGCGGCACGATGGTGCCGTTCCAGAGCCGCGCCAGCGCGGGCAGCCGCCGCGACGAGCCGGCGGTCTGGCCCGAGGACATCGCCGCCGTCAGCGCGACCGCGGGATGGCGCGACAGCAGGCGCAGCAGTTCCTGGCCGGTGAAGCCGGTGGCGCCGGCGACCGCGACGCGGGCGACCGGCGCACTCTCGGAGGCGATCGGCGCTGCACCAGGCTGCACGATTGTATGCATCAGAAAGAATAGTTATACACATCGGGTGAGATTGGATCAACAAAAATCGATGTATACTCATGCTTCGTCCGCCATGAAAACGCGCCGCCAAGCCATCATCCTCGAGCTGATCGATCGCGAAGGGCTCCACAGCCAGGAGCTGCTGCGACGCCGGCTCCGTCAGCGCGGCTTCGAAGCCACGCAGGCGACGATCTCCCGCGACATCGCCGATCTCGGGCTGGTGAAGCGCGCCGGGGACGGCGCCTATCAGCGCGCCGGCGCCGACGCCACCAATCCCGAGACCGCGCTCTCCGCGCTCGAACGGGCCGCCGCGGAGTTCGTCCGCAACATCGAGCGCGTTCAGCAGCTCGTCGTCATCCGCACCGGGCGCGGCCAGGCCCAGGCGTTCGCCGAGGCGCTGGACGGTGCGCGGCTGCCGGAGGCGGTCGGGACGATCGCCGGCGACGACACGATCCTGGTGATCGCGCGCGGCGCGCGCGCCGCCGCGGCGATGGTCAAACAGCTCAAGGAGTACGCCGCGGAATGACGAGAATCGTGCTGGCGTATTCAGGCGGGCTCGAGACCTCGATCGCCATTCCGTGGCTCGCCGAGCGGCACCACGCGGAGATCATCGCCGTCACCGTCGACCTCGGGCAGGGCAAGGAAGTGCTCGAGGAGATCCGCGATCGTGCGCTCGCCACCGGCGCGCTGCGCGCGCACGTGGTCGACGCCCGCGACGCCTTCGCCCGCGACTACATCGTCCGCGCCCTGAAGGCCGGGATCCTGGGCGAGCGGTCGCCGGTCGCCGCCTCGCTGGCGCACCCGCTGATCGCGCAGAAGGTCGTCGAGATCGCAAACATCGAACAGGCGACCAGCGTCGCGCACGGCGACCCGGCCGGGGCGGCGTCGGCGCTCGACCGGACGATTCGGGCGCTGGACCCGACGATGACCGTGTTCGCGCCCGCCGCCGAATGGGACATGAACCTCGCGCAGCAGATCGAATACGCGCGCGAGCGGAACGTGACCCTGCCGGTCGAGCTCAGCGGGTTGGGCGACCGCGCGTCCGCGCCCAGGGCCGCGGTCGTGACGACGGGCGAGCCCGCGTCGGTCGACATCGCGTTCGAGCGCGGGGCGCCGGTCGGCGTCAACGGCGTCACCATGCCGCTGCTCGATCTTCTCGGCAGCCTCGGCATCATCGCCGGCGCGCACGGGGTGGCGAGCCTGGCCGCGCTTCACACCTCGCACGACGCGCTCGAGAAGGCGGCGGTGGCGAAGCCGGGAAGGTTTTCCTCGCCCGGCATCGCCGATGAATACCTCCGCGTGCTGCGCGCCGGCCACTGGTTCACGCCCGAGCGGCAGGCGCTCGACGCGGAGGCGGACGCCGTCCAGCAGCGGGTGTCGGGAGTCGTGCGGCTGACGCTCTTCGAAGGCACCGGCACCGTCGGCGGCATCGACGTGTCCCGATCGCGCAAGACCATCACCCTCGCCAAGACGCATTGACGCGAACCACGAACGACACATGACACACCTCTGGTCTGGCCGCTTCGACACCGCTCCCGACGCCGCGGCATTCGAGTTCGGGGCCTCGTTCCGTTTCGATCGCCGGCTGTTCGAAGATGACGTCACCGGCAGCTTGGCCTGGGGACGTGCCCTGCGGAAGGCGGGCGTGTTGACGCCCGAGGACGCCGCCGGCATCGACGCCACGCTCACCGCGCTGCTGGATCAGGCCCGGTCGGATCCGGCGTTCGTCTCGGGCGACGACGAGGACGTTCACAGCTTCGTCGAGCGCCAGCTGGTCGAGCGGGTCGGCGACGCCGGCCGCCGGCTGCACACCGGGCGATCGCGCAACGAGCAGGTCTCGCTCGACCTCCGGCTCTACCTGCGGCGCCGGATTCCGCTGCTCCAGCGGATGGTCGCGGGCCTGGTCGAAGCCCTCGCGGCGCAGGCGATCTCGGCGGGCGACGCGCTCATGCCGTCGTTCACCCACTTCCGCCCGGCCCAGCCGGTCCTCGTTGCACACTTTTTTCTGTCGCACGCCGCCCCGCTGCGCCGCGACTTCGCGCGGCTGTCGGGCGCGCGCGACGAGGCCGATGCGCTGCCGCTCGGCAGCGGCGCGATTGCCGGCACCGCGTACCCCGTCGACGTCGACGCCCTCGCCAAGGATCTCGGCTTCTCCCGCATCGTCGACAACAGCATGGATGCTTCGTCGGACCGCGACTTCGCCGCGACGTTCCTGTACGCGTGCGCGATGACGATGGTGCACCTCAGCCGGCTGGCCGAGGACCTGGTCATCTTCTGCGGCGACGAGCACCGGTTCTTCGAGCTCTCGGACGCGCTGAGCACCGGCAGCAGCATGATGCCGCAGAAGAAGAATCCCGATCCGCTGGAGCTGGTGCGCGGGAAGTCGGGCCGGGCCATCGGACACCTGGTCGGTCTGCTGACCGTGATCAAGGGACTGCCGACCGGTTACAACAAGGATCTCCAGGAAGACAAGGAGACGGTGTTCGGTGCGGAGGACACGCTCGGCGGCTGCCTGACCGTGGTGCGATCGGTCGTCGACGGTCTGACGATCGATCGTGCGCGCGCGGCCGCGGCGGCGTCGGGCCTGCTGCTCGCGACCGACGTGGCCGACTATCTGGTGGGCCGCGGTGTGCCGTTCCGGCGCGCGCACGAAATCGTGGGCGCGCTCGTGCGGAAGCTGGTGGCCGAAGG
>Ga0070665_100004629_pt1 | contig 14379 bp, 11 predicted proteins | sample KBSS13metaG_FD_65862 | JGI IMG/M metagenome (GOLD analysis project Ga0070665, IMG submission 65862) | Switchgrass rhizosphere microbial communities from Kellogg Biological Station, Michigan, USA - KBS S1-3 metaG | ecosystem: Host-associated > Plants > Roots > Rhizosphere > Soil ... | reverse complement strand
GTGCTGTTGTCCGGCGGCGGCTCCGCGAACTGGATCGCGCCGGCCGATGGCGTTTCGTTCGCGCAGAAGCAGCAGGTGAACCGTGCGCTGTTGCGTTCGGGCGCGCCGATCGGCGAGATGAACATCGTCCGCAAGCATCTGTCGCGGATCAAGGGCGGCCGGCTGGCCCGGGCCGGCGCGCGCGCCGCCGAGATCGTGACGCTCGCGATATCGGACGTGCCGCATGACGATCCGTCAGCGATCGCCTCGGGACCGACGGTGCCTGATCCGAGCACGCTGGCGGATGCCCGCGCGCTGGTCGCGAAGTACAATCTCACGGTCGACGATGCTGTGAGGCGCGCCCTTGAAGATCCCAAAAATGAGAGCTGCAAGCCCGGCGATGCCGCGTTTGCGCGCGCGCATTTCGAGATGATTGCAAAGCCGAAGGCCTCGCTCGACGCGGCGATCAAGGTCGCAAAGGACGCCGGCTATGAGATCATCGGCCTCGGCGCGGATCTCGAAGGCGAGGCGCGCGATGTCGCGGCCGATCATGCGCGGCTGGCGTTGAAGGCGCAGAGTGAGGGCAAACGCACCGCGATCCTCTCCGGCGGTGAGCTCACGGTAACCGTGCGCGGCAATGGCCGTGGTGGCCCCAACCAGGAATACGCGCTGGCGCTGGCGGACCTTCTCAAGGACACTTCGGGCATCGTGGCTCTGGCCGCGGATACCGACGGTGCCGACGGCGGCGCCGGCAGCGCGGCCGATCCGGCCGGCGCCGCGATCGATCAGTCGACCTTTGCGAAGATGAAGTCGCTCGGCCTCGATCCTGCGGCCTATCTCGCCAACAACGACGCGACCGCATTCTTCTCAGCCACCGGCGATCTCCTGCTGACGGGCCCGACGCTCACCAACGTCAACGACGTCAGGGTGATCCTGGTGGACCCCTCTTAGGTTTTGCGAGCGGTTGTCGGCATCCTTCGGATGCTGAAACGTCGTTAACGCTCTGTTGAGCAAGTTGCGAAGAAGCCGCGCACCCTTCCCCATCTCCAAGCCGTGATTCACCGGCTTGGGTTTCTAATGGCGGCGCTCCTGGAGGAGGAGGGCCGCCGATGGCGGCTGGGGGAACGCCAAATGACGGATCACGGCCAGACAACGGCCTCGCGGCCGGCGCCCTTGAGTGCGCGGTTCGAAGAGGCGATCAACAATCTATCACTCGGCATCGTCGTCTTCGACGAGAAGCGCGAAGTCGTTTTCTGCAACGTCCGTTACATGGAAATGTACGGGCTGTCACCTGAACAGGTGAAGCCGGGGACCCCGACCCGCGAACTGATCCAGCATCGGCTGAAGCTCGGCCTCAAGGTGCAGACCGCGCCCGACGATTACATCCGTGAGCGCGTCGGCCGCGACATCGCCCTCGATACCACGGTGCAGGAGTTCACCGACGGCCGTATCATCGCCTACACCGTCTATCCGATGCCCGGCGGCGGCGGAATGGCGACCCACGAGGACGTCACTGAGCGTGAAGAGCTCAATGCCCGGCTGAAGAAGCAATACGAACTCGGCAGGGAGCAGGAAGAGGCGCTGCGCGTCAGGAACTTCCAGTTCGACACCGCGATCAACAACATGTCGCAGGGGCTGTGCTTCTTCGATTCCGACCACCGGCTGATCGTGTGCAACGATCGCTTTGTCGAGATCTATAATATTCCCGCCGAGCGCGTCCACCCCGGCATGAAGCTGACGGAAATCGTCGATCTGCGCATCGAGGCCGGCAGTTTTCCGGCCATGACGCGAGAAGAATATATCCGCTGGCGCAACGACGTCGCGGTCTCCAACGAAGCAAAGGACAGCACCGTCGGATTGCAGGACGGACGCACGATCAAGATCCGCCACCGGCCGATGTCCGGCGGCGGTTGGGTCGCGACGCATGAGGACATCACCGAGCAGCGCCAGTCCGAGGTCAAGATCGAGTACATGGCGCACCACGACTCGCTGACCGATCTTGCCAACCGGGTGCTGCTGAACGACCGGCTCGAACAGGCGTTGGCTCGGGTTCAGCGCGAGGAAATGGTCGCTGTTCATCATCTCGACCTCGACCAATTCAAGGCCGTGAACGACACATTCGGCCATTCCTGCGGCGACAGGCTGCTCAGGATCGTCGCCGAGCGGCTACGCGGAATCGTTGGCGAGACCGACACGATTGCTCGGATGGGTGGCGATGAATTCGTGATCGTGCAGGCCATGATTGCGGACCCCGCCGAGGCCACCTCGCTGGCACAGAGCGTGATCGATGCGCTGAGCGAGCCTTATGAAATCGATGGCCAGCAGGCCGTGATCGGCGTCAGCATCGGCATTTCGGTCGGTCCCGGCGACGGATCGAACCCTGACAAATTGTTGCGCAACGCCGATCTCGCACTCTACCGCGCCAAGAGCGACGGCCGCGGCACGTTGCGCTTCTTCGAACCTGCGATGGACCTGCAGATGCAGACCCGCCGCATCATGGAGCAGGACCTGCGCAAGGCGCTGCCGGGCGGCGAGTTCGAGCTGCATTACCAGCCGGTCGTCAACCTCGCGAGCAAGGAAATCAGCGGGTTCGAAGCCCTGATCCGCTGGAATCATTCGACCAGGGGGTTGATTTCGCCCGCCACTTTCATCCCGCTGGCCGAAGAGATCGGCTTCATCGTCCCGCTGGGCGAGTGGGTCATTCGGCAGGCCTGCGCGACCGCCGCGCAATGGCCGGACAACCTTCACGTCGCCGTCAACATTTCGGCGATGCAGTTTCGCAGCCCCGGCCTGATGCAGGTGATCGTCAGCGCGCTGGCTGCCTCCGGTCTCGCGCCGACGCGGCTGGAGATCGAGATCACCGAGTCCGTCCTGCTCTACAACAAGGAGGCGACGCTCGCGGTGCTGCACCAGTTGCGGGCGCTCGGGATCCGGATCGCCATGGACGATTTCGGCACGGGATACTCGTCGCTGACCTACTTGCAGAGCTTTCCGTTCGACAAGATCAAGATTGACCGCTCGTTCGTCAAGAATATCAACGAGGATTCGAGTTCGCTCACCATCGTGCGGGCAGTTGCCGCGCTCGCCAATGGCATGGGCATGACGGCGACCGCCGAGGGCGTGGAAACCGCGGAGCAACTCCACAGCATCGCTTCCGAAGGATGCACGGAGATGCAGGGCTTCCTGTTCAGCCGGCCGCTCCCAGCCGCCGAGATCGAGCGGCAATTCCTGTCAGGACGCGGACCGCGCGAGACCCAGGAACGCATCGTCGCGGCATGATTGCCCCTCGCTAGAATTCTGCCGCGATCTTCGAGAGCATCTCGAGCAGGGCTACGCGATTGGCCGGGCCCAGCAGTTCGTTGAGGCGCGCCTCGTGTTTGCTGGCGACGAGTTTCTTGGCGCGCGCCAGCACCGCCCTTCCCTTGTCGGTCAGAACCAGGATGTGTGAGCGGCGGTCATTGGTGGAGCGCATCCGGGCACAGAGGCCGCGGCTCTCCAGCGCATCCAGCATCGATACAAAGTTCGGCCGGAGGATGCCGAGCGTGTTGGCGATTTCGGTCTGATTGCGTCCGGGGTTCCGATCGAGCAGCAGCAGCACCGAGAATTGCGCCGGGGTCAGTTGCAGCGGCGCGACGCAGCGCAGGAAGTCCTCGAACACCTTGAGCTGCGCGCGCTTGAGCGAATAGCCCAGCAGCTCGGCCAGCTCGCCTAGTTGCAGCCCGGCACTATCGGCGGCGACATCCGCAGCGCCGCCCGTAATTTCCTTGGCCTGGCTGCGCGACGGCTTGACGGCATCGGTCGCTGCCTTGGAAACTGTCATGGCGTGAGGCTCGCACCGGGAAAGGCTCGGCCAATGGCCGGGCCTTGATGTTATATTTGATAATTGTTATTGAATATATCAAATATCGACGGCTTTCAACTGTCGAGATGTGGGACGGCCGGCGGACCGCGTGAAGGTCAGGACCGGCGACGCTTTTAGGGGGAGCGCCGGTCTTGAACACGACGATCATGCTGTTCCTGCTGCAGGACGGCATCACCAATGGCGCGATCTATGCGTTGCTCGGGCTCGCACTGGTACTGGTGTTTGCCGTTACCCGCGTCATCCTGATCCCGCAAGGCGAGTTCGTCACCTACGGCGCGCTCAGCTATGCCGTGCTGGCGACCGGCAAGGTGCCGGGCACCGCGTGGCTCGCCATAGCAATGGGTGTGGCCGCCTTCGCGCTCGATCTGTTTGCCGCGCGGCGATCGCTGCGGCTCAGGAACATCTTGCGCTCGCTTGCCCTCAATATCGTCCTGCCGGCTGCCATCCTCGCCCTGACCTACGCGTTCGCCAGCCCGACTACCCCAATGGCGGTCAATATTGCGCTGTCGCTGCTGATCGTCGCGGCGATCGGCCTGTTCCTCTATCGCATCGCGTTCCAGCCGCTGGCCCACACCTCGGTGCTGGTGCTGCTGATCGCTTCCGTCGGCTGCCACCTCGCACTTCAAGGCCTCGGCCTGGTGTTCTTCGGCGCCGAAGGCCTGCGCGGACCGGCACTATCCAACGCGGCGCTCACGATCGGTCCGTTGCGTTTCACCGGCCAGAGCCTTGCGGTCTACGGGCTGACCATCGCCTTCATCGTCGCGCTGTGGCTGTTCTTCGGCTTCACGCTGATGGGCAAGGCGCTGCGCGCCACCGCCGTCAACCGGCTCGGCGCCCGCCTCGTCGGCATCCGTACCACGCTGTCGGGACAAATTGCGTTCCTGCTGGCGTCGCTGATCGGCGCGATTTCCGGCATCCTGATCGTACCGATCACCACGCTCTATTATGACACCGGCTTCCTGATCGGCCTGAAAGGCTTTATCGCTGCGATCATCGGCGGCCTCGTCAGCTATCCGCTCACTGCGGTTGCTGCGCTGCTGGTCGGCAGCGTCGAGGCGTTCTCCTCGTTCTACGCCAGCAATTTCAAGGAGGTCATCGTCTTCACGCTAATTCTTCCCGTGCTGGTGCTGCGTTCGCTCGCAGCGCCGGCGGTCGAGGAAGAAAAGGATTGAGGGCGATGAAGCAACGAACTCCTCTCGTCATCTTCGCGCTCGTCATGGCGGCGATTCCGTTCATCCCGGGTGTGCCGCCGTTCTGGATCGTGCTGCTCAACAATATCGGGCTGGCCGCACTGGTGGCGATGGGGCTGGTGCTGCTCACCGGCGTCGGCGGCCTCACGTCATTTGGCCAGGCTGCCTTCTGCGGCTTCGGCGCCTATACCACGGCGGTATTGACCACGGCCTATGGCTTCTCGCCGTGGCTAACATTGCCGCTCTCGCTGCTGGTCAGCGGCATCGCTGCCGTCCTGCTCGGCATCGTCACGGTGCGCCTGTCGGGCCATTATCTGCCGCTCGGCACCATCGCCTGGGGCATCGGGCTGTTCTATCTGTTCAGCAAGCTGGAGTTCCTCGGCCGCAACGACGGCATATCGGGCATTCCTCCGCTCTCGATCGGGAGTTTCAAAATGCTCGATCCCGGCACGATCTATTTCGCGATCTGGATCGCGGTGCTGGTCTCGGCATTGCTGACCATGAATCTGCTGGACTCCCGCACCGGCCGCGCGATCCGCGCGCTGCGGCGCGGGCATGTCGCCGGCGAGGCATTCGGTGTCCAGACCCCGCGCGCAAAGCTTCTCGTGTTCATCTATGCGGCGGTTCTCGCTGGCTTGTCCGGCTGGCTCTACGCACATTTCCAGCGCGCCGCCAATCCGACACCGTTCGGCGCACAGGCCGGCATCGAATACCTCTTCATCGCCGTGGTCGGCGGCGCGGGCTATGTCTGGGGCGCGGTGCTCGGCGCCGGCATCGTCGTGATCCTGAAGGAGATCCTGCAGAGCTATCTGCCGTATATCTTTGGCGGCCAGAGCCAGCTTGAGACCATCGTGTTCGGCATCCTGCTGGTGGTCTTATTGCAACTGGCGCCCACCGGCGTGTGGCCATGGCTGATGGCGCGGTTGCCGATCAAGCCGGGACGCAAGGCACCCGACACGTCGCTCCCTCTCGCCAAGCGCGAGCGTGCGCCGGCCTCTGCCGCCGCGCTGTTGCAGATCGAGAAGGCGCGCAAGCAGTTCGGCGGCGTGATTGCCGTCAACGACGTCTCCTTCGACGTCGAGGCCCGCGAGATCGTGGCCCTGATCGGACCCAACGGCGCCGGCAAGAGCACGACCTTCAACCTGATCACGGGTGTGCTGACCACGACCGGAGGCACCATCTCGGTGCTCGGTCACAAGGTCGACAACGCCCCGCCGCAGGAAGTCGTCAAGCTCGGCGTCAGCAGAACCTTCCAGCACGTCAAGCTTGTTCCCGACATGACTGTGCTGGAAAACGTCGCGATCGGCGCACATCTGCGCGGGTCGTCGGGCGCAATCTCCAGCATGTTCCGGTTCGACCGCGCCGATGAAGCCAGGCTTTTGGCGGAAGCTGCGCGTCAGATCGAGCGCGTCGGACTCGGCGACCAGATCGACCAGTTGGCCGGAAGCCTGTCGCTCGGCCAGCAGCGCATCGTCGAGATTGCTCGCGCGCTGTGCGTCGACCCGCTGCTGCTGCTGCTCGACGAACCGGCCGCCGGCCTGCGTCACATGGAAAAGCAGCGGCTCGCTGCGCTGCTTCGTCAATTGCGCGACGGCGGCATGTCGGTGCTGCTGGTCGAGCACGACATGGGCTTCGTGATGGACCTCGCCGACCGCGTCGTGGTGCTGGATTTCGGCACCAAGATCGCCGAGGGCACGCCGGCCGTGATCAAGACCAACCCCGATGTGATCAAGGCCTATCTCGGAGCGACTGCATGAGCGCGCTGCTATCGGTCGCGGACGCCCATGTTTCCTACGGCAAGGTCGAGGCCGTGCGTTCGGTTTCGCTCGACGTTGCCGACAACGAGATCGTCACCATCATCGGCGCCAACGGCGCCGGCAAGACGACGCTGCTGAACGCCATCATGGGCGTGCTGCCGCTCAAGGGCGCCACCACCTTCGCCGGTACCGACATGGCCTCGCTCGACATCGAGGATCGCGTCGCGGCGGGCCTGTGTCTCGTGCCGGAACACCGCGAATTGTTCGGCACCATGAACGTCGAGGACAATCTACAACTCGGCGCCTTCCGGGTACCGAAAGCCGCGGCCGCAAGATCGTTCGAGCGTGTCTATGCGCTGTTTCCGAGGCTGAAGGAGCGGCGCAAGCAACTGGCCGGCACGCTGTCGGGCGGCGAGCAACAGATGCTGGCAATGGGCCGCGCCCTGATGGGAGCACCGAAGCTGTTGATGCTGGACGAACCGAGCCTCGGGCTGGCACCGATCATCGTGGCCGACATCTTCCGCACCATCGGCGAGCTGCGTGCCGCCGGCGTCTCGGTGCTGCTGGTCGAGCAGAACGCGCAGGCCGCCCTGCAGATCGCTGACCGTGCCTATGTCATGGAACTCGGCGAGTTCATCCTGTCAGGATCGGCCAGCGATATCGCCAGCAACCAGCGGGTCGCGGCGAGCTATCTGGGCTTCCAGCACGAGGGTGCGAGCGATATCTGAACCAGGCCGCGCAATCCGGGTTTCGCAGGGTGGGCAAAGGCGCGCTGGCGCCGTGCCCACCATCACTCTTGTTCGCCGATCAATGGCGGGCAAGCTGACGCTTTGCCCACGCCACAGACCGCGCGTTCCTACTTGGCCGGGGTGTACTTGCCGTCCTTCACGGTCAGGATGATGCGCGAGCGATCGTCGAGGCCGTAGCGATCCTTTTCGGTGAAGTTGTAGACGCCCTGGGTTGCTGCGATGTCCTTCTCGGACAATAAGGCCTGCCGGAGCGCCTCACGGAATTCCGGCGTGCCCGGCTTTGCCGTCTTCAATGCCACCGGCACGATCCGCTTCAGCACCTCGAATGCGTCGTAGGAATGTCCGGCGAACTGGCTGCGGCTGTTGGCGCCGTATTTTGCTTCATAGGCGGTGTTGAGCGCGAGGCCCGGCTTCTTCGTCATCGCGGTGTCGGGCTGGGATTCGGGCGACATCACCGGTCCCGATGCCATGATCACGCCCTCCGCGGCGGGACCCGCGATACGGATGAAGTCCATGCTGGCGGCGCCGTGAGTCTGGTAGATCAGGCCCTTGTAGCCGCGCTCGCGCAGCGTGGTCTGCGGCAGCGCTGCCGCGGTGCCGGAGGCGCCGATGAGAACAGCATCCGGATTGGCGGCGACGAGCTTCAGCACCTGCCCGGCGACCGAGGTGTCCGGACGGGCAAAGCGCTCTTCGGTGGCCATGGTCAGGCCCATCGGAACGGCCTGGGCCTTGAAGTCATTGACCCAGAGGTCGCCATAGGAATCGGAATAGCCGATGTAACCAACCGTCTTGATGCCGTGCGCCTTCATGTGCTCGTACAGCACCTTGCCCATGATCGGGATCGGCTGCGGCATGGCGACCGACCACTTCATGCGCGCCTCGTTGATCGGAAACGGTGCCAGGCCGAAATGCGGAATGCCCGCCTCGTTCGCAACGGTGGAGATCGCAACCGTCGGGGGCGTCGTCGAAGAGCCCATGATGATGTCGGCCTTGGACTCTGTCACGAACCGCCGCGCATTGGTGGTCGCGGCCGTCGGATCGCCGCCATCATCGAGCACGATGACCTTGAGCGGCACGCCGCCGATCTCCTTCGGCACGAAGTCGAGCGCGTTACGCTCGGGAATGCCAAGCGCCGCAGCCGGCCCGGTCGTGGTAACGGAAATGCCGATCACGATCTCGTTGGACTGTGCGAAGCTCGGCGAGCCTGGCAAAGCGAGGGCCGCGGCGACAGCAGCAGCGGACAGAAAAGCCTTTTTCATTCATTCCTCCCTGAATTTTCTATTTATGGTCTTAAGCAAAATCGGACCGTCAATTCAGCCCCTTCTTTAGGTCATACGAGGTGGTGAGTCAGCCCCGCATGAAGCGCTCGATGATCTCCGGTGGCATCGGAGCCGATTTCAGCTTCTCGGGATCGTCCGGATGCCTGCCGACCAGCACACGCGTCTCGAACGCCTCGATCGCCAAAGCCTCGCCCTTGAACACGTTATGGAGCACCTCGAAGCTGGAGCGCTTGAAGCTCTCGACCCGGCTTTCGATGGTAATCCAGTCGCCGTGGGTGGAAGGAATGTGGAATTTCGCCCTTGTGTCCACCATGGGAATGCCGACCAGCCCGTATTTGTGGACGAGGTCCTGCTTCGAAAAGCCGGCAGCTTCGAACATGATCGAGGTCGAATCATCGAACATCGCGAAGTAGCGCGGATAGTAAACGATGTTGGCGGGGTCGCAGTCGCCCCACTGGATCTGCACATCACGCCGATGAACGAACATCGATTATCCCTCGATCATGCGCTAGCGCGGTGCCATGCGAAGCGCGGCATCGAGCCGCACCACTTCGCCGTTCAGGTAGGGGTTGTCGATCATGTGCAGCGCCAGCGACGCGAACTCGTCGGCCTGACCGAGCCGGCGCGGAAACGGGATCGAGGCGGCGAGCGAGTCCTGGGCTTCCTGCGGCAGATTGGCGAGCAAGGGCGTGAGGAACAGGCCGGGCGCGATCGTCAGCACGCGGATACCGAACTGCGCCAGTTCGCGTGCGATCGGCAACGTCATGGCGACAATGCCGCCCTTCGACGCCGAATAGGCGGACTGACCGATCTGACCGTCATAGGCAGCGACCGAGGCAGTGGAAATCACCACGCCGCGCTCGCCGGTCGCAAGCGGCTCCAGTTTCGACATGCCTGCTGTCGCCAGCCGCAGCATGTTGAACGAGCCGATCAGATTGACCTTGATCACCTTGTCGAAATCGCCGAGCGCCATCGGGCCTTCCTTGCCGATCACGCGCTTGGCGACGCCGATGCCGGCACAGTTCACCAGCACGCGCGCCGGACCATGGGCCGCCGCAGCTTTGGCAATCGCAGCCTCGGCCGAGGCCGCGTCGGAGACGTCGCAGATCACGGCAACGCCGCCGATCTCGGCGGCAACGGTTTCCGCAAGCTTGGCGTTGAGATCGCAAACAGCGACCCTGGCGCCCTGCGCGGCGAGCCGGCGCGCGGTCGCGGCACCCAGTCCCGATGCGCCGCCGGTGACGATGGCTGCCTGATCCTTCAACTGCATGGCGTTCTCCCTGACAAACTGTTCTTCGAATTCATGACAGCGTGATTACCTGCGCCGGCGGCGCAGATGAATAGATCTCCTCGATCAGCGCACTGCGGTTCTCCAGCACCGCGCGCTGGTTGATCGACCCCTTGTCGGTGACCTCGCCGCGATCGATCGACAATGGCGTATCGAGAAGGATCGCGCGTACGATCCGGGTCGACGACCCCGTGGCGCTTTCGACCAGCTTCTGGAAGCGCTCGCGAAACGCCGCACGGATCAACGGATCGGACGCCACAGCGGCAATATCATCCGACGGCATGGTCGGATTGATCAGGCGGCAACCGTCGAGGTCGAGCACCACCAGCGCGGATATCTCATCGCGATTGATGCCGGCCACAACGACGTCACGCACCAGGGGGGCACAGGCCGCGACGAAGCGCGCGCGCAATGGACCGACGCTGACCCAGGTCCCGCTCGCCAGCTTGAAGTCTTCCCCGATGCGGCCATCGAAATCGAAGCCGGCGTCGAAATCATCGGGGTCAGCCGGTTTCAGCGCATCGCCGAACTTGTAGAAGCCCTCCTCATCGAAAGCCTTCGCGGTCATCTCGGGTTGCCGCCAGTAGCCCGGCATCACGTTCGGCCCCCTGGCGCGAACTTCCAGCTTGCCGTTGTTGGGCACGAGCTTCGCATCATTGCCCAGCACCGGCAGCCCGACATGGCCGGACCGGCTGGTGTGCGGATTGACCGACATGAAGAATGGCGAGGTTTCGGTGGCGCCGAGGCCGGTCAGCATCGGCACGCGGTAGCCGGTTTCACGAACGGAGAGTTCGTCGAGACTGTTCCAGACGAAGGTGGACAGCGCAGCGCCCGAGAAGAACATCGCATGCAGGCGGGCAAAGAACTTCTTCCGCAGGGCCCCGTCATCGCGCAGATAGGGCAGCAGCGATTCATAGCCCTTGGGCACGTTGAAATAGACCGTCGGCGAAATCTCCTGCAGATTGCGAACGGTCTCCTCGATGCCGCCGGGCATCGGCTTGCCCTCATCAAGATACATCGAGCCGCCATTGTACAGCGTCAGCCCGATATTGTGATTGCCGCCAAAGGTGTGATTCCACGGCAGCCAGTCGACGATGACCGGCGGCTCGTCCTTCAGGAACGCCAGCGTGTCGCGCAGCATCACCTGATTGGCGCAGATCATGCGCTGGGTGTTGATGACTGCTTTCGGATTGCCGGTCGAGCCCGACGTCAGCAGGAATTTTGCAATCGTATCCGGGCCGATCGCCTCGTGCACCGCGTCGAGGCGTGGATGCAATGCCGTCGCCATCAAGTCCGCCAGGGCAGTCACATCGCGGCCGGGAAGCATGCCATGCGAAGCCGCGATCTCGGTTGCGGGCGATACGTTGGCCGCCAGTGCATCGGCGAATTTTGCGGCGTCATCCGCGAACACAAGGCCCGGCGTCAACAGCTTCATCAGATAGCCGAGCTTGCCGTAGTCCCGCGACACCAGCGAATAGGCCGGCGATACCGGACAGAAGGGAATGCCGGCATAAAGTGCGCCGAACGCGATCAATGCATGATCGATCGAGTTGCCGGAGAGAATGACGACCGGCTTCTCGGCCGAAAGACCGCGCGCCAGCAGCGCCGACGCGATGTGGCGCGCCGAGACGAGCAGCTCCGCATAGGTGATCTGCCGCCAGCCCCGCGCTGCATTTCGTTCCGCCATGAAGACCCGATCGGGTGCGGCCGCAGCCCAGTGGTGCAGGCGGTCGGTGATACGCACCGGATAGTCACGCAACTGCGCTTTCGGGCGCAGGTAGATGGTGCCGTCGTCGCGGCGCTCGACATGCACCGCGGGCGTACCGAACGAGATCGGGCGCAGCGGATGATCGCCGCGCGCAGCTGACTCGATCGAGACGGACATGCCGGGCGTGGAGCTCATGTCAGGTCGGCTTCACCTTGGCGGTCTTGTGGTCGAGAAACGCGCGAATGCGGCGCTTGGCTTCCTTGTCGCTCTGCGCCACGGTTGCCATCAGGGATTCCATCAGCAAGCCGGTTTGCGGATTGGCCTCGGCGATCATCGGCAACGCCTGCAGCACAGCAAAGTTTGTCAGCGGCGCGTTCGCCGCCACCCGTTCCGCCAGTTCCAGCGCCTTCGGCAGCGCGCCACCGGCTTCGGTGAGATACTGCGAGAAACCATAGGCCGAGCCTTCGGTCGCTGAATAGACCCGGCCGGTGAGCATCATGTCGATCATCCGCGCCACGCCGATCAGCCGCGGTAGCCGCACTGATCCGCCGCCGCCGACGAAAATGCCGCGCTGGCCCTCCGGCAGTGCGAAATAGGCTGACGGTTCGGCAACGCGAATATGCGCCGCGCAGGCAAGCTCCAGTCCGCCGCCGATAACAGCGCCCTTCAGCGCCGCGATCACGGGGACGCGGCTGTACTGGATACGGTCGAACACCCGGTGCCACATCTGCGAATGGCGCAGGCCTTCGGTGGCGTCCTGCTCGGTCAGTTCGGAGAGGTCGAGGCCGGAGGAAAAATGGTCGCCGACGCCGTGGATGACCACCGCGCCTGTTCCCTCGGGGAGATTGGAAAAGCAATCCTGGATCGCGAGGATGATGCCGTCATTCAGCGCATTGCGCTTGGCCGGACGGTTGAGGCCCACGGACAGCACCGCGCCGGTCTGCTCGATCTTGAGCAGGTCGGGCGAACCCGCAGCGGACTTAGAGGCGTTTCCCATGGGTCTATATTGCTTCCTGCCCAGAATAGTTATGTTTTATAACGATTTCGCCGGATGGGAGTCAAGGTGGCTGGCCGCGGCTCGTCTGCGGGGGCGAGAGCCGATTGGGTTTCGCGCTGAACACTACGCTCGACGGTCATTCCCGCGCATGCGGGGATCATCCAGTATGCCGCGGCTTCTCGATTCAAGCATCGATGTCTCTGGAATACTGGGTCGTCCGGTCAAGCCGGGTGATGACAATTGAATGTGTGTTCGCGATCTCGCGGCATGAACTGCCCGAGGCTTTCCTGAAACTTCCGCCCTCTCCGATCAGAGGGCGCAGGGAAGACCGGGTGCTGGCTGCACCCGAGGTCTCGTGTGCCGTTTGCGCATAGCAAGAGATGCACACGAGCATACAGGTACAGCGGAAACACTCCGGCCTTCCCTGCGCAATGGCTTTACGGCTTACTTCGTGCTCTTCCCGGAGAACGGCTCTCTTGCCTCCGTTATCCCAAAGAAGCTTTTGCTTCTCCAGAACGTAATGCCAGCACCGCGACATCAGAACCACACGACTTCGCCGTACGCATCCGGCGCGTACGTCTAGCGCGCCTTCCGCGTCCATCGCATCTCACTGCGCATTCGTGACGTTCGCGAGCGCCCCTCATCTGCCGTGAGACGGGCGGTGTTATGCCGGTGATTTGGGTGAGAACGAAAGCGGAATATTTTTGCGCGAAGGGATGGACAGGTTTTTACTGATTTGCCCGTCGTGCCAGTTTGCCGCAGGTCATCGCGAGAAATTGCGCTTGTACGAGAGAGCAAATCAGCTTGCGCGCGATTAATTGTAGCCCGCATGAGCGCAAGCGATATGCGGCACCTGGCTACTCTGCTGTGTGCAACTGACGCAGGTGCCTCACAGCACCTGATGCACGTCGATGACGACGCGGTCGGCGTGGCGGGCGGCGGAGCCGATGAAGAGATTTTCCATCAGCCAACGATATTTCGGCGCACCGGTCTCGAACTTCGGCACGGTGCGGAAATAGATCAGCTTGGGATCGACCGGCTCGCCGCGCTTGAGCTTCTGCAGTAAGTCGATCGGGCCGAAGCGCAGGCCCTTGTTCTCGACATAGACGACGGCGCCGTCATCGGTCTCGAAGGCGTATTTTGCCTCGAGTTCGATCAGTTCGTTGGGCCGGATGATCTGGAAGTCGGCGCCGAACGGACAGACCTTGCCGCTGATGCCCTCGCCTTTCACCTCGCCACCGACGATCGGAATGATCCGGCGCACGCCGGTCCCGATCTCGCCGGCTGACGTAACCTCGCCGATCCGGGCGGTGATAGTGAAGACGTATTTCGTTTCGAGCTGCGGCGTCATCGTCTCTACCCCGCCATGCGCTGCGGCAGCCACAGCGCCAGTATCGGAAATGCGATCAGAATCACCAGCCGGATCAGGTCCGTCGCGACGAACGGAATCACGCCGCGGAAGATGGTCGAGAACGACACGTCCTTCACCACACTCTTGATGACGAACACGTTCATGCCGACCGGCGGATGGATCAGGCCGAGTTCGACCGTCATCACGATGATCACGCC
>Ga0070665_100004620_pt1 | contig 14397 bp, 12 predicted proteins | sample KBSS13metaG_FD_65862 | JGI IMG/M metagenome (GOLD analysis project Ga0070665, IMG submission 65862) | Switchgrass rhizosphere microbial communities from Kellogg Biological Station, Michigan, USA - KBS S1-3 metaG | ecosystem: Host-associated > Plants > Roots > Rhizosphere > Soil ... | reverse complement strand
ACCATGCTCACGGCGCTGATCGACAGGGCACCTCGATGAGGTCGGGCCGTCGTCTCCTCCTCCGGGCCCTCGCGGCGCCGATCCTGCTCGGTGCGTGTGTGTCGGCCGGTGCGATCGACTACCAGGTGCACGGCTACGCCGCGCAGGGCTTCGTCTACACCGACGACAACAACTTCTTCGGCAAGAGCAGCGACGGCAGCTTCGACTACTACGAAGCCGGGCTGAACGCCTCGGTTCAGGTGCATCCCAAGTTGATGTTCGCCGCGCAGGCCGCGATTCGCGATGCCGGCATCAGCGACGACGGCGCGCTACGCCTCGACTACGCGCTGGCGGACTATCGCTTCCTTGAAGAGGTCGACACCACGCTCGGTGTGCGCGCCGGCAAAGTGAAGAATCCGCTCGGCTTCTACAACGAGACGCGCGACGTCGTGTTCACCCGGCCCAGCATCCTGCTGCCGGTGGGGTACTCCGACAATCAGAACCAGCGCAGCCTCGTGTTCACGGCGCCGGGCGCGCAGCTCTACGGCACGAAGCTCTGGGGGCGCCACGAGTTCTCTGCGACAGGCACGTACGGTTCCGATCACGACGTGCGGCACTCCGACGAGCGGCTGCTGCTCAACCTGCAAGTCGGTGGCCAGCCGCTGCCGTTCGACCTGCATATCCAGGACTCCTGGAACGCGCAGATCATGGATTCGATCGATGGCGGGCGCTGGCAGTTCGCGGTGAGCCGTTTCTTCGGCCGCTTCGACCTGCGCACCCCGCAGCTCTACCAGATCGCCGGCCGGTTCGACGTGACCATCACGCTCGTCTCGGCTCGCTTCAACACCGAGAAATTCTCGATTACCGCCGAGTACGGGACGGCCCCGAACAAGAATCGGGTCACGGTCGGCGGCATCCAGGCCCTGCGCACCAGCACGACTTCGGATGGCGGCTACCTGCAGGGTGAGTACCGCATCAACCCGAGCTGGGGAGCGTTCGCGCGCGTGGAGGCCAACTATCTCGATCGCAGCGACCGTAGCGGACGCGCGTTCGTCGCTGCGAATCCGGGGACGGATCGAGCCTCGCGCTCCTATCGCTCGATCGTTGCAGGCGCCAGCTGGCGTTACGGCGAGCACTGGGGAGTCTGGGGCGAATATCACTGGATCGATGGCACGGTGCTGTTGCAGAGACTAGAGAATCCCCAGCCCGTCGCCGATCACTGGTCGCTCATCATGTTGATGGCCGGCTACAAGTTCTAACCGGCAGCACGCAATGGCCGGAGTCACGCACAACCCGCCGCCAGAGCCGCCAATCCGGAGCAAGCCGCGTCTCAGCCTGATCTGGAAGGCGCTGGTACTGCTGACCGTCTTGCTCGGCAGCACCTACTCTTATCTGGGCTATCTCGGCTACAGCAGCCTTACCCAGCAGAACGAGCGCGAGCGCCAACAGCAGATGGAGCGCTTCTCGACGGCGCTCGATGCGCTGCTCGAACGCTCGGGCGACGAGCTCGCACGCCTGGCTGCGAGCATGTCCACGGTCACGAGCACGCAGCAGCTGCAATCGCGTGATCTGGACGAGCTGTCGTCGTCGGCGGGTGTGCTCTCGGCACTGACGCGCATCGACTACTACACGCCGGACGGCGCGAAGCTCGCGAGCTGGTCGAGCACGGGGACCTCCTCCACGCCGACCGATGCGGCGCGCCTGCTGGAACGAGTGCGCCGGACCCATCAGCCGCTCACCGTGATCAATTGCGACACCGAGTGCGCGCTGCACGCTTACGTGCCCACCTTCGATCGCGATGGCCGCGAGATCACGATGATCGTCGGCCAGTTGCTGTCCGATCAGTTGCTCGCCTTTCGCCGCGTCACCGGCGCGGACGTGGCTTTGCTCGATGGAGCCGGCGCGGCTACGCAGAAGGTGTGGGGACGGAACCTGCGAGTGCTCACGGACGTGCCGAAGCTTTCCGCAATGCTCACGTCGCTGGACGACGCCTCCGTTCCCCAACCGGGCACGAGCACGACGCGCATCGCGGACGATCGCCACTATCTGCTGCGCATTCACTCGCTGCCCACACGTTTCGTCGCGTCGGGCACGGCGCCGGAAGCGTTGTTTATCTTCGACGACACGACGACGCAGACGCGAATCCGCACAGAGCTTCGGCGTATGGCTTCCGCGATCGGCCTCGGACTCGGCCTGTCATCGCTCGCACTCGTGCTGGTTGCAGGATCGGTGCTCCGTCGTCTCGTGCGCGTGACGCGCTCGCTGCCCAGCCTCGCGGAACAGCGCTTCCAGGAGGTGCGCGAAAGCCTCGGCGCGAGCCGTCGGCCCGAGTCGCCGCTCTCCGACGAGATCGACCTGCTCAATGACGCGGTCGCACTCCTGTCGGTGAAGCTCGAGCGCCTGAACGCGGCCGAGTCGGCCAATGCGGCAAAGTCCGGGTTCCTCGCCATGATGAGCCACGAGATCCGCACGCCGCTCAACGCGATCATCGGCGCCACCGGACTGCTGCGCGATACGAAGCTCGATGCGCGCCAGCGCGAATGCGTGGACATGGCGCGGCTCAGCGGCGGCGTGCTGCTCGACCTGATCAACGACATTCTCGACTTCTCCAAGATCGAGGCCGGCAAACTCGACCTGGAATGGCAGACGTTCGACCTGCGCGTCTGCGTCGAGGAATCACTGGATCTCGTCGCGACCCGGGCGCAGGAGAAAGGGCTGGAGCTTGCGTATCTGTTCGACCCGAAGCTGCCCGGCTGCTATGTCGGCGACAGCGCGCGCACGCGCCAGGTGCTGGTGAACCTGCTTTCGAATGCCGTGAAGTTCACCGCGCACGGCGAAGTCGTCATCGAGGTCACGGGCCAACACTCTGCCGAGGGGCCGTACCGCCTGCAGATCGACGTGCGGGACACAGGCATCGGCATCCCGGCGGACCGCCTCGATCGACTGTTCAAGGTGTTCAGCCAGGTCGACGCCTCCACCACGCGCGTGTATGGCGGGACCGGCCTGGGGCTCGCCATCTGCAAACGACTCGTCGAAGCGATGGGTGGGCAGATCCAGGTCGAGAGCCGCGTCGGTTCGGGCTCGACGTTCCGCGTGGTCCTGCCGCTGAAGGAAGCACCGCCGGATCAGGTTTCGCACGGGCGGGGCACCATCGACCCGGCGCTTGCCAGCGGCCGTCGCGTGCTCATCGTGGATGCGAACGAGGTCACGCGTCGCATGCTGAGCCTGTGTTGCGACTCGTGGCGGCTGGGCTCGGCCACGGCGTCGTCCGCGACCGAAGCGCTCGACATCCTGCGCCGGGGGGATCGATTCGACATCGCTCTCGTGGACTACACCTCGCACGAGATCGACGGCGTCGAGCTGGCCCGGCAGATCGCCGGGCTGGGCCTCGCGCATCGGCCCGGCATCCTGCTGATGACTCACGCTGGCCTCGCGCAGGTGGCGGTGCCGGCTGACAACCCCTACGTCGCGGGCGTGCTCACCAAGCCCGTGCATCAGTCACATCTGTTCGATGCGATCGTCGGCGTGCTCAGCGCGTCGAAGGGCAAGCTCCCGTACAAATACAACCCCGTGACGCGTGAGCTGCTGATCGCGCCGCCGATGCGCATCCTGCTGGCGGAAGACAACGTCGTGAACCAGCGCATGGCGCAGCTGCTGCTCGAACGCGTGTCCCAGACGGCGGATGTCGTGTCGAACGGCATCGAAGCCGTGAACGCTGCAACTCACCTGCCCTACGACCTGATCCTCATGGACGTGCTGATGCCGGAAATGGATGGCCTCGACGCCACGCGGCTCATCCGCGAGCGGCTGCCGCGAGCCCGGCAGCCGCGCATCGTCGCCATGACGGCGAACGCACTCAGTGGCGACCGTGAGCGCTGTCTCGCGGCCGGCATGGACGACTACATCAGCAAGCCGATCCAGCTGCCCGAGCTCGCCAAGGTGATCGAACGGAATCGGCCGGGTGCCCCGGCCGTGCCCACCGACGTGACGGTGGAAACGCCCGCCCTGGTCGTCACGAGCACCGAGGATGCGCTCGGCTACGACCGGGAAGTGATCGATCGTTTTCTCTCGGTCGCCGGGCCTGCCGGCGCCTCGATGGTGCTCGGCGCAATGATCGATAGTGCGCAGGGCATGCTGGACGGCCTGCAGCGCGCCGTGACGGTGGGCGATCGCAAAGAGGTCCGCCGGCACGCCCACAGCCTGAAGACGAACGCACGAACGGTCGGCGCCAACGCGATTGCCCGCCAGTTTCAGGAGCTCGAGCAGCTCGTTGGCGACAGCGGTGCAGTCGAGGGCGCGGCCTCGAGCACGGCTGCTGCGTCGTCGGCGTATCGTCAGTTGATCGAAGCAATGCGGCGATTGCGCGAGCAACTCGACGCCTGATCACATGTTCGCCGCAGCACTGCGGGCCAGCGCGACGCGCCTCACAAGCGCGCCGAATTCCGATTGCCAATCGTAGCCCCCACGTCGTCAACTCCCGTATCGAAATTGGTCGCAACGGAGTGAAGGAATGAGTGGCGTGGCATCGTGGTTCAAGACAGGGAAGACGGCGGACTCCGTTCTCGTCGGCGCGACAGAGCTCGCGGATCTGCGAGGCCAGGTGAACGCCATCGGGCGCTCGCAGGCGGTCATCGAGTTCGCGCTCGATGGCACGATCCTCAGGGCCAACGAGAATTTTCTCGGCGCGGTCGGCTACACGCTCGACGAGATCCGCGGCCAGCACCACCGCCTGTTTGTCGAGCCGACGGAGCGCGACAGTCACGAGTACCGCCGCTTCTGGCAGGAGCTCGCAAACGGCCAGTACCACTCCGGCCAGTACAAGCGCCTCGGCAAGCGGGGCAACGAGATCTGGCTGCAGGCCTCCTACAATCCGATTCTCGACGCCGACGGCCGGCCCATGAAGGTCGTCAAGTACTGCACGGCCATCACCGATCAGAAGACGCGCGCGGCGGACTTCGAGGGGCAGATCGCCGCGATTTCCAAGGCGCAGGCGGTGATCGAGCTCGACGTCGACGGCACGATCCGCACCGCGAATGCGAATTTCCTGCGCACGGTCGGGTACTCGCTCGAGGAGATTCGCGGCAAGCATCACCGGATGTTCGTCGACGGCACGACCGCGGCGACCGAGGAATACCGGCAGTTCTGGGCCAAGCTGGGTCGGGGCGAGTACGACTCGGGGCAGTATCGGCGCGTCGGCAAGGGCGGGCGCGAAGTGTGGCTGCAGGCCTCCTACAACCCGATCTTCGACGCGAGCGGGCGACCGATCAAAGTTGTGAAGTATGCCTCGGACATCACCGAGCAGAAACGCATGTCCGATCAGCTTTCCACGCTGGTGACGAACATTCGCAGTGCCGCGGCTGAAGTGCAGACCAGCGCGGAAGAGATTTCGAAAGGCAACACCAGCTTGAGTCAGCGCGTGGAATCGCAGGCTGCGACGCTCGAGGAGACGAGCGCGTCGATGCAGCGGATGACGGAGACGGTGCGCCGTAATGCGGACAATGCGCGCGCGGCCAACGATCTCGCGATCGAGGCGCGCGATCACGCTGAGCGCGGTGGCACGGTCGTGCAGACGGCGGTCGCGGCGATGCAGGCCATCAATGAGTCGAGTCGCAAGATTTCGGAGATCATTGGCGTGATCGATGCGATCGCGTTCCAGACGAACCTGCTTGCGTTGAATGCCGCGGTGGAAGCGGCGCGTGCCGGTGAACAGGGGCGCGGGTTTGCCGTGGTGGCGAGTGAGGTTCGCAACCTCGCTGGGCGCTCGGCGTCGGCGGCCAAGGAGATCAAGGCGCTCATCCAGGATAGTGTTTCCAAGGTTGGGGACGGGTCGCGGCTGGTCGAGCAGTCTGGCAGCACGCTGGTGGAGATCGTGTCGTCTGTGAAGAAGGTGGCGGCGATTGTTGGTGAGATCACCGCCGCGTCGGCTGAACAGGCGGATGGCATCGATCAGGTGAGCCGGGCCGTGTCGCAGATGGATGAGAGCACGCAGCAGAATGCGGCACTGGTTGAAGAGGCGGCAGCGGCGAGTGAGTCGATTGTGCAGCAGGTGCGGGAGTTGAATGCGTCGGTGCAGGGAGTATCGGCGAGTGCTTCCGGCAAGGCTGAGGTGGTGGAGCGGACGCGATACGCCGCGTAACCGCAAAATGAACGCGAGCACCACAGTTCCATGGCAAGCTCGCGTCCATGATCCCGTTACGAGACGACAACCCCTCCACCCTCAAACCGCTCGTCACCATCACCTTCATCGTGATGTGTGTCGTCGTGTTCCTCTGGGAGTTCCTGCAAGGCCCCCGCGGCAGCATGCTCATCGGGTATTCGCTGGGGCTCGTGCCATCGGTGCTGTTCGGCCACGACCAGCTTCCGCCTGATCTCTCCGTCGTTCCGCCCAGCGCCACCCTCCTCACCTCGATGTTCCTGCACGGCGGGTGGATGCACCTGATCGGGAACATGCTTTATCTCTGGATCTTCGGCGACAACGTCGAAGACTCCATGGGCCATGTCCGGTTCGTTATCTTCTACCTGCTATGCGGCGTCGCCGCCGCTCTCGCCCAAGCGGTGCCGGATCCGCACTCGCAGATCCCGATGGTCGGTGCCAGTGGCGCGATCTCAGGCGTGCTTGGGGCGTATCTGCTGCTGTATCCGCATGCGCGCGTGCTCGTGGTCATCCCGCTCGGCTTCATCCTGCAGACAGCGCGCTTGCCCGCGAGCATCGTGCTGCTGCTCTGGTTCGGGCTTCAGCTCCTCAGTAATCTCATGGCGAAGCCGGGTAGCGGTGGCGTGGCCTTCCGCGCGCACATCGGCGGCTTCGTGGCGGGCATGCTGTTGATCTGGATCTTCAAGAAAAGAGACGTCCGGATGTTCAATCCTCCTCGCCTCAGCGCATGACACGACCCACCCTTCCACAGATCTGGCTCGTTCGGCACGGGGAGACTGCCTGGTCCCTCAGCGGTCAGCACACCGGTCGAACGGATATTCCGCTGACGGCGCGCGGTGAGCAGGACGCCGCCGCGTTGAAGCCGCGACTCGCGGGGCATTCTTTCGCGAAGGTCTTCACCAGTCCGCTGATCCGCGCGCGCAGAACGTGCGAGCTCGCTGGGTTTGGCGAGGTCGCGGTCAACGATCCCGACCTGTTCGAATGGGACTACGGCCAGTACGAGGGCCGGCGTACCGCAGAAATTCGCGCCGAGCGCCCCGATTGGAAGCCGTTCGAGGACGGCAGTCCCGGCGGCGAGACGCTCGCACAGGTTGCTGCCCGCGCAGACAGTGTGGTGGCTCGGCTACGCGGGTTGAACGCCGATGCGCTGCTGTTCGCGCATCGTGACATTCTGAGAGTGATTGTCGCTCGTTGGGTGGGTTTGCCGGCCGTCGAAGCGCAACGCTTCTATATGGACCCGACATCGATCAGCGTGCTGGGCTATGACCACACCGCCAGCGAGCCGATCATCCGAAAGCTGAATACCTGATATCCCAATCAAAAACGGCCCAGCACCTCGAGGCGGGTGACTGGGCCGTAAAAATCCCTGAGGGGGTCAGGGCGAGAGCAATGTAGCTCTCTATCATTTCGCCAGTATTAACTGGCGACCCGAAAGTGCACGCGCAGAGCGGGCTTCCGCCACCGGTGCGTGAATCAGCGACAGGCTGATCCATACGGCCACGCTGAAATAGAGTGACATCCAGAGCATTTCTGTGTGCCAGCGCTCAAAGCTGAAGGTCACGACGCGACGATGAGTGGCATCGGCCACGCCCTGGAGAATCGTGAAGTACTCGCGACCCGCTGCCTGATCCGCAACCCAGCGTTCCCAGTACATCGGTACATCGACGAGAAACATGTACGCAACGTAAGCGACACCGAGCACGCACCACGTGACGACAACGCTTCGCGGAATCGGTGTGCAACGAGGACGGATCATCACCATGCTGATGACCACGAGGGCGGCGCACGTTCCCCACAACGATTCCTCGAGCACGTGACCGAGGTTGGATGTGGTGAGCACCGAGTACCACGAGCATGCTTCGGCGACCGCGAGCAGCGGCACGACCAATCGCGCGACCACGTGGGCGTAAAGGCTGCCGGTGGCACGCGCGGTTTCGCGCGTGAGCAGCGCCCACTGAATCGCGAAACACAGCTCAGCGATCGTGGCGACGGACCGTCCGACCATGGCGCTCGACACCCACGAGTCGACCAGCGTGACGCGCGGAACATCGAACACCGGGAAGAAAGAGCGGAAGGCGCAGCCGAAAACGTATCCGGCCGAGACGAGGAGCTGAAGGCGCCGCGCCGAGTACGCCTCGGGCGACATCGAGGACCGCTTGTTCGCGAGCACCCGAGCGGAATAACCCCACAATGCCAGGTTGAGGACTGCGATCGTCCCCAGCTGAACCCACCAGAACATGACGGCCACTGACATTTCCCTGTAATGAAAATGCAATCGTGACCCTGATGCAAGCAGAAACTGTTCCTCGCCGAATGGCCAAAAAGGGTGTTTGCTCAGCTTCTTACATTCGTAAGACATCTGTCTGCCGGAAGCGGAAGGCGATGGCGTGGCCGAGCTGCTCCTCGGCAGAACGCAAACCGACCGGACGGTCGGGCTTCACCTTTCGGTGTGAAGTACCACGCCGCACCGTGAACGTGCGGCATGTCCCTACGTGACGCAGATCACGAACGCGCTCACTGTAGGGCCGCGTTCACATGTGGACGCAGTTCTCGCTTGCTGGAGTTTGTCGAACTAAATCAAAGCCACTCCGGTACTCAGGGGCGCTCGGGATTTGACTGAACACAGGGAGGCGTCGCGATCCGCCGTCTTGCTGGGGAACCGAGTGGGGCGTATTCCGTTACTCATTAAGCGGAGGTCGAAAGATCGTGCCACTCCCCAGCTCCCTCACTCAGCCGGCATTCCTCGCCATTCTCGGTTTGGGATCCGCTGGGCATCAGGGGGCCGAAAACGCACCCGCCCTGGAAATCGCAGGCAAAGCCAGCGCCACCGTCGCCCCCGCCGTCTTCTACGCCTTCACGCCCACGGTCACGCAGAACGCCGACCGACCGCTCAGGTTCAGTATCGAGAACAAGCCCGCCTGGGCCTCGTTCGGCCTGAAGCGCGGGACGCTCTACGGCACGCCGCATCTCGCGAACGCCGGCACCTACTCGAACATTCGCATCACGGTGAGTGACGGCACCCGCTCCGTGACACTCCCGCCCTTCTCGATCACGGTCTCGGCGCCCGCCGCCGCTGCCGCCCCGATCAAATAGAACGCGCTAGACTGCCCCGCCGAACCGATTGGCGGGTGAGTCCGATGCGCATCACAGAGGTTCTCGGCATCGAATTGCCGATCATCCAGGCGCCCATGGCGGGCGTTCAGGGCAGCGCGCTCGCTATCGCGGTATCCAACGCCGGAGGGCTCGGCTCCCTCCCCTGCGCAATGCTCAGCGCGCAGGACATGCAGCGAGAGCTCACTGCCTTACGCGAGCAGACCGCGCGCCCTTACGGCGTCAATTTCTTCTGCCACCAGGACCCTACGCCCGACGACGCGCGCGAGACCGGTTGGCGCGCACTGCTCGAACCTTACTACAGGGAATTCGGCATCGACCCCGCGGCCCCGCACACCACTCCCGCGCGCAGACCCTTCAGCCAGGAAGCCGCAGAGCTCCTGAGCTACTTCAAGCCACCGGTCGTCAGCTTCCACTTTGGGCTGCCCTCGCCCGAGTTACTGGAACGGGTGCGCTCATGGGGAGCAAAAGTGCTGTCGTCCGCCACCACCGCCGACGAAGCGCGCTGGCTCGAAGCCAACGGAGCGGACGTGATCATCGCCCAGGGATACGAGGCGGGAGGTCATCGCGGCACCTTTCTCGGCGGCAACCTGACCGAGCAGATGGGCACGTTCGCCCTGCTCCCGCAGATCGTGAATGCGGTACGCGTGCCGGTGGTTGCGGCCGGCGGAATCGTGGATGCAGCAACGGTCTCATCGGCATTCTCGCTCGGCGCGGCCGGCGTGCAGGCCGGCACCGCTTATCTGCTGAGCCCGGAAGCGACGACCAGTCGCGCTCATCGGGCTGCGCTGAAAGAAGAGCGCGCGAGCCGCACGCAGCTCACTAATCTCTTCTCGGGGGGTGTCGCGCGCGGCATTCCCAATCGACTCATGCGCGAGCTGGGTCCGATCAATCCGGCCGCACCGGCCTTCCCGCTCGCGAGCGGCGCGCTGGCTCCGCTGCGTGCGGCCGCCGAGCGCGCCGGCAGCGGCGATTTCTCGCCGCTGTGGGCTGGTCAGAACACCACGCGATGCACGGAATTGCCGGCGGCGCGGATCACCCGCGACCTCGCCGGCTGATAGTCCTCGTCGAAGGAGCTGAAGCCCACGCCCGCCAGCAGGAAGCGGCAGATCCCCGCGGGCGCAAGCTCGAACCATTCGATGCCGAAGCCGCCGCTTTCCCGTCGCACGACGTATCCTTCAATGGCCTCGCGCCGCGTGCCTTCGGTCTCGCTCAGGAAACCGAGGATGCGCACGGGCGCAAGCAGCGCCGGGACGAGCCCGGTGCGCACGTAGGCACCGCTGACGCTCACGTTCATGAGCCGCCCCACCGCGATCGTGCGCGGGTGGCATAACAGCTGCACGGCCAGATCCACTGCGACTCTCTGTCCCCACCGATGGTCCATCTCAAATACCCCTTTATTCGTTTCGCACCATGCGCTGGCTAGCTGACGGCAAACTGACGCCTCACTCAGAAGCGATAGTTCGCGGCGATCGACACCGGGATCGACCACATGCTGTGGGCCTGGTCGTTCGGGCCGTAGCCGAGCGATTCGAGCTGCGGGTCGTCCGTGTCGTGCGGCCGGCCGACGTGATCGACATCGACGCCGAAGCGCAGGCCGAGCGCAGGGCTCGGCGTGTACTCGACGCCCGTCTGCAGGCTCTGACTGAACACCGTGCCGGAGCGCGTGAAGCGCAGGTTGTTCAGATCGGTGGGCAGATCCGCGGAAGTGAGCGTCGCGCGCATCCCGTCGAGATGCGTGGCACCGATCGCAAGTCCCGCGAAGGGCCGCCAGTCACTGCCGGTGCTCCAGAAGTAGCGCGAGCCGAGCTCGAACGAGGTGTTGTCCGCATCCGCCCAGCGCGCCCGCACGGCTGCCGGAGAATCGAAGGACGCGCCATCGAGCTGGCCGATCGTCGTGGTGCGACCGCCGAGCGAGGTGTAGCCGAAACGACCGAAGCTCTGCAGGTTGTCGTTGAACGTGTAGTCGAGCTCCAGGCCCGTGTCGAAGCGACGCCGGAACAGGTCCTCGTACTTCAGCTTGTCGAGTCGCAGCGTTCCGGTCGTGCCGGTGAGGGTCGGATCCAGCGTCCCAAGGTCGGTGAAGTCCGTCGTCCTCGGCGTGCGCAGCGAACCGAACTCATCGACCGAATCGCCACCACTGATCGACAGGCTCCAGGGGCTCGCGGGTTCCGCGGCGGTCGCCACACGAGTGGCACCGGCGACGACCGAGAGAATCGCGAGGATCTGAATCGAACGGGATTTCATTGCAGCACGCTCCTTGATGAACTCAGCGTGGGTCACTGTGCGCGCCAGTCACTGACTGCAAACTGACGCAACGCGCTCGCGGGGTTCGCGAACCTGTGTAGAAACGTCAGCCCCGTCAGCATCATGCAAGGATTGTCATGACAAACTGGCGGGATGAATGATTTAGTAACAGCTCGATAGATAGGATCACACGCCATGAGAGCTCTCGTCGTCGAAGACGATCCGTTGGTCGGAGATGCGGTGCGCCGCGCGCTCACCGCCGGCGGCTACGCGGCGGATCACGTGGTGAGCGCGGAAGCAGCGAAGTCCGCCCTGCATGCGGAGAACTTCGATCTGCTCATCGTCGATGTCGGCTTGCCGAAGGAAGACGGCATGCAGTTCGTGCGCGGGCTGCGTGCGCGCGGCAAGATCGTGCCAGTGCTGATGCTCACGGCACGCGACGGCTTGTCGGATCGCGTGACCGCGCTCGATCTCGGCGCCGACGACTACCTCACCAAGCCATTCCAGGTGCCGGAGCTGCTCGCCCGCTGCCGCGCGCTCATCCGGCGCGCCAACTCCGTTGCGAATCCGCTGATCACATTCGGCGGCCTGCAGTTCGATCTGGCCCGCAAGGAAGCCACCGCCAACGGCCAGAAGCTCGACGTCACGCATCGCGAGTGGTCGATCCTCGAGTGTCTGGTGCTCAATGCCGGCCACATCGTCTCGAAAGAAAAGCTCCTCAGCTCCATCGCCAGCTTCGACGACGACATTTCGCCGAACGCGGTCGAGGTTTATGTGTCGCGCTTGCGCACCAAGCTCGGCCAGGCCGCGCTGATCCGCGCCGTGCGCGGCATGGGGTATCGCATCGATGAAATCACCGCCAAGTGAGCGCGCGCGCTCGATCCGGCGGCGGCTGTTCGCGCTGCTGCTCGTCCCGTCGGTGCTGGTGCTGGCCGCGGGAACGCTGAGCGACTACTTCACCGCCGTCACGCCGTTCCGCGAAGCCTATGACCAGTCGCTGATCGACGGTGCGCTCGCCGTCGCCGCGAACGTGCGCATGGATGCGAATAACAAGGCGACTCTCACGCTGCCGCCGGAAGCGGTCGCGATCCTGCGCGCGGACTCGTCCGACGCCATCTACTACCGCGTTTCGGATTCGACCGGAGCGCTGATCGCCGGCGACGCGGACCTTCCCGAAGCGCCTCGCTCGGGCACGAATCCGTCGCGCGCGGATGCGAGATACCTCGACGAGCCGATCCGGGTCGTGAGCTATCGCACCTACACCAACGCGGGATTGCTCACGATCTCTGTCGCGGAGACGACGCACAAGCGCGATGACGTGCGCACCCATATCCTTTCAAGCTCGCTGGCCGTGGACTTCATGGAGCTCGGCCTCGTGCTCGCGTTGATCGGTGTCGGCGCGCGCCTCGCGCTCTCGCCATTGCGCGAGGTGCAGGAACAGATCGGTCAGCGCTCGGCACGCGATCTCGCGCCGCTACCGCTCGATCGCGTGCCGGTCGAGATCCGCAGCATCGTCGAAACGCTCAATCGTCTCTTCAACACGGTCAGTGAAAGCGCCAGCGCGCAGCGACGATTCCTCGAAAGCGCCGCGCATCAGCTGCGCACGCCGCTCACGGGCATCCAGGCGCAGCTCGAACTGCTGGTTGCCGATGAAGCGGACCACTCGAAACAGCAGCGACTCACCTTCATTCTCGATGCGGCCCGCCGCCTCACGCACACCACGCAGCAACTCCTGACGCTCGCCCGCTCAGACGAAGCCGCCAACCTGCGCTGGGATCTCGCAGACGTGAGCTTGCCCCTCATCGTCGAAAACATCGTCGCGGATCGCGTGGCCGCGGCCGATCGCGCCGGTGTCGATCTCGGCGCCGAGATCTATCCGGCCTGCGTGAAAGGCGTCGGTTGGCTGCTGAACGAGGCCGTCGGGAATCTGGCGAACAACGCGATCGCGCATTCGCCTGCCGGCGCGCAGGTGACCGTGCGATGCGGAGTGCAACGCGGCGCGCCGTTCGTCGAGGTGACCGACTCGGGCGTCGGCATTCCGGCGGAGGAGCGCGATCGCGTGCTCGAACGCTTCGTCCGCGGCAGCAACGCGCGCGGTGCGGGCAGCGGCCTCGGGCTTGCGATCGTGAGTGAAGTCGCGCAGCTGCACGGCGCGACGATCGACATCGCCACCGGCCCTGACGGCAAGGGCACGTCCGTCCGCTTGCGTTTTCCGGTGCTCAGCGCGCCGCTGCAGCCCGCTTATGCCAGTATCGCTTCAACTTCTTTTGCTGACGCGCAAAGACTTTGAGCGACTCGAACAGGTGCGTCAGCACGAAGCCGAGCGGGCGCGGAATGCCTTTGCGATACACGTGCGGACCGGATCGCGTGCGCCGCCGCCCGAACTCACCGTACTGGGCACGGGCCGCATCCAGCTCGCCTTCGAAGCTCACCCCTTCCGCACGCAACCGGCGATAGAGCGCGCCGCTCTTCACGTCGACCATCTTGGTGTGATCGATGGCCACGGCATCCACGACATGCAGTGAGCCGTGATCGCGCATCAGGCACGCCCACGCCCAATCGATGCCCCAGGTGCTGCGCGAACCGGAGAACGTCGGCAGGAGCCGCTCGAGCGTCGGTGCCGAGAAGCACGCCGCCATCACTTCGATGAACGACACGCGCCGCAGCTCGCAGATCGGGTTCTCGACCGTGACGTTGTGGTTGTAGAACGTGGTCCACTTCAGCGCTGGCTGCGCGAGCTCGATCTTGTGCCGGTCGCAGATCGTGAGGAAGCGCGAAATATCGCCGGGCTCGAAGTACACGTCGTCATCGAGCAGCAGGTAGTAGCGATAGCCGCGCGCGCGAAGGTCGGTGCGCCAGAACTCGATGAAGCCATCGAACTTGTTGCCGCCGCCCGTGCAGTACAT
>Ga0070665_100004619_pt1 | contig 14397 bp, 12 predicted proteins | sample KBSS13metaG_FD_65862 | JGI IMG/M metagenome (GOLD analysis project Ga0070665, IMG submission 65862) | Switchgrass rhizosphere microbial communities from Kellogg Biological Station, Michigan, USA - KBS S1-3 metaG | ecosystem: Host-associated > Plants > Roots > Rhizosphere > Soil ... | reverse complement strand
GACGCGGCGGGCTTGAGCTTCGTCGCGCAAATGCACGCGCGGAACCTGGAACTCAACGAGGAGCGCGGCTTCGTCGCGATCATCCGCTGCGACACTCGAAGTTATCGTCGCGCCGATTCGAAGGACCCCTTCGATCGCATCGAAGAGGGCGATCCCGTATACGAAGTGTGGCGCGCAGGATGCGATGGCCCACGTGTCGCTTCGCTTGCCACGCGCAATGCGAAGCTGAATGGCGGCACAGCGATTGCCGCGCCCGGGACCGCCAGCGGGGAAAAAGGGGCTGCGGCGGCTGGCTCTAACGTCCGGGAAGCCAAGTCAACGCCTGTCACTGCGCCATCAGCTTCCAGCAACAAACCAGCCTCGGCCGGCGACGATCGCCGCGTCGACAGTTGCATACGGTTCGCGGAAGGAGGCGTATCCACGCCCGGAGACGCGACGATCACCAACACCTGCAAATTTGCCGTTGAGGTCGCGTATTGCTACAAGGCCGGCCGCGGCGGCGCATACGACTGCCCGACGCCGCCACGGACCAGACGCCTGGACAGCCTGGGACCGGGCGCCACGCACAATCTGCCGGAGTACAAGCGTGGCAGCAACAGCGGCGTCGCGTTGGTCGCGTGCAAGGGCCTCATCGGCACGGTAACGCCGTTGCTCAACAGCTCGGGAGGCAAGACCGGATGTAACTGATGCGCACCGCCTCGTCATTTGTCGATCACAAATGGAACAGTGTGGCGAATATTCGCAAGCCGGGGTTTCGGGTGGATTTTCCTACGACAATGGAATAATCTTGCCTGCATCCATGAATTAGTTCCTTATCGGTCGCTCATGAACCTGCGGCACGCGTTGTCTTTGTTGATCTTGTCGCTCCCGCTGGCCGCCTTTCCGGCCCCGGCGCAGACCTTCAAGTTCTCCGAGCAGGAAGCGCAGGACAAGGCAGCGGACAAGGCCGAGGCCGACGCGCGCCAGGGACGCATTGCGGCGGACCTCGCCACGCCGTGTCGCGCCGATCTCAAGGGCAAAAAGATCATGGTGATCATCGGCGAAATCCAGTCGAACGGATTCATCGCCGCCCAGCAGCAGAATTACGGACCGCACTTCCAGGCGATCAATTCACGGTTGCGCTCTCTGGGATTGCGCACGTATACGCCCGAGGAGATTCGCGCGCAGATCGCCCAGGCGGAAATCGACGCATACTTTCGCAACGATCCCGACGCGGCGTTGGCAGCCTCGAAGAAGCTCGGCGCGAGCTTCGTGCTGAAGGGGCTGATTACTGCCCAGGCCGCCGGCAATCTGATGATACCGGTCAACCAGGTGTCGGTCGGCATGACCTTCACGTTGACCGGGGCAAACGGCCGCACCATTTCCACCGCCGATGCCAATTCCGCGTCCTACGCAGGTGCCGATGTTTCGCGCATGGCCCTGACGCTGGTCAATGAAAACGCGGACGAAGTGGTAGCCAGGCTCTACGGCGACTATTGCCGCAATGCCGGCCTGACCGGCGCCAAACCGAAAGTGAAGTAACCGTACCGCAAAGCGATCCATTCGCATCAAACGTGGAGACTGCAATGAGCAAGCGCACTTTGATCCATCTGTCGCAACTCGCGTGTGGCGCGGCCTTGCTTGCCGCAGCGGCGCTGGCGATCGGGCAACCCACGTTCGGCAATCCGTCGCCGACCGCGGGCAGCACGACTTCGCAGAAGGCGAACGCATCCGCCGATCAGGCGTTGTACAAGCCCGTCGAGTACACCAACGGGAACAAGAAGGGCCCGGCGCTCGTGGTCATCCCGGGTGAGATCAAGAGCAACAACGCGACGTTCCTGCAGAAGTTCACGACCAACAACATTGCCGATTTCGGCGAAATCGAACTCTCTGCCGCCAATTTCCAAGTGCTGGAGCGCTCGAATCTCGGACCTGTGCTCAATGAATTCGCCCTTGCCTATAACCTTGGAGATCCGGACGCCGCGCGGAAACTACTCAAGATGGGCAAGTTGAAAGCCACCAAGTATGTCGTCAAGTTCGACATCCTGAAGACCGAGCAGGTCGCGGCCGCCCAATCCGGCTTCGATGGACGCGCCATTGGCAACATGATCGGCCTCGCCGGTGTCTTTAGCGGTTCGCGCGGTGGAGCTCAGGCAGGAACGGTCGCCGGCGAAGGCGTCCGCTCGGTCCAGACCGGCGAGTCCAGCGGCGTGTGGATCATCGGCATGCGCTACAAGATCATCAACGCGGAAACCACCGAACAGGTGGCCCAGGGCTATACCGAGGAGAAGATGGAAGTGGGCGCCAAGTCCACATCCGTGCTCGGCATCTCGGAGTCGCAGCAAGGTGGCGTATCGCTCGATACGATGGTCCAGCGCCTCGTGCAAAAGTCGGTGTGGGAAATCGACAACAAGTACAAATGATCCGCTGATGGCGGAATTCAGCAAGCTCGGCAAGTACGAAATCCGCGGCGAACTCGGCCGCGGAGCCATGGGCGTGGTCTATGAGGGCTATGACCCTCTGATCGAGCGCGTGGTCGCTTTGAAGACCATCCGCGCGGACCAGCTGGTGGGCGAAAACGCGCGCGAGATCGTCGCCCGCTTTCGCCGCGAAGCGCAGGCGGCGGGACGCCTGTCGCACCCCAACATCGTCTCCATCTACGACTTCGGCGAGGACGCCGGCGTCTGGTATATCGCGATGGAATTCATCAAGGGGCGCGAGCTGAAGGAGTACTTCGAGGCGCAGGAGCGGTTCTCGACGGCCGACTCGGTGCGCATCCTGACGCAGATCCTGTCGGCGCTGGGGTATTCGCACAAGCTGGGCGTCATCCACCGCGACATCAAGCCGGCCAACATCATCCTGCTGCCCGACGGATCGGTGAAGGTCGCCGATTTCGGCATCGCGCACATCGAGTCGTCGGAACTGACACAGGTGGGCGCCGTGCTCGGCACGCCGAGCTACATGTCGCCCGAACAGATCCAGGGATTGCCCATCGACGGACGCTCCGATCTTTTTTCCGTCGGCGTCATCCTGTATCAGTTTCTTACCGGTGAGCGGCCATTCACCGGATCGTCGACGATCACGATGCGCAAGGTGCTCGAGGAGAATCCGCTGCCGCCCTCACGCTTCAATGTGCAGCTTCCGGGAGCAATGGACGCCGTCGTGCGCAAGGCGCTGGAAAAGCGCGCGGACGATCGTTACCAATCCGCCGACGAATTCGCGATGGCGCTGCAGGCCGCCGCCAATTCGACGAACACCGCATCGTCCGATCCGACACTCATTTCGGCGCCGTCGGCGGCAACCGCGCCTGCGTCAGGCGCCGCGCTCGCCGGATCGACAAGGATGCAATCGTTGCCCATGGGTTCATCCCCCGCCTCCACGCCGCCCGCGAAATCGCGCGCGCCAATGTATACGGTGATCGCGCTGCTCGGCGTCGCACTGATCGTCGGCTATGGGCTGTCGCAGCGGCGCTCGGGCAATTCCGACAAGGTCGCGCAGACGTCTGCGGCGACGGCAGCGTCACCCGCGCCAGCACCCGTCCCGGTGCCGGAGGCACCCAAGACCGACCCAGGCAAGCTCGTGATTTCGGCGGTCGGGATGCTCGACCCCAGCGATGGCCGCTACAAAACCGACGCAGCGCTCGCGCAAAGCGACGTCCGGGCGGATTCCCGGAGCCAGCTCGTGGAGAAAGCGCTCGGCCTGTTCGTCGACAGATCCTCGTTGACCAAGAATTACGACCTGCTTCGCGACAAGGTCCTGGCCAACAGCGGCAAGTACGTATCCGCGGTGGTCAAGGAAAGCGAACCGCAGATGGGCAAGGATGGCCTCATGTACGTCACGACCGAGGCCGTGGTGGACGTCAAGGCCATACAGAAATCGTTGAACCAGATGTCCCGCGACGAGCGCATCGAATTCATTCGCGCCAGCGGCGACCCGAAAGTTTCGGTGCGCATCGCGACGCGCGACGCTGACCAGCCAGGCGCCCCGCCGCTGCCGTCGCCAGTGGCGGAAAACATCCTCAAAGACCGGATCAAGTCGTTCGGCTTCCGCACGTGGTCCGAGGGCGGCGCGCGCAGCGACGACCCCGGCAAGGGTCCCGATTTTTCCGTGGAAGGCGAAGTTGCGGTGAAGCGATTGTCGGCGCGGCTGCCGGCATCGGGCTTGGTCGTTACCAAATTCGGCCTCAATTCGTGGACTATCAAGGCCATCGACCGCGAGACCGGCGAAGAGATCTACTACAACACGGCGTTGCCGACCGGCATGGGTAGTTGGCCCAGCGAAGAGGAGGCTTTCAAGGCGATCGGCACCAAGATCGCGAGCGAATTCTCCCGCGATTTCTTCCTGCAGCACGTGTACGGCACTGGCCAGAAGGTAACGCTCGTCATCGACGCGATGCCGGATTCCGTGGCCGATGCCACGTTCACGCGCCTGCTCGCGGGATTGCCCACTGTCGTGAATGTCACGGCGCGTTCGCCCGGACGTCCGCGGATCTACGACATGCAACTGGCTGGAACCGGTCCCGTGGGTGATCTGGTCGCGGTCGGCGTTTTGAAGCCGCTCAACGCACAACTCGGCCAACCGTGCTTTTCGCCGGGCGCGGTCACCGGTGACAAGGTGGTCGTCGTGTTCGACCCGCGATGCAGCGATGCCGCGGTCCTGTCACGCCTGGAGACCAATCCACCCGCGGGATTGTATGGCGCGCCGCTGTCACGGCAAAAAGCGGTGATCAAGGATCCCGAGGCGCTGAAAAAGCTGATGATCTGACGGAACGCACGACGTTCCTGCCGCGCCATCCCCCGGCGCGAATTTGCCGCCCGTACCGAGCGACCGACCCAAGGCGTCTCAAGCCCACCTGCGCCGGCACCAGCCGGCGCCACTGTGGGACGTTGGCGGACATTCGAATCACAGGCTGGCCGATGCCTTGCGACGGGCGTTTGGCCTAGATTGCGAGTAATACATGCCGCCCATGAAGGAGTTCCTCATGATCGCAGCTCAATATCACCCCTTCTCAACTTTGGGCTTAGCGCGCACGGAAACGAGCGCCGAGTCCGCGGTTCTCACCGGCAGCATCGCCGGCTGCGCGTTCGCCTTGTTCTCCAGCCTGATGGGAGTGACGCTCCCGATGCAGGGGCCGATGGTCGCGATGAGTCCAATTCTAATCACGCTGACTGGGGCGGTTTTCGGAGCGATGGTTGGCGGCTTGATTGGCCTTATCGCGAAGGTCGCTCTTGCTTCCTACTCCGTGGACGAGGACGCAAATCGCGCCGAAGCCTCTCTCTTTGATCGAGTTGCGGCGACGGTGCGCGACAGCCAACCGTCGTAGCTCAATCTCCACTCGCGAATCGCCGGACCGCGTCGAATGGGCGTTGCCTGAAGCCTCGCAGTCCCATCAATACAGCCGGATCGCAACGTCGAAATACCAGGTCCGGCGAATCTCGATGACGTCGAACTCGCGCGTCAGCCCCTGCGGGAACGCCTCGTAGGGTGCTTGACTTTGCACAACGCGTCGTATCGCTTCGTCCAGGGCCGGCACGCCGCTGGATTTGACGAAAGTCACCGACTCCACCGAGCCGTCGCTGCGAATGGCCACCGTCACGACGGGATCGGTGTGGGGTTGCTTCGCCGCGTCGCGGACCATGTCGAACGTCATGTTCAACTGGATTTTCCGGGCCCAGGCTTCCGCGTAGAGGATCAGTTCCGCATTAGGATCAGTGCGACCGAAGAGGCGGTAACGACGTGCGCTGCTCGTCGAGGGTGACTGGCGCGCCGTTGCAGCGTCGCGCCGCGCGGACTCTTCGTCAAGCTGGCGCCCTATCGCCCGAAGCCTCTCTTCCCGTTTTGCAGCCGCCTCTTGCGCGGCGGCGTTGGCTTGGGCAGCCGCGGCTTTTGCGGCTTCGGCTTTTGCGGCTTCGGCTTTTGCGGCTTCGGCTTTTGCGGCTTCGGCTTTTGCGGCTTCGGCTTTTGCGGATTCGACTTTCGCAGCTTCGACCTTTGCAGCTTCGACCTTTGCAGCTTCGACCTTTGCAGCTTCGACCTTCGCAGCTTCGACTTTCGCAGCTTCGACCTTCGCAACTTCGACTTTGGCAGCTTCGACCTTCGCAGCTTCGACCTTCGCAACTTCGACTTTGGCAGCTTCGACCTTCGCAGCTTCGACCTTCGCAACTTCGACTTTCGCGGCTTCGGCTTTTGCGGCTGCGATCTTCGCAGCCTCGACTCGTGCTGCCTCCTGGCGTGCCGTCTCTTGCTGGTTCGTCGCCTGCCGTGCGGCCTCGCGATCGGACTCCAGCCGTGCGTTCTCGGCTATCGCCGCTTCCTGCCGCGCCGTCTCCAACTGCTCCGCCTGCCGTTTCGCCTCCTGCTTGGCAAGTTCGAGTTTGGCCAGAGCGACGTCTTGCTCTCGGGCTTCATCCCGATACGATGGCATCCCGATTTCCGGGCTCGGGGCGGTCGGCGTTGGCGCGATGGTGGGCGTCTGCGTCTGTGGCGTGGGCACCGTTCCCTCCTCCGTCGGCGTCAATGCGATCACGGCCGGCGGGGGGATCGGCGGGGGTGCGGTATCACCGGGCCGATCGGCGCGCAAAGGCGCTTGCGCAGGAGCCGCAACCGTTGCAGCGTCTGTGTTTTTTTTGGGTTCCGCCTTGGGCTTGGCTTGCATTGCGATCGCTGATGCAGGCTGACGCGCGGTCGCCCCAGGGGACGGCGATGGTGTCAGACCCGGCCTGCTGGCAACGAGCTGCTCCATTGATGCCTGCGGCAATGGCTCCGCGGGCGGCGTGACCTGCGCCGGAGCGACTACGACGCGCAGGTCGGGCACCTCGATCCGTCGAGTCTGCCAGGGGAAGCCCCAGCCCGGCCAAAGTCCCTGACTGCCGAAGGTCAGGCTCAACAGCAACGTGTGCATCAGAAGCGAGAGCAACAGCGCAAGCGTGAGTCGCCCGTAATGAGGGCTCATGTGTTGGCTGTCGGGCAAACGCTGGATTCCGGGGAGGCCGAACGCGGTCCCCCATCGCTGATCGGGTACTTCTGCTGGCTCGGGGCGCGTCGGTAAGTCGCCTTGCGTGCCCGTCGACCTCACAGTCCCACCGGTCAGGCCCTTGCCCAAATCACCCCGGAGACATTCGTAAACCGCATTTGGCCATTCCACGCATCTCAACCTTGGGGGTCGATTCTCACATGCCCGAACGGGCGAGCGAAATCGCGTGACCTCACAGCATTTCACCCAAGTTTGATTTGGTCACCTTGCGCCGTGCCGGATTTCGAGTTATTAGTCCGAACATTGGTCGCCAGAGGGTGGTACGAAGACCTCTAGGCTCTGCATTGCGTCGTCGGAGGGGTGTGCATGCGTCCTGCGGAAACGTACAACGACCAGATCGTGCGGCTGTTCCTGCTCGCCGCCGCTGTCTGGGGCATCGTCGGCATGTCGATCGGCGTGTACGCCGCGGCGGAGATGGTGTGGCCATCGCTGAATTTCGGCGTGCCGTGGCTGACCTTCAGCCGGATTCGCCCCGCCCATACGTTCGGCGTCATCTTCGCGTTCGGCGGATCGGCGCTGATCGGGACCTGCTACTACATCGTCCAGCGGACCGGCCACACGCGCCTCGCACACACCGCGCTCGCCAATTTCACGTTCTGGGGTTGGCAGCTCGGGTGCGTCCTGGCGATGGTGACGATGCCCTTCGGCATCACGCAAAGCAAGGAATACGCCGAGCCTGAATGGTTCATCGACGTCGCCGTCGCCGTGGTCTGGGTTGCATTCGGGATCGTGTTCTTCGCGACGGTCGCCCGCAGGCGCATCCGCCACATCTATGTCTCCAACTGGTACTACGGCGCGCTGATCATTGCCGTCGGCCTGTTGCACATCGTGAACAACCTTGCGGTACCCGTTTCCTTGACCAAGTCCTATCAGATTTATTCAGGCGCTGCCGACGCGATGGTGCAGTGGTGGTATGGCCACAACGCGGTCGCATTTTTCCTTACCGCGGGCTTCCTCGGAATGATGTACTACTTCGTTCCGCGGCAGGCAAAGCAACCGCTGTGGAGCTACCGCTTTTCCATCGTCAATTTCTGGGCACTGATATCGATCTACATGTGGGCGGGCCCGCATCACCTGATGTACACGGCGCTGCCCGATTGGGTGCAGTCGCTCGGAATGGCTTTCTCGTTGATTCTGTTGATGCCCAGTTTTGGCTCAGCGGCCAACGGCCTGTTGACGTTCAACGGCTCCTGGCATTTGCTCAAGGACGATCCTGCGGCGAAATTCATGGTGATGGCGCTCGTCTGCTACGCAGGGACGACCCTCGAAGGCTCGATCCTGGCGATCAAGACCGTCAACTCGTTCACGCATTACACCGAATGGACGGTCGCGCACGTGCATTTCGGCGCGCTCGGATGGGTGGCGATGATCACGATCGGTTCGCTCTACGCAATGGCTCCACGCGCGCTAGGCCAGCCGGCCATGCATTCGCGCGCCGCGATGGAACTGCATTTCTGGCTCCACACCATGGGCGTGTTGCTCTACATATTCTCCATGTGGATCGCCGGCACGGTTCAGTTCCTGATGTGGCGCGCCACCAATCCCGACGGCTCGCTGACTTATCCGTTCATCGACAGTCTGATCAACATCAAAGGGATGTACGCCGTGCGCTGGCTGGCCGGCGTCCTCATCCTGATCGGCATGGTCGCGATGGCGTGGAATCTCTGGCATACCGCCGCCGCGGCGCGGGCCCGGCTGATCAAGCCGATCCCGGTCCCCATTCCCGAACCCGAGTTGCATCAAGTGCCGGCGCCGCTCCCGGCTTACGGCTAAAGGGGCAGACGATGGCGCGCGGCTACAAGTACTACGAAGCGATCGAGAAAAACGCGGCTCTGCTCGGCATCCTGATATTTGTTGCCGTTTCGTTCGGGGGCCTTGCGGAAGTCCTGCCGCTATTCATCCAGGCCCATTCCCTGGAACCACCTCCGGGCGTCAAGCCGTACGATCCGCTGCGTCTGGCCGGCAAGGACATTTATGTGCGCGAGGGCTGCTACCTGTGCCATTCGCAGATGATTCGTGCATTGCGCTCTGAGACGCAACGTTACGGTCATTTCTCGGTCGCCTCCGAATCCGTGTACGACCGCCCATTCCAGTGGGGGTCGAAACGCACCGGACCCGATCTCGCACGCATCGGCGGCAAGTATTCCGACGAGTGGCAGCACCTTCATCTCATCGACCCGCGTGCATTCGTCCCGGAGTCGAACATGCCGCCGTACCCGTGGCTGGTGGCGACAAAACTCGACGGCGCCGACATCGCGGCACGCATGCGCGTGCTGCGCCAGCTCGGCGACCCGTACACCGACGCCGACATCGCCGATGCGCCGAAGGCCGTCGCCGACAGGACGGAGCTCGATGCGCTGGTCGCCTATCTGCAGGGCCTCGGCATTGCCAACGATCCGGCAAAGGAGCCTTCGAAATGAGTCCGTTCTGGGGACATCTCGCCGGCGTCGTCACCGCGGTCGCGATGATCGCGTTCATCGGCATCTGGATATGGGCCTGGCTTCCTACCCACAAGACCGAATTCGATGAGCTCGCCACGCTGCCGATGGAGGATGAGATCCCCCCGAAGCAAGTCGAACTCGCTTCCCCCCACGGGGCGAGCGCCTTGGGACGGCCCGGCGGCGCTCGGAAGGACGAGCCATGACCGAATTCTGGTCGGTATGGGTGATCCTGCTCGCCGTCTGGACGCTCGGTGCTTCGCTGTTCCTGTTTGTCTACGGATTGCTGGTCGACATTCCGACGCAGCCCGACGGCACCAGTGGACACGTGTGGGCGCACGGTGTGTTGCGCGAAAGTGTGCGGAGTCTTCCGGTCTGGTGGATCGTGATCTCGGCAACCGGATTCCTTGCCGCCTTCGTCTACCTCGCGCTCTATCCCGGGTTCGGTGCGTATAAAGGCTTTCTCGGCTGGACTGCGCACGAAGAGCTCGCACAGGACCAGGCCGCGACACGCCAGCTCCAGGCGCCGCTGCGCGAACGCGTCCGTGGAAAGACTGTCGAATCCGTTGCCACCGATCCTGAGGCATTGCGCGCGGGCGCAGCGCTGTTCGTCGAGAACTGCGCGGCGTGCCACGGTCGAACCGGCAAGGGCAACGCGGCGCTGGGCGCCCCGGATCTCACCGGCAGCGCCTGGCTCTATGGCGGCGACGGCAAGACGATCCTGACGAGCATCCTTGACGGGCGCCGAGGCGCGATGCCGGCGTTCGGTGGCACCATTCCCGAGGATTCGATCCTCGACATCGCCCACTATGTCGCGAGCTTGTCGGGGATTCCGAATGATCCCGTGCGCGCGCAGCTCGGCAAACCACTTTTTTCTACATGCGCGGCCTGCCACGGAGGGGATGCCAAGGGCAATCCGGCGCTCGGTGCGCCAAACCTGACTGACGGCGTCTGGCTTTACGGCAGCCGGGTGCCGCGGGACATAGCCGAGACCATCACTCGTGGCCGCAACGGGGTGATGCCCGCGTGGCGCGAGCGCATGGGTGAAGAGAACGCCCTCCTCGTCGCTGCGTGGGTCTACGCGCAATCACACCCAGTGGCCGTGGCTGCGCGATGACGACATGAGGCCGCGCGTTGCAGGAGCGTGGTTCCAGCAACCGGTCATTTGGCTAGGCGCGGCGGTCCTTGCGGCGTCGATCGCCGCATGCATCGTAACCATCGTGCTTGCAGTGCGACTTGCCGACACACCGGTAGAAACCGGCAGCAACAACATTCTGAAAATGCCGCTGCGACACTCGGCTGCCACACCGCCACCTGCCCAAGAGCGCCGATGAACGGCTGCTGGCACTGCGGCGAGCCGCTGCCGGCCAACGCTCCGCAGGCGCGTGTCGCCGGCGCCGCGCATGCGGTGTGTTGCAACGGCTGTCGCGCCGTGGCCGAATGGATCGGAGATCTCGGACTCGCCGATTATTATCGATTGCGCAGCGGATCGGCCGTCAGTGCGCCTGATCTCGGCGATATGGCAAAGACTGCGGCAGCCTGCGAGCGTCCGGCGCTCTCGCGTCATGTCGTGCGCGCCCTCGCCGACGGTAACAGCGAAGCGATCGTGCTGATCGAAGGCATGCGTTGCGCGGCCTGCTGCTGGCTGATCGAGCGGACCCTCGGCCTAATACCTGGTGTCACCGACGTCGGTGTGAACGCCAGTGCGCAGCGCGCACGCGTCGTGTACGACGTCACAGCTGTCTCGCTCACTCGAATCATCGATGCGCTCGCAAGGGTCGGCTATCAGGCGCTGCCGCTCGATCGCGCGGCGCTCGACGACGCTCGCCGCCGCGAAACGCGCGAAGCGCAAAAACGCCTAGCCGTCGCCGGCTTGGGTGCGATGCAGGCGATGATGTACGCGAGCGCCTTGTGGTTTGGCGCCTTCGACGCCGTCGATGTCGCGACGCGCGACGCCTTCCGATGGCTGACACTGCTCGCGGCTACACCCGTCGTGTTCTACGCTGCGGCGCCGTTCTTCGCCGGTGCGAAACGACTCCTCGCTGCGCGACGGCTTGGCATGGACGTGTCGGTGGCGTTAGCCATCGCGCTCATCTACGCCGGAAGCGTGGTTGAGGTCGTTGCCCGCGGCCCCGACGTCTGGTTCGAATCGGTCAGCATGTTCGTGTTCTTCCTGAGCGTCGGCCGTTACCTGGAAATGCGCGCCCGGCACCGCGCCGGAGACCTGTCCGACGCGTTGGCGCGCCTGACTCCGGTGTTCGCCGATCGCGTCGAGGCGGACGGATCGCTGGTGCGCATCGGTGCGGTCGAACTCGTCCCCGGCGATCAAGTAATCGTTGCCGATGGCGCCGGCGTTCCGGCAGATGGCGTGCTGGAAAGCGCGCAATGCCGTGTCGACGAGGCCTTGCTGAACGGCGAGTCGGCGCCGCTTGCTAAACGCCGCGGCGACCCGCTATGCGCAGGTAGCGTCGTGATCGGCCATCCGGCGACTGTGCGTGTCACCCGCGTCGGCGCAGACACCGTCATTGCGCGGATCGTCGCGCTGACTGCACGCGCCGCGACCACGAAGCCGCGGCTCGCACGTGCCGGCGAGCGCGCCGCGGCGGGCTTCATCGCGCGGGTGTTGTTGCTCGCCGCTTGCACGGCCATCGGCTGGGCGATCGTCGATCCCGGGCGCGCGTTCTCGGCGACCGTCGCGGTCCTCGTAGTCGCCTGCCCCTGTGCATTCGCATTGGCGGCGCCGGCAGCGGTGACCCGCACGCTTGCGGTGCTCGCCGAGCGCGGTGTCCTGGTCGTGCGCCCGGATGCGCTCGAGGATCTCGCGGCGGCCACGCACGTCATTTTCGACAAGACCGGGACGTTGACCGAACCTAGCATAGTGCGAGAGTGCACGGTGATGCTGCGCGACACCGATCGTGACACTGCGCTCGCAGTTGCCGCGGCGCTTGGGCAAGGCAGTCGCCATCCGCTGGCGCGGGCTTTCACAGCCGCAGCGCCGGCCACGCTGCCCGCGGTTTCCGCGCGCGAAAGCGTCGCAGGCCGTGGCATCGGCGGGGTCGTCAATGGACGCCGCTATCGCCTCGGTCGAGCGGACTACGCATTGCCAGGCGGAGGGCAATCGTCCGACCTCGGCGACGGGGTGATTCTCGCCGACGACCTCGGGCCAGTCGCCGCGTTTCATTTCGTCGAGCGGCTGCGTCCAAGCGCGGGTGACACGGTCGACGCCCTTGCTCGCGATGGTCTCGCGATCGCGATCGCAAGCGGAGACGCGAAGTCGAAAGTCGCATCGGTGGCTGAAATGCTGGGGATCCGGACGTGGGTTGCTCGCCAGGCGCCCGCCGATAAGCTCGCGTGGCTCGCTTCGCTTCGAGAAGGTGGCGCGCGTGTCGTCGTCGTTGGTGACGGCGTGAACGACGCCCCAATGCTCGCCAGCGCCGATGTCGCGGTCGCCGTGAGCTCGGCGGCCGACGTCGCCCAGGCGACCAGCGACATCGTGATCACCGGCAAGCTCGACGCACTGGCGCAGGCGCGGACGCTCGCGCTGGAAATGCTGTCGATCCTGCGCCAGAACCGTCGCTGGGCGCTCGCCTACAACCTCGCCGCCGTACCTCTCGCCGCGCTTGGCTTCGTACCTCCCTGGCTGGCCGCGATCGGCATGTCGGCAAGCTCGCTGGCCGTCGTGTTGAATGCGCTGCGCATCGGCCGCGCCAAGGATTCGGAGGTGGGCGATGGACGTGTAATCGCGGTGCCCTCGACGACCCTTCATCCGAGCACGTCGGTATGAACAGCCTTGTGTTTCTGATTCCGCTGTCGATCCTGCTCCTCGTGGGCGCTGGATTCGCGTTGTTCTGGGCGGTCGATCACGGGCAATTCGAAGACATGGATACGCCGGCGCTCCTGCCCATGCTCGACGACGACCGCGCAGCAGGCGACTCCAGCCATGAAGGCCCGGCAAACGCCGCTTCTACGGACACCGCGGAGACGCAGCCATGACGGGCGGCCTCACGCTCGGCGCTGCCCTGATCCTGGGCTTCGCAGCAAGCGGGCATTGCCTCGTGATGTGCGGCGGCATTTCAGCTGCGCTCGGTCTTGCCACGGCCAAGGGCGCAGACGGAAAACCACGCGCCTCCCTGCTCGTCGCCTACCAAGTGGGACGCATGCTCTCGTACGCCATCGCAGGCGGGCTCCTGGGCGGCGTTCTCGGCTTTGTCGTCGCCTGGCTCGACGCCGACGCGGTGCGCCAGGGTCTGCGGGCGCTGTCGGCGGTTGCGCTCGCCGCCGCGGCGCTGGTCGCGTTCGGCGTGCTGCGCGATCCCGGTTCGCGCATCGGACGGTTGGTATGGCCGCGACTTGCGCCCCTCGGCCGGAGGCTATTGCCCGTAACCAACCTGCGGCGAGCCATTGGCTTCGGCATGGTGTGGGGCTGGATGCCGTGCGGGTTCGCTTACACCGTCATGGTGATTGCCGCGCTCGAGCACGACGCGCTGCGGTCGGCGGCGACAATGCTTGCGTTCGGCATCGGCACGGCTCCGGCGATGATCGCCGTCGCGCTCGGGGCGCGACGTGCCGCGAGTTTCGCGGCCGGAAGCACCGGACGGCGCTTCGCGGGGGCGGTGCTGATCGGAAGTGCGGCGCTTACGTTGTTCGCGCCGCAAATGGTTGCCGCCGCGCCGTGGCTGCACCCGTGGATGCCGTACCTGTGCACGGTCGACGCGCCTTGAGAACCGACTGAAGGCACGCAAGACGCAACGCCAATGCTCTTGAGTGGATGATTCCCGAGGGGAACGTGACGATCGCCTAACCTGGTTTTCGGTTTGGCCAGGTCGTCACGTGGAGGCATGTAGCCATTTCGCCCTGCGGACTGGCACCGGGCTACTTGCCGCAGGCGATCATCGTTACATAGCCCGAGACAATGCCTATGCCCATGCGTGCGATCCGTGGATCGAG
>Ga0070665_100004616_pt1 | contig 14402 bp, 14 predicted proteins | sample KBSS13metaG_FD_65862 | JGI IMG/M metagenome (GOLD analysis project Ga0070665, IMG submission 65862) | Switchgrass rhizosphere microbial communities from Kellogg Biological Station, Michigan, USA - KBS S1-3 metaG | ecosystem: Host-associated > Plants > Roots > Rhizosphere > Soil ... | reverse complement strand
GCCGAGCTCATGGGGCGGCTGCATCCGGACGACACGTACACCCCGGTCCGCCTCGGCGACGTCAACCGGCAGACCGCCTGGGCGCTCGAGCGCAGCGGCGCGAAGCAGCCGGAGTTCCTCCCCCACATCCGCCTGCGGGTGTCGGACGTCATGAAGGAGCTCGAGGTCGTCGCCAACCGCTCCGACCCGGTCCGCCAGGTCGGCCGCGAGATGGCCGAGCACGGGATGGACCTCATGCCCGTCGTCGACGACGAGGGCAAGCTGACCGGGATGGTCACCGAGCGCGACCTCGCGCGCCTGTACGTGCGCGAGTCCCGCGGCGTCCCGACGTTCGCCGACGCCCCCGCGCGGGTGAGCACGATCGTCGACGTCCTGCAGGGCGATCTCGTCACCGGCAACGCGGAGACCATGATCACCGGCCGCCTGTGGGTCATCTCCATGGACGTCGCCACGATGGGCCGCAACATCGAGGCGGGCGACATCGTCGTCGTCGGCGACCGCGCCGACGCCCAGCTGCAGGCGATCGAGCTCGGCTGCGCGGCGATGGTCACGTCCAACGGGATCGACCCGGATCCCGACGCGCTCGCCCTCGCCCGGGAGCGCGGGACGATCGTCATCATCTCCCCCTCGGACTCCTACGTCACGAGCCGCATGATCCGCCTGTCGGAGCCGTGCTCGGTCGTCGTGAGCAGCGACCCGCTGACGGTCGCGCCCGACGACGTGCTCGGCGAGGTCAGCTCGCAGGTCCTCGACGTCGACTACCGGGCCGCGATCGCCGTCGACGAGCACGGCGTCCCGATCGCGCTCGTCACGCGCGGCGAGCTCGTGCGGCCGAGGCCGCGCCGTGTGCTGCTCGTCGACCACGCGGAGCAGGCGCAGAGCGTGCCGGGCATCGAGGAGGCCGAGATCGTGGAGATCCTCGACCACCACCACATCGGCTCGATCGAGACCCGCGTGCCGGTGCGCGCGACGTTCGACCCGGTCGGGTCCACCGCGACGCTCGTCGTCGAGCGCTTCCGGGCCGAGGGCCGCGAGCCCCGCGCCGCGACGGCCGGGATGCTGCTCGCAGCGATCCTCTCGGACACCGTGATCCTCTCCTCCCCCACGACGACCGACCGCGACCGTCGCGTCGTGAGCTATCTCGAGGAGCTGCTCCAGCTCGACGCGCGCGAGTTCGGGATGGAGATGTTCGAGTACTCCAGCGACGTCTCGGACCTCTCCGGCGAGGAGATCGTGGCGCGCGACGCCAAGGAGTACGAGGTCGGCGGCCGCACCGTGTCGATCGCCCAGGTGGAGACCGTGGGCAAGACGCTGAGCGACCGCGAGTCCGAGCTGCGCGACGCGCTGGAGGCCGCGCGCCGCACCGAAGGCCACGACCTCGCCGCGCTCATGGTCACCGACATCGTGAGCCGCGGGACGCGGCTGCTCGTCGCCGGCGATCCCACGCCGCTCGCGCGGATCCTCGGGGTCGATCCCGACGGCGGGACCTTCGACCTGCCCGGCGTCATGAGCCGCAAGAAGCAGGTCGCGCCGCGGATCATGGCCGCGCTGGGCTAGGGACGACGAAAGGCCCGCTCGTGGATGAGCGGGCCTCTCGGTTGTTCAACCCCTGGTTGTGGCTGGCCGCCTCGTCAGGGGAAGAGGTGGCGCACGCGGCGAAGGAGGGTGCGCGTCATGTCCAGCACCGCGATGAGCGTGAGGACGGTCAGGACCTTCCAGCCGACGTCCAGCGGGGCGCTGAGGATGTGGTTCAGGGTGTCTCGCATGGCTACAGCACCTCGCCGACGGCGATCTGGGTCTGACCCGAGGGGAGACCCTCGGCCTTGTACTGGCGGGCCCAGCCGTCGCGGCGGATGCCGGCGATGACCGTCATCCAGGAGGCGAACCAGGCCATGAGGCGGAAGATGCAGTAGATCTCGACGAGCACCAGCGTGCCGGCGATGACGAGATCGGCGCGCGTCCGCCCCGGGATCTTGCGGGCGTGCTTCAGGTTGAGCAGGATCGCGAGGATCGGCGGGATGATCCAGATCCAGTTCCAGGCGAACGCGTCGACCGCGATCGAGGCGGTCAGCAGGACCGCGAAGAGCGCGCGGGTCATGGCGTTCATGCCGCTCTTGAGCTGGATGCGCCAGGGGTAGATCGTCGCGGTGCCGAGCTTGGAGCCCAGCAGCAGCCGGATCATGCCCTCGTCCCACTTGCGGCGCTGGGCCCAGAGGGACTTCAGCGTGTACATCGGGCCGGCGTAGGCACGCGCGGTCGACGAGACCTTGCAGTCCCAGCCGCGCGAGTTCAGGGCCCACGTGAGCTCCATGTCCTCGACCTGGGCCTCCGGGTCCCACGGGGAGTGGCGGCGCTCGCCCTCGACGACCTCCTGCAGAGCCTTCACGCGGAAGAGCGTGGCCTGTCCGCCGAGGACGTAGGTGTTGCGGCGACGATGGAGGATGTCCAGCGTCCAGGACGAGAACTCCATCCGCTGGAGGCGGATGAGCAGGCGGGCGAACTTCGTCTGCCCGAGCTCGGGATCGAAGGTGTAGCGGGCCATGATGCCGCCGGCCTTCGGGTTCTCCAGGAGCTCCTGCTCGAGATCCTCGAGGGAGTTGGGCGAGAGGACGGTGTCGGCGTCGACGCCGAGCATGTAGTCGAAGCCCTGCGACACGTGCTGCTGCCAGCCGAGGGTGAGCGCGCCGACCTTGCGGTGCTTGTTGCCGACGGTCTCGATGACCGTGACGTTCCTGCCGAAGGACCGGGCGATCTCGACCGTGCGGTCCGTGCAGTTGTCGGCGACGATCACGATCCGGTCGGGGCGGCGCGTCTGCTTGAGCAGCGCCGTGATCGTCCGGGCGATCGTCTCCTCCTCGTTGTGCGCCGGCACGACGACGCAGACGCTGCCGGTCGCCGTCCGAGCCTGCTTGTGGCGCATGCGGAACAGCGCCAGCGAGGCGTCCTGGTAGAGCTTGGCGACGCGTCGTGCGACGCGAGATGCGGGCGGCGCCTGGGGCGCCGGCGGTCGGTAGGCGACAACTTCCTGGCTTGCGGTCTTGGCGAAGCGGGAGATGCGGTCGTCATCCGCGTCGAACCAGGTGATGTTCTCCTGGTCCGGCGTGTTGGTGTTCGTCGAAGCGGCCATGAGGACCATGCTCCGCTTCATCAGGGACCCTCACATGCGCACAACGCACCGCATTCCGTTGCGCGGACTCGCAAGGTGTCGCAGAAGGTCTCGCAGCCGCCGGGGCCGGCGGCAGCGAAACGTCAGGAAACGTCGAGGATGGTGTACCGGCGTTCCCCGCGCGGGGTCTGCACGGCGACGTCGTCGCCCTCGCGGTGCCCGGAGAGCGCCTGGGCCACCGGGGACTCCATGGACAGCCGCCCGGCGGAGAGATCGGCCTCGGTCGCGCCGACGAGGCGCCAGGTGAGCTCCTTGCCCGACTCCTCGTCGCGTACGCGGACCTCGCTGCCGAATCCGACGGCACCGCCGGTGGCCGGCCCGTCCACGACGTTCGCTGCCCGCAGGCGCTGGTTGAGGCGCAGGATGCGGGTCTCCAGGAACGACTGGTCGTTCTTCGCCGAGTGGTACTCGGCGTTCTCCTTGAGATCTCCCCACTCGCGCGCGGTGCGGATGCGGTCGGCGATCGCGGGTCGCTCGACCTCCTCGAGGCGCTGGATCTCGGCCTTCAGGGCCTCGAGGCCCTCAGGGCTGATCTGGTTGTCGTCGGACATAGCGGCCCAACGTTAGGGGGATCCGCCTCAGCCGACGCGCACGTCGGACGCAGCACCGGTGCCCGAGACGCAGAAGCCCGTCGCCGTCATCGGTGCGCGCGACCACGCGGGCAGGCCCACGCGCACGCGACCCTCGGTGGCGGAGAAGTCGCCGTTCCAGCTCTGCGTGATCCGCGTTCCCGCGGGGAGCGTGAAGCCGATCGTGGCCCCGGAGAGGTCGGCGCCGTCCTGGCCGGTGATCTCCAGGTGCCCGCACCACCCGGTCTGCCATCGGTTCTCGATCACGAGGGACGCTCTCAGATCTGTCTGAGGCTCAGGTCGAGACTGAGGCTGTTGCGCGACCGCCGCCGGACTCGCCGGCGCGACGAAGCCGATCCGCTGGCGCCGGATCGTCCGCTGCAGCAGGGCGAGCTTGTCGCGATCGGGCGTCACCCAGTCGTCGCTGAGCACGCCGCCGGTGTCGCCGGAGTCGGGGTTCAGGGCCCAGTAGGTCCAGGAGATGCCCTTCCGGGCGAGGTGATCGAGGAACTGGCGCTGCCAGCGGCCCTCGTCGCTGCCCACGTCGACCTTGCGCCCGCCGAACTCGCCGATGAGCAGCGGCGCGATGTCGTCCTCGGCGATGAAGCCCCAGCCGTCGCGCCAGCGCCGCTCGAGCTGCTTGGCGGTGTCCGCGCGACCGAACCAGGGCTGCGGGAACACGCCGGGGCCGTACTCGTGCGGCGAGTACACGAGCCGGTCGGCGCGCTTCAGGCGCACGGGGTGCCGGCGGACGCCCTCGAGGTTGCCGCCCCACCAGTGCCGGTCCAGCTTCCCGCCCGCGACGGGCTTCTCGATGCCCTCGACGACGATGAGCCAGTTCGGCGCGAGCGCGGTGACGGCGTTGCCCGCCCGGGTCGCGGCCCGCTGCCAGTCGGTCGGGCCGCCGGTGCCCCACGTCGCGTCGCCGTGCGGCTCGTTCTTCAGGTCGGCGCCGATGACGTTCGGCCGGTCGCGATAGCGGCGGGCGAGCGCCTGCCACCGGTCGACCCAGTCGTCCTCGTCGTACCCCGCCTGGCCGTACCAGAGGCCGTAGGAGTAGCCGTCGTCGGCCAGGGAGTGGTTCTCCAGCAGGACCATGAGCCCGGCGCGCGCCGCGGCGTCCACGACGACGTCCATCGCCTCCTGCGGCGTCTTGCCCTTCAGCGCCGCGTTGCGCCCGTTCGAGAAGTCCGGGCTCGTGACCGGAGCGCCGGAGTCCAGCGCCTGCAGCGAGAACGGCAACCGGATCGTGTTGAAGCCCATCTGCCGGATCTGACCCATCATGTCGCCGAGGTCGCGCGACCAGAGCCCGTGCGGGACGTGCGCGCTCGTCTCGAAGCCGAACCAGTTGACGCCCTGGAGCACGACCGTGCGGTCGTCGCGATCGACGATCCTGGAGCCGGACGTGCGCAGCGGCGGGTGGATGACGGCCGCACCGGCGGTCGCGGAGAGCACGAGCGAGAGCGTGACAGCGAGGAGCGACGTACGGCGCAGCACGCCATACACCTTATTGCAGTCCGTTGAGCGAGCGGGCATGCCGGCCGCAGGCTTGCACACGCGCGGGTCGTGTTGCTGGAAGGCTTCGGGGCATGAGAACCGCCCTCGCCGCGCCGCACACCGCCGCGCTGGACGCCGCCCGCGCATCGGGCGGCAACGCGCTGGACGTCGCGCTCGCCGCCGCGACCACGCTCATCGTCGCGTACTCGCACCAGAACCACCTGGGCGGCGATCTCATCGCCCTCGTCCGCGATCCCGACGGCACGGTGCACGCGGTGCTGTCCGCCGGTGCCGCGCCGGTCGGCGTCGACGTGGACGCCATCCGCGGCGCCCACGACCGCATGCCGGGCCAGGGCCCGCACCCGGTCACCGTGCCCGGCATCGCGGCCGGCTGGGACGCGCTCTCGAAGATGGGCGCGACGCTGCCGCTCTCCCACCACCTGCACGCCGCGGCCACGCTCGCGGAGGAGGGCCTGCCGGTCGCGCCGGATCTGGCGCGCGCGATCGTCAACCGCCAGGACGCGATCGCCGCCGACCCCGGCCTGCGCTCGGTCTTCGGCAGCGCGAAGACCGGCGACCTCCTGCGCCAGCCCGCGCTCGCGGCCTCCCTGCGGACGGTCGCCGACGACGGGATCGCCGCCATCTACGGCGGCCCGATCGGCGAGCGCATCGCCGCGTTCCTCGCCTCGCTCGGCTCCGCGATGACCATCGAGGACATGGCGGCCCACGAGGTGCAGATCACCGCGCCGCTGGTCGGCGAGGCGCTCGGGGCCACGTGGCATGTCGCCCCGCCCCCGACGCAGGGCGTGACGCTGCTGGCGATGCTCGCCGGCGTCGAGGAGGGTCGCCTCGACCTGCACCGCGCCCGCGCGGCGAACGCGGCGCGCGACCACCTGCTCGGCGATCCGTACGGCGGCGAGATCGACCTCGAAGCCCTGCGCGACGCCCGGGCCCCCGAGGACTCGGGCGTGATGGCCTCCCCGCGCGCGTCGGGCGACACCGTCGCGATGACCGCGGTGGATGAGGAGGGCCGCGCGGTGACCCTCATCCAGAGTCTGTACGCGCACTTCGGATCCGGGCTGCTGGAGCCGGAGACCGGCATCGTCCTGCACAACCGCGGTGGCGGCTTCAGCCTCGAGCCCGGCCATCCGGGCTGCCTCGCCCCCGGCGCCCGGCCGCCGCACACGCTGTGCCCGTCGATGGTCCATGCCGGCGACGCGGTCATCGCGTTCGGCTGCCAGGGCGGGCGCGCGCAGCCGCAGATCCTGGCCCAGGTCGCGAGCGCCGTCGCGGACCCGTCGTCGGACCTGCAGACCGCCGTCGGGCGCCCGCGCTGGATCGTCGGGGGCGCCGACCTCGGCTACGGCGACGGCGAGACCGTGCTCGCCGAGCCGGACGCGGACGCACCGGAGGCGGAGGCTGCGAGCGCGGGCATCGGCTTCCACCGGCTCGACGCGCCCACCGGCAGGACCGGCCACGTGCAGGCCTCGCGACTGGGTCCCGACGGGTTGAGCGCCGGGTCGGACCCCCGCGCGGACGGCGGTGTGCTCATCGGGTGAGGGCCCTCGCGGTCGCGCACCCGCTCCCATGCGGATCTCCGACGACCTCCTCCGGCGCTGGCGCACGTACTGGCCGGACGCCGACGTCGAGCGGATGGCACGCGACGTCGAGGTCCGCGTCGACGACGCGATCGCCGCCTGGGGGCTCATCGGCGCGCACTCCGTTCCCGGCGGCCACGTCGGCGCGGTCCTCGCCACGCGCGACCTCGTCCTGAAGGTCAGCCCGCGCGACCACGACGACGACGTGCTCATCGCCTCCCAGCCCGACGCGCTGGAGCACTGGCGCCCGACCGGGATCGTTCCCGTCGTCCACGGCCGCCGCGACGACGGCTTCACCTACCTCATGCAGCGCCTGCGGCCGGGCACGGCGCTGGACGACGCGGGGCTCGGATTCGAGGACCGGCTGCGCACCCTCGGACTCCTCGCCGCCCGGCTGCACGCCGCCGGGCAGGCGTCCGCCGCGTTCGTGCCGCTCGCCGACTACGCGGCCCGGTGGAACCCCGGCCCGCTCGCGCAGCCAAGCGACGACGACGTCCTGCTCCACGCCGATCTGCACGGCGGCAACGTCCTGCGCGACGGCGGCGCCTGGAAGGTCGTCGACCCCCACGCCGCGCGGGGTGACCGCCACGCGGACGTCTGGGCGCTGCTGGACCCGCTCGTCCCGGCGGTCCCCGACGACGCGACCGCCCTGCGCTGGGTCGCGGTCTACGCGGAGGCCGCGGGCCTCGACCCCGAGCGCGCCCGCGCCTGGGTGCACGTGCGCGCCTTGGGCGAGGCGGGCGACGTCGAGCCGGACGACCCTGACTGGGCCGCCCGGCTGCGCCGCATGGCGGAGGCGACTAGCTGACCCCGGCGGGCTCGCGCTCGGGCGCCTCGGCGTCCGCGGCGGGCTCGTGGAGCTGATCCTCGGACTCGATGTGCAGCCGCGGCAGGCGCTTCTCGAGCCACGCGGGCATCCACCACATCGCCGGCCCGAAGATGTGCATCACCGCGGGCAGGAGCAGCAACCGGATGATGAACGCGTCGATGAAGATCGCCGCGGCGAACCCGACGCCCATCATCGCCAGCGCCCGCTCGTTGCCGATCGCGAAGGCGCCGAAGACCGCGATCATGATGATCGCCGCAGCGGTCACCACGCGCCCGGTCATCGCCAGCCCGTGCTGCGCCGCGTAGCGCGCGTTGCCCGTCCGCGTCCACTCCTCGTGCATGCGTGACACGAGGAACACCTCGTAGTCCATCGAGAGGCCGAACACGACGGCGAACACGAGGATGGGCAGGAACGACTCGATCGGCCCCGTCGCGTCGCCGAACAGGCCGGAGAGGTTGCCGTCCTGGAAGATCAGCGTCACGACGCCGAACGCGCCCCCGATCGACAGCAGGTTGAAGATGCCGGCCTTGATCGGGATCAGGATCGAGCGGAACACGACCATGAGCAGCAGCAGCGACAGGCCGACCACGACGCCGATGAACAGCGGCAGCTTGTCGCGGATGGTCTGCGAGAAGTCGAGGTTCGTCGCCGTCGCCCCGCCGATGGACACGCGCGCACCCGTCTCCCGTTCGATCGGCGGCAACGTCTCGTTGCGCGCCGTCTTCACGGTGTCGTCGGTCTGCGCGTCCTGGGGCGTCGTGGTCGGGTAGGCGATCATCGTCGCCGTGTCCCCGCGGTCGTTGAGCTGCGGCGGGAGGACCTGAGCGATCCCGTCCTGCTTGCCCAGCGCGTCGGAGATCTGCGTCAGCGCGGCGTCGTCGCCCGCCCGCGGCAGCTCGACGGCGAGCAGCAGCGGGGCGTTGAAGCCGGCGCCGAAGCCCTGCTTGAGCAGGTCGTAGGCCACACGCGTGGTGTCGTCCTTCTTGTACGTGCTCGCGTCGCTCGTCGCCAGGCGCATGTGCAGCGCGGGCGCTGCGAGCGCGAGGAGCACGGCGAGCGCGAGGATCGCGACCGGCACCGGACGCCGTGCCACGAAGCCGCTCCAGCGCGCGGCGAAGCCCTGCTCCTGATCCGCGCCGCCGGCGTTCTTCGCCGGCTTGACCCGGCCCCCGATCTTGCTCAGCACGGCGGGCATCAGGGTCAGGGACGCCAGCATCGTGACCAGCACGGCGAGCGCGGCGCCGATCGCAGGTCCGTACAGGAACGAGATGCCGAGCAGCAGCATGCCGAGCATCGCGATCACGACCACGATGCCGGCGAACAGGACGGCACGGCCGGACGTGTCGATCGAGATGAGCGTCGCCTCGCGCACGTCGCGCCCGGCGCCGCGTTCGAGTCGGAAGCGGTTGAGGATCAGCAGCGCGTAGTCGATGCCGACGCCGATGCCGAGCATCGCGGCGAGCTGCGGCGTCCAGTCCACGACGTCGAGCACGCGCGTGCCGATGACGGCCATGATCGAGAGGCTCACGATCATCGCGAACAGCGCGTTGAGCAACGGGAGGCCCATCGCCACGACGCCGAGCGTGAGGAACAGCACGAACGCGGCGACGATGATGCCGACGATCTCCCCGGCGCCGCCCTGCTCGGCCGTCGACCAGTGGATGATGTCGCCACCCAGGGCGACCTGGACCCCGCCCTGCCCGTCGAGCTTCAGGGTGTTGTCCGCCATCGTCTTGACCTGCTTGACGTCGACGTCACCGGCGCCTTGGCGGAACTGGATCTGCGCGAACGTGATCCGGCCGTCCTTCGACACCGGCGCGCCCTGCGCGAACGGATCGCCGACGGAGAGCACGGCCGGCGACTTCTTGATCTCGCCGATCGCCTTCTCGATCTGCGGTCGGTGGCTCGCCGCGAGCACGTTCCCGTCCTTCACGGCGAAGACGACGCTGGCGGTGTCGCCCGCCTGCTGCGGGAAGCGGTCCTTCAGCAGGTCGTACGCCCGCTGGGACTCGGTCCCGGGCAGGCGGAAGTTGTTGATGTAGTCACCGGCCGCAGCACCCCAGAGCACTGCGGCGATGAGGAAGGCTGCGACCCAGAGGCCCAGCACGGTACGGCGACGGTCGTGGCACCACGCGGCGAGCTTGCGCATGGAGCGAACCTAAAGAGCCGGCCGGCATCCGTCGCTACGGATACCCGTACCCCCGACCGCGTGGTGCCGCGAGCTATGCGCGCCGTCGCGCGGTCCACTCCAGCGCCATCGCCCCCAGTGCGAGCGCGACCCACACGAAGGCGAACAGCCCGCGCACCGCGCCCGGCACCGCGAAGCAGACCACGAGCGCGACCGTGCTGAGCACGAGCAGCCGCGGCGCCCAGACGCTGCGACGCCGTGTGCTCACGATGCCACGCCCGCCGCGAGACGGTCGACGCCGTCGGCCAGCTCGAGCTCGTCGTCGAGCAGCCTGCGCAGCCGCGACGGCTCGAGCACGACGTCGAAGGCGGCCCGGCGCACCACGCGGTGGCGGGCCACGTCGCCGCGTGCGAGCTCGGTCACGACCCGCACGCCACCCGGCGCCACGAGGACGCTCTTCGTGCGCTCGTCGTGCAGGAGGCCGCTCAGCACCTCGAGCTCGTCGAGGGCCGGGATGGGCCCGGGCAGGGGCGTCGCGATCCGCATGTGCTCCGGCCACGCCGCGGGGCGGGGCCGCTCCCACCCGAACCGCCCGCCCGGCGAGACGACGTCCGTGGAGACCGGGCGCAGCACGATGTCGACGGGGTTGTCCAGCGGGAGGTCGCGCCGGACCGTCGCGATGAGCCACAGCCGCGGCAGCTGGCGCATCGTCAACGTGTCGACGACGAGCTCCAGCTTGACGTCGCGTCCCGCGTAGCGGCCGCGGATCGTCGGGTAACCGATGCCCTCCTGGAGGACCTCGACGTCGGCGAGGACCTCCGACGCGGGGCCCGCGGCCCCACGCCGATCGTCCTTCACCCGCGCGATGTGGCGGGTCTGCAGCCACGCCATGAGCGCGACGGCGCCCACGGCGAGTGCGATGGCGAGCGCGGTGATGTCAGTACCCCTTCGGCCGCGGCCACGGCATCGTGAACTGCCGCCCCCGCCGGACGTACTTGTACCGGAACAGCACGAACCAGACGGATGCCAGCAGGTAGAAGGCGACGAGCGTCAGCAGCGTCGTCCCGTAGCCCAGGAACGTCGCGAACATGACGAGCGCCGCGATGAGCGCGAGCGAGAGCGCCGGCAGCGGGTGGAACGGGTGCGTGTAGCCGCGGTGCAGCGTCCCGATCGGCCAGAGCTTCCTGAACCGGTACATGTTGGGGACCATGAACGAGTACATGAGCAGGGCCGACAGGATCGAGAACGTGATCACCGTCGACAGCAGCTCGGGCTTGTTCAGCAGGACGGGCAGGACCGCGAACGAGATGCCCAGCGGGATGAGGAAGAGAATCGAGCGGAACGGGGTCCGGTAGCGCGGGTGGATCGCGCCGAACCAGGTCGGCAGGAAGTTGTCGCGGCCCATGGAGAACCACGCTCGCGACGCGTCGTTGATGCACCCGTTCGCGGACGCGAGCGTCGCGAGGATGGTCCCCAGGGCGAGCAGGACCGCGAGGTACTTCGTCCCCGTGACGAGCGCGGTGTCGAACAGCGGCGTGATCGCCACGCCCAGGTACTGCCAGGGCAGCGTGCCCGCGCACACGTACCACGTGATGATCGCCGCGATGAGCAGCGTGATGATGCCGGTCATCGTCCCGAGCGGGATCGAGCGCGCGGCCGAGCGGCACTCCTCCGCGGCCTGGCACGTCCCCTCGATGCCGAGGTAGTACCACATGCCGAACTGCAGGGCCGCGAACGCGCCGAGCCAGCCGTAGGGCAAGCCGTTGTCGGTGCTCGACGCGAGGCCGTTGAAGTGCATCTGCGCGCCGGGCGTCATTCCCTCCATCCCGAAGAACAGGACGATGATGGCGACGAACGCGACGCCGGTGATGATGAAGTTGACCGACAGCGTCGCGAGCACGCCGCGGTAGTTCAGGAAGGCGAGGACCATGATCGCCAGGACGATGAAGGCGTACTGGTTGACGTTGCCGGTGTAGCCGAGGTGGCCCGCGACCGTCGTCGCCAGGTAGCTCATGACGTTCGCGTCGGCCGCCTCGAGCATCGTGTACTCGAGCACGAGGAACAGCCCCACGTTGAAGGCCATGAGCGGCCCGATCATGTGCTTGGCCTGCGTGTACTGACCGCCGGCGGCGGCCACGGTGGACGTGACCTCCGAGTCGATCATGGCGACGCAGGTGTAGAGGATGCCCACGACGAGCAGCGCGATGAGCGCGCCGAACATGCCGCCCTTGGCGACGGCGAAGTTCCAGCCCATGTACTCGCCGACGAGCACGATCCCGACGCCGAGGCCCCAGATGTGCAGCGGGCCGAGGACCTTCGAGAGCGCGAGGCGCTCGCGCGCCTGCCCCTCGCCGACCGCGGGCGCCGCCGGGCGGTCGCCTGCCTGGATGTCGGTCACCGGTCACCTCCGCCGGTGGCGAGGGACGGATCGAAGAGCTCGTCGGTGCCCTCGACCGAGGTCGTCAGGAACTCCTCGTCGTAGGACCGCGACACGCCGATCGCGTCGAACAGCATCCAGCCGCCGAGCCCGGCGCTGATGACCCATGCGGCTATCTCGAGGATGTCCACGATCACGACGGCATTCCTCCCTCGGTCTCGGTGTCCGTTGGGGTCCCGGGCGGGCCGAAGCGCTCCCGGATGACCTCGCGGTACTCCTTGAACGACACGACGTAGACGAACACCAGGTAGACCCCGATGACGAGGACGGTCGCGATCAGCGCGATGATCCCGATCGGATACTGCTCCGATCCGGGCCGCGCGCGGTTGTCGGCGACCTGCTGGTTGACGCCCGCGAGGTCGGTGACGTCCTGGTCGATGAGCTTCTGGAACTGCGCCTTCTCGGCCGGCGTGATCGGCAGCTCGGAGATCGGCCGTGGCTTCACGTCCGAGGTGCTCGCGGTGGACTGGACGAAGTAGGTCACGCCGAAGAGCACGACCATGAGCAGCGCGAGGATGATCACGGAGTCGACGAACTGGCCGCGCCCCGACTGCTTGGGCGGCTCGTACACCGCCACGCCCTGGATCTCGCTCATCGGCCCGCCCTCGCGGCGCGCAGCGCGGCCCGCTCACGCAGGTGCGCGACGTCGCGCCGGTAGACGAAGTCGCGGTCGCGCCGGTAGTTGCGCACCAACGCGATCATCGACGCCACGTTGTAGATCAGCACCACCGCGCACGCGGCGACGAGCACCACCTTGATGCCCGTGGTGGGAACGTCCCCCCACACGGCGATGAGGATGAACGGGAGGACGACGAGCATCGCGACGACGAAGCCGTAGGCCATGATCCGATCGCGCGAGAGCATCGACTCCATCTGCCGCTGGACCTCGGCGTCCGCGCCGCTGTCGTGCGGATGCAGGACCTCTTCGGCAGCGGCGATCGCCGCCGCCTCGGTGACGTCGTCGTCTGACATCCGACCCCCGTTGTGACCCGTTCGAGACGACGCGGGACCGCGTCCTCTCCTCCGCGGCCGAACGTAGCGCCCGGCCATGCCGAGGCCGATGGACGATGCCGCCATACTTGGCCTCGCGACTATGTAGACGTCCCACGAGGCGAGCGGGCGCGCGCCTCACCTGCGGTCGGGAAGCCGCGCGGGGTCGTGGACGAGCGTGCCGGACGAGGTCGAGCGACCGCTCCGCGATCCCCGTCGGTCGCCACGCGGTACCGTGCGCGCGTGGAGGGCGAGAGGGGCTGAGTGCCGTTGGTTCCAGCGTCGATCGGCGTGGGCTGCCTCCTCGCCCTGGCCGGCGCGCTCCTCGGCGGCTGCGGATGCGGCGGCGACAGCGCGGCGCCCCCGAGGCCGGCGGCGGACCTCGTGAGCATCAGCGCTCCGCGCGACGGGAGCTCGACGGCCGAGCGCTCGATCGATGTGACGGGCACCGTCCGCGCGCCGTCCAGCGGCTACCAGACCGTCGCCGTCACGGTGAACGGGCGGCGCATCGAGCCGCAGTACGGGCCCGACCGGTTCCGGGCGCGAGCGGCGCTCGAGCTCGGCGACAACGCGATCACCGCCGAGGCGCGGTTCTTCGGGGTCGGAGGCCAGGGGCTGGGCGCCGCCCGGTCGCAGGTCGCGCACGTCACGCGCACCGGCGGGGAGGGCACGGGCGACCTCGACCTCGCGACCGCGTTCCTCGCGGCGACCACCCGGGCACGGGACCTGTGCGACCCGCGGAGCGGGTGCATCACCGACGCGTACTGCTTCGCGGTCGGGCCCCGCCGCATCGACTGCCCGGTCGGCCGGTCGACCGAGGACGACCCGGCGAGCAGGTGCCGCGTCGTGGTCAGCGTCGCCCTGCGCGGCGAGGGCCTCACCACGGGCTCGTACGGCTGCCGCGGCGCGATGAGCCCGCGGCCCGAGCGGCTCGTGCGCCCGCACGAGCGACCGGTGGGGCGGCCCTTCCGAGGCCCGCCGTCGGCCGCCCCCAACCGCTACGGCGTACCGCGACTCGATGCCACCGGGAAACGGTTCCTCCCCTGAGTGGCCGACCTCGTCGACAGCGCCTCGTCCGTCTAGATCGACGGACGCCGGGCGCCGGCGGCGAGGAGCTCCTCGACGGCGGCCGCGATCGCCAGCAGCGCGCGCTCGCCGCGCGGCGCGCCGACGAGCTGCAGCCCGACG
>Ga0070665_100004615_pt1 | contig 14402 bp, 10 predicted proteins | sample KBSS13metaG_FD_65862 | JGI IMG/M metagenome (GOLD analysis project Ga0070665, IMG submission 65862) | Switchgrass rhizosphere microbial communities from Kellogg Biological Station, Michigan, USA - KBS S1-3 metaG | ecosystem: Host-associated > Plants > Roots > Rhizosphere > Soil ... | reverse complement strand
GAGTTCTCACATCATTGCGGAAATGAATTAATGGCTACAACTCCTGGAAATGGCCTTAGCTGCCGACTTCATAATGTTTGGCCCTTAAACTTTTTTCCTCTACTAGACCAGCGAGCGCCTGCCACCGATTCACTTCCGCGAATCCCACGTAACGCAGTTGTTCGATGGATTGCCGGAGTTGAGACTCTGGCACGTCGCAACGCTATGCTGTTGCACATTCTTTCCGCCAAACGGAGTCAACGGAGGAGGTCCCAGCAAGCCCATCGCCTTCGAATCCCACGCAGTTGGCGTAAGAGTGCCATGCTTCATCTCGCAGAGCAACGGGTCGATGGCCGGTTGATCCTTGACTGGATCGAAGGTAATCCGCACCTGCTTGCCATCCTTAACCCAGCGCGCATGCCATATCTGTGGGTCTTTTCCCGTCCAGGTCTGCTGCAGAATGGCGGTACCATCCTCGCCGAACTCCACCATCAACACTCGGTGCGCCTCCGACGTAAACCCGCCGCTGCCCGAGTAGACTCCCTTGAGCTTCTCAGCTGCGTTAAGCGTGGAGACGGAAACGAGCATCACGGCCACAAGCATAAGTCGGTAGCGCATAGTGCTGCCATCCTACACAAAACCACGACGCGCTGCGACGCCGCCGCTGCGCTACAATCGACCCATGCGCCGCCTCCTGGCCATCTTTCTGCTGTGCGCTCTGGGTCTTCCCATTGCCACGCCGCTCTTTGCGGCCGCAGTCGATCAGGACGCGAGCCTGCCAGCCTGCTGTCGTCGTAGCGGAGCCCATCACTGCTCATCGATGACGGCGGGCACATCTGCCCTTCCAAGGGGTACGCGTGTCGCAGCATTGCGCGAAAAGTGTCCCGCCTACCCCGCTGCCACAACATCCATTCGGACAATGGATGCCTCTCTCGTGGCGGCGTCGCCGCTCTTTGCCGATCTTCCACGGCGGTCAGCTGAAACAACCGCAGTTGCGGCCTGGACAGCTTCGGCTCTTTCCCGCTCACAGCACGAACGCGGCCCCCCTCCCCGGCAACTCTAGTTTTCTATACAACCTGAATTATTAAATCTGAGCAACTCACTTTCGCGATCTGAGCTGTCGCGCGGCGTCGAGTTGATTCCGGTTGTGCAACCTCGCTTCAACCTGATCCGGGACCATTCGTAGGCATAGAAGGCGTGCCTACGATGCAGCAGATCGCACAAGGTGCTTCATGAAACACTTTCGACATTCCTGCATGGCGGCAGGCGCGACTTTCGTTCTGCTCGCCGCACTTCATGCGCAGCAGACAATCAATAGCGCTTCTCTCAGTGGCCGCGTTACCGATCCCGCAGGCCGCGTCGTGCAGAACGCCACCATCACGGCCACTCAACTTGCGACCCATAGCATTCACACCACGGCCACCGACGCCGAAGGCCGCTTCCGGTTTCCCTACCTCGCAATCGGTTCCTACCAGGTCACGGCGACTCAATCCGGATTCGCACCTGCGACTCGCGCGCTCTCTCTAACCATTGGCGCCGACTTTCATCTGCCCATCGCGCTGTCAGTCGCGGGTACAGAAACGTCGATCAGCGTAAACAGTTCCGCCCCGGTGCTTGAAACAAACCGCTCCCAAATCGCAGAAACCATCTCGTCGAATGAAGTCCGGAACCTCTCGCTGCTTGGCCGCAACTTTCTCGACCTTGCGCTTCTGGCGCCCGGGGTCTCGCCGACCAACACCGCCAGCACCCAACTCTTTGCCGAAACATCTGCCGTCCCCGGCCAGGGGTACTCCGTCAACAGCCAGCGCAACTTCTCCAACAGCTTTATCGTCGACGGCCTTTCCGCTAACGACGATGCTGCCGGCCTCACCGGTACCTTCTACGGCCTCGACGTCGTCAGCGAACTCCAGGTCGTCACCTCGGGCGGCCAGGCAGAGTTCGGTCGCGCGCTTGGCGGCTACGTCAGCATGGTCACACGAAGCGGAACCGATCAGTTGCACGGCAGTCTGTACGGCTTTCTTCGCAATCAACGCCTCAACGCCAGCAACGCGCTCTCGCAGAGCAAGCTGCCGCTCACCCAGGCGCAGTACGGCGGAAGCCTCGGTGGCCCCATCGTGCATCAACGCACCTTCTTCTTCACCAATTACGAGCGCAAGCAGCTCAACCAGAACGGCATCGTCACCATTACACCAGCCAGCGTAGCCCTCATTAACGCACGGCTGCAGAGCCTCGGATATCAAGGCCCGAAGATTGCTACGGGCATCTACCCAAATCCGGTGCGCACCAACAACGCATTCGGAAAGATTGACCATCGCTTCAACGCCAACGACGAGTTCAGCGTGCGCTACAGCCTCTATACCGGCGATAGCCAGAACTCCCGAGGCGCAGGTGGCCTCAGCGCCGTCACTGCTGCTGCTGCGCTCAGCGACACCGACAACACCGTCGCCGCCAGCAATATCGCCACTCTCTCGGCCCACACCGTCAACGAGACGCGAGGACAGTTCACACACAGCAGTCTCAAAGCACCTCCGAACGATCCCATCGGCCCCGCCGTCAGCATCTCTGGCATTGCCTCCTTCGGCACGCTCTCGGTATCGCCTCAGGGCCGCCTCAACAATCTCTACGAGTTAGTCGATAACCTCTCGCATCAGGCAGGTGCGCACTCTCTCCGAATCGGCGCTGATTTTCTATATAACGACCTGACCATCAATTTCCCGCAGTCAGCGCGCGGCGCCTACTCCTTCTCATCGCTCGCAAATTTTCTCACCGGTAACTACAACAACTCCGGTTTCACCCAATCTTTTGGAAACCCCGTCGTCAAGCAGGGCAACCTCAACCTCGGCCTCTACACGCAGGACGAGTGGAGGCTCTCATCTTCACTCACCCTTAACGCTGGCCTCCGCTACGACATGCAGTTCCTCAAGGCTATCTCCACCGACACCAACAACCTCTCGCCGCGCGTAGGCTTCGCATGGTCCCCGTTTGCGAATAGCCGTACGCTAGTGCGCGGCAGCATAGGTCTCTTCTACGATCGCGTGCCTTTGCGCGCACTCTCCAACGCGCTGCAATCCAGCGGCAACACGACCAACATCACTCCTCAAACCTTCGTTACTCTCAGCCTCTCGCCCACCCAGGCAGGCGCGCCGCTCTTCCCTTCCATCATCAGTTCGGTTCCGTCCGGAGTCCTGGTCAATTTCACTACCATGGACCCCCGCCTACAGAACGCCTACTCGCTACAGGCTACAGCGCAGATCGAACAGCAACTCTCGAGTCAATCAACTCTCAGCATCAGCTACCAGCACGTCCGCGGACTCCACCTCATCGCATCCATCAACCAGAACACTCCCACTTGCGTCGCCACAGGGACCAACAATGGCTGCCGCCCTAGTTCTTCATACGGCAACAACAGGCAATACCGTGGCGCAGCAGACTCCTACTACGACGGCCTCTCCGCCTCCTTCGTTCAGCGCCCCTCCCGCTTGGGAAGTTATCGTGTCTCCTACACATGGTCCAAGGCCATCAATGATGTCGGGGAGTTTTTCTTCAGTTCTCCCCTCAACAACTTCAACATCGCCCAGGATCGCGGCCGCTCCGACGACGACCAGCGCCATCGCCTCGTCTTGGACGGCACAATTCACACGCCTACGGACGCACCGACCACTCCATGGACCCGCATTCGTAACGGCTTCCTTCTCAGCGGCATCCTCCAGTACTACTCGGCGCTTCCATTCAACGTCACTACAGGTACAAACAGCATCCAGGGCACAACCATGCGGCCCTGCGTGCCAGGCATCACGAACTGCACAGACGTGGTTCCCGGGACTGTCATCGGGCGCAACACCGGTCTTGGCTTTGACTCCTTCACGCTCAATGCCCGCCTCAGCCGCACCTTCGGCCTCGGCGAGCGCTTCAGTCTTGAAGGCATAGCCGAGGCCTTCAACGCCCTTAACCATCGCAATGATCTCATTCCCAACAACACCTTCGGCACAGGAGCGTATCCGACATCGCCATCGCTGTCCTTTGGACGCGCCACCGCAGTCGGCGATCCTCGCCAGATACAACTCGCCCTCCGCCTGACCTACTAGCGCGGGATAAAATGGTCCTCGAAATGTGGAGGTCGCAATGCCGACGCAACCACTTCCCTGGCCGGAACTTCGCTGGGACGACTGGAAGGACACCGCCGGAACGCTGCACATGTGGACGCAGATCGTAGGCAAGACACGTCTCGAACTCGCCCCTCTCCAGAATCACTGGTGGAACGTCCCGCTCTATCTCAGCGCCCGTGGACTGACTACCTCAGCCATGCCTTATCGCGGCGAGATGGTGGAAATTGAGTTCGATTTTGTCAGCCACGATCTCCGCTTCCGCATGAGCACCGGTTCCATCCTCTCTGTCCCGCTACGCTCGCAATCCGTCGCAAGCTTCTACGCTGAATATCAACGCTGTCTCGCTACACTCGGCGTAGATGTCACCATCAACGCCGTTCCCGTAGAGATTGCCGATCCCATTCCCTTCGCCAAGGACGAGGTCCATCACACCTACGATCCCGTCTACGCGCACCGCTTCTGGCGCATTCTCTCCTCAGCCGACGTGCTCTTCACTCGCTTCTCTTCTGGCTTCATCGGCAAGAAGAGTCCCGTGCACTTCTTCTGGGGAAGTTTCGACCTCGCCGTCAGCCGGTTCTGCGGCCGCACCGCCCCTCAACGCGACGGAGCCGATGCAATCACGCGCGAAGCTTATTCGCACGAGGTCATCAGCGCCGGCTTCTGGCCCGGCAATGGAGGCTTCGGCGCAGCCGCCTTCTACTGCTACACAGCACCGACGCCAGCCGGTCTCGATCAGCAACAAGCACGCCCCGATGCCGCCTACTTCGATCCAAAGCTGGGCGAGTTCCTCCTCCGCTACGAGGACGTGCGTTCATCTTCATCGCCGGACGACGCCGTCATGCAGTTCCTTCAAAGCACATACGAAGCCGGCGCCAATCTAGCAAAATGGGACCGCGCCTCGCTCGAACGCAGTGCCGTCACAGCGTAAATCGCATCACCTTCTATAGTCTTTCTATGACGAACACCCTGGTGCGCGCGCGCATAATCGCCATTCTGTTAGTTATCGTTTCCCTTCCCGCCTTGTCGCAGCAGGAACCCTCCATTCTCTGGTCACCCGCTAATCTCGCTAACGGGTCCCCTTGCCTCTTCGTAGTGCAAGCTCCGAAATCGTCCTCTGTCTCAGCTCAGTGGCAAGGCCACAAGCTCACCTTCTTCCGCTCGCGAAATTCCTCCTCCTGGTATGCCCTCGCCGGAATCGACATCGAAGTTGCTCCCGGCAGCTACCCGCTCATCGTTGAGTTGAGCGACGCTAACGGCACAGTCGCTACGCTTCGTCGCGATATTACCGTCGCTGCCGCGCCCTACAAGCAGGTTCCCCTCACCGTCCCCGACAAATTCGTTCAGCCCGACGCTGCAGCTCTGAAGATCATCGCAGCCGACAAGGTCATAAAAGACAAAGTATTCACCGAAACCGCCTCCCAACCCAGATGGTCCGGCCGCTTCTCACCTCCGCTCGGCGTTGCTCCTCGCACAGACTCCTTCGGCACTCGCCGCGTCTTCAACGGCAAGCTCGACAGCGTCCACCGCGGCCTCGACTACCACGCCAAGCCCGGCACCCCTGTCTCCGCGGTCAACTCCGGGCGCGTCGTACTCGCGCGCCCCCTCTATTACGAAGGCAACTGCGTCATCATCGACCACGGCCTCGGTCTCATGACGCTCTATATGCACCTGTCGAAGTTCAAAGTAGCGGAAGGAACGATGGTCAAGCGCGGCCAGATCGTCGCGCTCAGCGGAGGAACCGGCCGCGCCACGGGGCCGCATCTCCATCTCGGTCTCCGTTGGCAGGGGGCCTACCTTGATCCGGCAAAGCTCTTCAAACTCGATCTGCCAGTGCCCACCACACGCTAACTTCTAGGCTTCTCTGCTGTTCGCGCCTCTTGCTCCAGATCAGGCCGAAACACCTTCTGTAATGGCTTCTGAATCGCCCGCAACAACGCACGTGCCGCAAGAAACGCCACAATCAACAATGTCGAAGCCATCGTCGCCGCGATGATCGGATGATGCGTGGCAAACCACGTCAGGCCAATCGCCAACACATCCTCGCTCGTGCTTAGCGCGATATTAGAAATTGGCTCTGGGCTCGGCGTCACCGCTGCGCGAACTGCTGTTTTCGAGCCATGCGCAGCAAGAGCAATCCCCGCGCCAATAGTAGTCGCCAGAATCTGCATCGAGGGCGAAAGCTGCGAGCTCGCATGATACGCGACCAGTCCCGCCACTGGAACTCGAACCACCGTCTGCAGACCGTTCCAGATCATGTCGAAGCCCGGAATCTTATCGGCGACAAACTCCAGCGCAAACAGCAGCGCGCACGTCACAATCACCCACGTACTTCCCAGTCCATGCAGGCCTGGCGGAAGCGCCACCCATTGCGTTCGCTCAAGAATTCCCAGCGTCAGAACCGTGGCATAGATATTCAACCCCCCAGCAAAACTGGCCGCCACAATCAACGCCGTGATGTTGGCTGGAGAGAAGTTCATGGTGGTGGAATTCTACTCCCTCGCTAAGGAACTACTCTGGCCACTAGCGACGAACTGCACGCTTGATCAACGCATATTGCTCAAGGATGAAGCTGTCGGTCATGCCTGCAATGTAATCGGCAACCACACGCGCCAAACCTTCCATCTCAATCTCCTCGAAGTAGCCCTGCGGCAACTCCTCCGGATCGCTGATCCAGTAATCAAACAACGCTGTCACCACCTCTTCGGCTTTGTCATGCTCCCGCTCCAGATGCGGACACGTATACAACGTCTCATACAAGTACCGCTTCTCTTCCAGACGCTCAGCCTCCGCTTGCGGCGAGAACACTGCCAATCGCGACGGATACCTTCGAATATCTTCCAGAGTCTCCGCTCCAATTGCCTTCGCATTCGCACGCGTATTCGTAATCAGGTCATCCGTAAGCATGTTCTGCATCAGTTGCAGAGCTTCGTGAAAGAGATATTTCTCCTCCACGCCGGGGTGCCCTGCCTCAACCGCGCGATAACACCGGCCAAGGATCGCAACGTTCTCGCGTATATGCGCAATCTCAAGCAATCCTGACTCAACCCCATCATCTAGATCTGCCGTCAAGTAAGCGATCTCATCAGCCAGATCAATCAGCTGTGCCTCCAACGGAGGCCGCTTATCAAGGAAATATTCCCCCAACTCCGGATACTTCTCAGCTTCATAGTCACGCGAGTGCTTGATGATGCCCTCACGCACTCCCAGCGTAAGGTTCAATCCCCGGTGCGCCGCATACCTCTGTTCAAAATGCTCGACAATGCGCAGCGCATGCAGGTTGTGGTCGAAGCTCCGACCATGCCGTCGCAGACATTGGTCCAGCGCCCGCTCACCTGCATGACCGAAAGGAGGATGGCCTATATCGTGCACCAGCGCCAGCGTCTCAGCGAGATCTTCATTCAGCCCAAGCGAACATGCCACCGTCCGCGCAATCTCTGCAACTTCGATGGTGTGTGTAAGCCGGCTGCGAAAATGATCCGACGACCGGCTGGTAAACACCTGCGTCTTGCCCGCCAGCCTGCGAAACGCGCGTGACTGCACAATCCGTTCCCGGTCGCGCTGAAACGCTGTCCTCCCCGACCGCATAGGCGCAGGATACGCTCGCGCCGTCAGCGCATCGTTCATATCTCCTATCACCGCGCGGCGTGTAAGGTCGTTCGCCATATTCAATCCTGAGTGTACCGGAATGCCAATAGCCCCTTAAACGCAACAGGCGCGCCGCTCACACCGAAGCAGCGCGCCAATCTCGTTGTATTACTTTACCGAGGTCGTATTCAGCTTCGAGAGCTTTACGCGCGCATTGTCCAGCTTATGCTGCACCTTTGCCACGTCCTCGGGATCCGCATCGGCCGGCAGCGAGCGCCCATACTCCGTCAGAGACCGCTCCCACTGTGCCACCGCCTGCTTCAGCTTGCCCGTCTTCTCGTAGACCTCGCCAAGGTGGTCATGAATCGTCGGATCGCCGCTGTTGCGTTCGTTCGCCTTGCGGATGTTCTCCTCCGCCAAGGCATACTGCCCTGACTTGTAGTACACCCAGCCCAGTGAATCGAGATACGCATAATTCTGCGGATCGAGTTCCACCGCCTTGCGAATCATCGTCAGCGCTTCGTTCAACCGAACGCCGCGATCGGCCAGCATGTATCCCACGTAGTTCAGGATCGTCGCGTTCTGAGGATCAATCGCAAGGGCCCTGCGGAACTGCACTTCCGCGACATCGTACTGCTTCTGCCGATCTGCCATCGTTCCGCGAAGGAAATAGACATACAGTTTCTCTTCAGGCTTCGTCGAGAGTGCCTCGCCTGCATTCAGTTCCGTGTTCGCGTCGGCCCACCGCCTCAGCCGGATATAGATATTCGCCAGGGCCAAATGAGCCTCGCGAGTCTCCGTTGGGTTGTCCGAGCTTGAAAACTGGGCCTTCGCCAGCGCAACGCCCTCATCAGCCTTGCCCGTATCTGCCAACTGCCCGGCGTACATCAGTTGAACCGTCTGGTCCTTCGGAAGAGCCTTGGCAGCTTCACCTGCCACTTCGGTCGCTTCCTTCCACTGGTGAGCATCGCGATAGGCATCTACCTGTCCCTGGTAGCCGCTCTTTACGTAGTCGCCTCCCATCGCGAGCATCTGCTTGTAGACAACCACCGCCTCTGCAGTCTTATTCTGCTCGCGATAGATGATTCCCATGCGGTCCAGGAAGATCGCACGATTCCCCTTCTCCTGTTCCGTGTACTTGCCATCCGCATGTGCCGTGCCGTCCACCAGCGTCTTCAGAGTGCTGATCGCGTCGTCGTAGCGTCCCAGCGAGTCGTATAACAGCGCTTCGTTGTAGCTCAGCTCTACAGAATCCTGCGCTAGCGGCTTCGCCTTCTCCAGCGTGGCCAGGGCCTTCTCATACTGTCCCTGACGGCGCTGAATCTCCGAGATGCGAATCTGCGACTGCGCGTCCTGCGGCTCTGCCGTCACAATTGCGTTGAAGACCTTCAACGCCTCATCCAGTTGATTATCAGCTAGCAGCGCATTCGCCAGTCCGCGCTGGCTGTCCATGTTCTCTGGATCGTCGTCCAACGCCCTGCGATACGACGCAATTGCCTCCTTCGGCTTCTTCAGCTGGTCGTACGTCGCTCCCAGCGCAAAATCTATCCGCGAACTCCGATCATCCGCGGGCACCGAATTGAGCACCTCAGCTGCTCGCTGAAAATCTCCCTGCTCGGTGTAGAGACGGTACATGTTCAGCACCACCTCTTCCGAGCCGCCGTCGATCTTCTGCGCCGCCTTGAATTGCGCCTCCGCCTTCGCCGAGTCGTGGTTTAGCCCATATAACTGCCCCAGCAGCAACCTCGTCTCCACATCGTCGGGCTTCAACTCGGCGAGCTTCTCGTACTCCCCAATCGCCAGCTTCAGCATCTGCGCCGACTGCTGACTCTGCATATCGCCCAGCGACCGTAGGTAAACCTTGCCCAGCAATTCGTGCGCAGCCACATCTTCAGGATTCTTCTTCACCTGCTCCTGCGCGGCTGTCACTGCTTCGCGTATGCGCCCAATCTTGAAGTAAAGCTCTGCCAAGCCGTCCTGCAGCAGCGTCGAGTTCGGGTCGGCATCCAACGCCAGCTTGTACTCCTCCACCGCCTGCGTCGCATAGTCCGGACGGCCCGCGCTCACAGCCATGTCTTCGTACATATGCGCCAGGCCGTAGTGATAGTAGGCAGCCGCGCGATCTACCGGCGGCTTCTCAGCAGGGCTCTGCGCAGGCATCTCTGCTGCAACAAGAAGTACTGCAGCGGGAAGAAACCGGAGGGTGGAGGCACGAAAAAATAGGCTCATGTTAAATACGTTCCTGTGCCGCCGAGATGATGGACAAGATCGAGACAGACCGAAAAACAGTCAAGATAAGTCACTCCCTCATTTAGACGACGGCTGTGCCCGTTTGGCTGCAAACAGCCCGGTTCACAGCTCATCCAGAGGCATGGCCGTGATTATAGCCTCCCTGGCCCTCATCCGTGTCGGAAATGACGAACCCCTGTAAAGACCATCGCTACCCCTAGCCGGTTCGCCGCTGCAATCACGTCTGCATCCTTTACCGACCCGCCCGGCTGAATCACCGCCGTCGCTCCGGCCGCAGCAATCGTCTCCAGCCCGTCTGGGAATGGGAAGAACGCGTCCGAGGCTGCAACCGTTCCATTCAGCGGCAGGACCGCCTTCATCGCCCCAAACTTCGCCGCGTCAACGCGGCTCATCTGCCCTGCCCCGATTCCCACCGTCTGCCCGTACCCACCCGAATAGCGCGCATACACAATCGCGTTGGACTTCACATGCTTGCATACCCTCCACGCAAACAGCAGAGCTCGCATCTCCTCCGGAGTCGCCGGCCGCTCCGTCACCGTCTTCAATTCTGCCTCGGTAATCCGCAGCCGGTCAGCGTCTTGCACTAGCAAACCGCCTGAAACCTGCTTGATCACTCGCGGTGTCTCTGCCGGAACAATCTTCACCAGCCGCAGATTCTTTTTTGCCGCAAACCGTTCTAGTGCCTCCTTGGTGAAGCCCGGAGCCACGATCGCCTCGACAAACAGCTTCGAAATCTCCTCCGCCGCTGCGCCGTCAACCTCGCGATTGACTCCAATTACCCCGCCAAACGCCGAAATCGGGTCCGCCTCAAGCGCCCGCTTATAGGCCTCAAGCACTGTCACGCCCGTCGACGCCCCACAAGGGTTCGTATGCTTGATAATGGCCACCGCAGCCTCTACCGCAGCATCGAACTCGCGCACCAGCTCCCAACAAGCATCCAGATCAACGATGTTGTTGTAACTAAGCTCCTTACCCTGCAACTGCTCCGCTGCGGCTACGCCCTTCCCGCTTCCATCTACATACAACGCCGCTTTCTGGTGCGGATTCTCTCCATATCGCAGCGTCTGCGCCAGCCGGTCGATGATTCGCACAGTCTGCGGCAGAGCATCGGCCGCAAATACGGCTGGCCCTGTCGGCGCCTCAATACTCTCCAGCGCCGTCGCAATCCCGGCATCATAGGCCGCAGTCACAGCAAACGCCTGTTTCGCCAGCCTCCATCGGGTTGCCCGGCTCAGACTGCCATGGTTGGCCTCCAACTCCGCAGCCAGCGCCTCGTAGTCGGCCACTGATGTCACAATCGCCACGTCCTCGAAGTTCTTCGCCGCCGACCGCACCATCGATGGTCCGCCAATATCAATGTTCTCAATCACATCAGCGAAAGCCACACCCGGCTTCTGCGCCGTCTTCTCAAACGCGTACAGATTCACCACAACCATGTCGATCGGTTCGATCCCGTGCGACTCCACCGCCGTCACATGCTCGGCATTTCCCCGCATATGCAGAATCCCGCCATGAACCTTCGGGTGTAGCGTCTTCACCCGCCCATCCAACATCTCCGGAAACCCGGTCAACTCGCTGATGTCCTTCACCTTCAGCCCGGTATCGCGCAAAGCCTTCGCCGTTCCACCAGTCGAAACCAGCTCAACGCCATGCTCAGCCAGAACACGGGCAAACTCAACAAGACCGGCTTTATCCGTAACGGAAAGAAGAGCGCGGCGAACCGGACGAAGATCGACAGAGACAGAGGCAGGAGCACTATGAGAGGTCATCACCCTCTATTTTATCCGGCAAATGTCGTCCCAGCCGAACAGCACAACCAGCCAGCGTCAGCCAAAACCTTGTCATCCTGCCCGTCTCTACAAAACCGCCGACCCCGTCAAAGTCCCCACCCAGTCCACCTGGTGCGAAGCGCACCACTTCTTCATCCCATTCGCAATATTCTCGACCGCCCGCGGGTCCGCATAGCTCGCCGTCCCAACCTGCACCGCAGCTGCCCCGGCCATCATGAACTCCACCGCATCCTCAGCCCTTACGATTCCGCCCATCCCCACCACCGGAATATCGATCGCCTTTGCCGCCTCATGGACCATCCGCACCGCAATCGGCTTGATCGCCGGTCCCGACAGCCCTCCTGTGATGTTCGCAATCCTCGGTCGTCGCGTCTCCACATCGATCGCCAGCGACACAAACGTATTCACCAGCGACACGGCATCCGCCCCCGCATCCGCCGCCACCTTTGCCATCTGCCCAATGCTTGTCACATTCGGTGACAGCTTCACCATCAGCGGCCGCATCGAAGCCCCCTTCGTCCGCGACACTAGCTCATACAGCAGCCCCGGATCAGTCCCAAACACCATCCCCCCATGGCTCGTATTCGGGCAGCTCGCATTCAGCTCGTACATCGCGATACCCTCGGCGTCGTTCAGCACCCGGATAACCTCTAGGCAGTCCTCCACCGAGTATCCAAACACATTCGCGATCACCACCGCGCCCTTCATCGTCCGCAGCTTCGGCAGCGTCCCCTCCACGAAGGCGCGAACACCCATATTCTGCAGACCGATCGCGTTGATCATCCCCGCCGCCGTCTCAATAATTCGCGGCGTCGGATTCCCCGCCATCGGCTCGCGCGACAACCCCTTCGTCACAAATGCGCCGATCTTATCCAGCGAGACGATCTCCTCGAACTCCACCCCATAGCCAAACGTCCCACTCGCCGCAATGACAGGCGAACGCAGCTCTACACCCGCCAGGTTCACCCGCATATCAGGCACCCTGATGTTCACTTCGCCGCACTCCTTTTCGCCCCGCTCGCATCGCCCGTATCCGGCTTCATCACCTGCGTCAGCACACGGCCCTCTACGCTCGAAGGCTGGTTCACTCGCAGAATCGAAGCAAACGTCGCCGCTATATCCACCGGAGCCACACGATCGTGATACGTCCCCGGAATGAACATCGTGCCGTAGAAGTCCAGCGGAACATGCCGGTCATATGAAAACGAAGAGTAGTGCGTCGCCCCCTCCTCCGTTCCCGTGAACTCGAACGCCGTAAAGTTCAACCAGATCGCCCATCCGACATACGGCGAATAGCTGTGCAGAATCCTCCGGCCCAGCTCCGTGTTCGGAATCTCTCCGGTCCGCATCTTCTCCACTGGATACACGCTCCCCAGCGCCAGCGGATTCATCTGCCGCCCCGCAGGCGTCGCCTGCTTCGCGCTCGTCACCGCAAACTCGTCGCCGCGCTTCGCCAGCAGATCCTTCAGCGTCTCCGCCGCCGCCGTCTCGGCCTCCAGTTCCGAGAGATGAGCGGCCTCAAACGCCTCCTGGTTCAGCTGAATGTACGGATACTCCCCGCTCAGCACATACTTCTCACCCTTTTTGATCGGCCACTTCTTTTGCAGCTCCGCATCCAACGCCTTCAGCAAAGCCGCGCTCTTGATCGCCGACGACGTCATCTGCGCATCGTTCGCCGCACGCATCGTCGGAGCAACGCCATGGTCTCCCGACAGCGCCACGATCACATTCTCGAGACCCACCTGCTTGTCCAGGAACGTGAAGAAGTCGTTCAGCACAACGTCGACGCTATCGATCATCTCCCTCTGCCTCGGCGAATCCGCCCCAACCTTGTGCCCGAGGATGTCGGTATTGCTGATCGAAACCGTCAGCATGTCGGTCACGCCGTTCTGACCCAGCTTCTCGTTCGTCACCAGCTGCTTCACAAAGTCGAACATGTACTGCACCGCGACCGGTTTCTGCCCGACCTCTTCATAGAAGTTCGCCGCTTCCCCCACGCCAGCCGTCTGCCGAGCCTTCTTTCGCGCATCGCTTGCGTTGAACGCCTTCGCCCATACCGGTAGCTCCGGCATCCAGTAAGTCGACGTGATAAACGCGCCCGAGTCATGGTCCGTCCAGAACGCTCCCTTCGTCGCATGCCCAGACGTCAGAATCGCTGCCCTGTCCTTGAACGACACTCCATACACCTTTGCCTTGCCCTGCGTCGCCAGCGTCAACTCATCGCCAAGCGTCGACGCCGCCTCCCGATACGGCGAAGCCCCCGGAGAAGTCTTCTCGCCCTCCGGCATTCCCACCAGCCTGTACCGCTCGTCGCTCACCGACGTTACCGTGTGCAGCTTGCCGTCCGCCCAACGCTCCACCCACTCATTCAGAGGAATCTTGTGCCCGTCCGTGTAGCTCCCCGTCCCAATCGTCGAGTGACCTGCGGCCGTTATCAGGTTCGCGTAATCGTAGTAGCAATCGGTAAAGTGGACGCCCTTCTTCAGGAACAGATTGAACCCATTCGGAGTCTTGAAGTCATCGCGATAACGGTCCAGATAATCCCCACGAAACTGGTCGATCACCAGCACCACCACTAGCTTCGGCTTCGCATGGTACGCATCGGCACGAGCAGGCACAGCACCGGGCACAAAAAGAGCAAGAACGAGAACTACAGCAACAAATGCACGCATACTTCAAGAGTAACCGCTTT
>Ga0070665_100004614_pt1 | contig 14404 bp, 11 predicted proteins | sample KBSS13metaG_FD_65862 | JGI IMG/M metagenome (GOLD analysis project Ga0070665, IMG submission 65862) | Switchgrass rhizosphere microbial communities from Kellogg Biological Station, Michigan, USA - KBS S1-3 metaG | ecosystem: Host-associated > Plants > Roots > Rhizosphere > Soil ... | reverse complement strand
GATGCGCTCTTCAACCGTTTCGATACCGTGACTGACCGCGTTCCGCACGAGGTGCAGAATCGGGTCCATCATCCGCTCGATCAGGAATTTGTCGATTTCCGTGGTTTGTCCGCGCAGTTCGAGGCGCACGCGCTTGCCGGTCTCGCGCGCGAGATCGCGCACCACGAAGGGCATGCGGCGGAAGATTTCGCCAACCGGGACGAGCCGGACGCGCATGATGCCCTCGCGCAGCGTCCGCAGCTGGCGATCCATCACGATCGCGTTCTCCTGAATGGCCCGCCACTCGCCCGACGGCATGCGCGATTCGACGCGCGAGAGCGTATCCGCCAGACGCGCACGGCCGATGACCAGATCACCGACGTTGCGCATCAGCTCGTCGAGCCTCGCGAGGTCGACGCGCACGAACTGCGACGAGGAGACCGCGCCCGTCGACGTCGTCTCGCCTTCGTCTCGATCGGCCGGTCCGGGTATCGACGGCCGCGTCTCTTCGGGAGCACGAGTGACGTCGATTCCGTCTTCGCGCCACGCCGCAATCGTCGCCTCGTCGAGGTGTGCCGAGAGCTGGAAGTCGAACGCGATCGATCCGTCGGCGGAGACGCGAGGGACCGCGTTGACAATCTCGCCCGCGCCAGTCAGCCGGCCGCGAACCGTGTCGACTCGTATTCCGCGCGCAACGAGGTCAGCGGACGGCGAGAAGGTACAGATCCACAGCGGTGTCGTTGATGGAGGCGCCGTCTCCTCTACGTTGCCGGCGGATTCGCGTGCGGCGCTTGTGCCGCCACCGGTATCAACCAACTGGGCGATTCGCGACGCGACGTCCCGCACTTTCGGAAACGTTCCGCCCGATCGCCGCACGCTGATGACCTGCTCCAGCATCTGCGTGCCATCGAACAGGGCGTCGATGCCCTCGGCGGTCAGGATCGCGCCACCTTGCCGGAGGACGCGCAGGAAATCCTCGAGCCGGTGCGCGAGATCTTCCGCCTGGCGCAACTCCACCATGCCCGAAATGCCCTTGAGCGAGTGGAAATGACGGAACAGCTCGTCCAGCACGGCCCGATTGATTTCCGGACGCCCGACCGAGCCTTCCAGCGAGAGGAGAAGGCGGCGCACGCCCGTAAGGTGCTCGTCGCACTCGGCGAAGTAGTCGTCTAGAAAATCCGGGAACGTGGTGTCGTCCTGCGGCGAGCCGGTCTGGGTCACGGCGACACGCTCCGAAGAAGATCCTGCGCGGCGGACAGGAGTGCCTGCGGCACGAACGGCTTCGTGAGGTACTGCGTGGCACCGGCGGTCATCGCCGCCTCGCGGCTGGAGTCATCGCCTCGGGTCGTCAGGACGACGACGGGGACTCCGCGCGAGCTTGGGTGGCTTCGAAGAAACCTGAGGACGTCCACGCCATGCATGTCGGGCATGTTCAGATCGAGAATCATCAACGCGACGGGGCCGAGAGCCAGCTGCTCGATCGCCGCCAGTCCGTTGGCGGCCTCGACGAAGTCGAACGAGTCCAGCGGCCTCAGCGATGCCCGAACCATCTTCCGAATCGTCGGTGAGTCATCCACAATCAGAATGCGAGGCATGAACGTCCGGAAAAACTACACTCCAACGCGCACGTGAGGCCGTTCACGTCGCTTTCTGCCGCCTTAGCGCGGTAGAGCTGGTGTTAGAGCAAGCGTCGTGCCCCGCCTCGGCAGTAGGAGAAATTCGCCGTGCAGGAGCGTGACGTCAGCTGAGCAGGAAGCTGCGCGCGCGTCAGTTGGGAATCGTGATCGTGAGGTCGGCCTTGGTCGCGAGCGCGCCGTCATTTGCCGTCGCGCGGACGACGTACGTACCGCGCTCGGTGAACCGTGCCGTGACCGCCGCCTTGCCGTCGGTCACGGAAACTGCGCTCGAGGGCTCGAACACGATTCGCGCAGGCCCGCGAAGCTGCATCCACGTCAGCGTCAGCCCTCGCGGACGCGGCGTGCCTGACGAGTTGGCCTGCGCCTGGATCGCCGTCGCGTCTCCGACGGCCGTTATCTTCGGCGTGCTGACAGGTCGCGGTTTCGGCAGTCCGTCATCGGTGACGCTGGCGGTGATGAGAACCGGCGCGGTCGTCGTCGGCGTGGCCGGCGGAACGATGGCAACGACGGGAGGCTTGTTGGGATCGTCGTCTCCCGGGTTCAGATTGCCGCGGGTCATGACGATGCGCTCGGTGATTTCCTCGACGGGAAGCAGCTCGCCGTACGCCTTCTGAGTCTTCCCGTTCGCGGTAATCGTCCACGTGACGACCTGCTTGCCGAAGTCGCGCGGTACGCGAACGCGATACACCCATCCCTGACGCCGCGGGAGAAAGTACGTCGGCTGACCGCGATCGGGTCCGCCCGGCTCGACCGAATTGCCGGGACCAGGTGGGATGACGAGCTCCTCCTGCCAGTTGCGATTGAAGTATCCGAACACGAGATCGAACGTGCCGTCGGGATTGTGAATCCAGCCTTCGAAATAAGGCTGGATGTCCTGGCCGCTGGAGAATTTCGTGGACGGCAGCTCCGTCGGCAGCTGGCCGACGAGCAGGAGCGCCGCCAGGACGACTCCGCCCGGCGAGAGGCGGCGCGCGACGTTATTCATTCGTCTTCTTCCGCGCTTCGGTCCGCTGCAGATACTCGGCCTCGTCGATGTAGTACAGGCTGACCCAGGCAAAGCTCATCTCGTCGATCGTCCGCTGTCCGTATCCGACCCAGTTGCGGGGGTTCGGGTTGTACTTGTTGGCCGACGTGTTGTCGTGCCACGACGTGACATGGATGATCGTGCCCGCCGGCAGAATCGGCGCGACATCGTCTGCGTATGGATAGGTGATGTGCCACCCGAACTGGTAGTTGCTCACGCAATTGATCGTTTCGGTTCGCGCCGGTCCCGGCCGCGCGGAGTCCGCGCGAATGTCGGGATAGATCGCTTCCATGCACATCGCTTTGCCGCGGTTGTGCATGTGGGGCTGAAATGCCGACAGCACCGCAGCGCGCGGCAGCCGGAAGTAGCCGTCAGTCCGGACGACTTGTCCCGGTGGGATGTCCAGATCCGAGTTGTCCCCCATGTGCTGCGTGAATGCGACGTGCTTCGGGACCTGGCCTTTCGGATACAGCTTGAAGCCGATCGACAGGTTCACGAGCGCTCGCTCGCCGCTCGGATGGAGATGCAGGTTGAAGTGGATCTTCGATCCGGCCTTGATCAGACGGCCGGACCCTTCCGGGAAAATATCGCCGTTCTTGCCGAGCGCGTACTCGTTGAAGAAGAAGCCGACGGGATCCTCCGCTTCGTCTTCGATCATGTTTGCCGTCGCGTGATGCACGACCTTGAAGCTGTAGGGCTCAGGCTTGGTCTCCACCGCGGCGATGTACATGTCCTCGGTGAAGCCGGGATCGACGTCAGTGTCGTAGAACTCGTCGGGCCCGTTGGCGCGCAACTCGTACGGCTTCGGCAGCGTGACGATCATGTCGGGCTTGCCGATATGCCACTTGTCCACGTCGCTGAAGACGCGCGCTGCCGGCATGTCCGCCGGGTTTCCGGCCGCCGCGCCCTGATCGACCCAGCGTGTGATGATGCCGATCTCGGCGTCTGTGAGGGACGGATCGTCCTTGAACTTGGTGATGCCGACGTGCCGGTCGATGTACCACGGCGGCATCTCGCGCGACGACACCTTCTGTTTGATCGATCGAGCCCAGGGTCTCGCGTCCTGATACGTCATCAGCGACATCGGCGCGATCGCACCGGGTCTGTGGCAGTTCTGACAGGCCTTCTGCAGGATCGGCGCGACGTCCTTGCTGAACGTGACCGTCGCGGGTTGTTGTGCGAAGGCCGCAGGAGCGAACGCGCCGACGATGACGAACGCAAGCACCGCGCGTGTCATGGATCCTCCACGGTCCGGCTGAAGCCGGACACTACCGACGTGCAACCATGCCGAACACTACTCGGTCCGGCTTTAGCCGGACCTAGCCGGGCAACTTGAACGCGATCAATTCCCCGCTGTAGTTACCGCCGCTGACCGCAACGATGATGTATTGCTTGCCGTTGAGCATGTAGGTCATCGGCGAGCCGCTCTGCGGCGCCGGGATGTACACGGCGCCGACTTCCTTCCCGTCGTTCTTGTCGTACGCACGCAGCATGGCACCGCGCACGCCGGTGGACGTGGTCGTGACGCGGCTTTCTCCGGCGATCACGAGCCCCTTGGTCGTCAGCGTGCCGATGATGCCGGCCTGCCCGGTGCGGGGAATCGTCAGTCCCTTCAACGCCGGGTTGTTCTTCACGTTGTCGAGCGTCTCACCGTGCGCGATCTGCCACTTGATCGTGCCGTTGTCGAGATCGATCGCGGTGATGCGCCCGTACGGCGGTTTGATCAGAGGCAGTCCGCGCACCGTAACGCCGGCGCCGCCGCCTTCACCGCCCGCTGGCGCTGGGGGCGCAGCCGGGGCCGGCGCGGAATCGGCACCCGCACCCGCGCCCGAACCGCCGCTGTTGCGCACGCCGGCGGTCGCGGAGCCCTGGACGAAATTCATATCCGACACTTTCACGTCCGGCGGCGGCAGAAGCCCCAGCGCGCTGACGTTGGTCTGCGAATAGATATAAATCGTGTGCGTCTCCGGATCGTACGAGCCGCCCGGCCAGTTCGTCCCGCCGGTGGCCGACGGCAGGACCAGTGTGCCGAGGGGGCCTTCCAACTTGCTGACCGTCGGCGGCGTGAAGATCGGACCAATCTTGTACTTCTCGACCTGCTTGATCGCCTCCGCTCGAAGCTCCGGCGTGAAGTCGATCAGATCGTCAATCGAGACGCCCTGGCGATCGTAGGCCGGCGGCTTCGTGACGAACGGTTGTGTCGGCGCGTACCACTCGTTGGGGACGTCACCCTTCGCGACAGGACGCTCTTCAATCGGCCAGATCGGTTTCCCTGTGACGCGATCGAACACGTACAGCCACGCCTGCTTCGTTGGCTGCGCGACGACCTTCACCGTCCGCCCGTTCGTCGTCAGGTCGGCGAGGATAGGGGCGCACGGTAGGTCCATGTCCCAGAGACCGTGATGGACGAACTGAAAGTGCCATTTGCGCTGGCCTGTCCGCAGATCGACGGCAACCAGGCTCTCTCCGAATAGACCATTTCCCGGACGATGACCGCCGTAGTAGTCGCCTGTCGGGAGTTCGACCGGCAGATAGGCGATGCCCAGTTCCTCGTCAACGGAGATCTGCGCCCACACACCGGCATTGCCGGTGTAGGTCCAGGAGTCCTTTTCCCAGGTGTCGTTGCCGAATTCTCCGGGCGACGGGATCGTGTGAAAGATCCAGAGTCGCTTTCCGGTGCGCACGTCGAAACCGCGAACGTAGCCCTTGACGTTCGAACGGCCCCGCGGCACGCCGCCCGATCGGTGCGCGGCACCCACGATGACCACGTCCTTGGCGACGATCGGAGTCGAATGCAGTCCGACTTCGCCGGTAATCAGATCGATCTCTTGATCGTCGTCTTTCTTGAGATCCACGATCCCGTTGACGCCAAAGCTCGAAACGATCGCGCCAGTCTTCGCATCGAGCGCCACGAGGCGGTAACCGGGAGTCACGTAGAGAATGCGCGACTCGCGGGTGTCGCTCCAGTATGCGAGACCGCGGCCCGAGAACTGACGCGGGGCGTTGGCTCCCCGGGGACCTTCGACTTCGCTGTGCATCCAGCGAAGCTCGCCCGTGGCGGCGTCGAGCGCGACGACGGCGCGCCGCGTGCCGGCCGTCGAATACACCAGGCCTCCGACCATCAGCGGCGTGCCTTCGAGCTGGTATTCCGGCCGCGGGCCGAGACTGTCGGTCTTGAAGCGCCAGGCAACTTCGAGTTTGTTGAAGTTGGCGGCGTTGATCTGATCCAGCGGCGCATAGCGCGTGTGCCCCAGATCCCCGCCGTATGTCCGCCACTCGCCGTTGGACGCGCCGGTTTGCCCGACGAGGGTGACGGCTGCCCAGCACACTCCGCATACAACACCGAACAGTCGGACTAGGCGCATGGTGTTATTTCCCCGCGTTAAATGGCGGCGTGGTTTTCCGCGGAAATCATGCGCGGAGTGTAATACAGGCTTCAAGGCGGAGGAGTGATTCGAATCGCCATTGCGAATTGCTGTGAGGAGACGAAAGGGCTGCCGACGCGCAACACTAGTCACCTCGCGAGATGCCTTTGCCGGGCGATCGGAGCGCCAAATCGTGCTAATATGTCGCTCCAATTACCATATTGGCACACGAGTATCTTTACGGCACAGCCGACGATCGCCAAACCGTGCAGCCGCGTGCAGGTAACGCAGGTACCGGGTTTGCGGACGGCGTGTCCGTGATCAATTTCTTCATGGCAGGCCCCGAGATGGTACGATGGGAGCTTACCGCCGTCGAGTCCGACGGTCCGTTTCGACTCACTGTTCATCACGCGAACGGCGTGATCGTAGAATATTTCGGGACACCTGCCGCTGCGCTTCGCCGCGAACAGGAGCTCGAAGATCTCTTGATGGCTGCCAGGGGAGCTTGCCGATGACCAGTCCGGCGCGCATCCTCATCGTCGACGACGATGAGAACGTGCTGCAGACATTCGCCAAGGCGCTTTCGCTCGAGGGTTACGACGTTCGCACCGCGTCTTCGCCGCTCGTGGGACTCCAGGAAGTCGTCGAGACGCCGCCCGATGCGATTCTGCTCGATCTACGAATGCCGTTCGTCAACGGCGTGGGCTTTCTCTACCGGCTTCGGGCGCAGAGCGCGCATCGCCACACGCCGGTAGCCATCATCACCGGCGATTCCTGCATCGACGATCCGGCCATGAGCGAGCTTCACGGGCTCGAGGCCGAGGTGTGCTTCAAGCCGATGTGGATTGACGAGGTCGTCACCCTCACCCGCAGTCTTCTCGCGAAGCGGCGTCCGGTCGATCCCTACCCCGCCTGATTCGCGTCAGGCATTCCCTGCATCTCGCGCTCACTTCAATTCCGCCCGGCTGAACGCCTCGAGCATCTCCTGTTCGGTCGGCGGCTTGAGAACATAGCGCGAGGCGAACTCCTCCGCTTTCGGATACCGTGTCGCGCGGATGCGACGCGCGGCGTCTTCAAGATCGTAAGGTGTGCGCCGGAGCTCCACGTCGTCGGCGAGCAGCAGCCAGTAGGCGCCGGGATCGGCGAACGGCATACCGATGCTGCCGGCGTTGATGACGCGGACGCCGCCAACGCGACGATCGAACTGCATGTGGGTATGCCCGCAGACGACGACTGAGGTGTTGAGACCGCCGAAGATCGGCAGCAGCATTTCGTCCGACGTCAGCCGCGTGAAGATCTCAGTATCGTTCCTCGGCGTCGCGTGGCAGAACAGGACGTCGCCGAGCACGGCGGTATTCATGCGAACGGTGAGCGGCCAGGACGCCAATCGCTGCGTGTCCTCCGGACGAAGCTCGTCGGCGTTCCAGCGCATGGATTCCTGGTACACCTCCGGAACCGCGCCGGTCGGTGCGATCACTTCGCGATCGCCGTTGCCGTGAATGCATTGAAGAGGAATATCGAGATCGAACAATCGATCCAGGCATTCGCGGGGCATCGGGCCCGGCAGCACATCGCCGCCGATCACAATGTGATCGACGCGCGCCGCACGAACGTCGGCCAGAACCGCGTCGAGGGCCGGTAGATTCCCGTGTATGTCGTACAAGGCGGCGATGCGCATGCGGCATGATACGACGCGCGTCACTCGAAGCTGGCGTGTGAGCTTCACCTGCGTCGCGCGCGGCGCATGCGCCCACGCTTTCGCGGGGATGTCAATGCTCAGCCGGCCGCAACTCTGTTACGACGCGACAGCGTCTTGCATTTAGAATGGTCGATGTGAAGCCCGGGAAGCCGCCGCACGTTCGCAAGGAGCACGATTCCATCACGATCGTGATGGATGTTGCTCCGTCGACCAGCCGCTCTCCGATTCGCCTCGTGCTGCGATGCGAACGCGACGGGCAGATTTTCGCCTCGATCGATCGCGGTCCACGCTCCGATCCCGAGTGACGCGCGATGCGTTCTCGCGGCCATGCGCGGCTCGCCGGCCGGCGCCGCGCCACCCCATGACCTGCCACAGGAGAGCCAGATGACGGACGCACAGATCCAGGCGAAGGCCACGATTGCCGCCGCGCTGATCCAGAGCCGCAGCATCGATGCCGAGGCGCTGGGATCGTTGAACAAGGACATCAGCAATCACAAGCTCGCTCACTTGCGCGAGCTGACGGAACGCATCTACGCGGCGGTGTCCCGGGACTCGTCCGACTAGACCACCGGCACCAGTTCCTCCTTCGCGCTGTCGTCGCGAAAGCTTTTTGGCGGAAAGACGCTACAGGACAAGGAAGTCGTGCGGTGCTCCGCTGCTATCGAAGCCCGCGTCATGTGTGTCATTCACCAAAGCAGGAGGATTATGAAAGTCCGACGTATTGCCATGCAGCTCCGGTACTCCGTCATCGGCGTGTTCGCGCTCATGAGCTCGTTTGCGTCACCCGTCATGGCGCAGGACGACCACTCGCATCTGCAGGCGCCGCAGGTCCAGTCGCCGGAATCGCGGGTCAAGGCGGGCACGCTCGTCAACGAGATCCGCGAGGCCACCAAGAATTTCCAGACGCAGCCACCCGCGGGCTACTCGCTGCTTCTCGGCTGCGTCAGCGGCGGAGACTTCGGGGCGATGGGGATGCATTTCCTGAACGGCGCGCTGCTCGACAGCGAGATCACCCGCGACACTCCCGAGATTCTCTTGTACGAACCGTTGCCGAACGGCCGGTTGCAGTTGACGGGCGTCGACTACATCGTCACCAAGGAAGCCTGGGAGTCGAACCCCGACCACAAGGGCCCGCCGGAACTGGAAGGACAGCTCTTCCATCTCTTCACGAGCCCCAACCGGTTCGGCCTGCCGGACTTCTACACGCTGCACGTCTGGGCGTGGAAGGCCAACCCCACCGGCACGTTCACGAACTGGAACCCGAACGTGTCCTGCGACGCATTCCGGGGCGAGAAGTAACGCTCGGTCACGGTCGCGATTGCTTTGAAGCTGGTGGAAGCCGCATTGCGGCCTCCGCCGGCTTTGCCGTTTTCCGTTCCGAAAATGCATAGTCCCTGCTCACTGTGACAGGTATCGTTCGGCAATGTACCTGTGGGTCCGCCCGCTCCGGAAAGGGGCTCTAAGGGAGCCCGCCTTCCACCCGGCCCAGCCGTGGACACTTGTCTTCGCAGGAGTGCTTCTCGTCACGGCCGCTTCTGTTGCCGTCCACGTTGCACCCGGCCAAGCCCCATCCGCTCCTCAAGGAGGTGCGACGCTCAAAGGAATCATCGACAAGCCGTGGACCGGCGATTTCGACGAGATGGTGAAGCGGCGTCGAATCCGGATCCTGACGCCTTACAGCAAGACGCACTTCTTCATCGACAAAGGCGTCCAGCGCGGGATCGTCTACGAGGGTGGCCTGAAGCTCGAAGACGACATCAACAAACAGCTCAAGACCACGCCCGCGACCCGGGTCTCTGTCGTCTTCATCCCGACCTCGCGCGATGACCTGTACCAGGCGCTGGTCGAGGGGCGCGGCGACATCATCGCCGCCGGGATCACGGTCACCCCTGAACGCGCCAAGCTGGTCGACTTCACGAATCCCACCAAGACCGGCGTTCGAGAAATCGTCGTGACCGGTCCCGGCGCGCCTGCCATCACCAGCGTCGACGACCTCTCAGGCAAGCAAGTGGCGGTGCGTGAGAAGAGCATCCAGTTCGAGAGCCTGACGGCGCTGAACGCCACCTTCCAGACGCAGGGTAAAGCGGCCGTTTCGATCAAAACGGTCCCGACGGCGCTCGAAGATGAAGACATTCTCGAAATGGTCAACGCCGGCCTGCTGAAGATCGTCATCGTCGACGATTTCATGGCCGAGTTCTGGAAACTGATTCTGCCGGGCATCACGCTGCATCCACAGGTGAGCGTTCGAGAAGAAGGTGATCTCGCGTGGGCAGTGCGGAAGAACAGCCCGAAGCTGGTCGCCGAGCTGAACCCATTCATCAAAGCCAACGGAATGGGCACGTTGTTCGGCAACGCGATCCTTCGAAAGTATCTGAAGAGCGCGAGGTTCGTGAAGAATGCGACGTCCGCGGCCGAACGGAAGAAGTTCGAATCGCTCACCGAGATCTTCCGGAAATACAGCGGCCGGTACGACCTGGACTACTTGCTGATGATGGCGCAGGGGTATCAGGAGTCGCGTCTCGACCAGGCCGCCAAGAGCCACGTCGGCGCCGTGGGCGTGATGCAGGTCATGCCGCAGACTGGCGGCGAGTTGAAGGTTGGCGATATCACGAAGGTGGAGCCGAACATCCACGCGGGCGTGAAGTACATCCGCTTCATGATCGATCAGTACTTCGCCGACGAGCCGATGGATCGGCTGAACAGGGGGCTGTTCGCCTTCGCCGCGTACAACTGCGGGCCCGGGCGCCTGCGGCAGCTTCGTCGTGAGGCGACGCAACGCGGTCTGGACGCCAATGTCTGGTTCAACAACGTCGAGCGCGTCGCCGGCGAACGAATCGGGCGCGAGACGGTCCAGTACGTCAGCAACATCTACAAGTACTACATCGCCTATACCCTTGCCGTGCAGGAGATGCAGGAGAAGAAGGGCATCACGTCAAAAAGCCCGACGCCGTAAGCCGCACGGATCCTTGCACCGAGAGTTCGGGATCGGCCGCAACCACCTGTCCGCGCCACGATAGAGTCAATTCCGTCGGAGCGCCGCGGCCTACGGGCGGGGCCGCAGCACGAGCGTCGCTTCGGCGTTCTTCTCGACGAGCGCCTGGCTGAACGAGTACGGGAAATACTGCTGTGCCGCCCACAGCTTCGCGAGATCGTCGAAGTGCGGGCTTCCCGGCTGGCCCGACTGCCCGGGGGCACTCGTGCCGATCGAACGATCCCAATCGGCAAGGTCCATCACCTCGCGGAACGTTGCGCCGCCGGTCTGACGCCAATCGGATCCGCCGGTTGCAAAGACGGTATCGCCGTAGCCGGCCCGGGGGAACGGTCCGACATTGAACCGGAGCCTGGCCGCGTCGCTCATTGCGGCAAGCGGGTGCTGGAACGTCGCCGTATGAACCTGGCCCCAGTTCCATCGGCTGATGTCGTTACCGAGGACCGGGGTCAATGCTGCCACGGCCGCGGTCAGCGCGGATTCGAGCAGATGGTCGCGTCCCTTTTCAGGATCCGCGCCGAACCACGCGGTGGACGGTTTCGCGAGCGCTGGAACGAGGACGTGCGCTTCGACCCGCCGCATGTACTCAGCGGCCAGCGTCGAATCGAGACGCGACTCGATCAGCTGCTGATAGAGTTTCTGCTCCCAGGCGGCGTACAGCGCCGCGGCGGCTGAATCTTGCGTAAGGCGGCGGTCCCATCCGAGCAGAATCGTCCGCGCTCTCTCGATCGTCGGGTCCTTGAACGAGAGCGGTTGAAGGAGCGGCAGGAGTTCCTCGGCGTTCCAGGGCGTCGCGTCATGCTGCAGCCGCGCGAGATCGTCGATCGTCACCGTGTTTTTTGCACCAAGCACTTCGCGAATACGGTTGACGCGCGCCGGCACGCTCCAGGAGGAATAACCGATGTTGGGCGGGGAGGCCGGGCCCAGTGTGTTGTGGTTGGCGGTGGCCAGGAAACCGGCGTCCGGGTTGAATTGATGCGGCAGCTCGTCGAGCGTTCGCCATCCCCGCCATTCGTGGTCGCCGCTCGCGCCGTCGACGGGATAGACGCCCGGCCAGTCGCGCCGTACCGGCACCAGCGCGGCCGCCTGATACCCGATGTTGCCGTCGACGTCGGCGTACACGAAGTTCTCACCGGGCACCTTCCAGCGCTGAAGCGCGGTCCTGAACTCGTTCCAGTTGGAGGCGCGATCGAGCGCGAGCGCTCCGAGGTAGCCGGCCGTGCCGGGCTCGCTGCCAACCCATCGCAGCGTGTATGCGAGATGGCGTTGGGCGTCGACAGCGACAACCGGACCGTGCGCGGTGTACAGGTGCTCGACCGCGACCGCCTCCCCTTGGCCCTTCACGCGAATCTCGTCCTTCACCACCTCCATGTCGGCGAACCGGCCCCCCGATTTCACCTGCCGCGGGTTTTCCGGGTTCAGCTGTTCGACGTAGAGATCCTGGACGTCGGCGGCGAAAATCGTGAGGCCCCACGCGATGCGATCGTTGTGGCCGATCGCGACGCCGGGAAACCATGGCACCACCGAACCGATGACATTCCATCCCGGGGCATTCAGGTGCACGAGGTAACGCAGGGATGGATGATCGAGATTGCGATGCGGATCGTTGGCGAGAATCGGCTTGCCTGTCGCGGACTTCGCACCGGCGACGACGAAGTTGTTGCTGCCGTCGCGTGTGGCACGGCTCTGACCGTCAAGAAACGCGGTGGCGGCCGGCGCCGGCGCCGGCCCGAACCGCGCGGGCGTGCCCATCGCGGCCAGCACCGGCCGGACTGTTGCGTCGACGGCCGCCAGATCGACGCCGCTCGGCGGCGGCGCGGAGACGGGTGGATCGAGCGGCAGCAGCATCTGCGTGCGTTCGAGCCCGACGGCCGTCGTGATGCGCGCCCGAAACACTTCATCAGACGCGTTGTAGGTCATGACGAATCCCTCGGCGCGGCTGAGCAAATCCTCCGGTTGCCACGGCTCGGGCCGGTAGCCGGCCACCACGAATTCTTCCGGCAGCTGCTCGCCAATCGTTGCGATTTGCGCGTTGATGCCCGCGACGAAACGCGTCGCGATGCGATGCGTGTCGGGTGAGTAACTCTCCCACTCCGCGTTCATGTCGCCTCGATAGCGCATGAGGCGCGCGAGGCGATCGCGGTCGACGTAGCTCGGGCCGAGAATCTCGGCGAGCCGTCCCTGAGTCGAACGGCGCCACAGATCGATCTGGAACAACCGGTCCTGTGCCTGGACGAAACCCTGAGCGAAAAACAGATCGTCGGTGTTCTTTGCGTAGATGTGTGGAATGCCCCAGCGGTCGCGCACGATCCGAACTTCGTCAGCGAGGCCGGGAACCTGAAGCGTGCCCGATGTCTGGGACAGCCGGGCATCGGACGAGGCGGATGCCGCCGATGGCGACCCCGAGTCGCGCATACAGCCGGACAGAAGCATCGTAAGGCTGACCGCCAGCGCCTTGCTCACGCCGTTCCGCATCATGTCCGTCTCCGTGGCAATCGGAAGTCTCTCCGGCGGCTACCTTTGTCTACCTGGCGACCCTGACGCGTCATTCTTCATCGAAAACTGGCCGGTTTCATAGCTGTTAATCCGGGCGCAAGGCTTGCAGCCCTCCGCGCGACGAAAGGGTGACCGATGGCCACAACAGATATGCCGAGCCCGCAACAGATGCCCGGACTCCAGTGTCTTCGCTGCGGTTCGGTGCACATCCAGGTGATCCGCGAAATCCCGACAGCCGGCAGCGGCCGTTCAGTAGACGCCCGTTGCATTGATTGCCGCGAGCAGTCCATCCTGACGCGCGGCTGAGCCCTGTCGCGCTCGACTACGAGCGGTCCCTGGGGCGAGCTTCGGCTCCTGGCGGCTCCGTGAACGGCTTCACGTCGATGCGCTCGTAGCTGACGTCGAGGATCTCGAGCTGCTCGCGCCCGCCAGGCGCGTGAAGCACGACACGATCGCCCGGCGCCGCCTTCATCAATGCCCGGGCCAGCGGCGACAACCAGCTGATGTGCTGACGATTCAGATCGACTTCGTCGGCCCCGACGATGCTGACGACGCGCTCGTCACCTGCGCCGTTCATGTACCGGACCGTCGCGCCGAAAAAGACCTGCGTCGCCGCTCTCCCCGATCTGGGTGATTCCGGGTCCACGACACGCGCAGCATCGATTCGTTTCCTGAGAAAGCGAATCCGGCCATCGATTTGACGCAGGCGCCGCTTGCCGTACTGATAGTCGGCGTTTTCGCTGCGATCGCCGTTGCCCGCCGCCCAGGCGACGACAGCAGTCACAGCCGGGCGCTCCCTGGTGAGCAAGAAGCGAAGCTCGTCTCTCAGCCGCTGCAGGCCGCCGGGCGTGATGTAGTTCTTGACGGGTTCGTTCGCCGTCGACTCCGGCATCTGGTTCCGATTCAATCACGATTTCGCGGAACTCGAGATGCCGCCCCAGTCGATTTCCTGCCGGAATTCTCAGATCTTCCACCCGGACGGCGGTGTCGAGCAGCGCGCGGCGAAAGTGTCCCTTTGTCCGTCTCAGAGGTTTCGTCTCAGAGGTTTCGTCTCAGAGATTTCGTCTCAGAGGTCTCAGTCGATCCGAAGCGCATCTGCCGGCTCGATCGAAGCAGCTCGGTTCGCTGGAATCGCGGCGGACATCATCGTCACGACACACAACACCAGGCTGACACCGACGAGCACGACCGGATCGTTCAGAGTGCCGATCGACC
>Ga0070665_100004605_pt1 | contig 14422 bp, 18 predicted proteins | sample KBSS13metaG_FD_65862 | JGI IMG/M metagenome (GOLD analysis project Ga0070665, IMG submission 65862) | Switchgrass rhizosphere microbial communities from Kellogg Biological Station, Michigan, USA - KBS S1-3 metaG | ecosystem: Host-associated > Plants > Roots > Rhizosphere > Soil ... | reverse complement strand
GCGCGGGTGGTGTCGGCGATCTCGGCGTCGATGCTGTTGCGCAGGGCGACGAGTTCTTCGAGGCGTGCCAGCTCCTCGGCGGCGGCCGAGACGAGGGTCTCGGGTGGCGCTGCGAGGGCGGTGGTCATGGGCCTGATTGTAGTCGATCAGACGTTCGATTATGGCTGGTTTCTGCAGGTAGGAGACGAGTGGTCGGATCCCGGCGATGGCCGGCTGCGGGCACGATGAGGCTGTGACAGGCGGCAAAGGAGTGCATTTCGTCCGCCCAGAATCGACCGTTCGTCCGGCGACGCACTCGATCCCACGGATCCGCGAACCCGATGGGCCCGTTCAGTCCGGACGGCGATGTGCATGGTGGCCTCGTAGCGCAGGGCCGGCTCGTCCTGTCGGGTGGCGAGAGCGCGATGTTGTCCGAGCAGGTTGATCCCGCATTCGACCGCGTGACGCTGCCGGTCGATGTCCTCGTCGAACGCGGGCGGACGCCCGCAGGCCGAGCCCCGCTCGAGCCGGTGGGCATGCTGGTCGACCGTGACCGGATCGTCGCGGCGTTGCCCTGCGTGGAGATGTGACCTCGACGGCCACGACTCGCTCGTCGTGCATCGCCTCCGATCTTCCGCTCGCGAAGGCAGACGCGGTTGCCCCGCGACGAGCAGGCCTCGTCCGCGAGAACCGGCCCGGGCGGGTGCGGGGCGTCCCGGTCCGAGCCCGCAGCGGGTTCAGGAGTGGGATGAACAGCGGCGAGTCGCCACGATGACCTGAGGTGATCAGCGCGGCGAGCGGACCGCGACCCTGCTCGCACGCCAGATGGATCTCCGTGGTCCAGCCGCCGCGGGGCCAGCCATGATCGGCGGGCTCGGCGCCGGGCGGTTCGACCTGCTCGTGTGGCTATGTCGGGCCCCAGACGGCGCGGGCCTGCGACTCGGTGAGGCCGAAGGCGGCGGAGCGGAGGGCGGTGAGCTGCTCGTCGACGGAGGTGACCAGGCCGGTGACGAGGGGGCCCGCCGCGGCCCGGACCCGGACGCGGGCCCGGCGCCGCGTCGCGACCTCGTCGTGCCGGGCGGGTGCGTACCTGGTGACCTCCGGGCTGCGTCGTCCTGCCGACGAAGACGACTCTGAAGGCCTCAGTGGACAGACAGTGGCCGCACTCAGTTTCCGACGCCGAGACTTGCCATCATCGCCGTCGGGTAGCGGTCGCCGCGGGCCGAGCCTGCGGGAAGGGCCTTCTCGATCTCCGCGAGGTCCTCGGTGGTGAGCGGGACCTCCACCAACGCCTCCGCCAGCCGCTCCCGGGTGCGGGCGCCGACCAGGGGGACGATGTCCGTGCCCTGCGCCGCGACCCAGGCGATCGCGAGCTGGGCCATCGAGCAGCCCCGGGCGGTCGCGATCGGCCGCAGCCCCTCGACGAGCGCGAGGTTGTGCGCGACGTTCTCCTCCGCGAACCGCGGCATGACGCTCCGCGCGTCGCCGGGCGCCGGCCGCCAGCGACCGGACAGCAGACCGCGGCTGAGGACGCCGTACGCGGTCACGCCGATGCCGAGCTCGCGCAGGGTCGGGAGCACCTCGGCCTCGATCGCGCGAGACAGCAGCGAGTACTCGATCTGCAGGTCCGCGACGGGGTGGACGGCGTGCGCGCGGCGGACCGTCGCGGCATCCACTTCGGACAATCCGAGGTGCCGCACGTACCCCGCCTCCACCAGCTCGGCGATCGCGCCCACGGTGTCCTCGATGGGGACCGCGGGGTCGAGCCGAGCGAGGCGGTAGACGTCGACGTGATCGACGCCCAGGCGGGTCAGCGAATAGCCGAGGAAGTTCCGCACCGCCTCCGGACGCCCGTCCACGCCGAACCCGCCGCCCGGGCCGCGCAGGACCCCGAACTTGACGCTGAGTGTGTACGAGTCCCGCGGTCGCCCACGCAGGGCTTCCCCCAGCAGCAACTCGTTGTGTCCCATGGCGTAGAAGTCGCCGGTGTCGATCAGGGTGACGCCGGCGTCGAGGGCCGCGTGCACGGTGGCGATGCTCTCCGCGCGGTCGGTGGGGCCGTAGGCGTCGGACATGCCCATGGCGCCCAGCCCGAGGGCGGAGACGGTGGGGCCGGTGGTGCCGAGCTGTCGTGTCTGCATGGCCCCACCGTGCCGCCGGATCGGCGGAGCGGGAACGGAGCGTTCATCGTGGGACAACCGCTCCCTGGCTCCGGCCGGGCCGCCGGAGGACCATCGGGACCATGCAGCGCGACGAGCTCGCCGACTTCCTCCGCCGTCGTCGGGAGGCCGTCCGCCCTGCGGAGGTGGGCATCGCCGAGGGGCCGCGCCGGCGCACCGCCGGGCTCCGGCGGGAGGAGGTGGCGATGCTCGCGGGCATGTCCGTGGACTACGTCGTCCGGCTCGAGCAGGGCCGCAGCAGCCGGCCGTCGACGCAGCTGCTCGGCGCCCTCGCCCGGGCCCTGCGCCTCTCCGACGACGAACGCGACCACCTCTTCCACCTGGCCGGACACCAGCCCCCGCCCGCGGACGGTGTCGCGCGGCTCGCCCGCGCCGGGCTGGTCCGGATGCTCGACCTGCTGGGCGACACCCCCGCCCTGGTGCTCTCCGATCTCGGCGAGGTGCTCGCGCAGAACCGCGCCGCGGTGCTGCTGCAGGGCGACCTCACCGGCTTCACCGGGGACCGGCGGTCCCTCGTGTTCCGCTGGTTCACCGAGCCCGACACCTATCTCGACTACCCCGCCGACGACCGTGAACGGCAGGCCCGCGTGCTGGTCGCGGACCTGCGCGCGACGGCAGGCCGGCGCGCGGGGGACCCGGTGGTGGAGGGTCTCGTCGCGCGGCTGCGGGCGGCGAGCGCGGAGTTCCGGGCGCTGTGGGACGCCCACGAGGTCGGCGTCCGCCGCGCGGACCGGAAGACCGTGCTGCACCCACGGGTGGGGCCGGTCCGGGTGGACTGCGAGACGCTGATGACCCCCGACCAGGGGCAGGTGCTGCTCGTGCTCACCCCGGCGGACGACGAGGCCCGCGAGAAGCTGGAGCTGCTGCGAGTACTCGGGGTGCAGGAGTTCGCCTAGGAGCCCCCGCCTCGACCAGCTGCGCGTAGGCCCCCCGTTCCACGACCCGCCCGTCCTCCAGTACGACGATCGCGGTCCTGTCCCGGGAGCACGGCGGCGCGGTCGAGGGCGCGGGACTTCGCGCAGGAGTGACACCTCTCGGCGGAATCTCTGACCAGTCGTCCAGGTAAATCTTGACAAGTGTCCAAGATCAGGCCACGGTCGTGACCGTCACCACCGCAGCTGACGCCTGAGCCGAGGACGGAAGATGTCGCTGACCTTCTACCTGGACAAGGGTGCCTCACTCGACCCCGGGGCGCCCTGCCTGACCCTCGACGGGGTGTCGCTGTCCTACAGCGAGGTCGTCGAGCTCTCCCACGCTGTGGCCCGGGCGCTCCGGCGCTCGGGCGTCCAGCCGGGGGACAAGGTCGGGATCCTGTCCGCCAACGACCCCACGGCCTTCTCGTGCGTCTTCGGGATCGCCCGGGCGGGGGCGGTGTGGTGTCCGATCAACCCGCGCAACGCGGCGGGGGAGAACGCCGAGCTGCTGGACCTCTTCGACTGCGCCGCGCTGATCCACCAGCCCGCCTTCGACGACCTCGTCGCCGAGATCGCCCCGAACCTGCCGAAGCTGACCACGCGGGTCCGCCTCGGCGACGAGTTCCAGGCCTGGCTCGACGCCGCGCGCGACGACGGGCCCGCCGAGGCCTTCCAGCCGGACGACGTCGTGGCGCTGGTCGGCACGGGCGGGACCACCGGTCGTCCCAAAGGGGTGATGCTGACCGACCGCAACCTCGAGACCATGTCGGCGATCACGCTGATGAGCTACCCGTTCGAGGAACGGCCGGTCTACCTCGCGCTCGCCCCGCTGACCCACGCGGCGGGCGTGCTCTGCTTCCCGGTCCTCGCCCGCGGCGGTGAGGTCGTGATCATGGCGAAGCCGGACGTCGCGCAGTTCCTCGAGCTGATCGAACGGCACGGCGTCACGCACACGTTCCTGCCGCCCACGCTGATCTACATGGTGCTCGGCCACGAGGCCCTCGACACCACCGACCTGTCGAGCCTGCAGTGCTTCTGGTACGGCGCCGCGCCGATGTCGGCGGCCCGGCTGGCCGAGGCGCTGGACCGGATAGGCCCGATGGCGCAGCTGTTCGGGCAGTCCGAGGCCCCCATGATGATCTCGACGATGTCGCCTGCCGACCACCGGCTGCCGGACGGGTCGATCGCGACCGCGCGGCTGTCGTCGGCCGGGCGACCGTCGCCGCTGGTCACCGTCGCCATCCTCGACGAGCAGGGCACGCCCGTGCCGCGCGGGGAGCGCGGCGAGATCTGCGTCCGGGGCTCCCTGGTGATGGCGGGCTACTACCGCAACCCCGAGGCCACGGCCGAGGTCTCCACACACGGCTGGCACCACACCGGTGACATCGGCTTCCTCGACGCGGACGGCTTCCTGTACATCGTGGACCGCGCCAAGGACATGGTGATCACCGGTGGGTTCAACGTCTACTCCGCCGAGGTCGAGCAGGCGCTGATGGCACACGCCGCCGTCCGCGACTGCGCGGTGATCGGCCTGCCGGACGAGAAGTGGGGCGAGCGGGTCACGGCGGTGATCCAGCCCCAGCCCGGGGCCGAGATCGACCCGGACGAGCTGATCGCGTTCGTCAAGGACCGCATCGGCAGCGTCAAGGCGCCCAAACAGATCGAGATCTGGGCCGATCTCCCTCGCTCCACCATCGGCAAGGTTCTCAAGAAAGAGATCCGGGTCACACTCACAGGAGGATCCACCGCATGAAGCTCGCTCTCTACCTGCCCAACTTCCGGACGAAGGTGACCATCAAGGAGCTGGAGGACCTCACCGCGCTCGCCGAGGATCTCGACTTCGACTCGGTGTGGACGCTGGACCGGATCGTCGTCCCGGAGTCCTCGGACCGGCAGGAGCTGCAGTACTCCTTCGGGATGATGGAGGGGCTGCCCAAGGCGCTGCCGGTGGCCGCGCGCGGCGAGTGGTTCCAGGGCTACCCGCTGATCCCGTGGCTGGCGGCGAAGACCACGAAGCTCCGGATCGGGATGAGCATCATCGACACCCCGTTCCGTTCGCCGGGTGTGCTCGCCACGGAGCTGGCGACGATCGACCATCTCAGCGGCGGTCGGCTCAACGTGGGTGTGGGCTCCGGCTGGATGCCCGAGGAGTTCGCGGCCGCGAGCGCCTCGCACATCTTCCCGCGCAGGCACAAGCACGTGCGGGAGACCATCGAGGTCATGCAGGGCATCTGGAACAACGACGTCTTCGAGTACCACGGCGAGTTCGCGGACTTCGAGAAGTGCGGGTTCGGGGCGAAGCCGCTGCAGAAGCCGCTGCCGATCTTCTTCTCGGGCCTCAAGGACCCGAAGCGGACGGCGATGCGGATCGCGAAGTACGACCTCGCAGGCTGGATCGGCATCCAGGACTCGCCCGAGGACATCAAGCTCTGGCGCCAGGAGATCCAGCGCGAGCTGGACCAGCTGGACACCCAGCGCTCGGTCGACGACCTCGAGATCAGCAGCATGATCTGGACGGTCATCACCGACACCGAGGTCGACCAGTCCCCGGCGGGCAAGGTCACCAACCTCCTGGTCGGCACGGCGGGGCAGATCACCGACCGGCTGCGGGCCTACCGCGAGGCCGGGATGACGATGCCGATGTTCTGGCCGCCCTTCGCCGACGTCCCGGTGTCCAAGACCCTGGACGACCTGAAGCGGATCAAGGAGGAGATCATGCCGAAGGTCGAGGCTTGAGCGAGATCCTCTGGAGTCCCGGGGCGGACCGCATCGCGCGGTCCGCCCTGCGGGCGTACCTGGACTGCCTGCAGGAGCGCGAGGGTCGGGCCTTCCCGGACCACGACGCGCTCCGGGCCTGGTCGGTCGAGGAGAAGCCGCTCTCCGGCAGGGGTGCCTGATGCGTCTCGGCGCGACCCTCGCCCACCTGTCCACCGCGCCGCCGTACGCGGTGACCGAGTGGGCGAGGCGGCTGGCCGGGGCGGGGTTCGAGAGCCTGTGGGCGCCGGAGATCGTCGGGCGCGGCGGGCTCGTCCCGGACCCGTTCGTCGCCCTCGCCGCGGCGGCCGCCGTGACCGACCTGGAGGTCGGGACGGCGACGGTGCAGGTGCCCCTGCACCCTCCCGCCGAGCTCGCCCACCGGATCCGGTCGCTGCAGCTCGTGTGCGGGGACCGGCTCACCCTGGGCCTGAGCCCCGGCTCGACCGCGACCGACTACGCCCTGCTCGACCGGGACTTCCACACCCGTTTCCGGGTCTTCGACGAGAACGTGGCCCGGCTGCGCGACCTGGTCTCGCCCCCGTTCCTGCTCGGCTCGTGGGGCGCGAACGTCGAGAAGGCGGCCCGGCGGTTCGACGGCTGGCTGGCCTCCGGGTACCGCCGCACCCCGGACGAGATCGTCGAGGCCCTCGGCCGGTTCCGTGCCGCGGGCGGCGGCCGGGCGGTCGTCTGCGCGGTCCCGGCGACACCCGACCTCGGTGCGGTCCTCGCGCGCTACGCCGCCGCCGGGTTCGACGACGCCGTGGTCGTCCTCGACCCCGACGGCCCGGACCCCGAGCAGGTCAGGGCCCTGCTGTAGCTGCCCTGCTGTCGCTCTGGGCCCCGTGGCTCCGGACCCGGCTGCCGCTCAGCCGATCCGCTCGCGGAGCTTGGGGATGAGCTCCAGGGCGCTGGCGCGGTCGGCGTCCGCGTTCGTGGTCGACACCTGCACGACGCAGTCCCGGTCGCCCGCCGCGAACTCGATCCCGCCGTTGATGTCCCGCATGTCGTCGCCGACCGTGCGCTCGGGGCCGAGCGCGGGCTCCCAGGCCGGGATCGTGCCGCCCGCGGCGGTCCCGACGCTCCCGACCTCGACGCTGACCGAGAAGTAGTTGTCCTTGTTCTCCCACAGGCACCCGCCGCCGCCGGTGTCGATGCCGGAGGGCCTGCCGCCGTCGTTGGTCCCGATGAGGGCCTCGACCTCGCTCGCGGTGATCAGCGAGCACCCGTCGACGGGAGCGGAGGCGGCGGAACCGACCGCGGGGGCCTCGTCCAGTGGCCGGACCTGCTCCTGTGCGGCGTCCTCGGCCTGAGCGGTGCCGGAGACCGGGGTGCCGCAGCCGGTCACGCCGGCGAGCGCGGCGCCGAGCAGGAGGGCCGCGAGGAGACCCGACCGGAGGGGGTGCGTGAGCGTCATGGACCTCTACTCGCCTGCGGGCCCGGATCCGTCACCGCCCGCGGCCGGCGGGGACCGTTCTCAGTGACACCGTCCTCGGTGGCGCCGGGCTGCGATCGGCTGGACCACCGCCGCGACGACGGCGTCGACCCGGCTTCACGCGCCGACCGTCACCCTTGTCGAGGCCGCCCGGCCGTGCTAACGGGTCCCCCCGCGCGGGCGAGATACCGGCGGGAGGACCCATGCGGTCAGGACACGGTGAAGGCGCCACTCGTCGTGCCCGCGAAGGCGGGCGGGGTGCCGAGGACGGCGGACACGACGTAGTCACCGGGCTGCAGGGTGGCCACGCTGTACGCGGCGTCGGGTCCCGCGACCTGCGCGCCGGAGACGATCTCGGTGACCTGCTCCATGTCCACGGCGCCGGAGTCGAGCTGCTGCGGCGTCACCGTCTGCCCGTCCTTCACCCGGGCCGTGAGCAGCACGAACGCGCTCGGGTCACCGGTGGTGCGGAAGCGGATCGCGACGGGGCCGGGCGCGAGACCGGTGGGCAGGCCGCTGAGTGTGCCCGCGCTGCTGGTGACGTCGAGGGTCTGGAAACCACAGGTGTCGAAGACCCAGCCGTCGAGCGTCGTCGTGGCGCCCACGTTCGCGGCGTCGGAGAGGTCGAGCCGCTGCCCGGCCTGGGCCTGGGCGAGCTGGTCGGCGTAGGTCTTCAAGGGGGCCGCGAGGACGTCCGGCGCGTTGGCCTGCAGGGTCGCGAGATGCGGCGCGACGGTCGCGGCCCAGGCCTGCATCTGCTGGGCGGACGGTGCGGGGCCGTCGGGGTCGATCCCGGGCGGGATGCTGGAGTCGAGCGCGACGGCGGCGGTGCAGGCGACGGCCTGGTCCTTGGCAGGCGCGGCGGGCGCGGCGGGCGCGGCGGGCGTGGCGGCGGGGGTGGCGGCCGAGGAACAGCCGGCCAGCAGTGCGGCGGCGACGGCGGCGGTCAGCAGGGCACCCGTGGTGCGGCGAGGAGTCATGGTCACCACGGTCGTCCCCGCGGGGCCCGCGCGGATCCGAGGCGGCACGGCTCTCGATCTCCGTGCTCGCACGGAGGCCCCGCGGCAGCGGGCTTCCTAGCGTGAGCGGCATGGTCTGGCCCAGGGTGTGGACACTGCTGATCGCCGCCGGTTCGGCCGCGGTGATCGGGTGGCTCGTGGTGCTGATGAGCCGGTACCCCGAGGTCGGGGTGCTCGACACCGTCGTCGTGATCGCGCTGTCGCTGCCCGCGATCGTGCTCGGGCTGGTCATCGCCCTCAAGCGCCCGCGCAACCGGATCGCGCCGCTGTTGGCACTGGTCGGGGCGATGCTGGTGCTCGTCGTCGGGCTGGGGGACGAGTACGGGGCGATCGCCCTGCTGGATCCTGCGGCCGCGCCGGCGTGGACGCCCTGGGCGATGTCGGCCCGCGCGGGCTCGTGGGTCCTGCTCTACCTGCCGACCGCGCTGCTCCTGCTGTTGTTCCCCGACGGGAGGCTGCCGAGCCGCGGCTGGCGCTGGGCCCCGGTCACGGTCGTCCTGGTGACCGCCCTGTTCCTCGTGGTCGCGGGCGGGACGCCCGCCGACCCGCCGTTCGACGTGTTCCCGCCCGCCTACGCGGTGCCGCCCGCCCTGGGCGCGGTCGCCGTGGGGCTCGTCGGGGTGTTCCTCGTGCTCCTCGTGGCCTGTGCCGCGGCGATGATCGTGCGCTATCGGCGCTCGGCGAGCACGGTGGCCCGCGCCCAGGTGCGGTGGTTCGCCCTGGGCTCGATGATCCTGCCGCTCACCCTGCTGCTCTGCTGGCTGTCCTACCTGCTCTTCGACGTGCCGGACCTGGTGATGATCGGGATCGGGCTGTCCGCGCTCGCGATCCCGGCGGTCACCACGATCGCGCTGCTCCGCCATGATCTCTACGACGTCGACCGGGCCTTCAGCGCAACCGTCGCGTACTCGCTGGTCACCGCCGTCCTGCTGGCGGTCTTCGGCGGCGCCGAGGCGGTGGCGGGGGTGCTGCTCGGTCGGGAGTCACCGGTCGCCGCGGCCGTGGCGACGGCGGTCTGCGCGCTCGCCCTGGCCCCGCTGCGCAGGCGGCTGACCGACCGGGTGGACCGGCGGCTGTACCCGCTGCGCCGGTCGGTGCGCGCCGCGCTCGCCACGCTGCAGGCCCGGATCGACACCGGCCTCGCCCGACCGGAGGACCTCCCGGAGACACTGCGGACCGCATTGCGTGATCCGGGCCTGCGCGTCGGCTACGTGCTGCCGGGCCGGGCCGGCCTGGTCGACGGACAGTGCCGCCCGGTGCCGGGTGGGGTCGCGGAGATCCCCGTCCTCGTCTCCGGCACCCAGGTCGGCGCGCTGCTGCCGGACGGCGGCCCGGCCCCGCGCGAGCTGCTGCGCGAGGCCGCCGGGGGATCCGCCCTGATGGTCGAGGTCATCCGGTCGCGGCTGGAGCTGACCGAGGCGCTGCGCGAGGTGGCGGAGAGCCGCGCCCGGCTGCTGCAGGCCGGGTACCGCGAGCGGCGGCGGCTCGAACGGGACCTGCACGACGGCGCCCAGCAGCGGCTCGTCTCCCTCGGCATGGCGATCCGGCTGGCCCAGCGCCGCCTGGAGTCCGGGCACGACGAGGACGTGCACGGCCTCCTCGACCAGGCCGTCGCCGAGCTGGGCACCGCGGTCGCCGAGCTTCGCGCGATCGCCCAGGGCCTGCGCCCGCTGGACCTGGACTCCGGGCTCGGGCCCGCGATCCGCTCGCTGACCACCGCGCTGCCGATCCCGGTGCGGCTCGAGGTGCTCACGGAGACCGTGCCCGACGAGGTCGCCACCACCGCGTACTACGTGGCCAGCGAGGCGCTGGCGAACGTCGTGAAGCACTCGGACGCCGCGACCGTCGACATCCGGGTGGAGCGCGCCGCCGACCAGGTCGTGATCCGGGTCAGCGACGACGGCCGTGGGGGTGCCGTCGCGCGGCCCGGGTCCGGGCTGGCCGGGTTGGTGGACCGGGTCGCCGCCGCAGGGGGGCGGCTCTCCGTCGGCCCGGCGGTGCCGGGTCTCGGGACCACGGTGGAGGCGGTGCTGCCGTGCGCACCGTGATCGCCGAGGACAGCGTGCTGTTCCGCGAGGGACTCGCGCGGCTGCTGGAGGACGCGGGCCACGAGATCGTCGCCCGGGTCGGGGACGCCGAGTCGCTGCTCGCCGCGGTGGCGAAGACCCGGCCGGAGCTCGCCGTGGTCGACATCCACATGCCGCCGCATCGCGGCGCCGACGGAGCCCACGCCGCGCGGCACCTCCGCCAGGACCATCCGGACCTGGGGATCATGCTGCTGTCCCAGCACGTCGAGCCCTACCCGACGGTGGAGCTGGTCGGCGAGGGCGGCTTCGGCTACCTGCTCAAGGACCGGGTCTTCGACGTCGACGAGTTCCTGGAGGCGCTGAGACGGGTGGCCCGCGGCGGGTCGGCGCTGGACCCGGAGGTCGTCGCCCGGCTTATCGGACACCGCCGCCGCGAGGACCCCCTCGAACGGCTCACCGCGCGCGAGCGCGAGGTGCTGGCGCTGATGGCGGAGGGCCGCACCAACCGCGGCATCGCCCTGCGCCTGGTGCTCACCGACCGAACCGTGGAGACCCACGTCACCAACATCATGGCGAAGCTGGGACTGGCCGACGGGGTGGAGGACCACCGTCGGGTGCTGGCGGTCGTGGCCTACCTCGGCTCGCGCTGAGCGCACGGGTCGGATCGCGGGTCAGATCTCGGCGCGGTGCTCGGTGAGGGTGCTCGCGACTCGCGCCAGCTTCATGTTCAGCGACTGGGACGCGGCGCGGAGGACCTCGAAGGCTTCGGCCTCGTCGATCCCGCGGCGCTCCATCAGCACACCCTTCGCCTGGCCGATCACGTCCCGGCTGCGCAGCGCCTCCTTGAGCTGGGCGATCTGCAGCTCGGCGGCCTTGGTGGAGAGGGTGCCGGTCAGGGCGGTGGCGGCGTGCGCGGCGAGGACGACGGCCATGTCGCGGTCCGCGCCGTCGAGGGCGCCCACCCGGGTGGCGTAGAAGTTCAGCGTGCCCATCCGGGGCGGGTCCTGGCGGGGGAACAGGCCGACGGAGAGCACGCTGCGCATGCCCAGCTCGGCGGCCCGGCGGCTCCAGGCCCCGAACGCCGCGTCGCTCCGCAGGTCGGAGGACTCGGCCAGGCCGAGCCCGGAGGTCCGGTTCGCCTCGATGGCGGGGCCCTCGCTCAGCTCGGTCTGCAGCTCGTCCAGGGTCACCGCGGTCGGGGAGGTCGCGATCGGGGTGTCCAGCCTGCCGTCGGGTCCGTGCAGGGTGATGCTGACCAGCTCGGCCCCGGGCACGACGGTCTCGGCGGCGGTGGCCACCCGGAGGAGGACGTCGTGCACGGTCGAGGCGTCGAGCAGCTGGCGGGCCAGGAGCGCGAACTCCAGGACGACCGCGTTCGGCGGTTCGCTCAGGTGGGGGCGCGGCGGGTCGGACTCGAGTGTCATGACCGAGTCCCCGCTCGCGGTGGGTGGCGCCGGATCGCGCTACTTGCCCTTGCGGGTGGGGATGATGGAGGTGTTCGCGCCGCCCGCGGCGGACTTCTTGTCCGCGCGCTTCTGCTTGATGCTCTTCGTCGACTTCTTGCTACTGGACTGGCGCGGGGACTTGTCCGACACGTGGGTGCTCCTCGGGCTGTGCGTGGAATGCGAGCCTTCGGGGCTCGGTCGAGGGGGTGGAACGCCTCGACGGTGTCCGCGATGCCTGCCGTACCGGTCGTGGCCGCGGTGGGAGTGACCCAGCCGTCGCATCGTACCCCGGTGGTGCTCCCTTCGGGCCGTTCCGCGGATCGCGGTTCGGCCGAGTAGAGTCGAGGGTGACCGGGAGCATTCCTGCACACGGGCGTTCGAGCCCGACGTCGTCTCCGGTGAACCACTTTTCCGGGCGGTGCGCCGCTCGGAGGACGGAAGACCGGCATGACCTCGGTCCCGCTCGTCACCCGCGTCACCGGCTACGACCGCCGGCTCGCCCTCGTCACCGCCGCGGTCCGCGAGGACTCGGACATCTCCGAGGAGGCGGGCACCGCCATGGCGGTCCGGATCCTCGCCGCGCTCGACCACATCCCCGAGACGGTCCGATGAGCGAGGGCACCGTCGCGGTCGACACGGCCGAGCCTGCGGCGGCGGACGGCTGCCCGGCCTGCCCGCACCCACTGTCCGACCACTCGGCGCTGGACACCCGGTTCTGCGCCGCCACGGTCTCGATGTCCAGGGACCGGGGCTGCATCTGCGGTCCGGTCACCGGTCGGGCGACGGCGCCCCGGGCCCGCCTGGGCTAACGAATCCGACCGGCGCGCCGAACCTGTCGTCGAGCCTGACGACGGGAGCGCGCCGTGACGAGTCCTGCCGCGGAGACGGGCCCATTGCCGATCGTCCTGCGGCTGCTCGGCATGACGACCTACATCGGGCTCGCCGGGTTCGTCGTGGCGGAGATCGTCGCCGTCGCCACGTCCGGCTGGGCCGGCTTCGCCGAGACCGGCCTACTGAACGCGCTGGTCTGGCTGGCCGGGGTGAACTCGTTCATCGTCGGCTGCGGGCACCTGACCTTCCCCGACCCGATCGCGGAGTCGATCGGCTGGCCGAAGGGCAACCCGTTCCAGTGGGAGGTCGGACTGGCCAACGTGCTGGTCGGGGTGCTCGGCGTGCTCGCGGGCAGCGGGTTCGACCGGCAGTTCCAGCTCGCCGCCGTGATCGCGTTCGCGATCTTCTACCTCGGCGCGGCGCTCGGCCACGTCGTCCAGATCGTGCGGGTCGGCAACCGCGCGGCAGGCAACGCCGGGTTCATCCTCTGGTACGACGTGCTCGCCCCGCTGCTGGTCATCGGCCTCTACGCGGCCACCTGACCCACCGGGGCGGCAGCAGCGCCAGGAACCAGCACACCTGCGCGGCCCACAGGGACACGAACGCGAGCGGGATCGACACCGTGAACGCGGCGCAGCCCACGGCCAGCGCGACGGTGGTGCGGTGCGGGGTGTCGTCGTCCGGGCGGGGCTGCGCGGTCAGCCTGCCCTGGTGCGAGGCCTGCAGCAAGACGCCGAGCTGCGCGGCCGCGGCGACCAGCACCGCGTAGGCGACGACGGCGGGGCGTGTCGCCGTAGTCGGCGATCAGGCCCGCGGCGGCCGGGATGAGCGCCACCGGCGCGAGCAGCAGCAGGTTCAGCAGGAGCAGCGGCCGGTCCACCACCCGGATCCGGTCGAACAACGCGTGGTGCCCGAGCCAGAACCGGCCGATGACGGCGAACCCGAGCAGGGCGCTGAACAGGTGCGGGACCTGCGCGCGCAGGGCCTCCGCGAGCGCGGCGCTGCCGAGCCCGTCGGGCACCGCGAGGTCGAGGGTGAGCAGGGTGAAGGCTGCACTCCAGGTCCACCGCGGCGAGGGCGTCGAAGCTCGCCCCCGAGCAGGTCAGATCCGCCCACGGGGACATCAGGTACGCGGCGGCCGGGCGGGGCAGGTCGGCCTGTGCGATGGCGAGCAGCGTGGACAGCACGAGCCCGCCGCCGGACGACTCCCCGGCCAGCGCGACCTGCTCGGCCTGGGTGAGCAGCCAGCGGTAGCCGTCCGTCGTGGCATGCACGTCCGCCGGGAACGGGTGCTCCGGAGCGAGCGGGTAGTCCAGCGCCAGCACCCGGACACCCGCGGCGAGGGCCAGGTGCCCGGCGAACTTGCGCCGCGCGTGCACCGAGGTGATCACGTGCCCGCCGCCGAAGAGGTACAGCAGGGCCTGGTCCGGGGTGGCTGTGGGCGGGACCGCCCACAGCCCGCTGACCGGATGCTCGTCGCCGACCTGGTCGAACGTGACGCCCTCGGGCTCCGACACGGTGTCCACGTGCCGGTAGGTGATCCCCTCGGGCGGGGCCGTCAGGTCCTCGGCGTGCTCGCCCGCCGCGCGCTGGTCGGCGAGCGGCAGCTCGGCCATCCGGGGTGCCTCGCGGAGCATGTCCGCGAACTTCTCGGCCTCGGGGCTCGGCATCGACCACTCCGCTCGTCGTCCTGTCGGTGCGCTCGTCCGGATCGGCCGACCCGTTACCCGACGGTCGGTGCCGAGTGCGTGCGCAGGACGTCGGCGACATAGCGGCGCAGCAGGTCCGGATCCGCCGCGTCGGCGACCAGGCCGAGGTAGCCGGAGCGCGGGTCCCGA
>Ga0070665_100004603_pt1 | contig 14428 bp, 14 predicted proteins | sample KBSS13metaG_FD_65862 | JGI IMG/M metagenome (GOLD analysis project Ga0070665, IMG submission 65862) | Switchgrass rhizosphere microbial communities from Kellogg Biological Station, Michigan, USA - KBS S1-3 metaG | ecosystem: Host-associated > Plants > Roots > Rhizosphere > Soil ... | reverse complement strand
CCGATCGAGCCAGGTGCCGTGCTCGAGGATCTCGCCGAGCGGCCGGCGATTCGCCTTCAGCCAGCGCGCGAACGCCCGCGGCGCGTCGAGCTCCACGGCGTCGAGCGAGCGACGGATCCGCCTCGCCGTGCTGGACAGCTTGAGCCCAAGCGCATCGCCGAGTGAATGCGCCGGGTCGGTGGAGACGATGAGCACGCGATCGCCCGCGGCAGATCGGGCGACGGCATGGACGGCAGCACTCGTCGTCTTGCCGACGCCGCCCTTGCCTGCGAAAAACACAAATCGAGGCGGCTGGGGACTGGGAGCTGGGGACTTGGCCGACTGCCTACTGGTGTTCGTCAGAGTCGAAGCTTTCGATGTCTACGCCGGTGACCTTGTCGTCGGGCGACATCGAGATCGGGCCCTGCTGGCGTCCTTTGATCTCGCGAATCGCGACCAGGACGTCGCGCTCGATGGCGGCAAACTCTTCGTCGCTGATCTCGCCGAGCTCGAGGCGCATCTGCGCCTCGAGGAGCTGCTCGCGCAGCGCCGAGTCGTCCTGGGCCTCGGTCTCGGCGGCCGCGATCACCTTGTCGAGCACGAAGCGGAGGCTGCCGATCAGCAGCGAGTCGAGGATGAACATAGGGAATGCTGATTGCTAAATGCCAATTGCTAATTTAAATCGGCAATTTGCACTCTGCAGTTTGCATTTCTCAAGCCCTCTCGAGCTTCAGGCGAATGTTGACGAAGTTGTACGGCGGCCACGGGCCGGTGTACTTGAACGTCAGCCGGTCGAAGCGTGTGGCGATCATCTTGACCTTGGCGTCGAAGGCCGTTTCCTGGTCGCGCGCGATCAGAAACGCAGCGTTCATGATCATCTTGTCGCCGATCGGCTTGTTGATGCGCGAGGCGACCGACACGTCGCGCAGCTGCTCGAGGATGTCGGCGACATAGCGTTCCGAACGCGACTGCAGCGCCGAGTCGATCAGCCGGCCGTACTGCATGCGCGCAAAGTAGGTCGGGCCCTTCTGGCCGGAGATTTCCTTCTTCAGCCGGCTGATGTCCTCGTCCTCGTTCTCGACCTCGCGCACCGCCTGATCGCGGTCCCAGAGGACCTTCAGGCCGAACTCGAGCTTGTTCTGCATCTTGTTCAGCACGTCGCCGAACGCCTCCGCCGCCGAGCGCAGCAGCTCGACGATGTCCTCGCGCGTCTTGAAGATGGTGCCGAACGACATCGGGATGACCGTGTGCTCGTGCATCACGGTCTCGTTCACCCGCTCGTGCGCGAGGACGTTCTCGCGCGTCGAATCGAGCACCTCGAGCGGCGCGTCCGACACCACCGCCGCGAGATTCTTGTAGTGGACGGTGTAGACGTCGGAGGGGTCGGCGCCGACGCCGATCGGTCCGAAACGCAGCGGCTCAGTCGACTCGATGATGCAGTAGACGTACTTGCCCCGGCTGGCGCTGACCGCCGATTCGACCGCGGCCGCGCCGCGGCCGGTGTGCAGGATCTTCTCCGACGACCGCCGCTCGTTCCCGGTGCGGCCGTCGCGGGGCGACGGCTTGAGCTCGGGGCGAACCCCCCCGTTCCCTTTCGCCTTGGCGGTGGCCTTCGACGTCTTCGCGACGATGGCCGTCGGACGCTTCTTCGAGGCGTTCCTGGCCACGGTGGATCCTGGTCGGCGCGCCGGCTGGCTCTTGCGAGGGCTAGCTGGTCTTGGCATGTTTGCCGCTCCTGCGGGGTTTCACGATGGACGACGACGGCGCGTCGAGGATCTTCCGAATCTCGCGCACGAGATCCTCGGGCAGACACGGCTTGGTGACGAACGCATCGCAGCCGGCCTGCTTGGCGCCTTCCGAGATACCGGCCAGCGCATGGCCGGTCAACGCCACGACGGGAATCGCCTTGGTGCGCTGGTCGGCCTTCAGGCGGCGCGTCGCCTCCCACCCGTCCATCACCGGCAGCGACAGATCCATCAGGATGATGTCGGGGGCGGTGTCGACGGCGCGCTGCAGCGCCTCCATACCATTGCCGGCCTCGACGACGTCGAAGCCGGAGAATTCCAGATACTCGCTATACATCTCGCGCGCGTCGGGATAGTCATCCACGAGGAGCACGCGGGGACGCTGAAGCTTATTGGTCATTTCCGTCCTTTGGTCGGCAGGGTCAGGACAAAGGTCGAGCCCTTGCCGACCTGACTCTGCACGCTGATCCGGCCGCCCAGCATTTGCGCCAGGCGCCGGCAGATCGACAGGCCCAGGCCTGTCCCGCCGTATGCACGCGTCGGTGAGTTATCGAGCTGGCGAAAGTCCTCGAAGATCCGGTCCTGATCGGTGCCGGCGATGCCGATCCCGGTGTCGGTGACCGACAGCGTCAGGGTCCGCTCGGCGGCGTTGCGCCGCGCCGCAATCGTGACCCCGCCGTGATGCGTGAACTTCAGCGCGTTGCTCAGCAGGTTCAGGATGATCTGCTTCACCTTCTGCCGGTCGCTGGAGATCGGCGCCAGATCCTTGGGCAGCTGCAGCGTCACGGTCAGCTTCGAGCGCATGATGATCGGCTCGAGCTCGGACTTCACCTCGTTGACCAGGTCGGAAATCCTGAAGGTCGAGAGCTGCAGCGGCATCCGGCCGGCTTCGATGCGCGAGATGTCGAGAATCTCGTTGATGATCGTCAGCAGGTGGCGGCCGTTCGACTCGATCCGTCCGAGCTGGCGCTTGACCGGCGGCTCGCATTCGCCCGCCACGCCCTGCAGCAGCATCGAGGTGTAGCCGAGCATCGCGTTCAGCGGCGTCCGGAACTCGTGCGACATGTTGGCGAGGAACTGCGACTTGAGCGCCGACGCCTGCTCGAGCTCGATCGCCTGGCGGCGCAGCAGCTCGTTCTGCTGCGCGATGTCGGCGGTCGCGGCCTGAATCTTGCGCTCGAGCTCGTCGGACGCCTGCTTCAGCTGCTCGTAGAGCAGCGCTTTCTCAATCGCCTCGCGGCGGTCGTGCAGGATCGTCACCACCGCGGTGAGCTCGCCGTGCTCCGACAGGATCTTGCCGGCGATCGCCTCGACCGGCATCGCCTCGCCGGTCTTCGCATCGCTGAGGCCGATCTCGCCGACCCGGCGCTGGTCGGCGCTGACCAGCATGCCGGCGATGAAGGACGAGAAGTGCGCGTCGTTGGCCTGCACCCAGCGCTGCTCGATTTCGCTCGCCTCGACCGGAATGGTGAAGAGGCGCTCGGCCGGTTCGTTCATCAACGAGGTGGCGCCGGCGGCGTCGGTCACGACGATCGGGTCGGCCACCGAGTCGATGATCAGGTTCAGCCGGTCGCTCTCGGCGCGGGCCTGCACCTCGGCGATGCGCATCTTGCGGTAGTTGTCCTCGATCTCTTCGCTGGCGCGGCGCAGGTCGGTCACGTTGCGCAGAATCGAAACCACGCCGCTCCCCTGCCGCGAGTCCTCGGTGACCGTGCTGAGGAGCTCGAAGACGAGGTCCGAACCGTCGACGGGGTTGACCAGCAGCAGCTCGCGCCGGGTCGCACCGGTCTCCTCGATCGCCTTGCTCGCGAGCGCCGACGACAGCAGCATGTTGTTCATGCGCACGGCGCCGCGCCGGCCTTCGCTCTCTTCCTCCGACGCCGTGAACAGCGTCAGGGCGCGGGCGTTGGCGATCAGCAGGCGCCCTTCGGCGTCGGTCAGCAGAATCGGGTCGGTGACCGCGTTGATGATGTTGTAGAGCAGCGAGCGCTCGCGCCCCTGCTTGCGGTCGCCGTCGGCCAGCGTCTGCTGGCGGAGAATCTGATCGAGCTTCTGGCTGAAGACGGTGGTGAACCAGTGCAGCTGCGGGCGGAAGGCGGTGCTGCCGCCGACGAGCAGCAGGCCGAAGGCTTCCTCCGAGAAACCGGAGACGCCGAGCGGCAACACGTGAAACGCCGAATCTTCGAACGGGGTGCTCGGCCGGCGCTTGCGATCGGCGCCGGAGTGCGGCGCGGGAAAGAACAGCTCCTTGCGGTTGGCGAACGCGGTGACCAGCGGGTTGCCCCAGTCTTCGAGCGACACTGAAAACCGCGACAGCGCCGATCCGGACAGCCCGTAGGTGCCGATCACGAACAGCGACGACTCGTCGGCCGGGCGGACGAGACAGATCGATTGCGGGATGCCGAGCACCTCGCCAAGCCACTGCAGCGCGAGGGTCGCGCAGTCGGAGAGCTCAGCGCGTCCGACGAACCCTTCGAGCAGCCGCAGGCGCGCCGCGATCAGCTGGCCCTGGTCGTCCGGACCCTCTTCGACCTCGACGCGGACGCGCGGGGCGCCCGCATACGATCCGTTCCGTCGCCCTTTAGGCGCGGGCGGGTGTGCGCCGACGGCCAGCAGTGCGGCGGGCTGGGATGGCATTGATCTGTGCCCGGAGAGCCGAGTTTTCTGCAATGAGTTCCTCATACCCCTTGCCCTCGATCGCCTGCTTGGACACCGGGGCAATCTGGCCGACCGCTTCGGAGTATTTCAGATACGTTTCGATCGAGGCGACCACGATCCGGGCCTCAACGGTAATCAGGTCGATCCCGACGAGGGATACGCGCACCCACGCGTCGATCACGATCCCCTTGTCGAGAACTCGATCGAGAACGTCGATAAGACTTGTGCCGCCTGCGGCTCGTTCAACGGGCATCGGACACTCCTTGTGTCGAACTTCGTCTGATTGCGCGCTATCTCGACGCCGGCCGTCGCCGCGTCAACGACGCCAGCTGCCGCTCGAGCGCGCGCACCTGCTTTTTCAGGTCGTCGTTCTCGGCCGACAACGCCTGCTTGCCTGGCGACAGATGGTGATCGTATTTCCACCAGTCGAGCCCAATCTGCTCGGCCTTGTCGATCGAACAGACGAGCAGTCGAATCCTGATCGTCAGCAGCTCGACTTCCGCCAACGACACCTTGATGTCCCCAGCAACGACAAGCCCTTTGTCGAGGACGCGGTCGAGCACATCGACGAGCCCGGAGGATCGTCCTTGCCCTTCAGTCAGTGACGTCGGCATAGGTTCCGTATTCTACGAATTTTCCCGCGCGATCGCTTGTATGACTGGTGGACGAGGAACAGGCTTATCTGAGCAATGGCAATGCCAGACTTGCCCGGCTGATTGAGGATGGAACGAACGCCGATTGCATCGAAGCCCAACAGTAGGAGCCTGGCCAGCGTACAAGATCTTTACAGCGACAGCAGCTCAGAAGGGGCCGCGATCACCCGGTCTTCAGGTGTCAAATCGTGAAGCCGCACGCTGCCGAAACCGAATCCGTATCGCGCGAGACACACGCGCGTCCCGGCGGCGCGCGCCGTCCGCCAGTCGATGACGGAATCGCCGACCATGAGCGTGGATGCCGGGGTCGCGTGGGCGCGCGCGGCGAGTTGCAGCAGCGCCGCCGGATCAGGTTTTCGCGGCAGCGGCCCGTCGCCGCCGAGCACGGCGTCCGCTGGAAAGTGACGCGCCAGATCGAGGCCGTCGAGGATACGCCGGGTCGCGGCGATCGGCTTGTTGGTGAGAACGGCGAGAGCCGCGCGCCGGCCGAGCGCCTCGAGCACCTCGGGAATGCCGTCGTACGGGCGCGTGTGCTTCAGCAGCACCGCGTCGTAGCACGCCAGATAACGCTCCAGCGCGTCGGGCGGCCGTTCGACACCGCTCGCCTTGAACGCGCGCGCGATGAGCTGTGCCGCACCGTCGCCGACCATGGCGCCGATCTCATCTTGCGGAATCGGCGCCGCTCCGCACGAGACGATGAGCGCGTTGGCGGCGTCGGCGATATCGCGCAGCGAATCGACCAGCGTGCCGTCGAGGTCGAAGACGATGAGCTTCAGGGGCACGTGGCTGGGGCTAGGGGCTGGCAGCAGGGGCTAGGGACTGGAGACTGGGGACTGGGGACTAAGGCTGAGCGCGGTACTCGGCAAACGACGTTGGCGTTTCCCAGACGGTAACCCGCATCACCGGCAGGCCGTGCTCGTGCGCCTTGTCGAAGATCAGCTTCGCGATGCGCTCGACCGTGGGGTTGCTGTCGAGCAGATACACCGGCTCGCCGAGCTGCTTCAACGGGGCGACCAGCGGATCGTCGTGACGGAGCAGCATCTTGTGATCGAGCTCGGCGTCGATCCACCCCTTCACGATCCGCTTGATGTCGCTGAAATCGCACACCATGTTGCGGTTGTCCAGCGAACCGGTGCGGACCTCGATCTCCGCGGTCGCGTTGTGCCCGTGCGGATGCTTGCAGATGCCGTCGTAGTCGAGCAGACGATGGCCGTAGCAGAAATCAATGCGTTTGGTGACGGAGTACATTGGGTAATCTGGTGATTGGGTAATCTGGTAATTTATTGGGGATTGGCCGGCTCAATCCTGCAATCCATTACCAGATTACCAGATTACCCGATTACCCAATGCTGACCGCCGTTCTGCTCTCCGGCGGCCTCGACAGCGCCGTTCTGGTCGCGGAAGAGGCCGCGGCCGGCGAGGTCCAACCCATCTACGTCAGCGCCGGCCTGGCGTGGGAGGCGGCCGAACGCGAGATCGTCTCGAGCTTCCTCGCACGCGCGCCGCTCAACGGCCGGGTGCGTCCGCTGGTCTCGCTCAGCGTCGACATGCGCGACGTCTACGCCGCCACGCATTGGGCGGTCGAGGGACGTCCGCCCGGGTATCACACCCCGGACGAAGACGTGTATCTCCCGGGACGCAACGTGATCCTGCTGGGCAAGGCGGCGGTTTACTGCGCGGCTGCGCAGATCGACCGTCTCGTCATCGGCACGCTCGCACACAACCCGTTCCCCGACGCGACACCGGAGTTCCGCGCGGCCATGGCCCGTGCGCTCACGCTCGGCCTCGATCGCCGGCTGCAGATCGAGGCGCCCTACGCGGACACCGAAAAAGCGGAGGTCATCCGCCGCGGCGCGGCGCTCGGCGTCCCCTTCGAGCTGACGCTGTCGTGCATGAACCCCCCTGAATCAGCGCTTAGCAGTCTGCAATCTGCACTGCACTGCGGCGAGTGCAGCAAGTGCCGCGAGCGCCACGATGCCTTCATCGAGGCCGGCATCGCCGACCCCACGGCCTACGTCTCGACGGCCAACCTGCGTTGAGCGAGCCGCCGCACCATAATGTCGGGCGTCCCCGGGCGGCTGAAAAGGATGTTGCCAAAGCGCCCCGGCAGGAGGACACTCGGTCGCAGAAACGTGCGCGCTCAAACGCCTGAGCGGCTCTCTTGGTGATGATGATCATGCTGAAACGGATTGGCTGGCTTCTCGTGGTGATCGTCGGCTGCTGTACGGCCGACGCCTCGGCGCAGCCGAAGCCGGACGAGGGCATCCCGATTCAAAGCGAGCTGGTTCGCGCCCGCTGCGGCGGCTGCCACAAGGTCGACGACAAGATGCGGATGACGCGCATTTCGTATCGACGGGCGAGCCCTGAGAACTGGGAAAAAACCATCAAGCGGATGGTGAGCCTGAACCACGTCAACCTCGACCCGGCCGACGCGCGCAACATCCTCAAGTACCTGGCGGACCACAACGGCCTGGCGCCCGAAGAGCTCCGTCCCGTCGCCTTCGAGGCGGAACGCCGGATGATCGAGTACACCTACACCGCCGACAAGGACACGTCGGACACCTGCTCGGCCTGCCATTCGATCTCGCGCGTCATGAGCGAGCGCCGCACCAAGGACGACTGGGGCCTGCTGGTCAACATGCACCGCGGCTACTACCCGCTGGTCGACAATCAGCCGTTGAACAGCGGCCAGGGGTTCCGCCGAACGCGGCCGGCGGAGACCGAGCCCGGCGCCGACGGGCGGCCGCCCGACAACCGGCATCCGATGGAGAAGGCGCTCGATCACCTGGCCAAGGCGTTTCCGCTCGAAACGCCGGCGTGGGCGGCATGGTCCGCCTCGATGCAGCCGGCGAAGCTGGCCGGCCGGTGGGCCGTGTCCGGCTACCAGCCGGGCAAGGGCGCGATTGTCGGTCAGGTCACCATCACTGCCGATCCGAACGCCGCCGACAGCTTCAACGTCGACACGCACTACACGGTGGCTCGAACAGGCGAGCTCGTCTCCCGTGCCGGGAAGGCGCTCGTCTACACCGGGTTCCAGTGGCGGGGGCGCGGCGGCATCCCCGGGAGCGACAACGTCTGGCGCGAGGTGATGTTCGTCGAGCGCGACTGGCGGGAAATGTCGGGACGTTGGTTTACCGGCGCCTACGACGAGATCGGCATCGACGTGAAGCTCACCCGCCTCGGCTCCGATCCCGTCGTGTTCGGGTCGGATCTGACCGCGCTGAAGACCGCGTCCACCGGCCGCGCGATCAAGATTTACGGCGCCAACCTGCCGGCCAACGTCACGCCGGGCGACGTCGGGTTCGGACAGGGCATCAAGGTGACGCGCATCGTCTCTGCCCGTCCTGACGAGATCGCGGCGGAGGTCGAGGTCGCCCCGACCGCGCCGATTGGCCCGCGCGATGTCTCGGTGGCCGGCGCCGTGAAGCCGGCGGCGCTGGTGGTCTACGACAAGATCGACGGCATCAAGGTGGTGCCGCAGTCCGGCATGGCGCGGGTGGGCGGCGCAGTGTTTCCGAAGCAGCTCCAGCAATTCGAGGCCGTCGGCGTGATCAACGGCCCGGACGGCAAGCCGGGCACCGCCGACGATCTGGAATTGGGGATGGTCGACGTCAAATGGTCGGTCGAAGAGTACACGGCCACGTTCGGCGACGACGACATGCAGTTCGTCGGGGCGATCGACCAGAAGGGCCTGTTCACCCCGGCCGTCGACGGTCCGAACCCGAAGCGGACCGGCAACCGCAACAACATCGGCGACGTCTGGGTCGTCGCCGAACTCGCGCCGACGGCCGGTTCCCCCAAGCCGCTGCGCGCCCGCGCGCACCTGCTGGTCACCGTCCCGGTTTACATGTCGTGGTTCACCGGGAGCGCACAATGATCAGCTGGGCCGCGCGGGAACATCATCGTTTCGAGGCGGCGGGACGGCCGTTCGTCTACCTGGTCCCGAGCGCCGCCATCTTCGCGCTCGACGACACGGCCGACGACGTCATGCGGCGGCTGACCGAGCGTCCCTACACCCGCGACGAACTGGAAGCGGAGCTGGCGGAACGGCACGGCCATGCGGAGCTGGAGGACACGATCGCGGAGCTGGCGCGCGTGCGCGCCATCGGCGAGCTGATCGTGCCGGGCGCCGACGCCGCTCCGCCGCCGAAAATCTTCCCGCTGACGCCGTTCCCGTTGACGACGATGGTCCTCAACGTCACGAACCAGTGCAACCTGGCCTGCACCTACTGCTACGAGTACAGCGAGGACAAGATCGTCGACACCGAAAACGGGCTGAAGCCGAAATTCATGAGCGAGGAGACCGCGCGCCAGAGCGTGGAGTTCATGCTCAAGGAATCGGGCGACAACAAGGTCGCGCACATCACGTTCTTCGGCGGCGAAACGCTGCTCAACTTTCCGGTCCTGAAGCAGACGATCGCCTACGCCCGCCAGCGCGGCGCCGAGCTGGGCAAGGCCGTCGACTTCAGCCTCACGACCAACGGCACGCTGCTCAAGCCGGAGATCATCGAGTTCCTCGCCGAGAACCAGGTCGGCGTCACGATCTCGATCGACGGTCCGCGCGAGGTGCAGGACAAGTTCCGCGTCTTCCACAACGGCACCGGCAGCTACGACGTCGTCGCGCCGAAGATTCAGGAGCTGCTCAAGCGGCATCGCAGCCGGCCGATCGGCGCGCGCGTCACGCTGACGTCGGGACCGCTCGACATCAAGCGGATCTACCGGCACCTCACCGAGGAGGTCGGCTTCTGGGAGGTCGGCTTCGCCCCGGTGACGACCTCGCCGGGCCGCGGCCACGCCATCTCGGAGCACGGCTACGACGAGATGCTCGGCCAGTTCCGGGAGCTGGCCTACGAGTTCCTCGAGTACTCGGTCGAGAACCGGCACCACGGCTTCTCGAACGTCAAGGAGACGCTGGAAGAAATTCACAAAGGCATGAGCAAGGCGTTCCCCTGCGGCGCCGGGCTCGGGCTGATGGGCGTGGCCACCGACGGAGACGTCGCGCTGTGTCACCGCTTCGCCGGCTCGGACGCGCACAAGCTCGGGACCGTCGCCGACGGCATCGACCGAAACGCGCAGCACGCGTTCCTGGAGAAGCACCACATCGCCAACAAGACCGATTGCAGCACCTGCTGGGCGAGGCCGCTGTGCTCCGGCGGCTGCTATCACGAAGCGCATACCCGGTACGGCGAGACGACGCGGCCCAACCTGCACTACTGTGACTGGATCCGCGGCTGGACCGACGTCTGCCTGCAAATCTACGGCGAGCTGTCGGAACGGAACCCGGCGTATCTCGCACAGTTCGACGAGCCGATGGCGGCTGAACGCGTAAGCTGAGGAGACGGACATGAAGCATCTCAAACCGGTGAACAGCAAGGCGGCGCGCGTGGATCGCGCCACCGAGAAGGACGTGGTGGCGCTCCAGCGCCCGCCGCAACAGCCCCAGGGCCCGCACTTTCCGATCGGCTGCTCGCTGGTCTTTTCGCCAGGCTGGGAAGCGGATCGCGCCGGCGGCACCGCCGGACTGTGCCAGCCGGTCGAACGCGATCTGTTCGATTGCCACATCGGCTGCTACTGGCCGGCGCAGGTACCCGATCAGCTGAACCACGCGCCCGACTGGACCAGCAAGTGCGCGGCGGCGCAGAAGGACTGGCGCAAGATCGATCTCGTGTTTCCGTGACGGCTTGAGGGCTTCATTGATATGACTGCCATGCTGAACCGATTGAGCTCGGTCTGCGTCGCCGGTATCGGACTCGCGCTCGCCGCCTTGTCCGTGACGGTGAACGCCGCCGACAAGCCGAAGGTCGTGGCGGGCAACGGCACGCTGATCATCGGCACCTATCCCGACAAGTTCTGGATCATCGACGAGGCGACGGAAAAGGTCGTCGGATCGATTCCGTTCAAGTCGGGGATCCCGCGCCGGACCACGATCTCGCGCGATCGGAAGCGCTTCTACACCATCGAAGCCGGCATGGAGAAGGTCGAGATTCTCGACATCGCGTCGCGATCCACCGTCGACACGTTCACGCTGAGCGAGGGCGCGAAGAAGGTGCGGATCAGGACGCTCGAACCGGATCCGCTTCACCGCTTCGTCATCATGCTGACCGCCTCGGCCACCAAGCTGATCGACCGCTTCGAGATCGGCACGCCGACGCTGGTCCAGTACGACCTGAAGTCGCACCAGGTGGTCCGGACGATTCCCTGGCCCAACGGCGAGGAGCGGCAGAACGCGCAGATCCAATTCTCGCCCGACGGCAAGCTGATGTACCTGTTCAGCGACCAGGACGTGCTGATCTACGAGACCGAAAAGTTCACCCAGGTGGACAAGTGGGAGCTCTCGAAGCCGATCGAGGAGGGCTTCGGCCGGCTCGAGTTCGGCTCGAGCGACATCCTCAACGACGAGCCCGGTTTCTACACCGGGATCTTCAACGTCTCCGATCCGGTGCAGCATCGGCGGATCATGGGCATCGGCCGCGTCAATCTCGCCGCCAAGACGGTGGATTTCTACACGATGGGCCCGTCCTCGCCGGTCAGCTTCACGATGGCGCCAGGCCGGAAGGTCGGCTACGGGCTGTTCCAGGACATCGGCCGCTACGAATTCTGGAAGTTCGATCTCCAGGGCCGCAAGCTCGCCGGCCACACCGAATTCCCGGGCCGGCCCCGGATGTCGCTCAAGACCAGCTCGAACGGCAAGGTGCTCTACATCTACAACGCGGGCAATACCATCGATCTCTGGGACGCCGAGACCTACCAGTACCTCCGGACGATCACGCTCGACGGCGACATGACCGCCGAGCTGTTCGTGTTGCCGACGCCTCCGGCGCCGGCGACGGTGCCTTCGGCAGGAAAGTAGGCGGGTGGTCGATCGCGATCTTCGTCGTGCCATCGACCTGATCGTTCCCTACTGGCGTCGTCTGGCCGTGGTGATGGCGTTGTGCCTCGCCAGCACCGTCGTGTCGCTGTACCTGCCGCTGCTCTCGCGCGACGTGTTCGACGGCGCGCTGCTCGGCCACGACGCCGGCCGCCTCCTCCGCCTCGTCGGCCTCTTTGCCCTGATCTCGGCGGTCAGCTTCGCGCTGAACGTGGTGAGCGGGCTTCGCTACACGCGGGTGTCGGCGGACATCCTGTTCGACATGCGGCTGGTGATGTACCGGCACCTGCAGCGCCTGTCGCCGCGCTTTTACGCGCGGACCCGGCTCGGCGACATCATGTCGCGCATCAACAACGACATCGGCGAGATTCAGCGCATCGCGGCGGAGACGGCGCTCGCCTGGTTCGGGAACGTGCTGTTCCTGGTGGGAACGGTCGGCATGCTGGTCTGGCTCGATGCGCGGCTGTTCCTCATCAGCGCCGCGACCGCGCCGTTCGGCATCTGGGCGCTGGCACGCTATCGAGGACGGCTCGAGGATCACGTTGCGGTGCTCCGCCAGCGCAGCGCCGAGATCGGCAGCTTCCTGATCGAAACGATCCAGGGCGTGCGGCTGGTGGTGACGTCCAACGCGCAGGAACGCGAGGTGCAGCGGTTCCGCGAGCGGAACGCGGCGTTCGTGAAAGCGTTGATGTCGATGCAGCTGCTCACTTATCTCTCGGGCGGCCTACCCGGGCTCATTTTGACCGCCGGCACCGGCGCCGTGTTTCTCTACGGCGGCCTGCAGGTGATTCACGGCACGCTGACCCTCGGCACCTTCGTCGCCTACATGGCCTGCCAGATGCGTTTCTTGCCGCCGATGCAGGCGCTGATGGGCCTCTACGCCAACCTGGCCACCGCCCGCGTGTCGCTCCGGCGGGTGTCCGAGATCCTCGACGTCCCGATTGAGATCGAGACGCCGCCTTCTGCCGTCCGACTGCCGTCGGTTCGCGGCGATATCGCGTTCGAGGACGTCACCCTGTCGTTCGATCGCGGCACGCCAGTCCTGGAGCAACTGTCGTTCACGGTACGCGCCGGCGAGGTGCTGGCGATCGTCGGCGCGAGCGGCAGCGGCAAGTCGACGATCGCCGACCTGCTGCTGCGCCTCCTCGACCCCGACCGCGGCCTCGTCAGCCTGGACGGGCACGATCTGCGCACCCTCGATCTGACGGATCTGCGCCGGCACGTGGCGCTCGTCGATCAGCAGCCGGTGATCCTGCACGCGTCGGTCGCCGAGAACATCCGCTACGCTCGTCCGGACGCATCGGACGCCGAGGTGATGGCGGCGGCGCGCGAGGCGGCGCTCGAGAGCTTCATCGACGGGTTGCCGCAGCGCTTCGAGACCATCGTCGGCGAGCGAGGGACGGCGCTGTCGGTCGGCGAACGGCAGCGGATCGCGACCGCGAGGGCGTTTCTTGCCGATCCCGCCGTCCTCGTCCTCGATGAACCGTCCGCGGCGCTGGATCCAGCATCCGAACGCCGGGTCGTCGAGGGCTACGAGCGCGTGATGCGCGGGCGCAGCACGATCGTGATCACGCACCGCCTTGATCTGGCAAGGAAGGCGGACCGGATCATCGTGCTCGACGGAGCGCGCATCGTTGAACAGGGACCGTTCCTCGAGCTGCAGGCACGACAGGGCCGATTTGCCGCGCTCTTCGCCGTGGAGTCGATGGCGTATGAGAGTTGAAGCAGGTGACCCCACGCTGTCAAAAACCTATTGTTTTACCGCCGAGAACGCAGAGATCGCTGAGAAAACCAACGTCTTCTTGGCGTCTTCTCTGCGGTCTCGGCGAGCTCCGCGGTAAAACAACAGGTCTTTTGACGGGCTTGGAGCCAGCCGGATGTCAGCCTCCTTCGATGCCGTCGTAATCGGCGGCGGTCCCGCCGGATCGGCTATCGCCCGTCTGCTCGCGCTGTGGGGACACTCGGTGCTGGTCCTGACGCGAGCGCCGGACCCCGCGCGCGGCGCTGCCGAATCGATCCCGCCCAGCACGCGCAAGCTGCTGGCGACGATCGGCGCGCTCGAATCGATCGAGGCCGCCGGCTTCTTGCGAACGACCGGCAACACCGTCTGGTGGGGCGCGCGCGATGGGCACATCGAGCCGTTCGGCGCGTCGAGCGATGCGCCTGGCTTTCAGGTCTACCGGCCCGAGCTCGATCGTCTCCTGCTGGCCCGCGCCGCGGACGCCGGGGCAGCGTTGATCGCCGATGCGCAGGTTCGGAGCGTGCGGTTCGACAGCGACGCGGGCGGGCTCGTGGAGTATCAGCGCGATGGTGAGGCCACGAACACGGTCCGCTGCCGATTCGCGCTGGATGCATCGGGCCGGACAGGCGTCATCGCGCGGCGCGGATTCCGTCGTCATGAGCCCGGCTTCCTGACGCAGGCCTTCATCGGCGAGTGGGAACGGGAGGGCGGTTGGGATCTGCCGGACGCCTCGCACACGCTGGTCGAGACCTACGCGGAAGGATGGGCGTGGTCGGTGCCGCTT
>Ga0070665_100004601_pt1 | contig 14432 bp, 10 predicted proteins | sample KBSS13metaG_FD_65862 | JGI IMG/M metagenome (GOLD analysis project Ga0070665, IMG submission 65862) | Switchgrass rhizosphere microbial communities from Kellogg Biological Station, Michigan, USA - KBS S1-3 metaG | ecosystem: Host-associated > Plants > Roots > Rhizosphere > Soil ... | reverse complement strand
TACGCTTCGGCAAGGTGAGCCAGCACGGCAACAACGTTTGGACTGTGCTCGCCCACATACCTGCGCATCTGCGGCAGCGCCTCCTCGAGAAGCGGCACCGCTTCACTGGCGCGATTGGTCATCTGTAGAAGATTGGCGCGCAGTACGGCTGCTTCCGTGAAGTACACGTTGTCTTTGCCATAGCGTCTCAGGGTCCTTTGAAACAACTCATCGGCATCCTGCATCGCCTCCTCCGGATAGCCGTAGCTGCACGCGAGTCCCGGCAATTGCACCAATGTCGCCAGGAGCTCATCGTCCGCGGGATAGCGATCGCGCAAGAGGATAGCGGCCTGCCGCAAGGGATGTGAGGCCCACGGCAGTGTTGTGCTCGTGGCATCTGCGAGTGCGCCTTGCCACCGCAACAGCCGTGCGCGCTCAATCGAGGTGTGGTCGTCCGCGAGATCCAGAAGCCGCTGCGCACCGTCGAGTTGATCGCGTGCCTCCTGGATCTGCCCATAGTTGATCAACACTGCCCCGAGCATGATCTGTGCCGGCGCGGTGCGGGGATCGGCGGCGCCGAAAGCGCTGCGCGCGGCGGCGAGGCGGCGCCGGGCCAGGCGCTCGGTCTGCTCACGTGATCCGGTGTCAGTGTAGAGCTCGATCAGAATTTGAAAAACTTCATCGCGGATCTCCGGCTGTGAGCCGAATGCGGAGTCGATCCGGTCCGCGCCGGCGCTCAATACATCACTCAATGTCGCTTCACGAGCTTCGGTACCGCCACGGACAGAGCCGCGCGCCTGCTCAAACAACTCCAGCAGAAAGCGTTTAACAGCCACCGCCCGCTGGCCCTCACGTGCCGCGGCTTCGGCGTTGATCACCGTGCCCGCCACCCCTGCGGCAATGCTGAGCAGAACCGCTGCTGTCATTGAGACGGCCAGCACGTGGCGTCGCGACCATTTGCGTGCCCGATAGAGCAGCGAAGCGGGCCGCGCCTGTACCGGACGGTTTTCCAACACACGTTGCAAGTCACTGGCCAGCTCGAGTGGCGAGTGATAGCGATCGGCCGCGGCTCCCTGCATCGCCTTGGCAACGACCCGCGCCACGTCCCCGCGCAGCTCCTTTTGCAGACCCTTCTCGGTGGTTCTGCGCTGCGCCGGAATCTCGGCCGGCGGCCCTGGCAGGTTCCAAAGCGGCTCCGGGGGGTCATCGGCGTGTGTACGCAACGGCGGCGGCGCGCCGTTCAGCAACTCATACAACACCACTCCCAATGCAAACACATCGGTTGCAGTGGATATCGGGTCGCCCACCATTTGCTCTGGAGCGGCATACCCGGGTGTCAATGCGGGACCGATATTGCGAGTGAGGTTGTGTTGCGTCAGGTTTGCGTCGGTATCGCCATCCAGCAGCTTGGCGATGCCGAAATCGAGGAGCTTCACCTCGCCGTCCGTCGTCACGAAGATGTTGGAGGGTTTGAGGTCACGGTGCACTATCAGGTTTTCATGTGCGTGAGCCACCGCTCCGCACACGACAATGAACAACGCCATGCGTTGCGCGACAGTCAGTTTGTTCCTGTTGCACCAGGCATCGATCCGCTCACCGTCAACATATTCGAGTATGAGAAACCGCTCGCCGGCTGCAGTGACACCGGCGTCCAGCAAACGCGCGATGTTCGGGTGGCTCAGGCGCGCCAGCATCTGACCCTCGCGCGCAAAGCGCTCGTTCGCACCGGTGTCCATGGAGGCGAGACGCAGCAGTTTGATGGCCGCAATCCCTTCGTACAGCCCATCCACGCGCTTTGCGAGCCATACCTGCGCCATGCCGCCGGTGCCGATGAGGCTTTCCACCCGCCAGGGACCAAACATGGCGCCGATCAGGTTGCCGACCGGCTGGGGGGGCTGCAGAAAGGGTCGTTCATTGGCTTTCTGGTCGGCCACAATGAGGGCCATGAGCCGCTTGTGCAGCGGGGCGTTGCGCTCCGCGAGTGCGGTGAGCCAGGCCGCGCGATTTTCTTCCGCCAGATCCGCCCAGATGTCGAACTCGGCCAGTGCGGCGCGGGTGAGCTCTGGTTGGATCATTGCATTTGATCGAACAGGAAGGCGCGCGCCTTGCGCCAATCCCGTTTGACTGTCGGCAGCGACACATTGAGCCGTGCGGCAATATCTTCCTCAGTCATTCCGCCGAAGTAGCGCATTTCAACCACCTGGAAACAGCGCTCATCCGCGCTTTTGAGCTCGAGCAGGGCCTCGTTCAGGCGTTCGAAATCGTCTCCAGCGGGAAGCTCGTGGCCCAATTCCGTGGAGAGGGTGATCGGCCGGTTCCCGCCGCCTCTCTTCTCGGCGCCGCGCTCGCGTAGATAGTCGATCAGCACGCTGCGCATCGCATGTGATGCATACGCAAAGAAGGCGCGACGATCGCGCACCGGCGCGCTCTCCCGGGTCAGCAATCGCAAGTATGCTTCGTGTACCAGCGCCGAAGGATTGAGCGTCAGGGCGGCGCTCGAAAGATGCTTGCGAGCCAGCTTCAACAGCTCGGTGTAAAGGAGCTGGTACATCTGTTCGTGCGCCGCGCGATCGCCACCCAATGCACGGTTGAGAACCTGGGTGATCGGTTCGTCGGTCATTGAAACCCGCCTCGGACAGGCCGCTTTTTAGTGCATCCATCTTACCGGCCTTGCGTGGGGTTTCCATCCTTGCTCAGCCGCCGGCGGCGGCGCTGGCAACCCGGGTCGCCGGCACGCCGGCCAGATCGACAATGCGGGTGATCTGCTGTCCCTGCAGCTCAATCAGCGCCAGTTGCCGCTGCGAGCCCGCGCCGGCGGCATTGCGCAGCTCGTATTGCACGAACACTGAGTTTGAATCGTTCGTGGGGTAGATCCACAGGTTCGAAACGCGCGCAGTCAATGCATCTCGCGTGAAGTATTGATTCAGGGCGTGCTCCGCTGCGGAAAGTACCTGGGTGGCATTCTGTGCAGCCACTGTGTGAGGGCGGTGCGCCGTGATGGTGACGGTCTGCATCTGGTCGGCCGAATGCGCGCCCTGCGCTGCGAATACGGCGAGAGTGGTGAGCAGACCGACGGTGAGGCGGGATTTCATCTGGGTTCCTCTGTGTGAGCGGAGGGGCGGTGGGCTGATGTGCCCTCCCGGTGCCTCCTTGCTCAGAACAGACGCAACGCAGACCGGAAACGGATCATCCGGCGAAAAATATTTTCGCGCCCGCGCCAGTGCCTCGGAAAATCACATGCGGAACAGGGACTTGGCGCTCAGAGCGCGCCTCGACCTACGGCAATTTAGCCCCCGGAGCGGGAACCAGGGAAAATGGGCGGATGCAAACGCGCCGCCTGTTCTTTGCGCTTTGGCCGGACCCGGCGCAGCAAGCAGCGCTTGCGCAAGCAACGCGCGGCGTTGTTGAGCGGTCGGGCGGGCACGCTGTGCCGCCGGAGAATCTCCACGTCACACTGGTCTTCGTCGGCTCGGTTCCGGATCCCGACATCAACAGGATCGAAAGGATTGCCGCGATGGTTGCAAACGATGTTGGTCCGGAACCGGCGCTGATCACGCTGGATACGTTCGAGCACTGGAAGAAACCCCGCATCGTTTGTCTGACGAGCGAGCGGCTCCCCAGCGCGCAGGCAGCGCGGATTGCCGAGATGCTCGCGGAGCGGCTCAGCGCTGCAGGCTTTGCGCCCGATCGAAAGCCATGGCGCCCTCATGTCACTGTGGCACGCAAGGTGTTACGTGGTGCAATGCAAAATCCCGAGCGGTGGGAATGGAGCTTCAGAGAGTTTGCATTGATTGACAGTCACACCGGCCCGGCGGGCTCGGTTTACCGTTGTCGGGCACGTTTCGCGCTCGGCAGCTGAGAGCGGATTCGGCAGCTCGCGGGAACGGTTGATAGTTGCGCGCCAGGAATACTCGCGCAACAGCGCAAGTCTCCCTGAAAGCAATGGCGCAAGGGAGGACCTGTCATGCCGCAGCGATGGAATCTGGCAATCACCGTGGGGCTCGTGCCGCTGATCTGCGGCAGTGTCATTTCCGCTTCGGACCTGGCGGCTCAGACGCGCGAAATGGTCGCGGACGCGATGTCGAAGGCCGCGGAGGCGCCATCCGGGTTTGACACCCCGACCCTGGCTCAGAAGCCCGGGTCCAAAAGCTCGGGTAACGGCCTCGTGGAACCCGCCGGCGACACTTTCGAGCTCGACCAACAGGTCTATGAGACGGCTCACGATGTCAACACCGGCCTCGGGCCGGTCTACAACGCACGCGCATGCGTGGAATGTCATCAGAACCCGGTGAGCGGCGGCGCGAGTCAGTTTACCGAGTTGCGCATCGGACACCGGGACATCAGCGGCAATTTCGTCAATCCCACCATTCCCATCAACGATGGTGCCGACAGTATCACGGGGCGTTCGATCGTGAACGATCGGGCCGTGGTGCCCGCGGCGCAGGAACACATTCCGGCCGGCGAGGATGTCCGGGCACTGCGGGCGACGCTCACTACGCTGGGGGATGGCTTTGTCGAGGCGATTGATGACAACACGTTGCGGGCGATTGCGGCCCGGCAGCCGCAATTGAGTGGGGGTCGGATTCAGGGCGAAGCGATCGAGGTGCCGGTGTTGGAGGCTCCGGGCCAGACGCGCATCGGCCGGTTCGGCTGGAAGGATCAGCAGAGCAGTCTGTTCTCCTTTGTCGGCGATGCCTATCTCAATGAGATGGGCGTTACCAACCGGTTGCGCCCGAAGGATGTCACCAATGTGGGCAAGGTGTCGGCGGATCCGGAGGATACGCCGGATACTCTCGGGCTCGCCGACATCGACCATTTCATTCAATTCATCCGGGGCACGAAGGTGCCGCCGCGGGACGACAAGCTGGCTAACACGGCCGCCGCGTTGGCTGGCGAAAGGCTGTTCGCGAGGATTGGTTGCGGCACGTGCCATGTTGCAACGATTACCACGGCACGCCCCGGCACCCTGATCAATGGTGGAATGTTCACCGTGCCCGTCGCGCTTGGAAACAAGGTGATCCATCCCTACAGCGACTTCCTCCTGCACGATGTCGACACTGGCGACGGGATCGTGCAGGCCGGCCCGCAGGACACAGCAGACAAATTGCGCACGGCGCCGCTGTGGGGTTTGCGCATGCGGCCGCGATATATGCATGACCTGAAGTCTCTTACACTGGCGAATGCCATTGAGCGGCACGGGGGTGAGGCGGAGCACGTGACGCGGCGATTCCGTAGTCTCTCGCGGGAGGAAAGGCAGCAGATTTTCAGTTTCCTGGAATCCCTCTGATTCACCGGTGAGCCGGCTCGCCATTGTGGGTGCGCTGAGCCCGGACTGAGCGCGCTGTAACTGTCTTGCCTCGGTCCAAGGTGGCACGAACCTTGCTGTTACGGCCAGCATGCAACGCAGTCCTACAATTCCCCTGCTGGCTGTGCTCACCGGTCTGGCGCAATTCGCAAGTTGCGACGCACAGGCCCAGGATGATCCCACTGCGTTTGCCGCTCCCCAACCCGAGCCCATTCTGGAGTGGGGGACAGGGCATGGGCGCAGCTTTCTGGTACCGGCGATGGAGATTCCGGCTTTCCAGTTCCTGCTGAATCGCTACGATCACGCGCAGGACCCGGATACCTATCCGTCGCCCGTCACCAACTTCAGGCGCAACCTGCACCGCAGTTGGGTGGTCGACAATGACAAGTTCTCGACCAACCAGTTCCTGCACCCTTACCAGGGATCGGTCTACCAGGGATTCGCCCGCTCGGCGGGGTTGAATTTCTGGCAGGCGTCCGCGTACACGTTTGCGGGAAGCCTCGTGTGGGAGGAGGCCGGGGAAAATACGGCGCCTTCCATCAACGATCAGATCGCGACCGGGATTGGCGGCAATTTTCTGGGCGAGCCGCTGTTCCGCATGGCCAGCCTGCTGTTGGAGAGCAGTGAGAACGGCCGCCCGGCGTGGTGGCGCGAGTTGGGAGCCGCCATCATCTCGCCTCCTACGGGTTTCAATCGTCTCGTGTACGGCGGTAGGTTCGACGCCGTGTTTCGCAGTTACGATCCTGCGGTTTTTACGCGCGTCGATGTGGGTGGGAATCTGAGCACGCACTTCAGTTCCAACGTCAGGTTCAATGCCGATCCGAGCGCACCGCCGGCGAGCCAGACCATCGATGTCGGCAAGGGTGTCGCGACGTTTGCTATTGGCTACGGCTTGCCGGGTAAAGCCGATTATTCGTATGACAGGCCCTTTGACTACTTCAATTTTGAATTTGCGCTCGATACTGCCAATGGCGTGGAGTCCGTGCTCAGCCGCGGCCTGTTATATGGAACGGACTACGCGGCTGGGCCGAACTACCGCGGCGTATGGGGCATCTACGGATTGTATGATTACGTTGCGCCGAATATTTTTCGGGTATCCAACACCGCGGGCGCGGTGGGCACGACATCGCAGTGGTGGCTGACGAACCGCATCGCGTTGCAAAGCACGGAGCTGGCTGGTGTTGGCTACGCCGGAGGTGGCGTCATTCACGGAACCGGGGTGGTCGCTCCCGGACCCAACGGAGAGGGGGCGCGAAACTATCACTATGGCGTTACCCCCGAAGCGCTGCTGGCGCTGCGGCTGATTTTTGCGGATCGGGCCGATCTGGATGCCACTGTTCGCAATTACTACATCAGCAAGGTAGGAGCGACGGAGAGCACCGGCAGTGAGACTATCAACCGGCTGGATGTGGCTCTGACCGTGCGCGTGTTCGACTTGCACGGCATTACGCTGCGGTACAGCCTGTCCAATCGCGAGGGCCGCTATCGAGGGCTGCCGGACTCTCATCAAAGAGTGTCCGTAATAAACCTCGGGTATACACTCTTAGGGCACGCCGGCTTCGGTGCCGTCGACTGGCGCGAGGCGCAGCAGGTTCCCGATGGGTGAAGTTTAGCGATATAGTGCCGCTACGCTTCCATCATCTGGGATGTCTGCTTGCCGGTTCGCCTGAAGGATATCGCCCGGGATCTCGGTCTTTCGCCGATGGCGGTCTCCAAAGCTCTGCGCGGACACAAGGACATCAGCCAGGAAACGACCCGGCGGGTGCTGCAACGGGCAGCAGAGCTGAAGTACCGCACGGATACCGTCGCGCGCAGCCTGGTGACCGGGCGGACATTTCTGATTGGCCTGGTGATCCCGGACCTCATGCAATCCTTTTTCGCGGAAGTGGCCACTGCCATTGAGCAGGTGGCCGGCGCCGCGGGCTATCACGTCGTCATCGCGCATACGGGCGAAAGCGCGCAAGTTGAAGTTGCGAATATCGAGCTTCTCGAGTCCCGCAAAGTCGACGGCCTGATTGTCGCTTCAGCTCAGCGCAACAACCGCCGCTTACGGGCGCTGAAGACGCCTCTGGTCATGTTCGATCGAGTGCTGCCCGGGATGCAGGCGCAGTTCGTGGGCACCGACAACCGCAAGGTGGGTTTCGTTGCCACACAACATCTGCTCGAGCAGGGATGCCGGCGGATTGCGCATTTGCGCGGCCCGCTCTTATCAACCAGCGAGGATCGACTGCAAGGCTATCGTGACGCCTTGGGCAAGCAGCATGCCGGGCTCGTTGTCGACGCCGGTCACGATGACGCGTCCGGCTATGGCGCGATGAAAACTCTCCTGGCAGGGCTCGGCAAGGCGCGTCCTGACGGCGTGTTCTGCTTCAACGATCCAGTAGCAATTGGCGCGATGCGGGCCTGTCTGGAAGCGGGGCTGCGCGTGCCGGACGATGTTGCTTTTGTCGGTGTTGCCAACATGCGCTTCTCCGATTGGCTCACCGTGCCGTTGACGACAATAGACCAGCACACCGCCGCGATCGGGGAGCAGGCGACGCGCCAACTGCTGGATTGCATGGCGGGCGGCGCCAGCCCGCCGGCACCGGTTCCGCTCATGGCGCCTGAATTGATCGTTCGCGCCTCCAGCCTGCGGCGCAGCCGCTGAACCAACCCCGCAGTGAACGGGCTGTCGCCCGCCTGGTTTGACACCTTGCCGCACACTCCATACTATATCGATAAAGTTGCGGCAAATTAAGCAACTGCCCACAGCCGCCTGAGGCGCAAACACCATGTCCGATGTCATCTGGATGGTCGCGAACGGCGATCTGCGGCTCGCCGCCAATCAAAAGTGTTGGCCCGTACAGGCGCAAGTGGAAACCGCAGTCTGCGCCGCAATCCGCGCCCGCGGCCACGAAGTACGCCGCGGCCACGACTATGATCCCGTGAAGCGGCATGGTTTCATTGACAGTCAGAAGCGGGGAATCGAGGTGTTTCGCGGTATTCCGCGCGATGCTCCCCTCGTAGTCGTGGAAGCCGTGTGGCAATACAGTCAACACCTGATGCCGGGATTGCTCGGACACCGGGGTCCCATACTCACTATTGCGAACTGGAGCGGGCAGTGGCCGGGGCTGGTGGGGTTGCTGAATCTCAATGCTTCATTGCGCAAGGCGGGCAAGGCATTCAGCACACTGTGGAGTGTTGATTTTGACGACTCTTTCTTCCTGAACGGCCTCGGCGAGTGGCTCGGCGGCAGGCCGGTGAGTCACGACCAGACGCACGTGCGGCCGGCCGCAGCGCTGGCAGGCTGGATTCCCGATCGAGCGCACGAGATCGGCGTTGCAGTCGCGTCGCAGTTGCAGTCCGATCGGGCGATCCTGGGTGTGTTCGACGAGGGCTGCATGGGAATGTATAACGCCATCATTCCCGATGAGCTGCTGCATCCCATGGGCATCTTCAAGGAACGGCTGTCGCAATCCGCGCTGTATGCGGAGATGCTGCGGACGCAAGCGAGTGAGGCGCGCGCCGTTTACGAATGGCTGCTGCGCAAAGGGATGCGTTTTGAGCTCGGGTCCGATCCGGAAACCGAGCTGACGGAATCTCAGGTCATTGAGCAATGCAGGATGTACATCGCAACCTTGCGCCTGGCCGCGGAATTCGGCTGCGATGCGGTCGGTATTCAGTATCAGCAGGGCCTCAAGGATCTGGTTCCGGCGTCCGATCTGGCCGAAGGCCTCCTCAACAACCGGGACCGGCCCCCCGTCAGGGACGGACAGGGCAGGATCCTGTATGAGGGTGCGCCGCTGCCGCATTTCAATGAAGTCGATGAATGTGTCGGTCTGGATGCTCTGATTACCAACAGAGTCTGGAATGCGCTCGGGTTCGATCCCGAGACGACGCTGCATGATGTAAGGTATGGGGAAGCGTATGAGGTTGGAGGTCAGCGGATTTTCGTGTGGACCCTGGAGATCTCGGGCTCGGTGCCCCCGGCCCATTTCGCGAACGGCTATACGGACGCGGTCAGTGAGAGGCAACCGCCGATGTACTTCCGCCTGGGTGGAGGCACTATCAAGGGGGTCAGCAAACCCGGCCACGTGGTGTGGAGCCGGATTTTTGTTGAGCCCGCGGGGCTGAAAGCCGACCTGGGGATTGCGCAGGCGGTTGAGCTGCCTGCCGCGGAAACACAACGGCGCTGGGAAATTACGACGCCGCAGTGGCCAATGATGCATGCTGTGCTTCCGGGTATCAGCCGGGATCAGTTCATGGCGCGGCATTGTTCCAACCATATACAAGTGGCCTACGCACCTGACGCGGCGGGTGCGCGCCTGGCGCTGGCAGCGAAGGCCGCTGCATTTCAGGCGCTGGGAATCGATGTGTATTTCTGCGGTGACCTGAATGGCGATAGTCGCGGGAGTTGACTTCGGAACCGCCAGCGTCCGCGTCTCGCTGTTTGACAGCGAGCGGGGCCGGCTCGGAAGCGGGAGTGCGGCTTATCCCACCCTGCGCCGCCGCGACGAACCTGACTTTGCCACTCAACGGCATACGGATCACTGCCGCGCCCTGGAAGGCGCATTCTCCGCGGCTCTCGCTGACAGCAAAGTTCCCGGCACGGCGATTGCCGCTTTGGCGATCGATACGACAGGTTCCACAGTGGTGCCGGTGGATGAACAACTGCAACCGCTCGATGACTACTACCTTTGGTGCGACCACCGTGCCTGGCGCGAAGCAGCCGAGATAACTTCCCGCGCTCGTGAGCGGGGCCTGGCGCATCTCAACTGGTGTGGCGGCTTCTACTCTTCCGAGTGGGGTTTCGCCAAAGTACTGCACTGGTTGCGCTCGAACCCCGTCCAAAGGACACGCTTTCACACGGCCCTGGAACACTGCGATCACATGACAGCAGTACTCTGCGACATCACCGAGCCGTCGTGCGTGCCGCGTTCGGTGTGCGCCATGGGTCACAAGTGGATGTGGAATCAGACACTCGGTGGGCTGCCGGACGAGGACTTCCTTTGTGCGGTAGATCCACTGCTTGCGGGACTTCGCGCCAGGCTCGCGGGGAATTACACAACATCGCGGCACATCGCGGGTGGATTGTCGGCACAATGGGCGCAGCGGCTCGGGCTTCGAGCGGGTATTCCGATACCCACCGGTGCGCTGGATGCTCATTGGGATGCGGTCGGTGCCGGCTGCCGCATGGGCGACATTGTGAACGTGATCGGTACGTCCACCTGCATCATGGCTCTGGCTCCAGAGCCTGTTCTGATACCCGGCGTCTGCGGAGTGGTGCCCGGCTCCATCGATCCGGATGCCGTCGGGGTTGAAGCCGGTTTGTCCGCGGTGGGAGATCTGTTCGATTCAATCGCCCGTCGCGCCCAGTCAGATACTGCAGCACTGTCTGCGAGCCTGCCGGACTATCGGCCCGGTCAGACCGGAATGATGCGCTTCGCCTGGGACAACGGGGATCGCTGCATACTGGGCAACGCGCAACTGCGCGGCGTGGCACTGGGATGGCGCCTGCAGCATACGGCGGCAGATGAGTTGTTTGCAGCCATTGAGGGGACTGCGTTTCACACGCGTATCATCCTCGATCGCCTGCAGGAGTTTGGCATACCGGCGGATCGACTCATCCACGCCGGCGGCATTCCGCTGCGCAACCCCACACTCAACCGCATCTATGCCAATGTATTCGGCAAACCGGTGCTCGTGCCGAAGTCCGACATCACGAGTCTCGGCTCAGCCATATTCGCGTTCCTGGCCGCCGGGGCATTCGACTCCCTGGCGGAGGCGCAGGCGGCAATGTCCCCAGGTTATGACGTGGTGGAGCCTGATACCGCGGACACTGCGATCTATCAGGACCTGTATGCGAGATTTCGGGATCTGTATTTCACACTGAGTAAAGTGGTGCAGTAGTGCAACCGTGGGCCGCAATCAGGGAAAGAATCGAAACGCAACTCCGGCGGCGCCTCGGGCAGCCCCGTATTCCGTGTTTTGACTACGCGATAAACCACCGGGGTCGGGTGGTTGCTGCGGGCCGCGACGGTTGGGCGAGTGTTGAGGAACGACTGCCCCTGCGGGCGCACGGCCTGTTCCGGATCTTTTCCATGACCAAGCCGATCACGTCGGTGACCGCGCTGATGTTGGTAGACGAGGGGAGAATAGCGCTCGATGAGCCGGTCGCGCGTATTCTGCCGGAGCTCGGTGCGTTACGGGTGTTCGATGGGTTGAAAGCGGACGGCACCCTGCGGACCCGGCCGGCTGTCAATGCCATAACGTTGCGTCATCTGCTCACCCACACGGCCGGTCTCACCTATCATTTCATGACTGAGCCGGGACCTGACGGTCAACAGCAGGAAGGGCCCGTACAACGGTTGTACCGTGCTCGTGGAATCAAGCCCGCGGCCGCCAGGATCGCAGCGCTCGCATCGGATGCGCCGCCGGTGCACACCGGCGCCGAGCTGCTCGAGGCGCTGAGCTCGATTCCCCTGGTCAGTGAGCCTGGAGCGCAGTTTCATTACAGCATTGCGACGGATGTGGTGGGATTGCTCATAGAGCGATTGACCGGGGCGTCCCTGGGAACTGTGTTGCACGCGCGGGTGTTCGAGCCACTCGGTATGAAAGATACCGGCTTCCAGGTGCCACCGGCTCACGCTGACCGGTTCACATCCAACTACCGCTTCACTCCACTGGGTCCGCAGCTCGTCGATACCCTGCGTGACAGTGAATATCTGCAGCCGCAGTCTTTTGAATCCGGTGGCGGCGGACTGGTGTCCACCACAGCCGACTATGTACAATTCCTGGAGATGCTGCGTGCCGGGGGAGAGCTCGGTGGACAGCGCTTTTTGAGCCCGGCGCTGTGCGCGCAGTTATGTCGGCCGCAGTTGAGTCCGGAAGTTCTGGCGCCCTCAAATCTGGAAGTTTCCCCAGGCACTGGCTTCGGGCTCGGTTTGGGTATTTATGAAAACAAGCGTCTCGCCAACACTCCGGTGGCTGCGGGCAGTTTCTTCTGGAACGGCGCTGCGGGCTCGTGCTGCTGGGTCGATCCCCGCCATGACCTCAGCGCTGTGATCATGACGCAGCTCCTGGAAAATGACACGGACCGCCTGGACCGGGTCATGCACCGTGAGATCTACGATCCGGACGGTGAGCTGCGGCTCCCGAAGGCTCCTGGATGACTTCGGAGTCGGTCAGTTACGTTTGCGGGAGCAGCTCTGAGCCTCTCTGGTACCTGACAGTGGGTGAGGTGCTGAGGCGAGCCGCAGACACCTGGCCGCAACACGAAGCCCTCGTGGTTCCGCACCAGAATCGGCGGCTGACATTTCAGGAACTGGACGCTCAGGTGAGTACCCTGGCGCGTGCTTTGCTCGCGCAGGGACTCGAGCCGGGTGACCGGGTGGGTATCTGGTCGCCGAACAACGCCGAATGGGTACTGACACAGTTCGCAACCGCGCGCGCCGGACTCATCCTGGTCAACATCAATCCTGCTTACAGGCAGATCGAGCTTGCGGATGTGCTGCGCCGGGTTGGCTGCAGAATGCTGATAATGGCCACCGCGTTCAAGACCAGCAACTACGTACAGACAACGAAAGCACTGCTGGGCGATGCGGCCTTTCTGGGCTCGGGCCGGGTGGCCGCGGCAGAATTTCCCGAGCTCAGGCTGCTGGTGCACCTGGCATCCGAGTCGATTGCGGGACTGCTGTCCTTTGCTGATTTAGTCGCCGGCGCCGCCGCTACTCCCGAGGATGTACTGGCGGCGGTAGAGCGGCAGCTCGATCCCGATCAGCCCATCAACATTCAATTTACGAGCGGTACAACCGGGCTGCCCAAGGGAGCGACGCTCACTCATTTCAACATTGTCAACAACGGTTATTTCACCGGTGAGGGCATGCGTCTGGTGGCGGGAGACCGGCTGTGTATTCCCGTCCCCCTGTATCATTGCTTCGGGATGGTGTTGGGAGTCCTCGCGGCCGTGACCCACGGTACGGCGGTCATTCTTGCCGGAGCGTCATTTGACGCGGAAGTGGTGCTGCAGACTGTCATGACCGAGCGTTGCACAGCATTGCACGGCGTACCCACGATGTTCATAGCTGAGCTGGCGCACCCGAGATTCCGGGAATTCGATTTGTCCTCATTGCGAACGGGGATCATGGCCGGAGCGCCGTGTCCGATAGCCGTCATGCGGCGCGTCGTGGAAGAGATGCACATGACGCAACTGACAATATGTTACGGGATGACGGAAACGAGCCCGGTGAGCTTTCAATCGGCCGTCGACGATCCCGTTGAGAAGCGCGTGACCACAGTTGGGCGCGTCCATCCCCACCTGCAAGTAAAAATCATCGACACGGCTGGCCGTGTGGTCCAGCGCGGCGTTCCCGGTGAGTTATGTACTCGCGGTTACAGCGTCATGCGCGGATATTGGAATGATCCCGCAGGGACGGCAGCGGTAGTCGACGCCGGAGGCTGGATGCATACCGGGGATCTGGCGGTAGTGGATGCAGATGGGTTCTGCAACATTGTCGGCCGTGTCAAGGACGTGATCATACGCGGAGGTGAAAATGTCTACCCCCGCGAAATCGAAGAGTTCCTGTATCGCCATCCCGCGGTACAGGAGGTCGCTGTCGTGGGTGTTGCAGACAGGAAATATGGAGAAGAAATATGCGCCGTCATCCGGCTGCGGGCCGGTCTGCGCAGTGACGCGGAAGAGATTCGTGAATTCTGCCGCGCCCAGATAGCGCATTACAAAGTGCCGCGCTATGTTGTTTTTCGTGACGATTTTCCCACTACGGTGACCGGCAAGATCCGCAAGGTCGAATTGCGGCAGCAAATGCAGGCGTTGTTGGCGCTCGAGTCCGAGCCTACTGCTTAACGGGGCCGCCCGGCCCGCAGCGCCGTCGCCAACATGAGCGTGGCGAGCGCGTAGCCCGCCTGCAACCACAACGGGCCAGCGAGCCCGCGGGTGTCAGCGACCCAACCGGCGAGGCCGGGTCCCGCGAGTCCGCCTATGATGACGCCAACGGCAATGATCAGGCCAATGGCGGTTGCCAGGTGTTGCGGTGGCACGGTCTCGGCCGGAATGGTGCTCGCAATCAGGCTGATGGTTCCCGATATCGCGAAGCCAATCAGCATCAGGCCGGCGAGTACGGCGATGGGTCCGGAAATGAACAGAGCCGCC
>Ga0070665_100004599_pt1 | contig 14439 bp, 16 predicted proteins | sample KBSS13metaG_FD_65862 | JGI IMG/M metagenome (GOLD analysis project Ga0070665, IMG submission 65862) | Switchgrass rhizosphere microbial communities from Kellogg Biological Station, Michigan, USA - KBS S1-3 metaG | ecosystem: Host-associated > Plants > Roots > Rhizosphere > Soil ... | reverse complement strand
TTTGGCTCTGCACCCTGACCTTCGGTAACGTTGCGTTCACCCGACGCGGGGTGGAGCAGCTCGGTAGCTCGCTGGGCTCATAACCCAGAGGTCGCAGGTTCGAATCCTGTCCCCGCTACTAGGCAAAACGGCCCCCGGAGAACTCTCCGGGGGCCGTTTTCATGCCGTTTGGGAACACATTTGGGAACATTCGCGGAGCGAACGATCTCCTTGGGAACTAATGGCGCTAGCGCCGGGGCCGTTGTCGGAGCCGACTGTTCCGATAGGAGCCATGCGTGTCGGCGACGATCCGAACATCACCGACTTCCTCCGCGCTGTAGCGCTGGTCTCGCATCGTGCCAAGCATGATTTCGACGGCGTACAGGTGGTCCTTAGTCAGTCAGAGACGGAAAGGCTCGTGCCATTGCTTCGTGCTCTCGACGCGGCCTACCGCGTCGTCATCGAGCACTTGCTTTCACAGAAGGAAGCTCAAGAACTGGATGACGGGATCAGGGCGCTGATGGCAGCCGAAGTTGTTGACCACCTCGACACTTATAACCGGCTCGCAGCTGAGGCGATCGTTGCTATGCGGGCATAGGACCGCGCTGCCTTCAACAGGGTGCTCGAAGACGTGAACCGGGATTACGCTCCGCGTCGCCTCATTGGAGCACTCGCCGACGTCTACGCCAAGCTTCTGCCGCACCTATCCACACCCTCGGGCGAGGATTTCGTGGCCAACTGGATGACGCGCCTCACCGACTTGAATGAGCAGCGACGGCACGCCGACAAGAACTTGAGCGGGTGCTACGCCCAATCGCGAGATGGATAGCTCGCTCCCATGCCCTTTCTCGGCGCGCCGGGCGGGACCCACTCCTCGCCTGTGTGACCGCGTGGAGCAGCGCTCACTGTTTCTACTACTTCCTTCAGGAAACCCTCGACAACAACCTTTGTGTACTCGTCGAAAGCGCTCGGTTCACAACGTCGAACTCGAAGAGCCCCTCCAGAGTTTCGCTCTTTAGCTGCCGTTGCACCCGAATCCGGGTGGCGTCGGAGACCTGTGGGACGTCGGAGCTCGCAATCACACACAGTGGAGAGCCGATTAACACGACTGGGAAGCGCAGTGTGAACGCAAGGGATTCGGTTCGCTCGATACGTTTTGATCCATCTGCCCGGCTGTATAACCCATTTGCAAGCCCCAGTCATCGCGAACCTTCATAAACTGGCTGGCCCGAACTGCTTTCGCCAGGGGATACACACCAGCTCATTGAAGATGCCGGCATTCGATGCCACCCAACGGTCGCCCCCCATAAGCCACCAACAATCACAAATTTCACTACTGTAACTAAGGACGGCGGTGCAATTAGGGCCCTTGGATAGCGGCTACCGTTATCGTTTTGTGGCCCAATTCCCTCTGGAATCTGCTGAGTAGTTTCTTGCCTATGCAGAGAGAAAACCCGACCGTGGCCGTGTAACCCGCAGATGGCCTTCAACACGCGATATTGGAGAAGCACAGAATGGGTAGTTCGTCACTCTCACGCCGCACGAAGCGGAGGCTTCGGTGGTCGATCGCGGCTGGGGCGGCTTGTGTAGTGATCCTGGCCGTAATCGCCGTAGTGACACACGGTTTCGGTCTCGCCAACTCTACGGACCGTCCCTCGAAGGAAATCACGGCGCAGGAGCGCTGCGAATCCGACGTGATAAAACGGTTGGCCGAACCGTCGACGGCGAAACTGTCCGACATTGAGGTGGCTGGTACGGTCCTAGACCCTGACAGCAAGGATTTATTCTCACTACTCGACGATCCACTCAAAGGCGTCGACCACTCCCGCATCACGGTTCTGAACGTCTCTGGTGTCGTGGATGTCAACGGCGACGCGTTCGGGGCGACGATCCATGACCCCTTTAGCTGCCGTGCCTACTTCATCGACGGCAACCTGGCCAACACCCTCGTTCTTTTCGACCACGACCACTAGTCGGCAACCGCGGGTACCGACACCTCCGTTTCGCCGACGGGTCGGCTGCTCGCCGCGGATGTGATCGACTTCGCGGGACACAGCGTCCTGTCGCCTCGGTCCTAGCCTCGACGCGGTCTTGAGTGTGCACAACTTCTACTTCTGGCCAGACATCCCTGCCACTCTCGCCGATATTCGCCGAGTGTTGCGCAGCGGTGGTCGGCTCGTCGTGACGTCGCTGGCAGTTGACCGACCAGTACCGGCCTGTTTCGGCCTGAGCATTTACCGCGTGCCAACCATCACCGACGCCATGGCCTACCTGTACGCAGCCGGCTTCGTCGACATCGACGTCGTGCGCAGACCAGACCTACCCGCCATCGTCTGGGTCACCGCAGCCGCGGCCTGACGTTCCCGTCATCGGGGATTTATCGGTGCGCGCTGGCGAGGATGGGTTTCGTACATGCGGGCCGCGACGGCCAACCCGGAAACGACCGTTATTGCAGCGGCGGCACAGATCGCCGCGCGTAGCCCCCACAGGTCGGCGGTGACACCGCCGATGATGGCACCAGCGGCGTAACCGCTGTCGCGCCAGAGTCGGTAGACACCGACTGCGCGGGCGCGCCACAGGGGATGCGCGACGTCACCTACGGCGGCCAGCAAGGTGGGGTAGACCATTGCGGTGCCGGCACCTAGGAGGGCGGTGGCCGCGAGCCACCAGGTGAAGGTGTGGCCGGTCGCGATCAGGGCGAGCGCGGCGGCCTGGGTGAGCATGCCGGCGCTGATGAGATGTTTGCGACCCCACCGATCCGAGAGCGCGCCGGTAACCAGTTGGCCTACGCCCCACACCGCGGGGTAGACCGCGACCAGGATCCCGATGCGATCCACAGGTGTGCCGCTGGTGGCGAACAGGATTGGGAACAGTCCCCAGGACATCCCGAAGTTGAGGTTGTTGACCAGGCCGGCCTGGCTGGCTGAGGACAGTGCCGGTTCGGTGAAGCTGGTGCGCAGGAAGATCTGCCGGTTGGTGAGCAGGGTGTCTGGGTGAGTGTTGTCGTGGTGGCTGGCTTCCAGTTCGGCGTGGCCGCGGGTTTCGCGTATGAATACCGCGGTGAGACCGAGGGCAATCAGGGCGTAGGACAGGCCGAGCAGGAACGGTGCTGGGCGCAAGCCATAGTGTGCGGCGAGGTAGCCGGCCAGCAGGGCGGTGAGGGCGACGGCGCCGTAGCCGGCGGCTTCGTTGAAGCCCATGGCCAGGCCCCGTTGGCGGGGGCCGACGAGGTCAATTTTCATGACGACGGTGGTCGACCAGGTCATGCCTTGATTGACGCCCAAAAGTACGTTGGCCGCGACTATCCAGCCCCATGACGGCGCCCAGATCAGCAGCAGGGGAACGGGTATGGCCAGCAGCCAGCCCGCCAGCAGCACTGGCTTACGGCCGAAGCGATCCGACCAGGTGCCGGCGAAATAGTTGGTGGCGGCCTTGGTGATACCGAAGGCGAACACATAGGTCAGCAGGAAGGTGTAGCCCGTGAGGTGAAATTCTTGTTTTGCCAACAATGGTAGGACGGTTTGTTCCTGGCCGACCATGCCGCCGACCAGAGCGTTGACGGCTACCAGCAGGCAGAACTGGGACAGGTTGGCGCGCAACCCAAGTCGCATTTGTCGGTCAGTCGTGCTCATCCGCCGGCCTCAAGGTGGCGGCCGGTAGCCGCGACCCAGTCCTGCGGTCCGCCGTCGAGCACCTCGACGTCGTGGTGGCCGGTTCCTGCGAGCAGGCTGGCTGCACCCATGGCTCGTTCACCATGCCCGCACATGACAACTGTCGGTTCGTCAGGGACCTCTGCGGCGCGCTGCGCAACGTCGCCGAGCTCGATGTGCATGGCACCGGGCAGATGTCCGTCGAGGTATTCCGATCGTTGGCGGATGTCCAGGACGCGGCGGCCGTCAAGCTGCGCGGCTCGGGCCAACGGGATGCTCGCTGTGTCGTGGCCCGCGGCCGTCCACGCCGCAATCCCCCCGTCGAGTTCGCCGATGATGTTGTCGCATCCGATTTTGGCGGCCTGCCAAGCGATTTCGGCGTGGTCTTGTTCGGGGTCGCGCACGATGATCAGTGGTCGGTCCGCTGGCGCGAGCCAGCCCAACCAGGAGGCGAACACGGGCCGTAGCGGGTTGGAAATCGCCCCGCCGACGTGGGCGGCGGCGAATCGGTGCACCGGGCGTGCATCGATGAGAACCGCGCCGTCGGCCAACCGGGTTCGCACCTCATTCACGCTCAGCGCCGCCAGCGTGGGGTCGCCTTCGAGCAGGGGCGGTCCGATGCGATTGATCTCGCCAAGTCGCCGGAAGTACGGCGGATAACTGCCGAGCGACCCGAGAAGTTGTGAGACGAAAGAATTTTCGTCGCGCAGCTGCAATAGGAGGTTAGTGGCGACTTCGGTGGCGATTGTGCTGGTGCGCTCGGCGCCCGGGGGTGCCGAGCAGAACGACCCGGCTCCATGAGTCGGCCAGACCTCGACATCGCCGGGTAGGGTCGCCAGCCTGTGCAACGATGCGTATTGCGCGCGGGCCAGTTCTTCGGTCCGGTCCTCCGAGATTAGATCGGTGCGGGCGGCCGAACCAACGATCAGCGAGCCTCCGGTGAATACTCCGACTTGCCGGTCACCGTCGAGCAACAGAAACGCCATATGCTCGTGCGTGTGGCCGGGGGTCAGCATCGCGCGTAGCCGAAGGCCGCCGAGGTCAACCTCGTCGCCGTCGTACAGGCCGGTGTGGGTGAATTCCCTGTGGCCGGCCGCCGACGCCAACACTTTCGCACCACTCGTTGCGCCGAGTTGGTGTGCGCCGGAAAGGAAATCGGCGTGCAGGTGGGTGTCGGCGGCAAAGGCGACGGTCAAACCCCGTTTGGCGGCGGCCTCGTGAACGGCTCGCAAATCGCGACTGACGTCAACCACCAGCCCACGCCCGTCACCGAGGTCGACGAGGTAGGCGGAGTTGCCCAGTCCTTCGTCGACCAGCGGCATCACCTCAACCCTCGACACTGTGAGCCCTTCGTTGGATCGTTGGTGTGGTCCGGCGACGGGCGACGGTGTTGTAGATGAAGGACGGGATGCAGAAATTCGTGGTGCTGGCGAGTCCGCCGACGAGAATTAGCGAGACACCGAGCGCGATCCCGACGGTGGTCGCGCCGGCGTAGAAGGCGCAGCCGGCCGCGATCAGCCATCCGGTCGCGACGACGAAAAGGAAGTGCCGCTGCGGGCCCGAGTTCGGAATGGGGGGCGTGCGCGTTAGGTATCGCATCCCGTGGTTGTAGAGAAGATCGAACGGGTGAAACGGAAGAAAGATGCCCACTGAGGTGATCGCGGCAAGTGACCACAGCACAACGGGTGACATCAGCGTCACACCGGCTAGCGTGACGAGCGTGCCCAGGGTGTACGTCCAGCGAATCCAGGGCGCCAGTTCGGCAAGGGTCTTGTCGTCGAGTCCACAAAAGCCCTGAGCTTCAACGCGAGTCCGCACGGTCGGATTCATAGACATCTCATGCCCCTATCGGTCGGGTGGTCGTGTCGGGGGTGGTGCGGCCGCCACGCTGGTGGAGCCCGGGGACGAGCATCGGCACCCGACTGCGGTAGGCGCGATAGCGATCGCCGAGCGCCGCAATGAGGTCGTGCTCCTCGAGCTGGATCGCGATCAGAATGTAGGCCGTTGTCGTCGCGGCGAACAGCAGATGGCCAGCTGTCATTGTGGGCGTCGCCCAGAACGCGACGATGAACCCCAGCATGATCGGGTGGCGCACGACGTGGTACAGCAGCGTGATGCGGAATTCGAGTTCGGTGTAAGGCTTTTCGCGCCAGATCAGGTATACCTGCCGCAAACCGAACAGATCGAAATGGTTGATCATGAACGTCGACAACAAGACGGTGGCCCAGCCGAGCCCGAACAGGATCCAAAGTCCAGCTCGACCGGCCATCCAGGTGACGTCCCAGACCACTGCCGGCATCGTCCGCCACTGCCAGTACAGCAGGAACAGTGCGAGGCTGGAAAGAAGGACATAGGTGCTGCGCTCAATCGTCCTGGGTACCAACCGCGTCCACCACCGTTTGAATGCCGGCCGCGCCATCACGCTGTGCTGGGCGGCGAACACGCCAAGCAGAAGTACGTTGACCACGAGTGCTTCGCCGAGCGGTGCATTGATGCCGTGATCGATACTGCGCGGGACGACGATGTTGCCCACGAACCCGATCGCATAGAGGAAGGCCGCCAGGAAGACGACGTAGCACACGGCTCCGTAGCCAATGGTGAATAAGCGCGTCATTGCAGGCCTCCTCGAATCGCGATCTGTCACTTGCCCGTGCGCACTGGCCGCCCTGAAAGCCACCACTCGGGGTAACCCTCGGTAAGACGTCGCGCCTTGAGCCCATTTGCGTTTAGCACCGCGACCGCTTCGTCGGCGTATACGCAGTAGGGACCGCGGCAGTACGCCACGTATTCCTTCTCACGCGGAAGTTCGGCCAGCCGGTGCGAAATGTCGGCCGCGGGTATGGATCGCGCTCCGGCTATGTGGCCGGCCGCGTACTCCTGCTCGGGCCGCACGTCGAGCACCACGACCTCTCCGTTGGTCATGCGCCGAGATAGTTCGTCTGGTGATACCGGCTCGAAGTCGTCGCGCTCGCCGAGGAAGTCGCTCACGACGCGATCCAGCTCGGCAAGGTGCTCTTCGGCGGCCTGCCGCAGTGCCAGCATCAAGCGGACCACTTCGGGTCCGGCCAGCCGGTAGTGCACGAACAGTCCCTCTCGGCGAGCCAGCACGAGCTGGGCCTGCCGCAGTTGTTGCAGATGTCGTGACGCGTTGGCGATCGAAAGGCCAGTCTCGGAGGCCAGCGATTCGACGGTGCGCTCACCTTGGGCAAGGACTTCGAGAATCTCCAATCGGTGCGGGCTGGCCAGCGACTTACCGATGCGCGCGAACTCCGCGTAGAGCCGGTCCTTGAAGTCACGCTTAGCCGCAGGAGCTATAGTCACCTATTCAATATAATTGTTGAATATAGTGGTGGCAAGACCTAGTTGCTGCGCACTACGACGATGACGTGCATCATTGAACCCAGTAGGAGGTGGCCAGATGCCAACCGCTTCCACGGGTCAGGCACGCATCGAGATCGACGCCGCGCCGTTGGCGGTGTACTCACTCGTCAGCGACATCACCCGCATGGGTGAGTGGAGCCCGGAATGCTATCGATGCGAATGGCTCGGCGAGGCCACGACCGCCGCGGTCGGCGCCAAGTTCCGGGGACACAACCGCCTTGGCAAAGTCCGCTGGGCCACTGACGCCATCGTCACCGCAGCAGATCCCGGACAGGAGTTCGCGTTCACGACTCTGTACAAGGACGGCCGCGAAGAAACGCTGTGGCAGTACAAATTTCATCGTTTCGGCGCCGGCACAGAGGTGATCGAGTCCTACCGGTTTCTGTGGTGCCCGATCGGCAACCGCATCGCCGAACTGCCCATCCCTCGGGACAAACAACTACGTCGCGGTATCCGGGAAACATTGCAACGCATTAAGGCGGCCGCCGAACAAGTTCCGTCGGGCTCACGACGCTGATGGATCAGCACACGACCTCGCAGCCCGACGTCCAGTCCCGGGCGGCGCGATGAATTGGGTTCGACCACCAACAGCCGGCCTACCGTGTCGACTCTGCCCGGCGGCGTCGGGTTCAGCCAGTACGTCTCGACCAATCACCGCGGTTAGCGCGTTTAGCGGGACGAGTTAGCCGCCGATGGCGAATTGCGGGCGCACGGTGGATCGAGCGGACATCGCCCGAAGCCTGGAAAACGCTCGCGTCCAATTCCATAGACTGCTCAGTGAGGCAGACCACGGCGACGCATGGGCCAAACCGACGCGCGGCACCCGTTGGACCAACGAGCAGTTGCTGTTTCACATGGTGTTTGGCTACATGGTGGTGCAGCGCCTGCTTTTACTGGTGCGTGCGTTCGGCAGGCTGCCCGACCGAGTAAGCGCCATCTATGCCCGGATCCTGGATAGCGCAAGCGCCCCTTTCCATGAAATCAACTACTACGGCTCCTGCGCGGCCGCGCGCGTCTATAACCGCCGACGTATGGCCGCGAAGATGGACCGAGTAATTGCGTCGTTGCAAGCGAAGCTAGCCCGCGAAAGCGACGACGCTTTCAGCCGCGGCATGCATTTTCCGACACGGTGGGATCCGTTCTTCAAGAACTACATGACGCTGGAAGCCGTCTATCGCTACCCGGGCCGGCATTTCGACTTTCATTGTCGCCAACTCGCCCTCGGACCCGCAGAACCATCTACCGCGCCGGCGGCGGAGCCCTCCGACACGTGAACGATGGTCTGAGCGCCCCGACGTGGCCGATATCGCTTCTCGCGCTACGTCGCATGTGAGGAGCGGGCCGGTCGATTACCGGCTGCCGACAGCGTCCAGTTCTGCGTACGTCCCGGACCCGTAATGGCCCGCGATGTTGCACAAGACCTCATACCGTCCCGCGGCCAGGCTGATGGTCGTCCAGGCGGCCGCCCCGGCAAGGACACCGTCGCCAGCGTCGGCGCCGCATGAACGCGAAGCCTCTCCCAGGCTGCCGGTCTCATCGACTTGGTTGTTGGTGCCGATGGCGCGCTGGCCCGGATATTGATTGGGGGCGAGTGGCAGCACCATCACCTCGTGGGTCAGTACGCCGATGTTATGGACCCGTAGTGACACTGGCCCGGCCGAGATGGTGGACGGGACAACGGTTATCCGCATCATCCCCATGCCCGGCCATCGGTATCCGTTTTGCCACGGCGACATGCCACCGTTGAACATGTCAGGCCCCATCATTGTGCCTGGCCTCATCATTCCGCCCATGTCGCTGAGCGTGACGTCGACGACCGAGCCGGTCAGCGAGGGCGTCGCGCAAGATGCCGTAGGCGCGGAGGTGTCAGTGAAGAACGGGCGCGGGCGTGGCCCGACGGCTGCGGCAAACATTGCCGTCGACGCGACGCCAAGCACCACAGCGCTGAACGCGATGATCACCACTAGTCGTAGCCGATGCGATGTCATGGCGCTCAGCGGTGTTCGCGCAGAAGGGCGACGCGCTTTCGAAACTCGTCGTCGTCAATCTCTCCGCATGCGTAGCGTTCTGCCAACACGTCTTCAGCCGTGCGCGCTGCACCGGCGCCGGATAGGTTGCGGTGGCTGCCTCCGCACGCGAGTTGGCGGATCACTAGGACCACGGCAGTGATCACCACAGCCCAGAAGACGATCATCGCGAGGGTCATCAGGATCCAGCCGCCGAAACCCCAACCGCCCTGGTGCCACATCCAGCCGTCGCCGCCGTACATCATCGTCAAATCCATCTCCCTGCGAGAGGCTTCGTCGCCTCATAGAAGGATGACAGTCAGACAAGGCGCTGCGGTAGGGCCGATGGTCCCCGCCGCACGTTCTCGCGGCCTCCCGCGGACAGGAGCAGTGAGCAGACCATCGGAACTCCTTCAGAGATTCAGTTGTTATCGCCTGACTGCGATCACCGCGATGCTGAAATGCAGACGCCGCTGGATTGGGATGTACGAGGTCCGCGACTGGGACGTTGAGGTTGTCCTGCACTGGCATTGGCACTGACTGCGTTCTGTTTCCGGCCCGCGCGCCGAAAGCTGTCAAGCTGGCGTGTGACTCCGAGCAGCAGTCGCAGCCGTCGCTGGCCTATGCCGGTGTCGCTGACAGCCGCTGTCGCACAACATGTATCGCCCGTCCGCGCAGCTACAGCCATCGCGCAGAGCGACGGTAGCAGTCACTGACGCGGCGAGCGGATCAGCTCGCCGCCATCCCAGAAATGACTTGAGCAGCGAGTCGGCGCACCACCGCAGACAGGTAGGTGCAAAGCAACGTTTGCTTTTGAAGGTGCGGCGCCGAGCAATGATCAAAACCTGTGGGTAACCGGGAACGAGTACCTTCCCGGATGATCATCAGTCCATGGTTTCGATCATGTCCGGCGTTGGCGCGCCTGCGGGAAGGTACGTCCCTTGCTCAAGGTAATCGACGGTGGTGCCGAGTCCAACCAGGCTGGCGCGGCGGCTGGTGTGGCGCGGTCGCCGATAGACGAGATCGTGCGCGAGGGCGCGCGTCGAATGTTGGCCGCGGCGCTGCAGGCCGAGGTGGCCGCCTACATCGAGCAGTTCGCTGATGAGCTCGACGCCGACGGGCGTCGGCTGGTGGTACGTAATGGCTACCACAACGAGCGCAAGGTGATGACGAGCTCCGGCGCACTTGCCGTGCGCGCACCCAGGGTGAACGACAGGCGTGTCGATCCGGAAACCGGTGAGAGTAAACGCTTCTCGTCGGCGATCCTGCCCGCGTGGTGTCGGCGGTCACCGCAGATCAGCGAGGTGTTGCCGCTGCTGTATCTGCACGGGCTGTCCACCGGGGATTTCGGGCCGGCGCTGGAACAGTTTCTCGGCTCGGGCGCCGGCCTGTCATCGGCGTGGATCACCCGGCTCACCACCCAGTGGCAGGACGAGGCGAGAGCATTCGCCCAGCGCGACCTGTCCGGCGTGGACTACGCCTACCTCTGGGCAGACGGGATCACGTCAACGTGCGCCTGGACGAGGCCAGGCTGTGCCTGCTGGTGCTGATTGGGGTGCGCACCGATGGTGCGCAAGCAACTGGTCGCGCTCACGGACGGCTACCGGGAGGCCACGGAGTCGTGGGCGGACCTGCTGCGCGCTACGCGAGGTGTTCCCGGACACAGCTGAACAACGCTGCTGGTTCCACAAGATCGCCAATGTGCTTGCTGCGCTGCCGAAATCGGCGCACCCAGGGGTGAAGAAGGCGCTCACCGAGATCTGGAACGCCGAGGACAAGAACCGTGCCATCGACGCTGTGAAGACGTTCGAGGCGGCCTACGGCGCGAAGTTCCCCAAGGCGGTCGCCAAGATCATCAACGACCTGGACCAGCTGCTCGCGTTCTACGACTTCCCGGCCGAGCACTGGGTGCATCTCAGAACTACCAATCCCATCGAGTCGACTTTCGCGACCGTGCGCAACCGAAGCAAGATCACCAAAGGACCGGGTTCACGCGCGGCCGGAATCGCCATGGCCTACAAGCTAATCGAAGCCGCCCAGTCCCGCTGGCGCGCGGTCAACGCCCCGCACCTGGTCGCACTGGTGCGCGGCGGCGCTCGATTCGAGAACGGCAAACTCGTCGAACGCCCCGACGAGACGACCCCGAAGGAGGCCGCGTAAGAGACATTGATCCACAGGTATTGACACCTGCTCGCGTCCCGGAGGCGCGTACCGGTGTCTCGAACTGCTGAGATCGAATGACCCCATCCCTTCGAACCGTAGAGGGACTCATGTCTGGCGCCGAGGAGTCCCACGCGTCCTGCTCGATGAACTGGCCGTCCTGGACCCGCCGCTGCGGCGCGCTCAGCCCGGGTAGCGAGGCCTCAGCCGTCCTCCAGCGCGAACTTGGCGCGTCGCTCCACCGGCACAAGGTCGAGGTATTCGCGATGACGGTCGATGAAGCCCTGGACGAATGGGCAGTAGGGGAGCACCGCCAACCCCTCCGCTCGTGCGGTGTCCAGCGCCGTTTTGACGAGCCGTGTTCCCAGGCCTTCGCCTTTGCGCGCCGGGTCGATCTCGGTGTGGGTGAAAGCGATGACGCCGGGTCGGCGTCGGTAATCGGCGAAGCCAACCACGGCGCCGTCGACTGCGATTTCAAAGCGCCGACGGTCCGAGGCGTCGGTGACCGTTGGCGGCGCCATCGCGTCCGATTGCGAGGTCAACGTGGTCGTCACATGCTCCGCCGCGGCCGCTGACCAGTTCGACGGCGCATCGACCTCCTTGAGAAGGGCCGCCAGCCTGCTCGCCGCCGTGAAATCGCCGAGCCGGCCGAGGACGAAGGCTGCGTAGAAGCCTGCCCACTGCTCATCGCGCACGCCTTTCAGAGCAGTCTGCTCGTATTCGTGGTGCGCTGAACCCGCGGCGGAGAGCACCTCGGCAAGGTCGGAGTCGAACGGCGGATTGGTCATGGCTGGGAGGACAGTTGGAGGTAGCGATGCACGAGGGCGATCGCCACACCGCCCTCACCGACGGATGCTGCTACGCGCTTCACCGATCCGGAGCGGATATCGCCGACGGCGAAGATCCCTGGGGCGCTGGTTTCGAGAGCGAACGGCTCGCGATCGGCGTTCCACTGCCCCGCTTTCATCGCGTCGGTTCCCGTCAAGACGAATCCGTGCTCGTCGCGCGAAATCTCCGGAGGGAGCCAGTCAGTCGCCGCTTGGGCGCCGATGAGGACGAACAGCGCCCTCGCATCCCGTCGAGTTGTCGTGCCCGTTTTTCGATCGATGACCTCGATCGCCTCGAGTTGTTCGTCTCCGTGCACCGCGACAACCTCGGACCGCGTTTCCACCCGGATGTTCGCTTTCGTTGCGATTTGCTCAATGAGGTAGTGAGACATGCTCTCTGCGAGCGACTCGCCGCGCACGAGGAGCGTCACCGATCGGGCGTGGCTTGAGAAGAAGATGGCGGCCTGCCCGGCAGAGTTGCCCGCCCCGATCAGATACACATCGGTTCCCTGCGCCAGACCGGCGTCGCTGCGTGCCGCACCGTAGTAGACACCGGAGCCGACGAATCGATCGACCGAATCGAGTTCGAGGCGCCGCCACTCCACGCCCATCGCGAGAACGATCGACTTCGTTCGGAGAACGTCGCCTCCATCCAGCGTGACGGTCATGTCGACAGGGTCGATGCCTTCGACCCGGCGGGTCACGACGATCTCAGCGCCCAGCCGCTTCGCCTGTTGCAGCGCCCGGCTCGCGAGCTCGTCCCCGGAGACGCCGTATGGAAACCCCGTGTAGTTCTCGATCCGGGTCGAGGTGCCGGCTTGACCGCCCGGGGCGAAGGACTCGATCAGCCCGGTCTGCAGGCCCTCGGAGGCGCCGTTGACCGCCGCCGTCAGACCCGCCGGGCCGCCGCCCACGATCACCACGTCGTAATGCGGGCGACCTGGCGCGACCGTCAGTCCAGCGACCGTGGCAACAGCGCGCATCGTCGGGGCAATCAGCTGAGTGCCGTCGCGGAGCACTACCACCGGATAGGGGGCGGCTACGGCGGCTCCATCTCCGGCGCGTGCAATGGCGCCAGGATCGTCTGGGTCCAGATGTTCGTAGGGAATCTGGTTGCGATGCAGGAAGCTGTCGCAGCTGTGGACTCCCGGGTCCAGGCGCGGACCAATGACGAACATCGACGGCTCGAGCGGCTGCGCGGTGGCGTTTTGGAGCATCTCGATACGCTCCAACGCGGCGGCACCGACCGCTGTGGAGACCTGGGGCGCCATGGCGGCGAGCGTGTGGAACACCTCAACGGTCACCTTCACCACGCGCGACGGCTCGACGGCCCGCATGCTGGCGGGCAACGGCGTACCGAGCGTCATCGGGATTTCCCCTCCGAGCTCCCCAGGAAGCCGGACGCCGATCACCTGCTCGACGCCGTTCACCAGTTTCGTCAGCTCGACTTTGCCCTCGACCACGACCGCCAGGGCCCGACCTTCGCCCTCGTGGGCCACGTACTCCCCGGGCGTGAGGTGGATGTCCTCCACTTCGCCGGCAAGGTATTCCAGCGCTTTCTCCTCAAGCGCCGAGAACAGCGGAATCGTGGCTAGCTCCTCGATAGTGAACATGATTGCCTCCCAATCCTTTCCGCTTGCCTTCCCGCAACCCAAGAGGCCGGTTGGCACCTTCCCAAGGGCGCCGCTGAATCGCGGGATCGGCTTCGCGTGCGGTGTCGAAAAAATCCATGCAGTAATGGTGGACTGGGCAACCATGGCGGCACATGAGGCATCCGCCTCAAAAACGCCGCGCCGGGAAAGGGGGCGGGCACTTAAGTCACAGCGCACAACAAGTCTGCTGATGCGTCGAGCTGATCGTCGGCGGCGAGCTGCTCATCCATCACCTCACGCTCGTCACGTGCTTAACCGCTGCCGTTCACGAATGTTCAGGAATGGTGCCTGATAGGCAGGCGCTCACGGTCTGGTATCAGCGGCGTGATCGAGGTGGCCGCCGGGCCGTCACCCGGTAGGGGTGTACCTTCTGCAGGCAGCGGTCGTGGTCATCGACATGCAGAACGACTTTGCGGCGCGGGACGGAATGTTTGATGGTGCCGGCATCGACCTCGGCTGGCGGACGTTCAGCTGGTGTAGCAGTACGAGTCGCTGGACGCGTCGCCGCGCCGATGGGCCCGAAGCCATGCTGCCCTACGACGTGTTGCACGCCGTACCACGGCAGTCGGCGCCGGACTGGATCAAGTTCAGCCCGCTGTCGACCGGTGACGCAACCGGTTACGTCGACATCGACAAGCACACCATGCAGCACGTGCGCTACCCCAACGTCTTCAGCCTCGGCGACGCAGGATCGTCGCCGAACTCGAAGACCGGGGCGGCGATTCGCAAGCAGGCTCCCGTGGTCGTCGCCAACATCGACGCCGTCCTGACGAACCAACCGCTG
>Ga0070665_100004598_pt1 | contig 14440 bp, 9 predicted proteins | sample KBSS13metaG_FD_65862 | JGI IMG/M metagenome (GOLD analysis project Ga0070665, IMG submission 65862) | Switchgrass rhizosphere microbial communities from Kellogg Biological Station, Michigan, USA - KBS S1-3 metaG | ecosystem: Host-associated > Plants > Roots > Rhizosphere > Soil ... | reverse complement strand
ACACGATCGATGTAACGCTGCCAATGCTAACATCTGGTGCTCATGACCTGAACTTCAAGCGAAATGATGGAAGCTCGGTGACGGTGCAAACCTTGATTCTCATTCCCTAGCTGTGAATCGTTGCACTGGTAGCCGGAGTGAAATGAGTTCAATAGAGGCCGAAACTTCCGAATTGTCGGCAATACGGGCATTTCGGGGTAACCTCCGGATTGCCGGTGACACGTCCAGAAAGCCGAGTTTCGCAGAATCTCGGTGAGTAAATTGGCGATTTTGCCCTCAACTGAGAACGAATAACGGCGCCCGTCATCTTTGATCCTGCAACGCTGACAATGGCTCAGTAACCTCTCACTGCCGGATTGGCTTCCAAACAGATTGTCGTCACTTGCGAGACACGATCGTTAGAACGATGACTGTTGTCCGCGTGAGGTTTGCCGAGGTCCCACTTACGGTAACATTACTGGTGCCGACGGTTGCTTTAGGACCGACCTTGAAAGTCAGGACACTCGTCGACGTTGTCGGATTGGTACCAAACGAAGCGGTGACACCGCTTGGCAATCCCGAGATGCTGAGGTGTACGGCATCCGTGAATCCTCCGTAGGGAATCACCGAGATGGTGCTGGTGACGCTGTTGTTCTGGACGATTGCCAGGCTCGACGAGGCTGAGAGCATAAAGCTAGGAGTCACCGTCAGCAACACGGATGCAGCGGTGGTTGCGTAATTCTGGGTGTCGGTAGGTGTGAAAGTAGTGGTGAGCGCATTGGTCCCGGTAGGCAGAACAGTACCGGCTGCTGGATTGTAGGCGAATGTTCCCGGCACATTAGCGGAAGCATTCAACTGCGATGGGCCGAGAAGAGTGCCATAGGTGACAGGAGCGGGCGTAGCCCACGTAATGACGGGCGTAGCTTTGTTCAGCGTCAGAACGACTGAGCCAAATGCGGTTGTATAGTTCACTGAATCTGTCGGAGTGAATTTGACCGTAAGCGTCTGCTGGCCGGGGCTCAGGACCGTTCCGGCAGACGGCGTATAGAGGAATGTCCCGCTCACAGGCGAGCTCGCATTCAATTGCGCTGCACTCAGCGAAGTGCCGTAAGTGATTGGTGTTGGTGTGGGCCAGTTGATTGTTGGCGCAGTCACGTGAACATCCAGGGTTACCGAAGCGGTTGCAGTTGTATAGGTCGTTGTATCAGTCGGCGTAAAAGTCACTGTCAGCGTATCTGTTCCTGCTGGTGGAATCGTTCCAGCCGCGGGGTTGTACGAAAACGTGCCGGGAACGTTTGCTGTTGCATTCAACTGGACCGTACTGAGCGCTGTGCCATACATGATCGGCGCCGGTGCGTGCCAACTGATAACGGGCGTGGCTTGCATGCCCGTACCGCTGAGCGCGATGCTCTGCGCGGCGTATCCCGGTGCGGCAGCGTTCAGGTTGTTGTCTGTCAAAACTAAAGAGCCGCTAATTGCACCCGTTGCCGTTGGTGCAAAGCTGATGGGCAATTTGCAGGAAGCACCCGCCGCAAGGGTTCCTGGCTGCGAGGAGCCGCTGCCAACCATTGGGCACACGGCATCCCCGCTGCTGTTGAGCGTAAAGTTCGCCGCGATACTGGGGTTATTGCCGGTTGAGGGAATCGGAAAAATCATTGCCGCATTGCCGATGTTCGCCAGTCCGACGTTTTGTGGGCTATCCGTACTGAATGAACCAACAGAGGTGGGGGCAAAGACCAGGCTGGGCGGATCCACAAAATCTATTTTCGATATCAACTTGCCGGTGGTCTCTGAGATATACACGTTGCCACCTCCATCCAACGCGACATCGGCAGGTCCATTCAGCACGCTGGCGATCGTGCTCTCGATGTAGCCGCCCGCCGACGGAAACTCCTTCACTACGCGGTCGTGGCCAGAATCCGAGATATAGATGTTTCCATTGCCGTCTACCGCAACTCCATTGGGGTTATTGAGGCTACTGGATCCGACGGCACTCTCGATATAACCGGTTGCCGACACGGTCTCCTTCAACACTTGGTTATTGAAGACGTCCGCGATGTAGACATTTCCGCTCCCATCGACTGCGACGCCAGAGGGTCCATTCAAACCGCTGGACGCTACCACGCTTTGAACGTAGCCGTTTGCCGAAAGGGTTTCTTTCACTACCCTCTGATTTCCGTAATCCGCGATATAGATGTTTCCGCTCCCGTCGACCGCAACTCTCATTGGCAAATTAAGCCCGCTGCCGGCTACGCTCTGGAGATAGCCGCCCGCCGACGGCGTCTCGATTACCAGGCGGTTGTTGTAGGTATCGGCGATATAGACAATTCCGGCGCCATCCACGGCAATCCCGAGGGGGGTGTTAAAGCCGCTCCCAAGGATGCTCTGAGCGTATGTACCCGCCGCCTGTGTTTCCTTCAAAACCCGGTTATTGGTCCAATCGGTTATATAGAGACTGCCGCTGCCATCCACTGCGACTTGGCCCGTATAAGAGAGGCCCGCAACGAGTATTGTGCTTTGAATACCGGGGAGGAAATTGAGCTGGGGCCCAACGCCTGTGCCTTGGACGTAGCCTGTGGCAATGACATTGTCGCTGGTGTCCTTGAGGACAGCAGCTCCATAGCGCGTGCCGGCGAACTTCGGTGTAAAGCTCACATTGAGGGTGCATGTCTGGCCAGCTGTATATGCGGTATTGGGGGCGCAGGTGCCGGAACCGGCATCGTTGAAATCGAGCCCCGTAGCTCCCTGCGTCAGAACGGAAGCGCCGCCCAGCACCCCGGCGGTGTCGAATGTAAATACCATTGAAATAACTGGGTGAGTCGACCCCACGTTCGTTGATGCGAAATTGGCGCCTGCAACGGACACCTTGAATACGCTTCCGCCGCTATTGTTTCCAGTGTCGCCTATATAGATGTTCCCGCTGGGATCAAGCGTCACTGCTTGCGTACCGCTATAGGTTCCGAGTTTCTTTATTGCCGGAGACGACGGGATCACGCCATCGACCGCCAGAATCTCTTTCAATGCGTTGTTCCCGTAGTCGGAAACGTAAAGATTACCAACGCTATCCAAAGCCAGGCCTGCCGGTTCGGAAAATCCACTCCCCAGAGTCAGGATTACAGGCGAGGCGGGAATGCTTCCGTTCACCGCCACCATTTCCTTCACGGTGCTGTGAAGGAAATCGCCTACATAAACATTCCCAAGGCTATCGACTGCGATTCCGATCGGGAAACTGAAGCCGGATCCCAGATTTCTGACGGTGGGCGATGGCGGGATTACACCGTTCACCGCTAGAATCTCTTCCACCGCATTGTTGGCCACCGAGGTGAAGTAGAGATTCCCATGAGTGTCGACGGCCAGATCGCCGGAAGAGGTAATTCCATTAGCCACCGTGACAATCGTTGGCGAGACCGTCGCAGGAATACTCCCGTTGACTGCGAGAATTTCATCGATTGTTCCAGTACCCGAATCCAGGACGAAGAGATTTCCCGATGCATCGACCGCTAAGCCCGACGGAGCGTTGAAACCGCTCAAAAGGTATCCAGTGTTCGAATTTGCAAAGCGGGCAAGGAGCTGGCTTCCCGGGCCCGAACCATTCTGAGAGGTAAAGAAAACGTCTCCTTTTCCGTCCGCAGCGATCGACAGAATGTTTGCGCCTCCACCATCCACGTACACTTGCGCTCCGCTGAAGTGGGCCGCCTGTCCAACCGCCATCGCACCCAACCCAACCAGCAAAGCCGCCGATAGGGCGCATCTCGCTAACAGTCTGGCGCAAGTCCGAAGAGACATTGAAGCGTGGCGGGAGACAATTTCAGAATGAAGCGGAGATACCTGCGATGGCACTACGGTCATGGGATCCACCTTGTGAACTCAGAGAAGACATGGTCGACTTGTTGTGCAGCAAACACACTACGGGCCCAATCGCAATGCGGGCGAAAGCCACTCTCGACATGGCTTATGGGGGATAACTATTAGGAGCACCCGGAGAATACCACGCATATATAACGAACGAGATAGAAATTAACGCGCGGAAGCACAACGTTGAGATCACCCAGAACCGATGACTAAAGTTGTCGTCCCACCGCGATTCGATCAGCAGTTGATCTGGGTTTACCAAGGTTTGCGTGCCAACTTGTCGGGCCCACCGCGGGTGAACGTTACCCTGCCCCGCCCATCGAGGGGTTTGACTCTCCCACAACTTGACCTCGGTCGTTGATACCGAACGCAAAGCTGGCGTTTCCACCGGGGAGCGTGCCTAGACTGACCATCACTCCGTGTTCAAACAAATACGCAAGACACTGCCCTATCCCGCTGTTGGACCGTCCACTTGGCCATGGTTGTTGATGGCATCGGCTATGCTAGTGTTTCCGCCGGGTAGAGTACCAAGATCGGTCATTACTCCATGGCATGGTATTGCCCGTTCCCAGTGTTTGAATAGCCGACTATCTGGCCGCGATCGTTTATTCCAAGCGCTTGACTAGTGAAACCGCCGGGCAGAGTACCGAGGTCTACCATCGTCCCGTTTTCATATAAAAAAGCATGCGAGGGACCGCTCGAGAACGTGGATGACCCGACCACTTGGCCTCGGTTGTTAATTGCGGTGGCCTCGCTGTAGTCCGAACCGGGCAGCGTGCCCAGATCGTGTAATCTGCAACTTTGCCCATAGATGGGTTTAATTTGGCGCAAGTACGAAGGTTTTCGTTGACAAATACGAAATAGTTCGTATATTGTTTCGTCCATGATGAAGACCAAAGAAACATTCAGGCCGACGGAAGGGGAGTTGGAGATACTTTCCGTCCTTTGGGAGCGCGGATCGGCTACGGTCCGCGAGGTGTATGAGGCGATCAGCGCAGAGCGACCGATGGTGTACACGGGCGTGTTGAAGCTGATGCAGATCATGGCGGATAAGGGACTAGTGATCCGGGACGAGAGTGCCCGCGCACATGTGTATCGCGCCGCGGTGGAGAAGGACGAGACGGAGCGACGTTTTGTGCGCGATCTGAGCCGGAGGTTGTTTGCCGGAAGTGCGGCGCAGCTGGCTCTGCGAGCACTTGAGATGGAGCCTGCCAGCGAGGAAGAGGTGGCCGAGATTCGCAAGCTGCTGGCGCGGAAGAGACAGGAGGCTGGCCAATGAATGTCTTGAACTGGGTGCATTCAGGTGAGGTGGTGGCACTCGGGTGGACGCTTCTCCATTTCTGCTGGCAGAGCGCGATCATCGCTCTGCTGTATGCGCTGGTTGATTGCTGCCTCTTTCGTGCAACAACAGCCGTTCGCTATGGGGTGGCGATGACGATGCTGGGGCTGATGCCTCTCACGGCGATCGCAACGTTTATCGAGCAGGAACGGCTTGTTGTTCATCTCGATCAGGGTGAACAGACATTTGTGGCGTCACAGATTGGAAGTCTGCATACGACGATTGCAATGGAGGCTCCGTTTGTAGCTCCAGCGATGGCAGACAGCGAGCTTTGGATTGCAGGGCACGCAGACCGACTGATGCCCTGGATCGATGGTTTGTGGCTTGCGGGTGTTTGCTTTCTCGCTTTGAGGGCCGCAGGTGGATGGTGGCGGCTGAGGTCGTTACGGCGCAGTGCACAGGTTGCGGCGCCGCCGGCCGTGCGGCGGAGCTTTGCGAAGGTGGTTGGGCAGTTACGCCTGGCACAGCCGGTGGTGTTGCGGTTGTCGCGGGAAGTGATCTCACCGATGGCGATGGGGATATGGCGGACCTCGGTGATCCTGCCGCTCACGGTGGCTACGGCGCTTCCGGCGGAACAATTGGAGGCGGTGCTAGCGCATGAGCTGGCGCACATCCGCCGTTGGGACTACTTCTGCAATCTGCTGCAGACGGCGATTGAGTGCCTGTTCTTCTTCCATCCTGCGGTGTGGTGGATGAGTAGACGGACGCGAGAGTTGCGTGAGGTTTGCTGCGATGAGATTGCAGCGCGGACCTGTGCCGATCCGGGAATTTATGCGGAGGCCCTGCTGCAGATGGAGGAGCAGAGGGCGGAGCATCTGCAACTGGCGGTTGCGTTGCACGGGAAGGGCGGAACGCTGTTGAACAGAATTCGGAGAGTGATGGGTGAGAGAACAATGGAGTATGGGTCGATGAGTGTGGTGCGTGTTGCGGCAGCGTGTTTGGTGGTGGCGGGACTTGCGGTTGCGCCGCATGTGGCGAAGGGCCTGAAGGCGGAGCCGGCTGATGCCCGCATCGTTGCGGGAGAGAGCGCAACTCCGGTTCTGATGGCACATGCTGCTAGCGGCAACATCGCGGTGGCAGGTCCGGCAGCTCGCAATGAGAGGGCGGCGGGCGTGGAAGTGAGCCAGGCTGTGCCAGCTCCTGCGCCAGCGCCGGCAGCTATTCCGGTGGCAGCGGCTGCGCCAGCACCAGCTGCGATGCCAGCTCCGATGCCGAATCCTATGCCGCGCGACGAAGGAATGCAGGATGCAGAGAAGGCGGGTGGGAAGGATTATCTACAGAAGATGCGTGACGCTGGCTATCCGCTGGATCTCAACAAAGATCTGGACACGATCATCTCACTTCGCTCCGTTGGAGTGACTCCGGAGTATGCGAAGGCGATGGCGCAGGCTGGGATGGGAACCCCGACGCTGAGGGAGTTGGTGTCGCTGAAATCGGTTGGCGTGACCCCAGAGTACGTTGCGGGGCTGAAGGGTTCGAATGCTGCTCCTACGAACTTCAAAGAGGTGATCTCCGAAAAGTCAGTGGGAGTGACGCCCGAGTATGCGAAGGCAATGGCGGCGACGGGGATGGGGACGCCGACGATGCATGACCTCATTGCCATGAAATCGCAGGGCATCACTGCGGAGTACGTTGCTCAGATGAAGGCGGGAGGCATTGCTCCTGAGAACCTGCATGAGCTGATCGCGCTTCGGTCCGTGGGAGTGACGCCGGAGTATGCGAAGGCGATGGCGGCTGCGGGGATGGGAACGCCTACGACACATGATCTCGTCGCTATGAAGTCGCAGGGCATCACGCCGGAATACCTGGCTCAGATGAAGGCCGGAGGGCTTGCGCCTGCAAATCTGCATGAGCTGATCGCGCTTCGGTCTGTAGGAGTGACCCCGGAGTATGCGAAGGCGATGGCGTCGACGGGCTTGCAGGGGCTTTCGACGCATGAGCTGGTCGCCCTGAAAGCCCAGGGGGTGACGCCTGAGTATGTTCGCTGGATCAAGTCGACGTTCCCGAACGCCGATCTGCAAGAGGTGCGTAAGGCGGCGGTGTTTCGCATCGATGAGGAGTTCATCGACAAGGCCAAGGCTCACAGCTTCAACACCACTGATCTGGACAAGCTCGTGAAGCTGAAGATGACTGGCCTTCTGAACTAATTCGGTATTGCAGGATGGTTTTCATGCAGTCATCGACTGCATCGAGAGATCTTTGCGTCAAAAACCGGCCGTTTTGAGGAGAGATGTCATGAAGGTTATTGCTTTCGCGATGTTGTTGCTGGGAGGCTCGACGGGATTTGCACAGACGCTATCGGGGCTTTGCATGCTGTCGCAGCGCACGGAGGCGCCTGAGAAGGCACAGCTGATGCTGGCGCGTACTGACTGCGATAAGGGTGCGGACAACTGCTCGGACATGAACAACTCGTCGATCGAGTGGAGCCGGTGGATGGGCGTTTCGGCGGAGATGCTTCAGAAAGAGGGTACGACGCTGACAGCGCGGATGAGCGCTGAGCCGGGCGAACTGACGTGCAATGGCAACGTCCATGACGGAGTGCTGAGCGGGCGGTACCAGTTCACGCCGAACGAAGCGTTCGTGAAGGAGATGGCGTCGATGGGATTCGATGGCATCACGCCGAAGAAGCAGCTTGGGTTTTTGATGCTGGATGTAACGACCGCATGGGTGAAGGAGATGAAGGGGCTCGGCGTGACGGAGCTTTCGACGAACAAGCTTATGGGCTTGAGAGCGCTGCATGTAACGCCGGAGTACATTCGTGCGATGTCTGCAGCGGGATACCCGGAGCTACGGGCTGGAAAGCTGACGGAGATGAAGGCTGTAGGGGTCACGCCGGAGAAGGTGCAGGAGGCGAAATCGCTGGGCTTTACACCTACGGAACACGAGCTGGTCCAGATGAGCATTTTTCATATCGACAGGCCGTTTGTTGAACGGATGAGAGCGCGAGGTCTGAATGATCTGACACTGGACAAGCTGATCAAGATCAAGATCTTCAAGGTCGACGAATAGGCGACTTTCTTCAATGCGTTTCAGGAAGCAGGAGCGATGATTCTTGAACGAACTGCCGCATATGTTCTCGCTGTTGCTGGTGTCTTTCAGACGCTTCTCCCTTCGTGGACTATAAAGCCACACTGCTGGCGAAGCATTGATATACAGATTGGACGGCTTCACATGCTGACATGGGACGGGGCTGATTCGGATTCGCGGCCACTGCTGCATCGTTGGCAAAAGGAGCCCAAAAGGCTAAAGGTCTGCATAAACGATAGCGATTGCATAATGGCATCGTTGGACGAAGCCTCGCATGCCTGGACGATCTCCAAGGATGAGAGCGAAACGTCGACCTATGGCGACTAATCCAATTGCGTCTATTCTCAATTGTTGCTAGCAGGCCTTATCGTGATTCGACTGTTCTAGCGGCGAACAAGCGCCCAAAGCGGTCGTTTACCGGCGCCTCAAGGTTCTGTTTGCAGCTGAAATATCGCTCTGTAGTAAGCACAGACGCGTGTCCCAGGACGAATTGGATCTGTTCGATTTCGCCGCCCGCGGTATGGCACAGCTTTGCACAGGTCCTACGCAGATCATGTGGAGCGAGGTGATACAGCTTCGTCCGTTCGGCACACCTCCGAACGACGTACCAGATGAGGTTCTCGGAGATGCTTTTCCCCATGGCGTTCCATGTCGGCTGACCGCCCTGAAGATCTGGCCTTGGCTAACCTTGGCCGCGATGATCCAACGATCGACCGCCTCCTTAACCCACATGGGCATGGGCACGGTTCTCACACGGCTGCCCTTGCCAATCAGGTCGACAATGGCCCAGTGTCCCTGCCTGACCTCCATGTCTTCCACTTTCAGGGCTGACAGTTCGGCACGTCGTAAACCGCAGCTCAACAGCACAGCCATCGTGGCAAGGTCACGAATGCTGCGAAGATCCTCGCCGTCGGCATTTTCCAGAAGCAGCTTGGCTTGATCGCTGCTCAACCAGCTTCCCAGATGAGATCCCCACTGCTTCGCACCTTTGACGCGGTGGATGCCGGTGGCAAGCTCCGGGTTCAGCAGACTGGAATCTGCGGCCTCATACGCGAGTCGCCTCACTGCCGCAAGCCGCTGACTGATCGTTCCTACAGCTAATCCGAGGGATTCGAGGTAGAGGCGGAACCTCAGAACGACGGCTCGATTTAGAGCAAGGCGGTTCGGAGCAATACCAAGTGACGAATTGCTCCATAGCGAACTTGTAGTTCCGGCGAGAATGAGGGAACTGAGGCTGTCAAGAACAGCGGCTTTGGCGTGATCCAAATCCGGCAGCCGCAAAACGATTTTGCGAGACGGCGGTTTCCTGCATTCTTGCGCATGCACGCGGCCTCCACGCCGCTGAGACACAAGGTAGAGCAACCCTCCGTGTCACGCGCCAGGGTTCAAAGAGCGCACAGGCGATTTATCGTGAAGCCAGATTGCTCTTGGCGACATCGGCGTTTCCGAGGATCATTGGTGCCTTAAAGTTCACCATCCGAAGGGCGAGAAAACGGGCACCAAGTGTAGCCTCGGTAATGATAAGTCGCTTGGTCCTCGCCGATCTGCATAAGCATCATTCGGGGTTGGCGACCACAGGGCACCCACCGAGAACGAAGGGACTCACTTAGTTTGGGCACACTCGCTTCGTTTGAGTCGTGTCGAAAGCTCTGGGTTGTCTCGTTGTTCTAACAAGGCGTAGGAGGCCTCCATATCCGCCTGAACGGTGGGCGGCGGGCGCTAACTTCAACTCCACCTTGTCCTCCAGTACTGGGCTACTGTTTCTACCCGGAACCAACTGAACCTTGACGTTTACCGTCTGTTGCGCTGGAACAATTGGTTCTATGAGGGCCTTGGTATCATCCTGCAAAGCTCGGAGCAGGGAATAGTCCATCAAGCCACCTTTGATGGTGGCATCGGACGCTTTTTGAAGAACAGTGACCGGGCTCGCATTCCGGTGCTTGCCGGCTTTACCGAACGGAACACGGAGTATCAGCAGAATATCGTTTCCCAAAACCTGGCGTCGGGTTTGGTCTCTGCCTATTTGCAATTCTTCCGATTCAACAAAACCAATGGCACCCTTAACGCAGTGCTCTTGCCCGTCATCGCCGATTCTGGCCGCGTGAAGTTCAACACGAACGCAACCTACTACATCAAGCTCACGGGTAGTCTTTCGTGGAATGTCTCGTTCTATGGGAACTGGGACAGCCGGCCGCCAAATAACCTTTCCGGTAGCGACTACGGCTCCAGTTCGGGACTCAGTTGGACATTTGGTAACAAGTGACCAGAATCCGACGTGCCACCAAGGGGCAAAACTCCCCATGTGCTACTACCAATGACCTCAATAGGTCTCTTTTCGTGAGGCGGCTATCTCCGACTGGCGATACCCCGGCGACTTTTCCACCATGGCAGGCGGGCAACATCTCCCAGGAACCCGGCGGTGGCGCCGTCAGCCTGACCATCCACGATTGGGCAGCATTCAGACCACTGCAGCGTACGCCCATCTCGGTTCATATGACTTGACGGCTTGAGCGAGTGACTTCCGACGATCAGGTCGCCATCTCATGTGATCGTTATCACTGCGCCGTCATGTGGCTAATGTTTTGCTATTGGCTTGATGACATTCAACATGGATGTATGGAGATCACGAAGGGTCATCGACAGGAGCTTTTATGCTTACAACGGAACACCTGAGACTAAATAATGCACGACAGAGTGAATTTCCCTGGAAGAAATGGGGACCCTACCTAAGCGAGCGCCAGTGGGGCACGGTCCGCGAGGATTATAGCGAGAATGGTGACGCCTGGAATTTTTTTACACACGATCAGGCCCGTTCGCGCGCCTACCGCTGGGGCGAGGACGGCCTCGCTGGTATTTCCGATGATAACCAGCGTCTCTGCTTCGCCCTGGCCTTGTGGAATTGCAAAGATCCAATTCTCAAGGAGCGGCTGTTCGGATTGACCAACAGCGAAGGTAATCACGGAGAGGATGTGAAGGAGTATTACTTCTACCTCGACAGCACGCCCACACACTCGTATATGAAGTACCTCTACAAGTATCCGCAGGCGGCGTATCCCTATGCCGATCTGGTAGAGACGAACCGGAGACGTTCCAAAGACGACATGGAGTATGAGCTCCTCGACACCGGCGTCTTCAATGAAGATCGATACTTCGACGTCTTCGTGGAATACGCCAAAGCCGACTCGGAAGACATACTGGTACGGATCACGGCTGTCAACCGTGGACCGGATGCGGCCGAGTTGCATCTTTTGCCGACGTTATGGTTCCGCAACAACTGGTCGTCGTGGATCGCCGAATCCAACAGGATCCCTGAAAAACCAATGCTCAGGCAGATCGAGGCAGCTGCGGGCACGAGTGCGGTCGCAGTCACGCATCCACAGTTAGGCGAATTCATCCTGTCCTGCGAAGGTGATGTGTCGCTGCTCTTCACAGAGAACGAAACAAACCACGAGCGGCTTTTTCCCGGACAAAAGAACGAGAGTCCATACGCCAAGGACGGCATCAACGACTACGTGGTGCAGGGCAAACAGGACGCGGTGAACCCCGATAAACAAGGCACCAAAGTTGGTGCGGACTACAGCGTCAAGCTTGATGCCGGTCAAAGCAAAGTGATCCGCCTGCGGCTTTTTAAGAGATGTCCAATCCAGAAGCGCGATCCATTCGGGATGCAATTTGATGAAATCTTCGCGAACCGGCTCCGTGAATCGGATGAATTTTACAAGTCGGTGACCCCGCCATCGTTGAGTGAAGACGAGGCCATGGTAATGCGCCAGGCTCTGAGCGGGATGCTGTGGAGCAAGCAGTTCTTCTTCTTCGACGGAGACAATTGGTTGGACGAGCACCATTCCAACCCGCTCCATACGGGGTTTTCAAATTCGCGGAACTCGGAGTGGTTCCACATGCTGAACCACGACATTATCTCCATGCCCGACAAGTGGGAATACCCTTGGTACGCGGCCTGGGATCTTGCCTTCCACACGCTCCCGCTCGCAATCGTAGACCCAGACTTCGCCAAGCAGCAGATGGAGTTGATGCTCAACGCACTCTACCTGCACCCAAACGGCCAGATGCCTGCCTACGAATGGAACTTCAGCGACGTGAATCCACCGGTCCACGCCTTCGCGACACTCTTTTTGCACAAAACCGAGAAGGCCCTGCACGGCGAGCCAGACCTCGATTTCCTCAGGACGACGTTCCGGAAGCTCCTGCTGAATTACACCTGGTGGGTAAATCGCAAAGATCGCTTCGGCAAGAACGTCTTCGAAGGCGGCTTTCTCGGCCTCGACAACATCGGCGTCTTCGACCGCAGCGCGCCGCTTCCTACCGGCGGCCATCTGGAGCAGGCGGACGGCACCGCGTGGATGGCACTTTTCACGCAGAACATGCTGGACCTCGCCTTTGAACTCGCTCTCGACGACCCAACCTACGAGGACATGATCGTAAAGTTCGCCGAGCACTTCTTCTACATCGCCTCGGCAATGAATAAGCCAGGAGAGGATGGAATGTGGGACGAGGAAGACGGGTTTTACTATGATCTGCTGCGGCTTCCGGACGGCAGTGCAACGCGGCTGAAAGTGCGCTCGATGGTGGGACTTCTACCTCTGTGCGCGACAACAATCGTCGAAGCTAGTGCTCGAGAGCGTGTGCCGGGAGTAATGGCACATCTTAACGAACGCCTGCGCCGCATGCCTGAACTCCAAAAGACCATTCACCCCACCGGTCCGGGACACTTCGGTGTTGCAGAGCGAGGAATCATGGCTCTGGTGACCCCAGAGCGACTTCGGCGGATCCTCAGCAAGATGCTCGACGAAAACGAATTCTTTGGCCCGTATGGTATCCGTTCGCTTTCGAAGTTCCACGAACAGCACCCTTACGTCTTGAATGTGCAAGGCCAGGAATACCGGGTGGACTACTTGCCAGCAGAGTCGAATACTGGCATGTTCGGCGGCAACTCCAACTGGAGAGGACCGGTCTGGATGCCGGTGAATGCACTCATCATTCGGGCACTCCTGAACTTTTACTTGTATTACGGTGACAACTTCAAAATTGAATGCCCCACCGGATCCGGAAAGCTCATGAACCTGTTCGAAGTGAGCCGGGAGATCTCGACCCGACTGACCAGTATCTTCCTTCGCGACGAGCAGGGGAGACGACCCGTCTATGGCGGGACCGAGAAATTCCAGAACGATCCCTACTGGCACGACAACATTCTCTTCTATGAATACTTCCACGGCGACAATGGCGCTGGATTGGGCGCCAGCCACCAGACCGGTTGGACAGGTCTCGTGGCCAAGATCATCCAGCTTTACGGCGTCCTCGATTCCCAACGGACTCTGCAAGAGGGCAGGCAGGCCGCGTTCACCACCGAGGAAGCCCTCGTCGCCAAGTAGAAGGACGCGAAAGATTATCGACCGAATGGAGGTAAAGGCATGGCATTCGCTGAGATCAAGAGCTTCAGGCTGCGACGCGAGAACATCGTGACGTTGCTGGCAGTTCTTGTGATCGTCATAGCCGTGCCTTTCGCGATTGTAGACACCATGAAAACGGGCCGCGTTTACATATTTTCGTGGCAATTCCTCGAGGAGTTGCCACGGCGATTCTCCGGGCCCGGACGTTTGCGCTTCGTCCTGCAGCCGATCGTAGCCATCGCGCTTGGGATTCGCGGCGGGCTGGCTGATGCCAAGGCTGGAAATCCGCCATATCTCATCGGGTTACTCCGCAGTGATGGACCGCGAAGAGAGTTACTGCGAAGCGGACTTGCGGCCGTTCGCAACCTGCTCGCTCTGGGGATCATCATGGATGTCATTTTCCAATTGGTGATCTATCGCTCTGTGCATCCGGGCGCAGCCTTGTTGATTGGCCCGATTCTCATTTGCCTACCCTACGCGATATCCAGAGCGCTGACGACGCGAGTGAGGCTGCGAGGAACACAAACCGGCGATGGATGCAATTAGAGATTTGCCTCTTAATCGGAGTTGTCATTTACTCTCCGGATTTCATGCCTAGCCTAAGGGTACGGCGGGCCGCGATTGTCGGAAAGGCACTGAAAGAATAATTATCCGCGTGGTACCCTTGAACCGCTTTTAGGTAACAGGTTTTCACGGAGTCCTTCGCTCCGTTGGCCTCGGTGCCGGACTGTTAGCACCATCGGTGTTGCTGTGTAAGCAGTCAAATTATGGGCTCTTGATCATGATTTCGGGCTAGTTTCCACCAGAGATATGGCTGAGAGGGATAGTCATGCGC
>Ga0070665_100004596_pt1 | contig 14442 bp, 9 predicted proteins | sample KBSS13metaG_FD_65862 | JGI IMG/M metagenome (GOLD analysis project Ga0070665, IMG submission 65862) | Switchgrass rhizosphere microbial communities from Kellogg Biological Station, Michigan, USA - KBS S1-3 metaG | ecosystem: Host-associated > Plants > Roots > Rhizosphere > Soil ... | reverse complement strand
GCGGTTGTCGGGATCGACCAGGCTGTCGTCCCACAACTCGGTGCCCTGATAGACGTCGGGCACGCCGGGTGCGGTCAGCTGCATGAGCTTCTGGCCGATGCTGTCGCTGCGGGCGTGCTTGTCGAGCTGTGCGACAAGGGTGGTCAGCTCGGTGGCAAGCGGCCCGTCGAGCAGTTCGTCGATCCAGGCGTGCACCTTGTCCTCGAACTCGGCGTCGGGGGAGTTCCATGTCGTGTGGACGGCCGCTTCCCGAATCGCCTTGTCCGCATAAGCGTGCAGGCGGCCACGGAGGTCATCGGTCACCACACCGTCGATGGGCCAGACGCCGAAGATGTTCTGCCACAGAAACAACCCGGTCATCGAGTCCGGCGGCGTGACACGTTTTTCCCACGCGCTGACGAACTCGGCCCACAGCGACGGCACCTGCGAGAGCACCCCGATCCTGGCCCGCACATCTTCACCGCGTTTGGTGTCGTGGGTGGTCAACGCCACCATGGCCTGCGGCCACAGCCGGGCCCTTGTCGCGGCGCGCTCGTGAAACTCTGCGACGCTGACGCCGAAGCGTTCCGGCTCTCCACCGACCTCGTTCAGCGACACCAACCGGGCATCGCGGTAGAACAGACAGTCCTCCATCGACTTGGCGGTCGCTGCGCCGCACAGTTGCTGTAGTCGTACCGCCGATTCGGTACTGGTCGAAAGCGCCGAGGTCACGATGGTCAGCGGTTGCGCCAATTCCGGTACCGCCGTGGCGGTTTCGGCCAGTGCCTCCGACAGCACCAGGGACAACGACCGGTAGTCGGAGCGGTAGACGGGCACCCGACTGATCAGTTCCGCTACGGCGCGGGGAACGTCTGGGTGGTCGATGCCGGTCGCGCAGGTGATGGTGCGGTGCAACCGGGCCAGTTCGCTTCCGAGCGTGTCGGTGACGGCCTGCGCTTTCAGCCGTCGCGCCAATTGCGGGATCTCGGCATACGAGTTCCCGGTCGAGTCGAACAACGCGGTGAGAGGGCCTGCGCCTGCGGGATCGATGAACAGTCCGCCGATTTCGCGTAACGCGTCGTAACCGGTGGTGCCTGCGACCGGCAGCGTCGGCTCCAACGGTTCGTCGACGGCCAGGATCTTCTCGATCACGACCCAGGCGTCAGGCCCGACGAGTTCGCGCAGCCACCCCAGATAGCCTGCGGGGTTGGATAATCCGTCCGGATGGTCGATCCGAATGCCGTCGACGAGGCCCTCGGTGAACCACCGCTTGACTTCCACATGCGTGGCGTCGAACACGGCGCGGTCTTCCTGGCGCAATCCAGCCAGTGACGTGATGGAGAAGAACCGCCGGTACCCGCAGATGCCGTTGCGCCATCCGATCGGCCGGTAGTGCGTCTGGTCGGCGGGATAGTTCGGCGGCGCGGGATCCTCGTCGGAACCCAACACCGGCAGGACGACCCGGCCGTCCGGATCGAGGTCCCAGTCGATGTCGAAGTACGACGCGTACGGCGATGCGCGGCCCTTGCTCAACACGTCGAGCCACCACGGGTTCTGACCGGGATCGCCGACGCCGACGTGGTTCGGCACGATATCGACGACGAGGCCGATATTCCGTTGGCGCGCAGCGGCGGAAAGTCGCGCCAATCCGTCGGCGCCGCCGAGCGCGGGGGAGACGGTGGTGGGGTCGGTGACGTCGTAGCCGTGGGTGGAGCCCTCGGCTGCGGTCAGGATCGGCGACAGATACAGATGCGACACGCCGAGTTCGTCGAGGTAGTCCAGGATTGCGATGGCATCGTCGAAGGTGAAGCAGTCACCGCGCATCTGCAGCCGATAGGTCGACAGCACCGGAAAAGCCATGTGTGTCAAGCAGTCTTACGCAGCACCAGCAGAGACCGTGCCTGCAGTGAGATCTTCTTGCCTGCAGTCACAACCAGGTCGGTCGACCCGGTGGCTTCGGCGGTGTCCAACGTGGCGGTCCATTCCTTGGCGTAGCTGCCCTTGGGGGTGACGAAATCCTGTGCCTTGTCATTGGCGTTGAAACACAACAGGAACGAATCGTCGACCACGCGTTCGCCGCGTGCGTTGGGAGTCGGGATCGCCTCGCCGTTGAGAAACACCGCGACGCACTTGAAGCCGGAGTCCCAATCCTGCTGTGTCATCTCCTTGCCGGCCGGGGTCAGCCAGGCAAGGTCGCGAACCTGATCGCCGCGGGCGATCGGCGCGCCTTCGAAGAAGCGGCGCCTGCGGAACACGGGATGGTCGCGCCGCAGCTTGGTGACGCGGCGGGTGAACTCGAGCAGATCGGCGTTCTTCTCACACAACGACCAGTCCATCCAGGACAACTCGGAGTCCTGGCAATACACGTTGTTGTTGCCTTGCTGGGTGCGTCCGATCTCGTCGCCGTGAGAAATCATCGGCGTGCCCTGAGAAACCATCAAGGTGCCCATGATGTTGCGCATCTGCTTGGCGCGCAGGGCAAGGATGTCCGGATCGTCGGTCGGGCCCTCGACGCCGCAGTTCCACGACCGGTTGTGGCTTTCTCCGTCGCGGTTGTCCTCGCCATTGGCCTCGTTGTGTTTCTCGTTGTACGACACCAGATCGGCCAGCGGGAAGCCGTCGTGACAGGTGACGAAGTTGATGCTCGCACCGGGCCGCCGGCCGGTGGCCTCGTAGAGGTCCGAGGATCCGGTCAGCCGCGAGGCGAACTCGCCGAGGGTCGCGGGCTCGCCCCGCCAGTAATCGCGCACAGTGTCGCGATACTTCCCGTTCCATTCGGTCCACAAACCTGGAAAATTGCCGACCTGATAGCCGCCCTCGCCGACGTCCCACGGTTCGGCGATCAACTTGACCTGGCTCACCACGGGGTCCTGCTGCACCAGATCGAAGAACGCGCTCAACCGGTCGACGTCATAGAACTCGCGGGCCAGCGCCGCTGCCAGGTCGAAACGGAACCCGTCGACGTGCATTTCCAGCACCCAGTACCGCAGCGAGTCCATGATCAACTGCAGCGTGTGCGGGTGCCGCGGGTTGAGGCTGTTGCCGGTGCCGGTGAAGTCCTTGTAGTACCGCAGATCTCCGTCCTGCAGGCGGTAGTAGGCGGCGTTGTCGATGCCGCGGAAGTTGATGGTGGGGCCCAGGTGGTTGCCTTCGGCGGTGTGGTTGTAGACCACATCGAGGATCACCTCGATGCCGGCTTCGTGAAATGACCTCACCATGGTCTTGAACTCGGCAACCGCACCGCCTGCGTGCCGGTTGGCGGCGTATTGGTAGTGCGGCGCGAGGAAGCCGAATGTGTTGTAGCCCCAGTAGTTTCGCAGACCGAGATCGATCAGCCGGTGGTCGTGCAGGAACTGGTGCACCGGCATCAGCTCGATCGCGGTGACATTCAACGCCTTCAGATGGTCGATGATCACCGGATGGCCGAGCCCGGCATAGGTGCCCCGCAACTCCTCGGGAATGCCGGGATGCGTCTGCGTCATCCCCTTGACGTGGGCTTCGTAGATGATGGTCTCGTGGTAGGGGGTGCGCGGTGCCCGGTCCGACGCCCACTGGAAGAACGGGTTGATCACCACGCTGGTCATGGTGTGGCCCAGCGAGTCGACCTGCGGCGGAGTGCCGCCTGACGCCAGGTCCTCGGCGTTGAGGTCGTAGGAGAACAACGCCTGGCTGAAGTCGAAGTCACCGTGGAACGACTTGCCGTACGGGTCGAGCAACAGCTTGCTCGGATCGCAGCGATGCCCGGCCGCGGGATCCCACGGGCCGTGCACGCGGAAGCCGTAGCGCTGGCCGGGGGTGACGGTGGGCAGATAGCAGTGCCACACATAGCCGTCGACCTCGTCGAGGTTGACGCGCTCCTCGGTGCCGTCCTTGGCGATCAGGCACAACTCCACCCGCTCGGCCACTTCGGAAAACAGCGAAAAGTTTGTCCCCGCACCGTCGTACGTGGCGCCGAGGGGATAGGCCTCACCGGGCCAGACGGTGGGTACGGACGCGCGCTCGGCCGACGACATCAGGGTCGCCACCAGCCGGTGGCCAGGCCCATCTGACGGCCCAGTTCGTTGACCATCGTGCGCATGTAGGTCGTCGAGATGTGGTGGGCGTCGCGGTACAGCAACACATTTCCCTCCACGGCCCGGCAGACGTCCTTGCGGCACACCGCATCACTCATGTCGAGCGGCTTCAGCAGTGGAAACTGCGCGACGAAGTCCAACGTCTGGTTGTGCTCCGACAGTACGTCGGATCGCTTGATGCCGCAGGAGATCGCGTTGCCGCCGCTGGCCAGACAGTCGGCAGGGAAGAACGGCTTGCCGTCATGGACCATCCACGGTGTATCGCGCATCGCGAGAATCGGAATGTTGTTGTCGGACAACGCTTGCCAGATGCCGATGTAGTGCGACGGCATCACATCGCCCGGTTTGATGTTCCACGGCCGGGTGGACGTGGTGAATACGAAGTCGGGATGATCGGCGATCAGTTTCGGCATGACGCGGTTGTTCCACACCCGGCATCCGGGGTACGGGCGGTTGTCGCCCATCACCAACGGCATCTGCTCGGTGGTCAACGGGCAACCCATCTTCAGGTACGTCACGACCTTGAAGTGGTGCAGCTGCCCGAGTAGGTCGAGGGCGGTTATCCAGTGTTCGGCATGAGAGCTGCCGGCCAGCGCGATGGTGCGGGTCGCGTCCTTGTCGCCGAAGGTGCAGTCGATGACGTCGCTGTTGTCGAAATCGCTGATGCAGCCGTCGGTGGTCGTCTCAGGCAGATCGTCCTTGGCCTCCAGCACCGTCGGGCGCATCGGCAGCTTGGGCACCTTGGCGTGGTTGAGCAGGGCGGTGGCTCCGGGGTAGTCGCGGATCGAAAGGGTCGCGAGCTCTTTGCCGTTTGCCCGTTGCACCGTGACGTGCTCGCGCCACCCGAACGCCGTCGCCGTCAACGCGACGCCCAGCAGGCCGACGATGGAACCCAGCGCGATCGTGGGGCGACGCAGCCGAGTCCACAGCGGCACGACGGGGGTGGTTTTGGGCGCCTTCGTCGAAGCGCGGTAGCGCAGCGGGGTCTCGACATACCGCAGCGTCAGCCATGCGAGCACGCCCGAGAGCAGCAGCACCGCTGCGCCCTCGACGAAGTTGACCCGTGGTCGGCCCGTATAGGACAGCCAGAAGATCAGCAGCGGCCAGTGCCACAGATACAAGGAGTACGCCATCGACCCGAGCGTCACGAATGGCGCGGTCGCGAGGAACCGGTTGGGGGCGGGCAGGCGGCCTGCCGTCTTGCGGTCGGACTGCCGGTTGGCTGCCGACAGGATGAACAGCATCGTCGCGCCGACCGGCACCAGCGCCCAGGGGCCCGGGAACTCCTTGACGCCGTCGATCAGCGCGCCGCACGACAGGATCGCCGCAAGTGCGACCACCGCGATCGCCGTTCGCAGCCACATCGGCCAGCGCACGTAGGGCACCAGGGCGCCCAGCAATGCGCCGAGCAGCAGCTCCCATCCGCGCGCGAAGCTGTTGTAGTAGGCGGTCGCCTGATCGGAGTTGTGAGCAAATATCGCGTAGACGAACGAGGCGATGGTCAGCGCGCTCAGCAGCACCACGAATGAAATCCGCATGTACTTTCCGAGGCGACCACGGAACAGATAGGCGAACCCGAAGATCAACGCCAGAAACGCGATGTAGAACTGGCCTTGGACAGACATCGACCAGATGTGCTGCAGCGGACTGACCGCCTCACCGGCGCGAAGGTAGTCAGCCGCGGTGTTCGCCAGCTCCCAGTTCTGGAAGTAGCCCAGGCTCGCCAAGCTCTGGTCAGCAAACGTCTCCCACCGCGTCTCGGGCTGGATCAGGATCGTCAGCACCGCCGACGCGGCGAGCACGACGACAAGCGCGGGCAGCAGCCGGCGAACAAGTCGCATCACTTCGGGAACGGGCGATAGAGACGTGCCCGGCGTCAGCGCCGTGCGCAGCAGCCGGCCGCCGAAGAAGAAGCCCGACAGCGCCAGAAACACGTCGACGCCACCGGACACCCGGCCAAACCACACGTGGAACATCGCGACGAGCGCGATCGCGATGCCGCGCAGCCCGTCGAGATCGTGTCGGTAGAAACCCGACTCACGAGTGCCCGTGGTGGCGCGTGAGGCGGAAACCGGATCGGTGACGGCCGCCGGCCGGGGAGGGGCGAGGGTCATCATGGTCGACGGTTAATCTACCGAAGATCACCTGGTGCCTCATGCGACAGGCGATTCGTCACAGCCACTGAGCAAAGGATCAGGCTCGTTCCGAGATGACATTGACCCCAGCGGAGATCAGTGCGATCGACGCCGCGCACGTCTGGCACCCGTACAGCACCATCGGGGCCGAAGCGCTGCCTCCGGTGGTGGCGGTTGGCGCGAAGGGTGCCTGGCTGACGCTGGTCGACGGCGGACGACGGATCGAGGTGCTCGACGCGATGGCGTCGTGGTGGACGGCCATCCACGGCCACGGCCATCCGGTTCTGGACGCGGCGATCACCGACCAGCTCGCGACCATGAACCACGTGATGTTCGGCGGGCTCACGCACGAGCCGGCCGCACGGCTCGCGCAACTGCTGGTGCAGATCACACCTGACGGTCTGGAGACGGTGTTCTTCAGCGACTCCGGCTCGGTGTCGGTGGAGGTCGCGGTGAAAATGGCGCTGCAGTATTGGCACAGCATCGGCCGTCGCGACAAGAACCGGCTGATGACGTGGCGCGGCGGCTACCACGGCGACACGTTCACCCCGATGAGCGTGTGCGATCCGGATGGCGGCATGCACTCGCTGTGGACCCACGTGCTGGCCCATCAGGAGTTCGCGCCGCAGGTGCCGGGTGAGTACGACGCCGCGTACAGCGACGCGTTCGAAAAGCAGCTCTCGAGGCACGCCGACGAGTTGGCCGCGGTCATCGTCGAACCCGTCGTGCAGGGCGCGGGCGGGATGCGGTTCCACGACCCGCGGTATCTCGTCGACCTGCGCGAGATCTGCGACCGGCACGGTGTCCTGCTGATCTTCGACGAGATCGCCACCGGCTTCGGGCGCACAGGGGAGTTGTTCGCCGCCGACCACGCGCGCGTCAGCCCCGACATCATGTGTGTGGGAAAGGCGATGACCGGCGGGTACATCACGCTGGCCGCGACGTTGTGTACCCGCGACATCGCCCAGACCATCAGTACGCACGAGCCGGGCGCGTTGATGCACGGCCCGACGTTCATGGCCAACCCGCTGGCATGCGCCGTCGGGGTCGCGGCGGTCGAGCTGCTACTCGAACAGGATTGGCGCGCACGGGTTTCCGCGATCTCCGCCGGTCTGCAAGACGGGTTGGCGCAAGCTGCCGACCTGTCGGGCGTCGCCGATGTGCGGGTGCTCGGTGCGGTGGGTGTGCTGGAGATGGACGGGCCCGTCGACCTGCGGGTCGCGACGCCTGCCGCGCTGGAACGCGGCGTCTGGCTGCGCCCGTTTCGCAACCTGATCTACGTGATGCCGCCCTACATCTGCACCGACGACGAGATCGGGCAGATCACCTCGGCGATGGTCGGGGTCGCGCGTGCGCTAACCTGAACACTGTTCAATTGTCGGCTCGCCGACGTGTTCAATTGTCGGCGAGCCGACGTGTTCAAGTACGGAGGTGTCAGGTGACGCGTGTCGGTCTTTCCCCGCTGGCCTGGCTCGACGAGGTCGAGCAGCAGCGCCGCGCGGCCGGACTCCGTCGCTCCCTGCGCACCCGCCCGCCCGTCGGCGCCGAGCTGGACCTGGCGTCCAACGACTATCTGGGCCTGTCGCAGCACCCCGAGGTGATCGACGGCGGTGTCGAGGCGCTGCGCACCTGGGGTGCCGGTTCCACCGGATCGCGGCTGGTCACCGGCAACACCGAACTGCACGAGGGATTCGAGACCGCGCTCGCAGACTTCGTCGGCGCAGAGTCGGCGCTGGTCTTCTCGTCGGGCTACACCGCCAACCTCGGGGCGGTGGTGTCGCTGTCGGGGGCGGGATCGCTGTTGATCTCCGACGCGCTGACCCATGCGTCGCTGGTTGACGCGTGCCGGCTGTCGCGCGCCCGCGTCGTCGTGACCCCGCACCGCGATGTCGCCGCCGTCGAGGCGGCGTTGTCAGCACGCGACGAGGAACGCGCCGTTGTGGTCACCGACTCGGTGTTCTCGGCCGACGGGGTGCTGGCGCCGTTGCGTGCGTTGCACGAGGTCTGCCGCAGGCACGGCGCGCTGCTGATCGTCGACGAGGCGCACGGCCTCGGCGTGCGGGGCGACGGCGGGCGCGGGCTGCTGCATGAGGTCGGCCTTGCCGGTGCGCCCGACATGGTGATGACGACGACGCTGTCGAAGGCGCTCGGCAGCCAGGGTGGCGTCGTGCTCGGAACCACCGCGGTGCGGGCGCATCTGATCGATGCGGCCCGGCCGTTCATCTTCGACACCGGCCTTGCGCCTGCAGCGGTCGGCGCGGCATCGGCCGCTTTGAAAGTGTTGATCGCAGAGCCGTGGCGGGCGCAGGCCGTGTTGGACCACGCGGCGGCGCTCGCGACGATGTGCGGCGTGTCCGAGGTCCCGGATTCGGCTGTGGTGTCGGTCATCCTCGGCGAACCCGACGTGGCGTTGGCTGCCGCGGTGGCGTGCCTGGACCGCGGTGTGCGGGTTGGCTGCTTCCGCCCTCCGACCGTCCCTGCCGGCACCTCGAGGCTGCGGCTGACGGCGCGGGCGTCGCTGTCGGACGACGAAATGGCTTTGGCGCGAGAGGTCCTCACCGAAGTGCTGTCAGCCCGCACGTGAGCATCGTCGTCGTCACGGGCACCGATACCGGCGTCGGCAAGACGGTGGCCACGGCGGCGCTTGCGTGCAGCGCGCGGTTGGCAGGCATCGACGTCGCGGTGTGTAAGCCTGTGCAGACAGGCAGCCCGCGAGACGACGACCTCGCCGACGTGGCACGGTTGGCGGGGGTCAATGCGCTCTTCGGCACATGGCGCTACCCGGAGCCGCTGGCACCGGTCGCGGCTGCGGAGCGCGCAGGCATGGCGTTGCCGACACACGAGGAGTTGGTGGGTTCGGTCACGGCGGTCGATGCGAAGCTGACCCTTGTCGAGGGTGCCGGTGGACTGTTGGTCGAGTTGGGTGACGGTGGCGTGACGCTACGCGACATCGCACGCGATCTCGGTGCGCCCGTGCTTGTCGTCGTTTCGCCGGGCCTCGGCACCCTGAACCACACCGCACTGACGCTGGAAGCGCTTGGCGCCCAGGATATTCCGTGTGCCGGCTTGGTGATCGGGGCGTGGCCGCACGAGCCTGACGTGGCGGCAGTCGGCAATCTCGACGCATTGGCGCGGCTGGGCGAGGTACGGGCGGTGCTGCCTGCCGGTGCGGGAGCTCTCGGCGCTGCGGAATTCGAGTCGATGAGCGCGGCGGCCTTCGACGCGCAGTGGGTCACGAGCCTGGCCTGCTGATGGTCCACTCCGTCGAGTTGGTCTTCGACCGGGACACCGAGGAAGCGATCCGGCACATCTGGGACGGATTGCGGGAGGCCGGAATTCCAAGCCAGGCGCCGGCGAGCAGACCGCACGCGACGCTGACGGTCGCCGAGCGGATCGATGCCGCGGTGGACGAACTGTTGGAGCCGTTGGCGGGGCGGTTCCCTCTGGACTGCCGGATCGGGGCACCGCTGCTGTTCGGCCGGTCGCAGCTGATCCTGACACGACTGGTGGTGCCGACGGCCGAACTGCTGGATGTGCACGCCGAGGTTCATCGGGTGTGTGCGCCGCATCAGCAGCCGGGCCCGATGGCGAACTCGCTGCCCGGTCAGTGGACCGGCCACGTGACGATGGCCAGGCGGCTGCACGGCGATCAGCTCGGGCGGGCGCTGCGGATCGCGGGCAGGCCATCGGAGATCGTCGGTCGCGCGATCGGGGTGCGCCGCTGGGACGGCAACGCGAAGCGCGAATACCTGATCAATCGATAGCAGCCGCAACCTTTTTCGGCACGCACATCCGCCATGCGTCGAGCACCAGCTCGCGAACCTCGTCGAGGTCGATCGCGTCGAGCCGGACGTGGATCCAGTTGTACCGCATGTCCGACTGGCGGGGCAGCATGAACTTGTCGGGCTCCGCGGCGATCATCGCCTCACGTTCCTCTTTCGGGAAGCCGACGCTCATCACCGTCTCGTCGCGCGAGAACGCGACGAAGACGATCTGCCCGACCCGGAACTTGATTTGATCGCGGACGACGACCTCGTAGGCCCGGGGCAACGTCGAGGCGATGCGTCGGACATCGTCAACGGTGATCACACTGGAGGAGGCTAGTCGAGGCCACCGACTCGTTGCGCTGACAAAGACAGCAAAACCTGAGATTCTGCTGTACGTGTCGGGGATTGTTAGTCGACCTGACGAAGAACGGGCGGTTGCCGATTTCCTGCTCACCGCAACTTCACAACCGTCGGCCCTTCTTCTGGAAGGACCGGCAGGGATAGGCAAGACCACCGTGTGGCTGCGCGCGGTCGACGAGGGCCGGCGGCGTCGGATGCGGGTACTGACGACACGGCCCGCGCAGGACGAAGCCGTCGTCGCCTACGGTGCGCTCGCCGATCTGCTCGGCGGTATCGAGGCCCGGCTACTCGAGCGTCTGCCCCCGCCACAGATGCGGGCCGTCGACCAGGTGCTGTTGCGGGCCGACGAGACCGATACCTTCACCGAACCGCGCGCAGTTGCCGCCGCGTTTCTGGCAGTCGTCGAAGCGCTGGCCGCCGAGACCCCCGTTCTGCTCGCCATCGACGACGTGCAGTGGCTTGATCCGTCTTCGGTCTTCGCGCTGGGTTTCGCCGCTCGCCGGTTCGCCGGTCGCATCGGCGTGCTCGCGACTCGTCGTACACACACCGGCATGCGGGCGGCGGCTTCGTGGTTGCGGATCGGCGGTCCGGAGGCTGTGCGGCGAATCACCTTGGCGCCGTTTACCATCGGTGAGCTCTCGGACCTTCTTACGTCGCGGCTCGAAAGGCCACTCAACCGATCGGCTGTCAGGCGGATACACGAGATCTCAGGGGGAAACCCTTTCTACGCCCTCGAGTTGAGTCGTGGTCTTCAAGTCACGACGCCCGAAGGTGAAGTATCTCTGCCGGACACGCTTTCGGAGTTGGTCGATGCGCGAATCAGCCGGCTGGAGCCCCAGACTCGGCGGGCTCTGTTGACTGTGGCTTGTCTGGCGGCACCCTCGACGGACGTCATCGCGCGAGCCATGGATACCACCGTGAGCCAGGTGGCGGCGCTCCTTGAGCCAGCGGAAACCGATGGGATCGTGCGCATCGACGGAAGCAGTGTCGCGTTCACCCATCCGCTGCTAGCGCACGGTGTCTACGTCAACGTGGCGCCTGCCGACCGCCGCGCGATGCACCGGGCAATCGCATCCGTGGTCGATCAGCCGGAGCTGCGGGCGCGCCACCTTGCCCGCGGCGCCACAAATGCCGACGACACGACGTTGAGGGCGCTCGACGAGGCCGCGCAGATGGCGCGTAGCCGAGGAGCGCCTGCCGCGGCGGCGGAATTGCTCGACCTTGCGCTCAGTCTCGGCGGGGCCGATCCGGACCGTCAAATTCGCTCTGCGACATATCATTTCGAGAGCGGAGATGCAGAGAGGGCGCGATCACTTCTCGATGCGGCGATCAAGCGGCTAAAGCCCGGCGAAGCCCGAGCGGCCGCGGCGAGTCTGCTCGCGACCATCGTGATGTACGCCGACGGATTCGGTTCTGCGGCAACCATGCTGGAGCGGTTCCTGCCGGAGGCGAGCGAAAGTGCGGCGCTGTCGATTCAGATGCTGATGGCGCTCGCCTACGTGCTGGTGAACACCGGCCGCAAACGTGATTCCGCCAAATATATCGATGAGGCGGTAACACGCGCCGAGGCGCTGGGTCAGCCCACGCTGCTCAGCCGTGCTTTGGGCTTGCAAGTTGTGCTGAGGTTCATGAGTGGCGCTGGCGTCGAGGAGACAAGAATGCAGCGCGCCCTCGAGCTCGAAGACGACCGGTCGCCAGCGCAGTTGGCGTTCCAGCCAAGGGTGCAGAACGCAATTCTGCGCGCCTGGACCGGTGACCTGGACACTGCACGTACAGAGCTTCGGTCGATAAATGAGCGCCGGATAGACAGTGGCGAGGAAAGCGAATCGGTCTTCATCTCGTATCACCGCGCGATGGTCGAGATATGGAGCGGCGACTTTGCCGAGGCCCATCGCATCGCGGAGGAGGCGATCGATCGGGCCGCACACCTCGACGGCGACGTACACCTCTTCAGCATCGTTGCAATCAAATCTTCGCTCGCCGCCTACGCGGGACGGGCCGACGAGGCGCGCCGCGACGCTCGGGTCGCGCTTGACGCATCCGATCGCAGCGAGGGTAGGGAACTGGCGGGCTGGATGGTGGCGAACCTTGGGTTCTTGGAGACATCGCTAGGCAACTACAAGGAGGCCCTCGATGTGATGCAGCCGGTCATCGACGGGCTACTCGCGGACCCGGAGTATTCCGAGATCATCGTCGCGTCCTGTGTCGGCGACGCTGTGGAATCCATGGTCGCGCTTGAACGGCTGGACGAAGCCGAGCGCCTGACCGATTTCATCGAGCGCAACGGTAAGCGACTCGACCGCGCGTGGATGCTTGCAGTCGCGGGCCGGTGCCGGGGAATGCTGTTGGCCGCAAGCGGTGATTTCGCCGCGGGGGCGCGGGCGGCCGAAGATGCCATGGTGCAGCACGACCGCGTGCCAATGCCGTTCGAACGCGCCCGAACTCAGTTGCTGCTTGGGCAGTTACAACGCAGGCAGCGGCAGAAGCGCACGGCGTCAACCACATTGCGTGGTGCACTCGAGGTGTTCGAGCGATTGGACACTCCGCTGTGGGCCAAGCGTGCCCGCGCCGACCTGGCCCGCGTCACGGTCAAAGCGGGTCATGTGGTGCTGACGCCCTCCGAGCGAAGAGTCGCGGAACTTGCTTCCTCAGGGATGACGAACCGCGCCATCGCAGCCGGGCTGTTCATCAGCCCGAAGACTGTGGACACCAACCTCGTCAGGATCTATCGCAAGCTGGGCATCCACTCACGCGCCGAACTGGCGCGCTGGGTGTCAGAGCACCCGGGGTGACCGCGCCGATATCCCGGCTACCAGTAGTGCGAGCCCGAACGCGAACCGTGCGCTGGGATCCTCCGTCAGCACGGACTGCTCTTCCGGCAGTTCCGCGCCTGCGGCGTCCCATTGAAGGCGGGACTGCTCGTCTGCGGTGAACCCGAGCACGTAGTACACCACCGTCCGGGCGGCCAGGCCGGCGTGCGCGGCATCCACGCCCGCGTCGGCGGCGGCGTTTGTAAGCCGGGTGAGGATCAGCGTCATCGCCTTCGACTGGCCGGCCGCGAAGCTCGCGGACACCAGCTCGGCGCCGTCGGTGTGCGACAGCAGCGCATCACGCAGGCGCCCGCAGATGCGTGCGATGCGGTCACTCCAGCTGCCGGGAACGTCGTCGACGGACTCCAGGATGCGGTCGGCGACCGCGCCGAGAAGCTGCTGCTTGTTGGCGAAATGCCAGTACAGCGCGCCGGGGGACACGTCGAGCTCGCGGGCCAGCCGCCGCATCGTCAGGTCGGCGATGCCATAGGAGTCCAGCAGCGTCGTCGCCGCCTCGACCACGTCGCGTTTGTGGAGCTGCACACCGGTACCCTAACCTGAACGGCGTTCAAGTTTGGTATTCAGGAGGGCAACGAGTGAGCGACATTCTGGCTGAGGCTCGCGAGCAGGTACTGGAACGCGGCGAGGGCCTGACCCAGGATCAGACGCTGCGGGTGCTCCAACTGCCCGACGACCGGCTCGACGAACTGCTGGAGCTGGCCCACGACGTCCGGATGAAGTGGTGCGGGCCCGACGTCGAGGTCGAGGGCATCATCAGCCTGAAAACGGGCGGCTGCCCCGAGGATTGCCACTTCTGTTCGCAGTCTGGACTTTTCGCGTCGCCCGTGCGTAGCGCATGGCTCGACATTCCGAGCCTGGTTGAGGCTGCCAAGCAGACCGCCAAGACCGGTGCGACCGAGTTCTGCATCGTCGCCGCCGTGCGCGGACCCGACGAGCGACTGCTGGCTCAGGTCGCCGCGGGCATCGAGGCGATCCGCAACGAGGTCGACATCCAGATCGCGTGCTCGCTGGGCATGCTCACCCAAGAGCAGGTCGAGCGGCTCGCCGAGATGGGCGTGCACCGCTACAACCACAACCTCGAGACCGCGCAGTCGTTTTTCACCAACGTCGTCACCACCCACACGTGGGAAGAGCGCTGGGAAACCCTGCAGATGGTCCGCGAGGCGGGCATGGAGGTCTGCTGCGGCGGCATTCTCGGCATGGGTGAAACCCTCGAGCAGCGTGCCGAATTCGCGGCGAACCTCGCGGAGCTGGATCCGCACGAGGTGCCGCTGAACTTCCTCAACCCGCGACCGGG
>Ga0070665_100004594_pt1 | contig 14446 bp, 11 predicted proteins | sample KBSS13metaG_FD_65862 | JGI IMG/M metagenome (GOLD analysis project Ga0070665, IMG submission 65862) | Switchgrass rhizosphere microbial communities from Kellogg Biological Station, Michigan, USA - KBS S1-3 metaG | ecosystem: Host-associated > Plants > Roots > Rhizosphere > Soil ... | reverse complement strand
CAACCTCCAGCATGACGGACTGCCTCAGCGTGTTTCCGCGGTACCAGCGATGCACCACCGTGGCATCGCGGGGGGACGTGACGCGAGTGAGGAAGACGATCGGCCCGGGCGTCGCGGGCTGCCCCACTGGATCACAGCGCCAGTTGCGGCCGCTCGCGGAGAAGGCGCGGCACAGTTGGGCACTGGCGACGGTGATGCCTCCCGCCGCCGGCGGCTTGCGAGTGGCCGCGTTTCGATCGTCGCGCCGCGGCGCGGGCGCCGGCGGTTGCGCCTGTTCGACCGGCGCCGGGCTGGTGGAGACAGGTTCGGATGCAGCCGGCGCAGCCTTCGGCGCAGGTGCAGGCGCGTCACGAGCCGACCACGGCCGCAACATCAGCAGCACCGCGGCCCCGAGGACGACGGCGCCGATCGCCACCCATCGGAATGGCGGAGTGGCCCGACCCGGAGTGGGAGCGGCCGGCCGCGCCTGAGACGCAATCGGCGCGGGCGTGACAGGCTCCGGCGTGACGACGGCAGGTGAGTCGAGCGACAAGCCGTGCGCGCGACAGAAGTCTTCCAGGTTCTGCCGGCTTTCCACGACCATCGGATGATCGGGCGGAAGCGCCGCCGCAGCTATGGCCGCAGCTCGACGATACAGACTCTCCGCCTCACTCCAGCGTCCCGTCCCTTCGGCGACTACGGCGAGGTTGTTCAGAGTATTGGCGAGATCGGGGTGGAGCGGGCCGAGCTCTTCTTCCTGAATGCGTGCGGCGCCTCTCAGCAACTCGCCGGCAGACGCAAGGTCGCCGGCCGCGGCAGCGTTTTCCGCGCGCTCGAGAAACTGACGAGCATCCTGCGGTTCAGTCATTACCTCTCCCACTCCTCGTCGCGAACTAGTGGGAGCAATTGTGATGGCGGATCGATCGCGCCTTCAAGGTGATCAGTTACAGGCGGCCGCTAGAAGCGCAACCCTCCCGCGAAGCGCAGCTGGCGATCGGGCGTGTAGTTGACGTTGGGATCCTCGGCCACTCGCACGAACCACCGCCTCCAGTCGACGTCGACGCTCACCGCCAAGCTCTTCACCTCGATGTCCTCGTCGCCGCGGCCCTGCTGGTAGACCGTATCGACGGTTAGACGCCACTCATGCGGGAGGTAGCGCCGGACGGTGAGGTGCGTATTGGTCTGCCCGGTATCGAGCCGATCGTCGTGAATCGCGTATGCCGAGATCGTGTTGCCGGACGCATCCCGATAGCCGGCCCCGAACTGAATGTAGTCGTTGGGATCGAAGCCCAGGTTCCAATACGGATTGAGGTTTGTCCGGCCCATACCGCCGATTGCGAAAAAGCTGACGCCAGCTTCGGCGTAAATAGTGGCGCCAAGGAAATCGTGGGTTGCCGCCTGCACCGACGGCACGATCGTCAACCAGCGGTTGCGGTAGTCGTATTCCCAGCCCACCCGCGTCTGGTTGAACCCATCGTCCTCGTGATAGGTGCCGACCCACGCGGTCATCCGCTTGAACGTGTGCCGGAGGTTGACGTCCATACCCCGCGTGCCCGAGGAGAACGCGTAGTACGCCAGCGTCAGCTTGTTCGATGGCGCCGGCGATTTTTCTGACTCGGCATCGTCGGCCGCCGCACCCGTGGCGGTGCTTGCGAGGACAAGCGCGAACATGAGGAGCCGCATGAAATGCCGCACCGCGATTATTGTCTTACGTTTCATCTTCCAGCGACCGGGCGACCGCGTCCACGAAGATCTTGAACCGCGGCGTTGGATGCTTGCGACCCTCGTGTGTGAGCGACTCGAACAGCGTCTCTCGCACCGAGCGTGAGAGCTCCAGCTGGACCCCTTTCCCGGCCGTGCCTCGATTGCAGATGTTTTTGGGGTCGAGGCCCTGCAGGTTGGGATCGGGATGTTGCCGCACGTCGAAGCCTTGGGCCTTCAGCAAGGCCCCCATGCTCGTTCCCAACTCGAGATCGAGGCCTCCGACGAACACGCCCTGGCTATCGTCGTCGCTTTCTTCCCCGTGGATGGTTACAACGCGGTTTGTGTCGCTCAGCAGGATGAGGCACATGGGCTCGTCGAAGCACGTGCTCGTGATGTGCAGGACGCGATTGCCTGATGTTTTCAGTCCCTCGAACGAGTAGAAGGACCATCTCTGGACTGCGATGGCGTCGGCGATCTCGGACGTCCCGGGCTCGATGCCGCCTCCGTGCGGCGCGACGATGGCGAATGCCGGCTCCTCGCGACGAACGAGGACCGCGTAGTCGACGCCGGCTCGCTCCTGCTGCTCCAGGGTGGCGAAATTCGGATACGTATCAGCCATGGACCGCCTGCCTCCCGCGAGGAAATTGCCGAGCTGGCGATCAGCCAGGCCAACCGGCCGGATTTGTAGTTTAGCGACTCGCGTCGCCGGAAAGCTCCGCTACAATCGCGCCGTTATGCCAACCAGGACTCCGCTGCTCGGTGCTCTTCGTTCGTTGTTCCGCGATGCCCAAACCGCGAAGATGCATGGCATATCGCTCGAGACGTTGCGCGAGGCCCGGGCCATCCAGTCCGAACTGGCCGGGCGGCGCGGCATCTCGCGGAGGACATTTTTGACCACGGCCGGCGCAGCGGCCGCGGCGATGGCCGCTCCGCGGTTCTCGCTGGCCGCGCATGCGCCGACCGTCGTGATCGTCGGCGGAGGCATCGCGGGGCTGAATTGCGCGCTGGAGCTTGCGGACGCCGGGATCCGGAGCACGGTATACGAGGCGTCCGGCCGCATGGGCGGACGGATGTTTTCGAACAACAGTTACTGGGACGCGAACCAGGTCACCGAGTGGTGCGGGGAACTCATCGACACGAGCCACACGACCGTCAGGAAGCTGGCCAAACGCTTCGACTTGCGTGTGGACAACCTGCTCGGCGCCCAGCCGCCGAAGTCCGACGACATCTACTACTTCTCGGGACGGTACTACGCAAAAAGCCAGGCCGATCGGGATTTCGGTGCCGTGGCCGACATCATCGCCGGAGACGCGGAGGCAGCCGGCTTTCCAACGACGTTCGATTCGAACACCGCGGCGGGCCGCGCGCTGGACAACATGAGCGTCTACGACTACATCGAGCGCCGCATCCCCGGAGGGCATCGCTCGCCGCTCGGAGCGCTCCTGGACGTGGCCTACGCCATCGAGTACGGCGCAGATTCGACCGAGCAGTCGGCGCTCAACCTGATCTTCCTGCTCGGTTTTCAGCCCAATGCCAGCTCTCTGTCGATCTTCGGCGAGTCAGACGAGAAGTTCCACATCCGCGGCGGCAATCAGCAACTGCCTGAAGCCATCGCCCGCTTCCTTGGCGGCGACGCCGTGCGGTCTGGACATCGCCTGACGCGGGTCGCCGAAACCACGAACGGCCGATACAAGGTCGCATTCGAGCGAGCCGGCGGTGTCACCGAGGTGACAGCGGATTTCGTCGTCCTCGCGCTGCCGTTCGCCGTGCTGAACCAGCTGGACATCTCCCGCGCGGGATTCGACGCGCTGAAACATCAAGCCATCGCCGAACAGGGGCGCGGACACAACGGCAAGCTGCACCTTCAGTACGCCGAACGTGGCTGGCTTGGAAAGGGCACATGGCCCGGCGTCTCCAACGGCTCGAGCTATGCCGACACGGGCTACCAGGTAACCTGGGAGACCACTCGGGCGCAGAGCGGCACTCCTGGAATCCTGGTCTACTACTCGGGCGGGTCAACGACCGACGCGGCCGTCACAGGACCGGCGTTCGCCCTGGCGAACAACGGCGGCGTGCGAACAGACGCAGCCATTGCCCAATCTCAGATCGCGCCGGTGTACCCCGGGCTTTCATGGAACGGAAAGGCGACGCAATCGCTTCCTCACAAGAGTCCGTTCTTCGGCGCGTCGTACTCGTTCTACAGGACGGGGCAATATACGAGCTTCGGCGGCTACGAGCGGGTGCGCCAGGGTGGAGTGCTGTTCTGCGGCGAGCACACGTCGGTGGACTTCCAGGGATTCATGGAGGGCGCGGCCTCTGAGGGGCAGCGCGCCGCGAAACAGCTGGTCCGGCTGCTGGGCATGGACTGACACCGCGCACTCAGGGAGCTGGTTCGATCCGCAACAGCGCGCCGTCGTCTTCGTCCGTCAGCAGATACAACAGCCCGTCTGGGCCTTGACGCACTTCCCGGATGCGCTGCCTGAGCTCGTTCAGCATCGACTCGCGCCGTATCTCCTCAGTCTGTGCGTTGAACACGATGCGCTCCAGGTGGCCGGTGCCGGGGATTCCGCCCGTGCGCATGCTGCCGACGAAGACGTTGCCCTTCCACGGCGGAAAGCGGTCGCCGGTATAGACGGCCATACCGGCCACCGCGATCTGAGGAAGCCAGGCGACGAGCGGCGATTCCATTCCCTCGCGGGTAGGGTGTTCGGAAATGCGAGGGCCTGGATAGTCGCGCCCGAAGCTGACGACCGGCCATCCGTAGTTGCGTCCCGGCAGGATGATGTTGATCTCATCGCCGCCATTGGGCCCGTTCTCGTTATTCCACAGCGCTCCCGTCACGGGGTGAACGATCAGGGCCAGCGTGTTGCGGTGGCCCAGCGTGAAGATTTCCGGCCGATAGCCGGCGCGGCCTGTGAACGGGTTGTCCGGAGGAACGGAGCCGTCGTCGCGGAGGCGCAGGATCTTGCCGCGCAGGCTCGCAGGGTCCTGCGCGATCTTGCCGATATTGCCGCCGGTCGACATGTAGACCATGCCGTCGCGGCCGAAGACGAGACGGCCGTTCAGCCCGGAATTGCCTTCGTACGCCTCCGGCACCAGGAGATCGCGAACCTCGGTGAGCGCGCCCCCGTCGAGCCGGCCCCGCGCGAGCGACGGTGTGCCTTTGCCGTTCTCGACGGGCTTGGTGTAGGTGAAGTAGACCAGCCGATTGTCGGTGAAGCGGGGATGGAGCGCGATGTCCATCAGGCCGCCGTTGCCGTCTGTCCTCACGCGGGGCACGCCGGCGATCGGCGTGGGGTCGAGCACGCCGTTGCGGATCACGCGGATCCGGCCGGGCCGTTCGGTGACCAGCAGGCCCCCATCCGGGAGGAAGGCGATACTCCACGGGTGCGAGAGACCCCTGGTGACGACGCTCACGCGGATCTTGTGCTGTTCGGCCGTATCGATCACAAACGGACCTGGACCCAGTGGAGGCACGGGCACGCCGATCTCGGGCTGCTGCGCGCGGCCGACCGTGACCGCGGTGAATAGCATCAATGCGATCCAGCGAGCGAAGGGGTTGATCGTCATGTGGATCTCCGGCAATGAACGCGTCATCGAGTCGCGAAACTCCAGTGGGTCTTCGCGCGTTCGACGATGGCGTCGAGGTCCTCGGCAAGCGCGTAACGCCGTCTAATCAAGTCCATCGCCGCGGTTCGAATTCGTTCCAGGTAGTCGTCGGCCCCCCGATATCGCTCCTCTACGGACAAGCGCGGATCCCCATTGGCTTGCCGCGCTGCCTTGGTCCGGGCGAACGGAACGTACGATCCTAAGAGCTGATAGATCTCGCCAGGATTTCCAATCGACGGATCGCGAAAATTCCAGCCGGTTGCGGTTGCCAGCGGCACCGCAACTTCCGGGTCGAGAATCCCGCCAAGGTCGTTGCCGTCTCGATCAACCTGTGGCACGAGATGCGGAAGGGGCGTGACCTTCCCGCCAATCGTTCGCGCCGGCCCCTGGATGGTCCGCGGATTGGACACGCCCGGGAGCGATGGAAACTGGTTACCTTGAATCAAGACCAGGGTCTTGTCGCTCAATCGCGGGTACTGGCTGACCGGTGGTGGTGTGCCGTCGGCTGCCCACTGGTGCCACGCCCGGAGGAGCCCTCGCATGACATTCAAATGCAGTGTCGGGTTGTTCAGCTGCTGACCGCCGGTTCGCTGGGCCGCGTCTGTCTCCGCTCCCGCCGCCGGCGGCGTGCGGACAGGCGGAAAGGGAGGGACGATGTGCTGCGTGCTGGCCAGAAAATAGACTCGGACGTTCTCCGGCAGGACGAGATCCCGTTTTCCGTCGACCGCAGTGTGTGACAGCGCCGCCGCTCGCCCGCCTCCCCAATACTCGACCGCGGTATTCACGTAAAAAATCTTCGGCCGCTGGTCGGCGCGATACCGGGAGGACAGCCCGGCGCGCGTGCCGTCGATGTCAGTCTGCTCGCCGTCGGAAAACGGAAACCTCGTCGGCCTGAAGAGATCGCCCGAGGAGGGAGTGGCAAATCGTTCGTTGAAGGACCCTCTGGCGGCGCCGGCCTTGTGCACCCACACGGCGTCGAAGACACGCCTGTCGCGTTCGTCAACGTTGAAGCCGTCGTACAGGAATTGACGAAGGAAACGTCCGGCTTGCGACTGGCCGAACGCGTATGCCGCCTGGCCGCGGACCGGCAGATCCGAGCGGTAGCGAAACGCTGCGGCGGCGTCACGGATGGCGGCGAGGCCGACGCCGGCGACCACCGGAGCGCTGGCGGTATATGTCACCCGGTAGAACCGGCCGGGATCGAATCCTCCATCCAGCTGAATCCTGGGCAGACCGTTCGGGCCAGTCACGAATCGCCAACTGGCCCGGGGAAGAGTTGTGCCCGTATCCAGGAAATGGTCGCGAACGATCAGCACGTCTTTCGGGTTCGATGATTCTGCCGGCGCATAACTGGCGGGCGGCCGACCGGCGGGGTCGTCGATGAGGAACGCCTCCGCCGCGCGCGCGTTCACCATGATTTCGATGCTGAGGGGATCGACGTTCGTGCCCGCCGGCAAGATCGCGGCAGGCGCCTCGATACGAAGCCGTGGCGCCGGGACGTCGAACTCCCACCCGACGAAGACCATCGTGTAGCCGTCTCTCATGAGAAGCCCGTCGCCGATGCCGCCGTCGCTGGCGTTGCTCCGGTTGAAGGCGCCAAGCAGATCCATCACCCCGCGATTCGAGACATGGAACAGGAGGACGCCGTTGCCTTTTGCGGGGTCGCTCGGGCGCAGCACGTTCAGATCGGAGGAGAAGTGCACCCGCCCATCGGAATCCCGTCGCGCATGAGCGAGATCGACAATGACGGCGTTATGAGGATCGGCAGGATCGATCGCGAACTCGATGCGGCCGACGAGCCGCTCATACGGCCCCGTTGAACCGAAGGATCGCCCATCCGCCAGCATCGTTCGCGAGGTGATGGTGACGCTGGTCACCTCGGCTGACGTCGAGAGCGGCCGGAGCAGGACACCCAGGAGCGCAAAAACGCAGAGCCGCATGGCGCAAGCCTCCGATGACACGTGATTCTAGCGCCATGAGACACAGAGGGCCGCGGCATTCGCGCCCTCGACGCCGGATCGTTGACATACATAGAACAGCAATGTATAACGCTTCTAAGTATGGACGTGACGAAGGACCTGGTGGCCGCGTCGGCCACGCCGCTCGTGCTCGCCATCCTTGCCGAGGGTGACAGTTACGGCTACGCGATTATCAAGCGCGTGGCCGAGTTGTCGGGCGGGCACCTGCAGTGGACCGACGGCATGCTCTATCCCGTGCTGCACCGGCTCGAGCGCCAGGGTCATGTCGCGGCGAAGTGGTCGGCGTCCGAGACCGGCCGCCGGCGCAAGTACTACCGGATCACCAGGGAGGGCCGGGCGCAGCTCGCCGCCCAGCGGCAGCAGTGGCAGGTCGTGGACGTGACGCTGCGCGGCATCTGGATGAAGGCGTGCAGCGCGTGACGACCTTTCTCGATCGGCCGCTCGAGGAGCAAATCGCGCAGTGGCGGGCGTACGTACGCCGCCGGCCGGCTCTTCACGGGCCCGACGTGGAGGAGCTCGAGGGACATCTGCGGGACCAGCTGACGGCGCTCACCGAAGCCGGCCTGTCAGGAGACGAAGCGTTCCTGGTCGCCGTCAAGCGCATGGGCAGCCTCGACGCGCTGTCACGCGAGTTCGCTCGCGCGCACTCCGAGCGGTTGTGGAAACAGCTGGTCATTGCCTCCGGCGTTGCCGATGAATCGGCGAGCACCTCGTACGTCGAAACGCTCGTCGTGCTCGGCCTTGCTGGCGCCGCAGCATTGGCCATCAAGCTGCCGACGCTGTTCGGTTTTCCGATCAACCCCGATGAAGAGCTGCAGGCTTTCTACTTCCGGAACTTCAGCCTCTTCGTGCTGCCGCTGCTGACCGTCTACTTCATCTGGAAGCGCGGGCTGGGCGTGGCAACGGCATCGTGGTTTGCGCTGCCGTTCGCGGCCGGGGCGGTGTTCGCAAACGTCTACGGCTTTCGCACGGAGAGCGACACCGAGAAGCTGACGGCTCTCCACCTGCCAATCGCCCTCTGGCTGGCCGTCGGCGTCGCCTACGTCAGAAGCCGCTGGTTTGCCGGCCCGGGACGCATGGACTTCGTGCGGTTCTCGGGCGAGCTGGCGATCTACTACGTGCTCATCGCGCTCGGCGGGGGCGTGCTGGTCGCCTTCACGGCGACGATGTTCGCATCCATCGGGATGAACGCCGCGTGGTTCATATTCGGCTGGCTGGTCCCGTGCGGGGCGATGGGGGCCGTCATCATCGGATCCTGGCTCGTGGAGGCGAAGCAACACGTCATCGAGAACATGGCGCCGGTGCTCACCAGGCTGTTCACGCCGCTGTTCACGATTCTGCTGCTGGCGTTTCTGGCCACGATGGCGTGGACGGGGAGTCCCATCAACGTGCACCGGGAGGTGCTGATCGGCTTTGACCTGTTGCTGGTGCTGGTCGTCGGGCTGGTGCTCTACGCCGCTTCCGCGCGCGACCCGCAGGCGCCGCCGGACTTTTTCGACGTCCTGCAACTGGTGCTCGTGGTCAGCGCGCTGGTGGCCGATGGGGTGGCGCTCGCGGCGATCGCCGCCCGCATCTCCGAGTTCGGCTTCACGCCCAACCGGGTCGCGGCCCTTGGCGAGAACCTGATTCTCCTCGTCAACCTGGCGTGGTCGGCGTGGCTGTACTTGTCCTTCCTGCGTCGTCGGGCCACATTTGCCGTCCTGGAGCGATGGCAGATCGCCTACCTGCCGGTGTACTCCGTGTGGGCGGCGCTGGTGGTCGTCCTGTTTCCGCCGATGTTCGGCTACCGTTAGTTCGGCGCCTAGTCGTCAATCGGGACACCTCTCCTCCAGGTTTGATGCGGGTGACTGACGCATTGCCACATACGCACCGCGCCCCCGTTGACTGCCGCGCCATCAGAGTCGAGACAGAAACCCGAAGCCCTGTTTATCAGCCGGCTATTGCCTCCCAGGAGATTTTGAATCTCCCAGAGTTGATTCGGGTGGTTGACGCATCCCCACATTCTGACCAGTCCGCCGTTCGCTCTCGAACCGTCGGTATCCAGGCAGAAGTTGGAACTGCGATTGATCAGCCGAAAAGTCCGAGCACCAAGGGCCCTCAGAGTCCATTGTTGATTTGGATGTGATTGGCACTTCCACATCCGGACGGCGCCGCCGTTGACGGCCCTACCATCGGTATCGAGGCAGAAGTTGCTGGAAGTGTTGATCCAGCTGTCCGCCATTGCGGGCGAGGCGATCAGCAGAGTCGCGACGACCAGGAAGCAGTTGACGCGCATTTGTGTCTCCTTGAATAGAGACGCGGCAGGCGTCGGCAACGCGTGTCATCTCGACAGTTTGTGGCGGGAGGAGGACTCACGGCGCTGGCGACCACCCTGTTGCGACAGATATACTTCCGCGCGTCCTCAGCAGATACTGCTCGATCTAGACGATGGCTGAAGCCCTCTTGAGAATGGCGGAGCGTGTCGCACGCCTCGGGGCGTGGCGGGTCGAGCTCCCCTCGTTCACTTCGACGTGGTCGGACGAAGTCCACGCGATCCGCGGGTTGCCAGAAGGCTTCGTGCCTGTCCTGGACGACGCCATCGAGCACTACGTCCCCGAAGACCGGCCAGTCCTTCGCGCCTCGATCGCGGCGTGCGTGGAATCGGGCACGCCATTCGATCTCGAACTGCGGCTGATGACCGCCGCCGGTCGCAGGATCTGGGTGCGCGTTATCGGCGAGGCGGTCAAAAACGACGCGGGCGAGGTCTGCCGGCTTGAAGGTGCCATCCAGGACGTCACGTCGCGCCGCGACGCGGAAGACGAGGCACGCCGTCTGTCGGCCATCGTCAGCGACACGCTGGAACACATCAGCGATGGGTTCTGCACGATCGATCGCGAGTGGCGGTTTGCATTCCTGAATCGCGAGGCTGAGCGCCAGCTGGGCCGTTCGCGCGAGGGGCTCATCGGCCGCATCATCTGGGAGGTGTATCCGGAGTTGCTCGGAACGATCTTCGAGACGTCGTACCGCCGGGCGATGGCGACGGGCGAGACGGTCGAGTTCGAGTCGTGGTTCGACCCGCTGGTGTCCTGGTTCAGCGTACGCGCCTATCCCGCGCCGCAGGGGCTGGGCGTCTATTTCTACAACGTCACGCGGCAGCGTGAAGCCCGCGAGCTGGCGCGTATCAGCGAAGAGCGGTTCCGCCTGCTGGCCCGCGCCACGAACGACGCCATCTGGGACTGGGATCTGGTCACGAACGCGACGTGGCGAAACGAGGGCTTCGAGAAGTTATTCGGGCACCCGACGTCGGAGCAGCCCTCGATCGTCGATTGGTCCGAGCGTATCCACCCTGAGGATCGGCAGCGTGTCACCGAGGGAATCCGGCGCGCGATCGACGGCGGACAGGAGGCGTGGAGTGATGAGTATCGGTACCTCCGCCACAACGGCAGCGTCGCGCACGTTCTGGACCGCGGCTACATCATTCGCGACGAGAGCGGCACGCCCACGCGCATGATCGGCGGGATGACGGATCTGACCGAGCGCAAGAAGCTCGAGGCGCAGTTCCTGCGCGCCCAACGCATGGAAAGCATCGGCACGCTGGCCGGCGGCATCGCGCATGATCTCAACAACATCCTGTCGCCGATCCTGATGTCGGCGGGATTGCTGAAGGTGGACGAGACGGTTCCCGACCGCCGGGCGCTGCTCGACACGATCGAAACCAGCGGACGGCGGGGCTCCGACATGGTGCGGCAGGTGCTGGCCTTCGCGCGCGGCGTCGAGGGCAAGCGGATGCCGGTCCACCTCCGGCACCTCTTCCGCGACGTCCAGAAGATCACGCGCGAGACGATGCCGAAGAACATCGACGCGGTGTTCACGGCGCCGGCCGACCTGTGGAGCGTCACCGCCGACGTCACGCAGATTCATCAGGTGCTCATGAACCTGTGCGTGAATGCTCGTGACGCCATGCCCGCCGGAGGCGCCCTTCGCGTCGAAGCCACCAATCTCGTCCTCGACGAGATGTACACCGGAATGCTCGGCGCGCTGTCGGCTGGCCCGCACGTGACGATCAGGGTCTCCGACAGCGGGACGGGGATGAGCCGGGAGACCCAGGAGCGTATCTTCGAACCGTTCTTCACGACCAAAGACATCGGGAAAGGCACCGGGCTTGGCCTCTCGACCGTCGTGACGATCGTGAAGAGCCATGGCGGCGCGATCGATGTGCACAGCGACCTCGGCGCGGGGACGACGTTCACGATCTACCTGCCCGCAGTAACGGATGTGGCGGCCGATTCCTCGGCCGGCACCATTCCGCTCCCGCACGGCGCTGGAGAGGTCATACTGGTCGTCGACGATGAAGAGCACATCCGGACGCTCGCGGGAAAGACCCTCGAACGTCATGGCTACAAGGTGTTTGAGGCACGCCATGGCGCCGAAGCGATTGCCTGCTACGCTCAGCACCGCGACATCGCGGTCGTCCTGACGGATATGATGATGCCGGTGATGGACGGCCTGGCGACCATCACCGCGCTCAGGGCGATTCAGCCGGATGTGCGTGTCATCGCGTCGAGCGGCCACTCGACGAAGGATGCCCATGAACGGGCGCTTGACGCGGGCGTCGCGGCATTCATCGACAAGCCCTACACCGTCGAGGCGCTCGTCCGGACGATTCATCGTGTCATTCACGGGGAAACGGCGGCCGTGGACGACACGCACGCTGGCGGCACGCAGGCGTTGTGGAAGCCACCCTCCGTGGGCTGAGGAAGGTACGACGATGGCTCTGGTTCTCCTGGTCGACGATGAAGCGGACGTGCGGCATTTGCTCGGTCAGGTGATTCGCCGCGAAGGGCACGAGGTCATGGAGGCCGAGTCGTCTGATGCCGCTTTGGCCGTGATGGCGGCGCGTGCGGCCGACGTCGTGTTCACCGACATACAGATGCCCGGCCGCGATGGCCGCTGGCTCACCCTCGAGCTGCGCAAGCGGTATCCCTTGACGGCCGTCGTGCTGGCGACATCCGTGACGGATCTCGGGGCCAGCACGACTCTCCGGTTCGGGGTCTTGTCCTATCTCGTGAAACCGTTCGACATCGGCGCCGTGCGCGACGCGTTGAAGACTGCGGTGGCCTGGCACGAGGAAATTGCCGTCGCGGGCCCCGAGGAACTGCAGCACGATCAGCTGGAGGCGTGGCTCGATTCGCTGGAGATTCTCTAGGTCCAGGACGGATGTTTCGCGCTGCGATGAAGAGGATCCTGGCCGCGCGTGGGATGACTATCGCACTGGCCCCAGCTCCGACACAGCCATGTCCAATGCGGCAAGCGCCGCCTGATACGCAGCCGCTTTTTGTTCGGCCGTGCCGCCCTCCCCCGCGCGGGCGGCCGGTTCCCAGCTTGCCGGCGGCACGCCGGCCAGCGTGGCGTGACGGCCGATGTACTGCCGCAACGGTTGCTGCAGTTGGCCGCCGCTCATGTCGTTGAGCGCGGCGGCGACACCGACATGCATGCCGAGCAGCAGCAAGTGCCGGTGGCGCCGGGACGTGGCCTTCTCCACCCGCGCCGCCAATCCGAGCTCGTCCGAATCGAACCGATCGTTCACATGGCCGAATTCGTCGGCGTTCGACACAGGCAGGAGGGAAATCTCGCCGACGCCGAGTTCGCGCCCCAGATCCTGCGTAGCCCTGATGCGGGGCGCCAGGATCTCGCGCACACGTGACTGCGTCTCGGGCGGCGACAGCGCGACGCTGCCGAGGATATTGCTGCAGTAGCCGACGTGAAAGCCCAGCCGGTATGCGGCGACACGCGTGGCCGCGGGGAGGCTGCCGTCGGCGGCGCGCGCGGCGTCGGCAACTGCAGCCGCATCGCGCGCCCAGTCGGATGCAGCGCGCGCATCGAACAGTGCCGCGAGCGACGGCGTGGCCGCCAGCCACAGTGCATTGAGGGCCAGGTAGAGGCCGGTGATGCCCAGTGTTACCAGCAGGAAGCGCTTCACGCCCGGTCGGGGTAGCATAGCAGTCCCCGTCGGGTGACGCCATGCATCCAGGCCAGTTCATTGCGCACTTCATCGACACGGCGATCATTACGGCGATCGTCGCGGCGCTGGTGCTCTGGCGTTACAAGGTTGGTGTCCTCGAGGGCATGAGCACTGGCGGCGCCGTGGAGCTCCCCATACCGCCGCCAGCGTTGCGAGCGGAAGCCTCTGGGACCACGGCCGCGGCGGAGGCCGTCGTGTGGGAGCGGCAGGTGCGGCGCCGCATCGTCGTCGGCGCCGCCCTGATCGTGCTGGTGTGCTCGCTGCCGCTCGCATATCTCGCCGCTGCCGCCGTCGGGGACACGACGCCGATGCACGTGGTGGGGCAGACCGGTCAGTTCCTGCTTGCCGCGGTGCCGATCGCCGCCCTGCTGGCCGCCCATTCGTGGCGGCAGGCGCTCCTTCATGCCGTCGCGCTGCTGGCAGGCGGCGCGGCGCTGATGCTGGTGGTGTCCGCTCTGCAGCGGCTGGCGGACGGCCGGATGCCGTCGCCGGATCAGTTCCTCAACGGTCTCGTCTTCCTGCAGCTGACCGCTCTCAATGCCGTCGCGCCGCTGCTGGTGATGCTGGCGACCGCACTACCGCGGGTTCGGGGAGTGGCGCCCATGACGTTCGTCGGCCTGCTGGTGTTCAGCCTGGCGCCGCTCGGCGGATCTCAGCTGACCCGCGCACTGGCCATGACCAGAACCGGCAGCGAACTGGTCATGAACGCGGGTCTGTCGATCGGATTCGTCCTGCTGGCGCTGCCGACCGGCTGGGTGGCATGGCGCTGCCTGATGGCGACGGCGCGGGCGTTCGAGACCAAGAGGGTCGCCGACAGCGAGGTGCTGGTCAACGTGTGGTGGGTGATGTTCGTGTCCGCGTACTGGATCGACTACGTGAACGTGCACCCCTGGTCGTGGCCGCCGCTGCTGATTGCCCTGTTCGTGTGCGTGGCGTTCGCCGTCCTCTATCGCTTGACGGTTCGGAGGTGGCTGCCGCCCTCGCGACCGGCAGGCCGGACGCTGCTTCTGCTCCGAGTGTTCGCCGACGTGTCGCGCACCGAACGGCTGTTCGATCGGGTTGCCGGCCGCTGGAGATGGTTGGGGCCCGTGACGGCGATCGCGGCGCCGGACGTCGCGGCCCGGACGGTGGATCCCAGCGACTTCCTGGAATTCGCGACCGGCCGGCTGGACGC
>Ga0070665_100004593_pt1 | contig 14447 bp, 12 predicted proteins | sample KBSS13metaG_FD_65862 | JGI IMG/M metagenome (GOLD analysis project Ga0070665, IMG submission 65862) | Switchgrass rhizosphere microbial communities from Kellogg Biological Station, Michigan, USA - KBS S1-3 metaG | ecosystem: Host-associated > Plants > Roots > Rhizosphere > Soil ... | reverse complement strand
GCACGGGTCTGATCTGCGACGAAACGTTGCTGTCAGGAATTGCCGTTGCGCTCCGCCCGCTTTCTTTCCCACCACTCGATCCGCTCGATCACCTGCCGCTCGAACCCGCGTGGCACCGGCCGGTAATAAGTCTGCGCGGCCATTCCTTCGGGCCAATAGTCGGCGCCGGAAAAGCCGTCCTCGGCATCGTGGTCATAGGCATAGCCCTTGCCGTAGCCGATGTCCTTCATCAGCTTGGTCGGCGCATTGAGGATACTGGTCGGCGGCGCCAGCGATCCGGTCTCGCGTGCCGATTTCCACGCCGCCTTCTGCGCGACATAGGCCGCGTTCGATTTCGGCGCCGTCGCCAGGTAAAGGCAGGCCTGGACGATCGCCAGTTCTCCCTCCGGCGAGCCGAGGAATTCATAAGCATCCTTGGCCGCCAGGCACTGCACCAGCGCCTGCGGGTCGGCGAGGCCGATATCCTCGCTGGCGAAGCGGACCAGTCGCCGCAGCAGATAGAGCGGCTCCTCGCCGGCCGTCAGCATCCGCGCCAGGTAATAGAGCGCTGCCTGCGGGTCCGACCCACGCAGCGATTTGTGCAGGGCCGAGATCAGGTTGTAATGCCCGTCCCGGTCCTTGTCATAGACCGCGACCCGGCGCTGCAGGAACCGCCCCAGCCCGGCCGGGTCGAGCGGCTCCGGGATCTGCGCCGCATAAAGCGTCTCGGCCTGGTTGAGCAGGAACCGCCCGTCGCCATCCGCCGAAGCGACGAGCGCCGCCCGCGCCTCGGCGGTCAGCGGTAGGGGCCGCGCCTCCAGCACCTCCGCCCGGTCGAGCAGGCTGGCCAGCGCCGCTTCGTCCAGCCGGTGCAGGATCAGCACCTGCGCCCGGCTGAGCAGGGCGGCATTGAGGGCAAAGCTCGGGTTCTCGGTCGTGGCGCCAACCAGCGTCACCGTCCCGTTCTCGACGAACGGCAGGAAGCCATCCTGCTGCGCCCGGTTGAAGCGGTGGATCTCGTCCACGAACAGCAGCGTCTTGCGGCCGGCCTTCGCGGCGACTTCCGCCTCGGCAAACGCCTTCTTGAGATCGGCGACGCCCGAAAACACCGCGCTGATCGCCGCGAACCGCATCCCCACCGCATCGGCCAGCAGCCGCGCGATCGAGGTCTTGCCGGTCCCCGGCGGCCCCCACAGGATCATCGAGGACAGGCGCCCCGCCGCCACCATCCGCCCGATCGCCCCTTCCGCCCCGGTCAGGTGGTCCTGGCCGATGACCTCCGCCAGAGTCTGCGGGCGCAGGCGATCGGCCAGTGGTCCGGCGGTTTCGGCAGGCGTAGCATCGGAAGCGAACAGGTCGGCCATCGCTCCTATCTAGATGGTCCGTGGCGGGATTGCATCAACCGCGCGCCTGCAGCGCCTTCTGGCGCACCAGACGCAGGTAGGTATCGGCGACAGCCTGGTTGATCCGGTCCCACGAGAAATCCCTCGCCCGCAGCTCGCCGGCCGCCCCGTGCGTCGCGCGCAGTCCGGGCTTCTCCACATAGGCGGCGAGTGCCTGGGCGAATGCGTGAATCGCGCCGGGCCGGACCAGTCGGCCCGAGACGCCGTCGGTCACCAGGCTCTCGCTCCCGGTCGCTTCTGCCGCCACCACCGGCAGGCCGCACGCCATCGCTTCCAGTGTGACATTGCCGAATGTCTCGGTGACGGACGGGTTGAACAGCACGTCCATGCTCGCCACCGCCCGGCCGAGGTCCGGCCCGGACTGGATGCCGGTGAACACCGCGCCCGGCAGTCGGCCCTCGAACCAGCCGCGCGCCGGTCCCTCGCCGATCACCAGCACGCGATGCGGCACTTTCATCGCCACCAGCTCGTCGATCGCGTCAGCGAACACATCGAGGCCCTTTTCCATCACCAGCCGGCCAAGGAAGCCGATTGTCACCTCGTCGTCGCCGATCCCCAGCGAGCGCCGCCACTTCAGGTTGCGCTTGCTGGCATCGAACACCGTGCGATCGACCCCGCGAGACCACAGCGAGATGTCGTAGTTCATCCGCTGGTCGCGCAGAACCTGGGCGAAGCTTTCGGAAGGGGCCACCAGCGCGTCGCACCGCCGGTAGAACCGGCGCAGCAGCGCGGTCAGCACCGGCTCCAGCCAGGCCATGTTGTAGTAACGGGGATAAGTATCGAACCGGGTGTGGACCGAAGCCAGCACCGGCAGGCCCCGCTGACGCGCCCAGGTCACTGCCCGGTGAGCGGTGACGTCCGGTGAGGCGACATGGACGATGTTGGGAGCGAACGCCGCAAGATCGCGCCGAACCCGTGGCGGCAGCGCGACCGGCAGGCGGTATTCACCACGACCGGGAAATGCCAGCGACGGCGTCGATACGAGATCGCCGGTCGGCGGAAAGGCCGGGTTGGGCACTGTCGGCGAGTAGATCCGCACCGCCGCGCCCTGCGACAGCAAGTGGCCGACCAGCCGGTTCAGCGCGCGATTGGCGCCATCCACCGTGACATTGTAATTGCCGCTGAACAGCGCGACCCGCAGCGATGAAGCCGGGCTGATGAAATCGTCGGTCATTGCCGGGCTTTAGTGCATCGCGGGAAAAAGTGGGAACCGGTTTTTTCCGACCAGCGATGCGACATCACACCTGCATCGGGGAAGATGGGAAACGGCTTTTTCCGCGATGCGTCCGTTCAGATACAGGCTCGCTGCAGGTTTGAGGTCGCGCCTGTGTCGGCGGCGCGGGAGGGGGGAACCGCGCCGCCTGTCAGGTGAGCGATTACCAGCCGCGATGCCAGTAGCCGCGATGCTCGTAGCGATAGGGCCGCGCGTAATATGGGCGTCCGTAATAGGGGGAAGGGCCACGATAATAGCGCGGCGCCGGATAGTAGACCGGGGCCGGATAGTAGGCAGGCGCCGGGTAATATGCGGGCTCATAGTACCGTTCGCGGTAGACCACGCGATCACGACCCGAACCTGCAATTGCGGCCCCGACGGCCAGGCCGACAATGCCACCGGCGATCGCCGCGCCGGTGCTGTCTCCTCCGTGATGCCGATAGCCGCCGCCACGCCAGGGGTCGGCCATCGCCGGAGTTGCCGTGGTGGCGATGGCGGTGGCGAACAGCGCGGTTGTGGCCAATGTCTTGCCGAGGGTGGTCGATGCGATCATCGCGACTCTCCTGTCCGTTTCGTCGGAATCCAGAATGCTTCGGCTCGCCTTGCGCCAGCCTGAACGTCGGTGGCAGCCGGGCGAGCCGTGGCGATTGTGCGGTCAGCGATCGCGCCAGCCATTGTTGTCGTAGCCGTTGTAGCCACCACGGTCATAGCCATAAGGCCGACCGTCGTTGTCATAGCGGTAGCCGTCGCGGTTGCGATAATAGCCCTGGTGGTTCCGCTGGTAGGAGCGATTGCCATCATAGCGGTCGCGGTCATTGTCGCGGCTGCTGGAGACGATGATCGCGCCCAGTGCCAGGCCGATGATGCCGCCGGCAATCGCCGCGCCGGTGGCGTCGCCGTTGCCGCGATGGCGGCCGTAATACGGGTCGGCCATGGCCGGCGTAGCGGATGCGAGGGCCGTCGCGGCGACGGCAGAACCCAGGACGGTGCGAGTGAGAAAGCTCTTCATGGTCTGTCTCCGGGCGAGGGCAGAGGCCCGATTCGCCGTGTTGGGTTCAGGTTTAGAGCTTTGTCGCTGAATGGAATGCGAGCGGCCTTGGCAGGTTCTGTTCAGCTTTCCATCTGTCAAAGTGAATGCGAAACAAACAGGGCGTCGGAACCATGGTTCCGACGCCCCGTCCATCAACCCTGATTGCCGGCGTCAGTTGCCGAAGGTGCGCTGCCACCAGCCGCGCCGGGGCGAGCCGTCGGGGTTTTCGCCCCCGTCGTCGGCCGCGCCAGACGGTTCATCGAAATTTGGCGGGACCTGGTCCGGCTCGACCGCCGTTTCCGGCTCTGCAGGTGCATCCGGCTCGGCAGGGGCTTCCTGCGCGCTCTTCGCCGGCTTGCGCCGGGTGCGCTTGGGTTTCTCTGCCGGCGCAACCCCGGTATCCGCAGCGGGGGTTTCGGCCAGAGCCTCACCCTCGTCCGCTTCGTTCGGGACAGGCCCCTCGACATCGCCGGCGGCAGCCCCCTCGGCTTCGCTCGGGGCAGCCTTCTTCCGCCGTGTCCGCTTGGGCTTCTCCGCCGGAGCAGCATCCGGCTCTGCCACCACAAGGTCCATCGCTTCGGCTGCCGGTTCGGCCTGGAGATCTGCGTCGCCCAGGACAGCTTCGCTCAGGGCAGGCTTCTTGCGGCGGCTGCGCTTGGGCTTCTCGGCCGGGGTATCCCCGAGTTCTTCCGGTTGGGCCTCGACCGGAGCCGCTTCCGCAGCTTCGACGCCTTCGTCCTCGCTGTCGACACCGGCTTCGCTCCCACCGTCGGCGCCGTCCTCGCGGTTGCGCCCGCGGCGGCGGCGGCTGCGCCGGCGGCGCTTGCGCGGGCCGCCCTCGTCGCCGAATTCGCCTTCGGCTCGGTCTTCGCCAGCTTCGCCAGCTTCGGCATCGTCGCCGGCGTCGTCACCCTCGGTGTCGTCGGCGCGGCCTTCGCCCTCCTCGTCAGCGGTGCCGTCTTCACGGCGGCCGCGTCCGCGACGGCGCTTGCGACGCTTGCGGCGACCCTCGCCATCGCCGGAGCTTTCGCCGTTGCCGTCACGCGGGCGCTCGCGCCCGCCCCGGTCTTCGGCCTCTTCCTCGGCCTCGTCCTCGAAATCCTCCTCGGGATAGTCGTCCTCTTCCTCGATCAGCGCCACGGCCTCGAAGCGGGGAACGAACTCGTTGCGCGGGCCGGAGGAGACGACGCGCATCTTTGCGCCTTCGTTCTCACCCTCGGGGATCACCTCGACATCGACGCCGTAGCGATGCTCGATCTCGGCCAGGTCCGCCCGCTTGGCATTGAGCACATAGATCGCCGCCTCCTGGCTGGCGAACAGGCTGATCGTCGTGCCCTTGCCCTTGGCCGCTTCGTCCTCGATCAGGCGCAGCGCGGCGAGGCCGGCGGAAGCGGCGGTCCGCACCAGGCCCGAGCCGTCGCAATGCGGGCACTCGCGGGTGGTCGCTTCCAGCACGCCGGTGCGCAGCCGCTGGCGGCTCATCTCCATCAGCCCGAAGCCAGAAATCCGCCCGACCTGGATGCGCGCCCGGTCGTGCTTCAAGGCTTCCTTCATCGCCTTCTCGACCTTGCGGACGTTGGAGCCATACTCCATGTCGATGAAGTCGATGACGACGAGCCCGGCCATGTCGCGCAGGCGCAGCTGGCGGGCGATCTCGCGCGCCGCTTCCAGGTTGGTGTTGACCGCGGTCGCCTCGATCCCGTGCTCTTTCGTCGAGCGGCCCGAGTTGATGTCGATCGACACCAGCGCCTCGGTCGGGTTGATGACGATGTAGCCGCCCGATTTCAGCTGGACGACCGGATCGTACATCGCCGTCAACTGGTCCTCGGCGCCGAACCGCTGGAACAGCGGCACCGGGTCGGCATACTGCTTCACCCGCCGGGCATGGCTGGGCATCAAAAGCTTCATGAAGTCGCGGGCGTCACGGTAGCCCTGCTCGCCCTCGACGATCACTTCCTCGATATCGCGATTGTAGATGTCGCGGATCGCCCGCTTGATGAGGTCCGAGTCCGAATGGATCAGCGCCGGCGCGCTCGATTTCAGCGTGTTCTCGCGGATCTCGTCCCACAGCCGGGCGAGGTAGTCGAAGTCACGCTTGATCTCGGTCTTGGTCCGCTGGAGGCCGGCGGTGCGGACGATGCAGCCCATGCTCTTGGGCAGCTGCATCTCGGCGATGATCGACTTCAGCCGCTTGCGGTCGGCCACCGAGCTGATCTTGCGGGAAATGCCGCCGCCATGGCTCGAATTCGGCATCAGCACGCAATAGCGCCCGGCAAGGCTGAGGTAGGTGGTCAGCGCCGCACCCTTGTTGCCGCGCTCTTCCTTGACCACCTGGACCAGCAGCACCTGGCGACGCTGGATGACGTCCTGGATCTTGTAGCGGCGGCGCAGCGCCATGCGACGGTTGCGCAGGTCCTCGGCCTTGGCGCTGGTCGAGCTGTCGCGCGAATCCTTGCCGCGCGAACGGCCCTGGCGGCGGCGCCCACGGCCGCGCTGCCCTGTGCCTTCGCTCTCTTCCTCGGATCCGTCTTCGCCGGCGTCTTCCTCGCCGTGCTCGCCGTCCTCGAAGCCGCTCTCGACATGGCCACCCTCGATGACCGCGACATCGTCCTTCTCGGAGGTGTCGATCTCGGTCACCCCGCCAAGGTCGTCGGCATAGTCGTCGGAGCCGGCTTCGTAGTCCTCTTCATCCTCCTCCTCGGCATCCTCGGCGGCGCGCAGCGCGGCCTCCTCGGCGGCGTGGGCGGCCTCTTCGGCCAGGAGCGCCTCGCGGTCCTCCTTGGGGATTTGGTAGTAGTCCGGGTGGATTTCGCTGAAGGCGAGGAACCCGTGCCGGTTACCGCCGAAATCGACGAACGCCGCCTGCAGCGACGGTTCGACCCGGGTTACCTTGGCAAGGTAGATATTGCCCTTGATCTGCTTGTGGTCGGCGGAATCGAAATCGAATTCTTCAATCCGGTTGCCCTTGAGCACCGCCACCCGGGTTTCTTCCGGGTGGCGCGCATCGATCAGCATGCGCGTCGACATTGTATGTTCTCCAGGCGTGCGGCGGCGCGGACCCTTTGCGCAAAAGCGCGGGCACCGGCGGCTCGACACGGCATTTCAGATGGGTGCTGCGCCGAAGCGCAGCGGGAGGGATTTCACCCGGTTCACGGGCGAAGATCGTTACGTTGTCCGCGCGGGGTGCGCGGGTCTGGTCGAGAGTGTAAACGGCGCCCGTTCGGAAACCGGACGCACGGGATGGAATGGCCGCGCCGGAAGCGCGGAATGGAAGGGCCGATGCAGGCCCGGAAACGGTTTCAGCCACGCCCCAAGCCGGCCGGGCCCCTGAGGGCTGCGGTGACCGGAACGACAAACGGCTCTTCATGAACTTGCTTCAACCTGACAAGCCCGGGCGCCGCCTGACGGGCCAACCGGACATAAGCGGGGTCAGCCAGACCCGATCATCGCGCTCGATGCACACCGGCCCGGTGGGCGCGGCGCTGCAGGCGGGGAGGACCGGGGTGGAAACACCCCAATTGCGATCAGTTAGCACCAGTGCCACATTGGCGCAACGACTGTTGCAAACAGATGAACCCAAGATGGTAAACAAAACGTTGCCATTGCCGGCCTGCGGTTGAAATTCCGGGGTGTTTTCCATCTGGTCGCCATTGCGCGCGAGCGTGCGGGGTCCTAGGCAAATCGCCGATGCGCCGCATCCTGAGCCTGCTCCTGATCCTCATCGCGCCGCTCGGCGTGTTCGCGGCAATGATCGCCGCCGACCGCCATTTCGCCACGACCGGCCCGGATCGCAGCTACGTCGTCCGCATCGCCATGCCGCCGGCCGGCGGCGAACCCGGCCTGCCGGCCATCGCCGGACCGCTCGACGCCAGCCGCCCCCTGGTGGTGATCGATGCCGGCCACGGCGGCCACGATCCCGGCGCCATGGCCGAAAGCGGGAAGGGCGGGGGAGGGGGGCGCCTGCGCGAAAAGGACCTCACCCTCGCGCTCGCCCGGAGCTTGCGCGAACAGCTGCTCGCCGGTGGCGGCGTCCGTGTCGCGATGACCCGCGACGACGACCGCTATCTCCTGCTCGAGGAACGCTCGGGCATCGCACGGCGGCTCAAGGCCGACCTGTTCATCTCGATCCACGCCGATAGTGCCGAGGGCGGCAGCGCCAGCGGCGCCACCGTCTACACGCTTTCGACCAGGGGCAGCAGCCAGGAAGCCGAACGCCTCGCCGCCGCGCAAAACCGCGCCGACGTGGTCAACGGCGTTGGGCTGTCGTCGATCGGCGACGATGTCGGGGCGATCCTCGTCGATCTCTCGCAACGCCAGAGCGAGGCCGGCGCCACCGAGCTGGCGAAACTGATCCTGCGCGAAGGCCAGGGCAAGCTCGCCTTCCGCGACCGGCCGGTCCAGTCTGCCGCATTCGTCGTGCTCAAATCGCCCGACACGCCTTCGATCCTGTTCGAGGCCGGCTACATCAGCAACCCCGCCGACGCCGCCCGTCTCGCTTCCAGGGCCGGGCGCGAAACGTTTGCCACAGTCACCGCCCAGGCGATCCGCGCCTGGCTCGCCCGCCAGTCCGGCGTCGTCGCCAGCTCCGGGCCATGAGGCATTTTCGCATCGGGTGTTTCCACGCGCCGCGATAACTTCTAGGGCTCACCCGCGATGGCCGAGGACAATCCCGACGAATCCGCCCACTACCGCATCCGCCGCGATGCCGGTGGGCCATTCGCATGGCTGCGGCGTGGCGCCGGCGCGGTCACAGCTACACTTTCCCGCTTTGTTGCCTGGTATCGCTCCGGCTGGCGCTCCGGTGGCAAGCGCGGCAAGCTGTTCCGCGCCGGCGCCATCGCCCTCGCGCTCGTCGCCGCACTCTACGGCGTCGTCTGGGCCACAGTCCTGCGCACCTTGCCTTCGGCCGAAACACTGGTCGATTACCAGCCGCCGCTTCCCACCATGGTCCGCGCCGGCGACGGCGGAATCGTCTATTCCTACGCCCGGGAACGCCGTGTCCAGCTGCGCTACGTCGATTTTCCCCCCGTCCTGGTCCACGCCTTCCTTTCGGCCGAGGACAAGAACTTCTTCAGCCATGGCGGCGTTGACTACATCGGCCTTGCCCAGGCCGTGGTCGACAACCTGAGCAAGATCGGGTCGGGCGAGCGCGGGCGCGGCGGATCGACCATCACCCAGCAGGTCGCGAAAAACATCCTGGTCGGCAATGAGCGCTCGTTCTCCCGCAAGTTCAAGGAGATGATCGTCGCCAGGCGCATCGAGGGGGTGCTCGGCAAGCAGCAGATCCTGGAGCTCTACCTCAACGAGATTCCGCTCGGTCGCCAGAGCTTCGGCGTCCAGGCCGCCGCCCGCGCCTATTTCGGCAAGGATGTCGGCGATCTCACGCTCAACCAGGTGGCGTTTCTCGCCATCCTGCCCAAGGCGCCGGAGAAGTACGGCCGCGCCGCCAACGCCGCCGACGCGCTGGAACGGCGCAACTGGGTGCTTGATCAGATGGTCAGGAACGGCTGGGCGACACCGGCCGCCGCCGCCGGTGCCAAGTCGCAGCCGCTCGGCGTCATCCCCCGCCGGGTCGAAGTCTACGACGCGGCGGTCGGCTACTATGTCGAGGAAGTCCGGCGCCGTCTGATCGAGCAATACGGCGAGAGTGCCGAGGGTGGCCCGAACTCGATCTACGCCGGTGGCCTGTGGGTGCGGACGGCGCTCGATACCGAGATGCAGCGCGCCAGCCAGTCGTCGCTGCGCAGCGGCCTGCTGCGGTACTGGTCGGGCAAGGGCTGGGCCGGCCCGATCGCGCGGATCGGCCTCGATCCCGATCGCTGGCAGTCGCAACTGCTCGCGATCAACAAGTCGATCGCCTACAAGGACTGGCGCGTCGGCCTGGTCCTGCGCCGCGCCGGCCAGTCGGCCACGATCGGTTTCGCCGATGGCCGCACTGGCCGGCTCGGCGGCCTGCCCGACAAGCTGAAGGCCGGCGACGTCATCGCCGCGTCACCCCAGGGCGATGGCTGGGTGGTCCGCAACATTCCCGGCGTTTCCGGCGGGATGGTCGTCGCCAATCCATACAACGGCCGCGTCGTCGCGCTTCAGGGCGGGTTCGATGCGGGGCTCGATTCGTTCAATCGCGCCACCCAGGCCAAGCGCCAGCCCGGCTCGACGATCAAGCCGTTCGTCTATGCGACCGGGCTCGACTACGGCATGACGCCAGCGACGATGGTCCCGGACCAGGCGTTCTGCGTCTACCAGGGCGCCGCACTCGGCCAGAAGTGCTTCCGCAACTTCGACAATCGCGGCGCCGGCGGCATCCACACCATGCGCTGGGGCCTCGAACAGTCGCGCAACCTGATGACCGTGCACATCGCCAACGATGCCGGCATGGACAAGGTGGTCAAGACCATCGCCCGGGTCGGCATCGGCAACTACCAGCCCTACATGTCCTACGCGCTCGGCGCCGGCGAGACGACCGTGCTGCAGATGGTCAACGCCTATTCGGCGCTGGCCAACTCCGGCGTCCAGTTCCAGCCCTCGCTGATCGACTATGTGCAGGACCGTAACGGCAAGGTCATCTGGAAGGCGAACGACCGCCCTTGTACCGGTTGCAACATGGCCGAGTGGGACGGCAGGCCGATGCCGCGCCTCGCGCCACGGGGCCGCCAGGTCCTGGACCCGCGCACTGCCTACCAGGTGGTCCACATGCTCGAAGGCGTCGTCCTGCGCGGCACTGCGGTCGTCCTGCGCGACTTGCAGCTGCCCCTGTTCGGCAAGACCGGCACCACCTCCGGGCCGACCAACGTCTGGTTCGTCGGTGGCTCGGCCAATATCGTCGGCGGGGTCTACATGGGCTATGACCAGCCGCGCTCGCTCGGCGGCTATGCCCAGGGCGGGACGTTCGCGGCGCCGATCATGAAGCAGTTCATCACCGAGACGCGCAATCGCTGGGATCATACCCCGTTCACCGCGCCGCCCGGCGTCCGCCTGGTGCGGATCGACCGGGTCAGTGGCCAGCGCGTGTTCTCCGGCGTGCCGAGCGACGAGGCGAAGGCGGAAGTCATCTGGGAAGCGTTCAAGCCCGAGACCGAGCCGCAGCGCCCCAGTCGCCAGGAACAGCTCGCGGCCAAGCGCGGCGAACTGATGGACCAGATCCGGCGTGGCCTGCAGGGCGACGACAATGGCGGCATCCAGCGCGAAGACGCGCCGCCGGGCGATTTTGCCGCCGAGCAGGGCGGGGTTTACTAACTTTCTATGCAGCTTGCCGGAGCTGCGAAGGCGGTTTCGGCAAGGCCTGCGGGTGCAAGAGTCCGCGAGGCCCGGCCGCGCTCGTGCGGCTGGTGGGGTAGGCGTCATGGCCGGGGACGGGCGAGTGCAGGCGGGAAACGGGCGGCTGCTCGGCTGGCTGCCGCTGCAGGTGCTGATGCTGCTGGCCGGTCTCGCCATGGTCCTGCCGCTCGCCCGTGCCCGGATGGACCCGTTCGGCCCCGGCATGGTCAAGGGAGGGATCTCGGTCGATACCGACGGCGCATCCGGCACGATCGCCGATGGCCGGTTCCGCCTCGATCTGCCGCTCACGGTCATGAACCGCACCGACAATGTCGTCGTCGGCGTCTCGCTGTGGACCGAGGCCTGGGCCTGCCCCTCGGCCCTGACCCCGCTGGCCGGGTGCCGCCGCGTGATTTCCACCGGCCAGGAATTCATGCCTCGCCTCCTGCCGGACAGCGCCGCCTCGTTCCCCACCGTGCTGACCGGCGGTGTTCCCGCGGGCGTCTCCGATGGTGATGCGGTCCGCATCGAGCGCCGCATCGAGAACATCTACGACGACCGTGACACCGCCCGGGACGCCGCCCATGCGACGATGCACTGAGGGGTCCGGGTTCGGCCATTGGGGCATCTGGACAAGCGGCGGCGGTGGGGTCAGACTGCCGTTCATGACCCGCTCCCTCCGCCTCGCGCTCCCCGCCCTCGTCGCCTCCCTGCTTGCCGCGCAGCCGGCACTCGCCGCGCTCGCGGTCGGGGCCAGGGCCCCGGATTTCACCACCAAGGGCGCCGAAGCCGGCAAGGCGTTCGACTTCGCGCTCGCCAAGGCGCGGGCCAAGGGGCCGGTCGTGCTCTATTTCTACCCGAAGGCGTTCACATCGGGCTGCACGATGGAGGCGCATGCGTTTGCCGAAGCGATGGGCGATTTCGAGAAGGCCGGCGCCACCGTCGTCGGCATGTCGGCCGACAGCCTGCCGACGCTGCAGCGGTTCTCCACCGAACACTGCCGCAGCAAGTTCCCCGTCGCCGTGGCGGACAAGGCGGTGATCAAGCAATACGATGTCGGACTCATGATGGGCGTGACCAACCGCACGACTTATGTGATCGACAAGAGCGGCACCGTGCGCCTCGCTTACACCGCGATGGACTGGCGGGAGCATGTGGGGAAGGCGCTGGAGGCGGTGAAGGCCCTCAAATAGGGCGACGCCTCGCCGGGGTGCGAAGCGCGCGGAGCGCGCGTCTGCAAATATCGCTTGTCGATATTTGCCACGGACTGACTCGGTTCTCCACTGACGGTAGCGATGTGGGCGGGTGCGATTCCGGCATTGCGGCCCCGATTCGCGCACCGAACTTCGCGAACTTCGCCCAGGAATGGGGAAGCGCAGAAGTTTGGGGGCGTTGAAATAAAACGGAAAATCTGGGAACTTCACGAACTTCACCCACAGAGGCCATGGGGAAGGTTTTGTGGCGAGAATTTTATCCTGCAAATTCAGCAGCTTGTGGCGATTTCAAAGAGCGAGCGACCAGCCTAACTGTGAAGTTCGGTGTAGGACAGCCCCCGATTTCAGTCCTCCCCAAGCAGAGCCTTGAAGTCTTGCCCGGCGTAGAAGACGCCCGCGATGACCACGTCACGCTCTTCCACCACGAAGGCGACCGTCACACGACGTCGCCATGGGACGGTGCGCAGGCCCGGTCGGATGTCGTCGCGTGGCGTGCCGCGTTTGGGGAAATCCGCCAGCGTGGCGATATGATCGACGATGCCGTTTACAAACCGCAAGGCAACGGCTGTGTCTCCGGCGGCGCCGGCGATGAAGCGATAGAGCTGGTCGAGCTGGTCACGCGCTTCCGGTGTGAAGACGATCCGGTGGGGCATGCCTGGGCAATCGGTGGGTTCAGGGATTCTGCTTGCCGATCGACGTGCGCACTTCATCGAGGGTCAGCCCGCGTGACGGGTCGGCGCGGTAGGCGTCGTATGCGGGGGCGGCCTGTTGGCGCAGCCAATCGTCCATGGCGCGCTCGCGTGCGTTCAGCGCTCGGAGGCCTTCGCGGATGACTTCGCTCTCGCTGGCATATTCGCCGGATGCGACCTTGGCGCGGACGAGGGTCGCCATCTCGTGGGGAAGGGTGACGCTGAACTGTTGGGTCGACCGCATAGGATGGCCTCCTTGCCGAGTAGGATTTAATCCTATCAGGTTGGAGATTCAACGGCGATTGCGCGTCAAACGTCAGGATCGCTTGTCGATCCTGACCACGCGTCAGGATCGCTTGTCGATCCTGGCCACAAACGGACTCGGGGCGCTGACGCACAAATGATGGCACCGGCGGCAATCTTCATTGCTCATTATGCATAATCGGATAAATGCGGCACTTGTTGGAATTTCGGGGCTACAAGCAATGATCGCTACGATTGGATATGAACGATCGGATCTATCCGACTTTGTATTCACCCTAAAATTTAGCAATATCAGTGTTTTGGTTGATATTCGAGATCGTGCCCAGTCGAGGCGGCTTGGCTTTTCAAAGTCTGCGCTGGCTAGCACTCTCGCTGAGGCTGGCATTGGATATCTGCACATGCCTGAACTCGGTGACCCGAAAGAAGGCCGCGAAGCAGCTCGACGCAATGACTGGGCGACATTTCGGAAAATCTTCGGTGGAGTAATAGCCTCGCGCGAAGCTCAAGCCGCATTATCGAAACTGGTTGAACTAGCATCCAAAGAGAATATATGCTTGATGTGCTTTGAACGGGATCAGTTGCAGTGCCATCGCAAGATAGTCGCGGACGATCTTTGCGCTCGGTTGCAAGTGAAGCCGATGCATTTGGGGGTTCAAGCGGGTGTTGGACGGAAAGCCGAAATCCGACGAATGCGTGATCATCATCAAAGCGCAGCCACATCGGTCCAGCCAGTACTTTGAGACCGTCTGCTGTGCCGGAGTAGGCCGCGATGGTCAGTGGCGAAGGCAGTACCCAATCCCCTTTAGAAATCTAAAGGATGAACAAAAGTTCACGCGCTGGCAGTGGATATCATACAGCTTTGTGCCGCCGAAAGACGATAAGCGGAAAGAAAGTCAAAAGGTTGTCGCAAGTACGCTCGTTGCTGGTAGGCAATTGAAGAAAGGTGAGCGCGCGAGTTTCTTAAATCCGCTCGTTCGAGGCTCGTTACTAGAGGCAAACGAGAAGCGGGATTCGTTGGCTCTTATACGACCATCCGAAGTCCGTTTGCGGGCAATTGAAAAATCAGCGGAAGATCTAAAAGAAGAAACTAGAAAGCATGCATCATTAGCTAGTCAACTCTCTTTCCTCGAGGAATTTGAAGATGTTGAACCGATGGCGCCGTGTAGAATGCAGTTCTACGTGGATTGGAAGGATCAAGACGGGAAGAAGCACTCCCAGCAATGCGACGACTGGGAAACTGCCGCAGCCTTTAATCGGTTTGAGCGGCTGTACGACGAAAGCAAAGCGATTGAAATTTTGCAACAAAAGTATGAAGTTGATTATTTCAAGGCCGGCCTTGTTCTGGGATTTAGTACACACAGTCGGCGAAATGTCGAATTTGGGGCACAGAACCAATGG
>Ga0070665_100004591_pt1 | contig 14453 bp, 14 predicted proteins | sample KBSS13metaG_FD_65862 | JGI IMG/M metagenome (GOLD analysis project Ga0070665, IMG submission 65862) | Switchgrass rhizosphere microbial communities from Kellogg Biological Station, Michigan, USA - KBS S1-3 metaG | ecosystem: Host-associated > Plants > Roots > Rhizosphere > Soil ... | reverse complement strand
CCACGGATCGAGCGAAGAATGCCCGGCGCCGCCCGCGCCAGGTCGATCTGCCCGCCGTCTGGTCGGACATAGCCGATGCGCCCACGCACGATGCGTCCGCCGCCGTGCTCGATCAGGCGCATGATCGACAACGCCGTCACCGACTTGCCGGAGCCCGATTCGCCGACGACGGCGACGGTTTCACCGCGACTGATCGTGAACGACAGATCGCGCACCGCGGTGACGACGCGCTCGGTCGTGGCGAACTCGACCGTCAGGCCTTCGACGTCGAGGACGTTCGAACCGGGAGCGTTCAAGGGAATGGAGGGTAAGGAGGAACGAACCCATTATCGGGGACGGTGCGCTGCGCGGCAAATGGCCCGCCGGCGCGGAGCCCATCTGCGATTCCGGCATTGCCGCGCGATCGTATCGCGACACAACCAATGCCCGACGGACCGAAGTGGACGACGACCTACGTGCGGGCGGGGGTGTTCACGCTCTCGGTCTTCAGATCCGGCGTCTGGCCCCCCTCGGACTCGAGCGACCTCGCCTCGATGTAGATACGCTTGATCTTCTCGAAGCGACGGCGGATCTCCGCCTCGATGCGGCGAACGGCGGCTGCGGTGTCCTCCGCCGGCGTCTCGGGCTCGAATTCCACGTCGAGCGTCAGCAGCACTTCGTCGGGACCGATGTACATCGACAGTGGGCGGCCAACGGCGCGCACGCGGGGATCCGCACGCGCGATCTGCCGGATCGCCTCCGCCGTTTCCGGCCGCACGCCTTCGCCGATCAGGAGCTCGCGCGAAGCGCGGATCAGAATCACAGCGACGACGGCAAGCAGGAGGCCGATGACGATCGACGCGGCGGCGTCATAGACCGGCGCGGCGAAGCGATCGCTCGCGTAGATGCCGATCGCGGCAACGAGGATGCCGGCCAGCGCGACGCCATCTTCCGCGATCACGGTGTACGTCGTCGGATCCTTGCTGCGGCGAAGGGCGAGGATGAACGGTGTGCCCGGATTGGCCGCGCGGAACTGGCGCAGCGCGATCAGGAAGCTCGCGCCCTCGAACAGCGCAGCGAGGCCGAGCACGACGTAGTTCCACACCGGATCGGCAAGCGGGGACGGGTGCAGGATGTGCAGGATGCCTTCGTACACCGACACGCCCCCGCCGACGCCGAAGATCAGGACGCCGACGATAAGCGTCCAGAAATAGAGCTCCTTGCCGTGGCCGAAGGGATGCTCGGGCGTTGCCTGCCGCTTGCTGCGCCGCAAGCCCAGCAGCATGAGCATTCCGTTGCCCGAGTCGACCGTCGAATGAATGCCTTCCGACAGCATCGCCGAGCTGCCGGTGACGGTGGCGACGATGAACTTGGTGACGGCGATCGCGACGTTCGCGACTATCGCGCCATAGACCGCGATGCGTGAGTCAGCCATCGCGACCGTTCCAGCGCGTCGCGGCGGCGCGGTGGTCGCGCGCTGCGACATTCCCTCTTTCCGCCGTCCGGTCGAAAGCGGGAATCCGGTGGAGACTCGTCGGCACGCGCCCTCGGGTTGCCGAGCGCGCGGGAACGAATCTCCAGGTTTTCCCGCTCCGTGCACTGAGCTTCTGCGCGGTTCGATCCGGGATTGGCGATGGAAGGCGCATCGGGGTTCGCATGTCGAGCTGCATCGTACCTGCGCCTTGACATCGCGGCAGAAATGAGTAACCTTTAAGTTACTTAACGTATCGATCCCTGTGATGACCGAAACGGATCTCGACCGGGTTTTCCTGGCGCTCGCCAGCGCAACGCGGCGCCAGATCCTCGATATCGTGGCGGCGTCGCCAGGCTGCACGATCAATCATGTCGCCCATCATTTCGAAATGAGCCGTGTCGGCGTCCTCAAGCATGTCAATGTCCTGGAGCAGGCCGGGCTCGTGATTTCCGAGCGCCATGGCCGCGAGCGCCCGCTGCATTTCAATCCGGTGCCGCTGCAGCTCATCCACGAGCGCTGGTCCGAGCGTTATCGCGACTTCTGGGCGAACCGGCTCACGTCGCTCATGTACGCCGTGGAGCGGGAGGGTCGATAAATGGAGGAGAGAACGCGGCGGGTGTCGCGCATCGTGATCCGCGGCAGCATGGAGGCAGTGTGGCGCGAGCTCACGAAGGACGACGAGCCCCAGGCCGCGATTTTCAACGCGTGGCTCCACGCGCAGTCTTTCGCGCCGGGATCGGCGCTGCAGATGCGCACGGCGGACGGGCGCAACGTGCTGGTGATCGGCCGCGTGGTGGAGTTCTCGCCGCCGCGCCGATTCGCGCACACGTTCCGGTTCACGCAATACGACGATCCCGAATGCACCGTCGTCTACGAGCTGAAGGCGGTGCCGGAAGGTGTCGAGGTCTCGCTCATCATCGAGAATCTCGCGCCCGGCACCCGGACGGCGAAGGACATGACGTCCGGAAGCCGGTCGATCCTTGCCACGCTCAGGTCGATCGTGGAATCCGGTCGGCCACGGCTCAAGACAAGGATCATGTACTGGCTGTTCGGCAAGATAGGCTTCCTGCTGCCCGCACGCACGCGCGCGGAGCGCTGGCCGCTGTGAACTCGTCCTGTCAACGCCGGTCCGACACGATGGAACCATCCGGCGCTTGCCGTTACACGCGCGCCGCGTTCGCGTGCATCCCGTTGCCACTCGAGTCGTCGCGGCCGCAGTCGTCGAGGGCGCCGCGTGATTCGCCCATTGCAGTCCAACCCAGGAGATCCGCATGGCGCATCCGTTCGTACACGTCGAGCTTCACACGCAGAATCTGCCCGCCGCCAAGAAATTCTATTCGTCCCTTTTTGGTTGGGAGCTCCAGGATGTCCCGATGCCGGGCGGCATGAATTACACGATGATCAACGTGGGTGAGGGCACCGGCGGCGGCATGATGACGAGCTCCGATCCGAACGCGCCGGCCGCCTGGCTCGCGTATGTTCTCGTCGACGACATCGACGCCTCCACGCAGAAGGCGAAAGACCTTGGGGCGAAGATCCAGCTCGGTGTGACCAAGGTCGGAGACTTCGGAATGATGAGCATCATCCAGGATCCAACCGGGGCCTACATCGCGATGTGGAAGCCGCTCAAGAAAATGTAGGGAGGCAGGCCAGCGGGGTCCGCCCCATCGCGGAAGCGGGGCGGGTCGGTACCCTTTCGGTTCGCGGCGCCAGGACCGGCGCCGCTTTGGGGACGCTAGACCTTCTCGGGCTCGCGTGCCGGCCGTTTCATCAGCAGTGCCGGAACGGGACGCTTGCCGCCCGAGCCGAAGCCGCCATTTGGCGATCCGTGCATCAGGGCCGAGGATGGCGCGCCCGCAGCGCGCGTGTTGGGCGGCATGTCGGGATTCTTGGCGTACGCGGCTTCCCGCTCCGCGCGTCGCTCGTCGGCGGTCGGTCGCCTGGGTTCCCGCGGCTCTGCCGCCGCGGCGCGGGGACGCGGCTCGCGCGCCGGACGCTCGCGCTTTTCGCTCGTCGCGGGTCGCGCGGGACGCTCGGCCCGCTCGCTTCGCGCATGCTCGATATCGAAACCGTCGAGGCTTGCGAGCGTTACCTTCTTGTGCAGCAGCTTTTCGATTTCCAGGAGATGTTTTTCCTCCTCGGGCGCGACGAACGACATCGCTTCGCCGGTGGCTCCGGCCCGGCCGGTGCGGCCGATGCGATGGATGTAATCCTCGGGGACATGCGGCAGCTCGTAGTTGACCACGAGCGGCAGGTCGTCGATGTCGAGCCCGCGCGCGGCGACGTCCGTTGCCACCAGCACCTGCAGCTTGCCGTCCTTGAACGCCGAGAGCGCCTCGAGGCGGGCGGCCTGAGTCTTGTCGCCGTGAATCGCGGACGTCGCGAGCCCGTCCTTTTCGAGCTGCCGGGCGAGGCGGGACGCGCCATGCTTGGTGCGGACAAAGCAGAGCACCTGCCAGACGTTGCGCGACTTCACGATATGCGCGAGGAGCGCGCGTTTGGCGTCGGCCGGCACCTTGTACGCCGTCTGGGTGACCGTTTCGGCGGCGGTGTTGCGCCGCGCGACCTCGATCAGCTGCGGCTGGTTCAGGAGCTCGTCGGCGAGCTTCTTGATCTCGTTGGAAAACGTGGCGGAGAAGAGCAGGTTCTGCCGCTTGGCGCGCGGCGGCAGGAGCGACATGATCCGCTTGATATCGGGGATGAAGCCCATGTCGAGCATGCGATCGGCTTCGTCGAGGACAAAGACTTCGACCTGGCCCAGGTTGACGCTCTTCTGCTCCACGTGATCGAGCAGCCGGCCGGGCGTGGCGACGAGGATCTCGACGCCCGCGCGCACGATGGCGAGCTGGGCCTTGATGTCGACGCCGCCGAAGACGCACGTCGACCGCAGGCCCGTGTACTTGCCGTATTCCTTGACCGCTTCCTCGACCTGGATTGCGAGCTCGCGCGTGGGCGCAAGGATCAGGGCGCGCACGGGATGTCGCGCGGGTGAAGGGCTGGTGTTGGCTTGCGGCAGCAGCTTCTGCAAAATGGGGAGAGCGAAGCCGGCCGTCTTGCCGGTGCCGGTCTGGGCGCCGCCCATGACGTCGCGGCCTGCGAGGACGACGGGGATGGCCTGCTGCTGTATGGGTGTGGGGGTGGTATAGCCGGATTCGGCCACGGCCCGCAACAACTCGGGCCGCAAGCCGAGCTCGTCAAAGCTCGATGCGTTCAAATGGAACTCCTGGGCGCGGCCTACCGCAACGTGGCGGTTTCCGGTCCAGGCAGCGGACAATTCGTAAGTGAAGTCGCCGTGGCGGGTTTCGTCGAGACAACCGGACCATGCAGCGCAGTGGGCGGTGACCGGAACGTCCGCCCGAATAAACATTATACCCTAAGTTCCGGATTTTTCAAAATATTCGTGACCGGTAGCAGCATAAAACGGCTATAATCGACTGTTTTTGCTGCGGCGCAATAAGGCGCCCTTCCATCCGGCCATGTCCATTCCTCGCAAAGACCTGCGCAACATCGCGATCATCGCGCACGTCGACCACGGCAAGACCACCCTCGTCGACAAGCTGCTGGTGCAGGCGGGCACGTTCGCGCGCACGTCGCAGATCAGCGAGCGGATGATGGATTCCAACGACATCGAGCGCGAGCGCGGCATCACCATTCTCGCCAAGAACTGCTCCATCCAGTACGGCGAGATTCTCATCAACATCGTCGACACGCCCGGCCATGCGGACTTCGGCGGGGAGGTCGAGCGCGTGCTCGGCATGGTCGACGGCGTATTGCTGCTGGTCGACGCCGTCGAGGGACCGATGCCGCAGACGCGCTTCGTCACGCTGAAGGCGCTGCGGCAGGGCCTGAAACCCATCGTCGTCGTCAACAAGGTCGATCGCCCCGGTGCGCGGCCGGAGTGGGTGGTCAACGAAACCTTCGAGCTGTTCGACCGCCTGGGCGCGACCGACGACCAGCTCGACTTCCCGGTGGTCTACGCCTCCGCGCTGAACGGCTGGGCCTCCCTCGACGTGGCGGACGCGAAATTGCCGGCCAAGCCCGAGGGCGCGACGATGAAGCCGCTCTTCGACACGATCCTCGCGCACGTGCCCGTTCCGGTGGGCGATGCCGACGGCGGACTGCAGTTCCAGATCAGCGCGCTCGACTATTCGAGCTACATCGGCCGCCTGGGCATCGGCCGCATCCGGCGTGGGCGCCTGGCGGCGGGACAGGAGGTCGCCGTGCTTCGCGGCCCCCTCGAACCCGGCGCGATCGCGCCGCGCGCGAAAATCGGCCAGGTGTTCAAGTTCACCGGCCTCGAACGCACGCCCGTGGAGCACGCCGAGGCCGGGGACATCGTGCTCGTCACCGGTGTGGACGACCTCGCGATCGGCACGACGCTCGCGTCGCTCGAGCTGCCGGAAGCGCTGCCGCCGATCATGGTCGACGAGCCGACGTTGGCGATGTACTTCCAGGTGAACACCTCGCCGCTCGCTGGCCGCGAGGGCAAGTACGTCACGTCGCGCAACGTTCGCGACCGCCTGATGAAGGAGCTCCTGACCAACATGGCGCTGCGCGTCGAGGAGACGCCGGACACCGATGTCTTCCTGGTGTCGGGCCGCGGCGAGCTGCACCTCACGATCCTGATCGAGAACATGCGCCGCGAAGGCTATGAGCTCGCGGTCTCGCGCCCGCGGGTTGTCATGCGCGAGATCGGCGGCGAGATGTGCGAGCCGTACGAGGCGCTGTCCGTCGACGTCGAGGAGCAGCACCAGGGTGCGGTGATGGAGGCGCTCGGCATGCGCCGCGGCGACCTCACCAACATGGCGTCCGACAGCCGCGGGCGTGCGCGCCTCGAATACCGGATCCCCGCGCGCGGCCTCATCGGCTTCCAGGGCGAGTTCATGAACCTGACCCGCGGCACGGGTCTCATCAGCCACGTGTTCGACGGCTATGCGCCGGTCAAGGGCGATATTCCGGACCGCCGCAACGGTGTGCTGATATCGCAGGAAGACGGCGACGCCGTCGCGTACGCGCTGTGGAAGCTGCAGGAGCGCGGACGGATGTTCGTCTCGCCCGGCGACAAGCTCTACGAAGGCATGGTGATCGGCATCCACAGCCGTGACAACGACCTCGTGGTCAACCCGATCAAGGGCAAACAGCTCACCAACGTCCGCGCATCCGGGAAGGACGAGGCAATCGCTCTGACGCCGCCGATCGCTCTGACCCTCGAATACGCCGTGGAATTCATCGCCGACGACGAGCTGGCCGAAGTGACGCCCAAGACGATCCGCATCCGCAAGCGCCACTTGAAGGAGCACGAGCGCAAGCGCGCCGCGCGCGAATCGGCGGGCGCGGACGAAGCGAGAGCAGTCGCGGGCTGAGGCGCCCTGTTATCGGGCGTCAGTCGAGACGCGATGCGCGGATTGCCGGCACGTCGACGATCCGCCGGCTGTTCGCAAGGGGCGGCTGCTCCACCGCCTGCACGAGCGCACTGACCATCTGCTGGAGCGTCACGAGGCCCATCCGTCGGGCGGTATCGCGCGCCCCAGGCACGACCGACGCGATCGCGTAGAGGGGCGCCAGCGCGAGCGGCCACCAGTGTCCGGGCCCCAGCACATACCAGGGACGCAGTATCGTCGCGGTGAGTCCTGCGCCCGCGATGGCCGCTTCGCCCGCCGCACGGGCCGCAACGTAGTCCTTCATCACCGGTGCCGGCTGCGCCACGCTTAGGTAGACGAGATGAGCAACGCATGCCCGCTCGGAAGCGGCGACGCTGGCCGCGATCGATGCCCGATCGACGCGCTCGAACTCCTGCGCCTTGGTCGGGTCGGGATGGGGTGTGCCGACCAGATGAACCAGCGTCGTCGTGCGCGCAAGCGTGTCGCCGAAGGTCGACGCGTCGAGCGCATCGCCCGCTACCGGAGTCGCGCCCGCGGGAACGCGGGCCACCGCGGCGGGCCGCGCGAGCGCGCGTACCGCGTGTCCGCGACGCAGGAGCGCGGGAATCAGCGCACCACCGATATACCCGGTACCGCCGGTTACGAAAACATCCATGGTGCGCTACGAATGCGAGCAACGCCAAAATGGATTCCGGCGTTCGCGGGAACGACGGACGTTGGTGCGATTCGAATGCGCGAAGCGCGAAAATTGATTCCGGCGTTCGCGGGAATGACGGAGACTACTGGAGGCGATGGAGTCTTCATAAACGGATGGACTGCGATTGGTCCACCTTCCCGAAGCAAGCTAACTCGTCATCCCCGCGCACGCGGGGATCCATTTTCGCGCACCGGCAGCACTGGATTCCCTGTGCGGAAAAAGCCATAGGCTGCCGTGCACCTCCGTCACTCAATCAACAGGATACGACAAGCCCGATGACAACTCCGATGGAATTCGACGCCGAAACGGCCGCCCGGTTCGCGGCGCTCGCGCTTGCGAATGTCGAGCGCGAGTATCCGCACAAGCTCGACCACGTGATGCGAAGCGACGCGGATGTTCGCTCGCCGCGCGCGCTGCACCCGGCCTTCCACGGCAGCTTCGACTGGCACTCGTGCGTGCACATGCACTGGCTTCTCGCACGAGTGCGTCGGCTCCATCCGGCGCTGCCGGTCTGCGCGGATATCGAACACACCTTCGATCGACACTTCGCGCCCGCAGCGATCGCCGCGGAGGTCGAATATCTTCGTCCTGCCGAGGCGCAGGCATTCGAGCGGACCTACGGCTGGGCGTGGTTCTTGAAGCTTGCCGACGAGCTGGCGCGGAGCGACGACGCGGCGGCGAGGCGCTGGTCGGCCGCGCTCGCGCCGCTCGCGGCCGCGCTCGTGTCGCGCTATCTGGATTACCTGCCCCGCGCTCGCTATCCCTGGCGGTACGGTCTGCATGCGAACAGCGCCTTTGCTCTCTCGTTCGCGCTCGACTACGCACGTGGGCGCGGTCTGCCTGCGCTGGAGGTCCTCTGCAGCGCAAAGGCGCGCGGATGGTTCGGTGCCGATCGCGACGCACCCGCTGGGTGGGAGCCGTCGGGGGCCGATTTCCTCTCGCCGGCGCTCATCGAGGCCGAGCTGATGCGCCGTCTCGAGCCCGGTCCCGCCTACGCCGATTGGCTCGCCCGCTTCCTGCCCGCATTCGTGCTGCGCAGTCCCGCCGAATTGTTCGATCCGGTGCTGGTCGACGATCGCAGCGATGGCCATATCGTGCATCTCGACGGTCTCAACCTGTCGCGCGCGTGGTGCCTGCGTGGCATCGCCTCCAGCCTGCCGCAGGGAGACCCGCGCATCGCGGTGGCCGAAGACGCCGCGCGTGCGCATCTCGACGCGGGATTCGAAGGACTGGCGAGTGACGACTACGTCGGTGCGCATTGGCTGGCGACGTTCGCCACGCTCGCGCTGACCGCGGGCCGAAGCGACTGCTAAACTCGCCCGCGATGAACGAACTCTGGCTCGCCATCGGTGCCGTTGCGCTCGTCGTCATCGTCGTCCTCATCATCGTGGCGCTCGTGCGCCTGGCGGCGCTTGCGCGCGATCGCGAGGAGGCTTCGCGCGACACCCTCGCCGTGCGTGCCCGGATCGAGGCGTTCACCCGGTCCGCGGCCGAGCACGAGCGCGACATGCGCGGCGACCTCGCGACCGCGCGGCGGGAGCAGGGCGAGACCGCCGCCGTCCTGCGTCGCGAAGTCGGCGACCGCCTTGCACAGTTTCAGCAGGGAACGCAGCAATCGCTCGCCGACGCGAACACCGCACAGCGCGAGCAGCTTCGCCATTTCGGCGAGCGCCTCTCCGATCTCACCCAGACGGTGGAGCAGAAGCTCGAGACCCTCCGCGTGGAGAACGCGAAGAAGCTGGACGAGATGCGCGCCACTGTCGACGAGAAGCTGCAGTCGACGCTCGACCAGCGGCTGGGCGCGTCGTTCAAGATCGTCTCGGATCGGCTGGAGCAGGTTCATCGCGGCCTGGGCGAGATGCAGTCCCTCGCGGCCGGTGTCGGCGACCTGAAGCGCGTGCTCCAGAACGTGAAGACCCGCGGCGGATGGGGAGAGGTTCAGCTCGAGACGCTGCTGGTCGAGATGCTCACGCCGCAGCAGTTCCAGAAGAACGTGGAAACGCGTCCGGGCAGCAACAAGCGTGTCGAGTTCGCAATCCGGTTGCCGGGTCGTGGCAATGATGGCATGCCCTGCTGGCTTCCGATCGACGCAAAGTTTCCGCTCGATCATTGGCAGCGGCTGCAGCAGGCGCTCGAGCAGGCGGACCTGGTGGGCGCCGACCAGAGCCGCAAGGCGCTGGACACGGTCCTGCGCGCCGAGGCGCGCGTGATCCGCGAAAACTACGTGGCGCCGCCGCATACGACCGACTTCGCCATCCTGTTCCTGCCGACCGAGGGCCTGTATGCCGAAATGATGGCGCGTCCGGGTTTCGCCGACTCGGTGCAGCGCGAATCGCGCATCCTCATTACCGGGCCGATGAACCTGGCGGCGCTCCTCAACAGCCTGCAGATGGGATTCCGTTCGCTGGCGATCGAGCAGCGCTCGAGTGAAGTATGGAAGGTGCTGGGCGCGGTCAAGGCGGAATTCACCAAGTTCGGCGAGGTGCTCGCGACGACCAAGCGGCGACTCGATTCGGTGTCGTCGTCGATCGGCGATGCCGAGGTTCGCACGCGCCAGATCGCGCGGCGGTTGAAGGACGTCGAGACGCTGCCCGAGCCGGAGGCGATGAAGCTTCTGGACGAGGGCCTGGGTCTCGACGCCGAGACCGAGCGACCGCAGCCCGAGTAGCCCGATGTTCAATGCGTTGCGCCGCTGGCGCGAGCAACGGGTCCTGCGCACCGCAGCGTTGCCGGAAGACTTGTGGCGGGAAGCAGTGGATGCGCTGCCGTTCCTCGCCATCTACACCGACGACGAGCTGGCCGAGCTGCGCCGCAAGGTCGTGCTGTTTCTCTCGGCGAAGGGCATCGTCGGCGCGCAGGGTCATGAGGTGACGCCGTTGCAGCGCACGGTGATAGCGGTGCAGGCGTGCGTGCCGGTGCTCAACCTGTCGCTCGAGATGTACGACGACTTCGAGAACGTCATCGTGTATCCGGGCGAATTCAAGCCGGGTCACGAATGGGAGGACGAATTCGGCGTTGTGCACAAGGACGACGGCTCGCTCGCCGGCGAGACCATGCCGGGCGGGCCCGTGATTCTTTCCTGGCCGGACGTCGAGGCGTCCGCCGATTTCGACGAAGCCGGAATGAATCTGGTGATCCACGAGTTCGCCCACAAGATCGACATGCGCGACGGCCGCGCGAACGGATGCCCGCCGCTGCCGCCCGACATCCCGCCGGGCGACTGGCAGCGCACCCTGAACGATGCATACGAGCATTTCGTGGCCCGCGTCGAGCGTGACGAGGAGACTGCGATCGACCCTTATGCGGCCGAGGATCCGGCCGAATTCTTCGCAGTGCTGTCGGAAGTGTTCTTCGCCGATCCCCTCCTTCTCGACGATGAGTATCCGGCGGTGTACGCCGCGTTCCGGGCCTTCTATCGGCAGGATCCGGGCGCGCGGACGGTGCGGCGAGGACCGTGAGGCGACGTGCGCGCTTGAACTTCGCCCCATGCGGCCGTATGCTCGAGCCGCAGGCATGGACCGGCCGGCGAGGACCCCGCACGTGCAGAGGTTCATGTCCAACAACGGGAGGCTTGATGAAGATCCAGATCGTGACTCTCGCTGCCGCAGCGATGCTCGCGGCCGGCAGCGCTTACGCGTTCCACTGTCCTGCGGACATGGCGAAGATCGATGCCGCGCTCGCCAAGAATCCGAAGCTCACGCCGGCGCAGCTGGACGAAGTCAAGAAGCAGCGCGCCGACGGCGAGGCGCTGCACAAGGCGGGCAAGCATCAGGAATCGGTCGACACGCTGTCGAAGGCGATGAAGACGCTTAGTATCTGAACGCCGGCGCTGGCGCCATGCGCGCCGCCCACGACGCCACGCCGATCCGCGTGGCGTTTTTTCTGGCCGGTACCAACTCAGACGATCCCGCGCTCGGGATAGGGCGCGTTGTTCGCTACGCGGCGATAGTCGAGCCGCGAAAGATCGAGCGTCACATAGCGGCCATGCACGATGAGCTCGGCGATTGCGCGTCCCGCGGCAGGTGCATGCATCATGCCGTGGCCCGAAAAGCCGCCGACCACGAAGAACCTGGGCGCAACGTCCGTCCATGCGCCGATGATCGGATTGCCGTCCAGCTCGCATTGCTCGTAGAGCCCCGACCATGTGCGCTTGCAGCGGCAGGCCTCGAACGCCGGAAAGCGATGCGCAAGCGCGGGCCAGACGGCGTTTTCGAAATACGCGTGATCGACCTCGAAGTTGAATCCCCGCGGCTCCTCCGAGTTGACGAGGCCGCCCGAATAGCCGCGGCCTTCGGGACGAAAAGCGAGCCGATCCAGGTCCTTGACGTAGGGCAGGGGCTCGATCGCATTCGGCGTCTCGAAATAATGCTCGAACCGCCGAAGCGGCTCGACTGGCAATGGCATCCCGATCATGGCGCTCACTTCTTTCGCCCACGCGCCCGCCGCGTTGACGACGTGACCTGCATGGATCGACGCGCCCGACCGATACCGCACGTCGAAGGCGTGATCGATGCGGCGCTCGATTGCGACCACGCGATCGGAGACATAGGCGACGCCTTGCGCCAGCGCCTTGCGACGGAAGCCGCGAAGCAGCCCGTTCGGATCGCACCAGCCGTCGTCGGGCGTGTGTACGCCGCCCGCAAGGTCCTGCACATTCATCGAGGGAAAGCGCGCCACGAGGCCGTCGCGATCGAGGAGATCGGCGCGCACGCCCTGCGCGACCTGCACGGCATGATTCTCGCGCAGCATCGCCCATCCCTTGTCCGGCACGATGAACAGGTAGCCGCCACCGTGCCAGTCGACGTGCGCGGGCTCGTCATTCACCGCCATCGTTTGCGGGAACTGCTCGATGAACGGAAGGCTGTAGTTGGACATCGCAATGTTCTCGGGACACGAGAACTGCCGCCTCGCACCGCCGGAGGCACGCGGCGTGGACGCGAACTCGTAGGTGGAATCGGGCTCGACCACGACGACCTCGCAGCTGGGCGCGAGCGCGGTCAGGAAATAAGCGACGCTCGACCCCATGATGCCGCCGCCGACGACCAGAACGTCGCAGTGCGGCACGCCGGTGCGTTGCGGCGTCACCGCATTCACGCGAGGCGCGCAACAATCATGCGCGGGCTTGCCGCGACGTGGCGGGCATGCGGAAGGTGCCGTCGACCGATTCCACGAACGTTCGCTCCTCGCGCAGGATCAATCGCCTGGACTGGGCGAACGCGAAGTTCTCGCGGCCTTCGGCATCGGCCTTGAGTCGCGTGCGGTAGGCTTCATACGCAGCGAGGCTGTCGAATGCGATCACGCCCCATGCGACGTCGTTGGTGCCTTCATGCGGGACGAAGTAGCCGACCAGGTCACCGCCGCAGCGAGGAATGATGTCGCCCCAGCGCCTTGCGTATGCTGCGAACGCGTCGCGCTGGAACGGGTCGATCCGGTACCGGATGAAACATGCTATGGCCATGAGCGAGTCTCCATCGGGGACAACGATGCAAGGCTAGCATCTGGCGACCCTTGAATGGTTCGAGTAAGATCGAACCATGAACGACGGCCCCAGCATCGTGCGCATCGCCTCGCTGATCGGCGACCGCGCTCGCGCCGACGTATTGTCGGCATTGCTCGCGGGAAGGGCGCTCACGGCTACCGAGCTCGCCGGCATCGCGGCTGTCACCAAGCAGACGATCAGCTCGCATCTGGCGAAGCTCGTCGACGCGCGCCTTGTGGCGGTCGAGGCGCAGGGCCGCCACCGCTATTTTCGTCTTGCCGACCGCGACGTCGGCGCATTGCTCGAGAGCCTGATGGGCGTCGCATACCGGACGGGCGCAGTGCGGGTCCGGTCAAGCCCGCGCGAGCCCGCTCTTCGCCGCGCCCGCGTCTGCTACGACCATCTCGCGGGCGAACTCGGCGTCGCGATCTTCGAGTCCCTCGAACGTCGGCGACACCTTCGCGGGTCGGCGGATGCCATCGCGCCGACGCCGGAGGGGAACCGGTTCTTCGGGGAGCTGGGCATCGATGTCACGGCGCTTGCGCGCCTGCGACGGCCGCTCTGCCGGAAATGCCTCGACTGGAGCGAGCGCCGACATCATCTCGCGGGCGCGCTCGGCGCCGCGTTTCTCGATCGCTTCCTCGCCCTCGGATGGGCGCGCAAGGCACGGGATTCGCGGGTCGTCACGTTCTCGCCGGCCGGCGAAGCGGAGTTGCGTCAGCGCTTCGGCCTGCGATCGCTCACGTCCTGAAGCATCCATCCAACAGGGCTGTTCAACCCGCTTAACCCACAAGGAAAAATATGCCCGGCGTCGATCGATTGATCGCCTCGTGTCTTCTGAAGGCGCTCTGGAGCGGTGTCGAATTCCCGGGGCGCTGGCGCGCGCATCGATGGTGCATGCAGCACGTCGCGCTTTTCGGCGATCGTCCCGCCCGCCGCATCCAGATGAGCGAATTCGATTTCCTGGTCGAGCCGCGTCCCAATTTCGATATTTACCTGACCGGCATTACGCGGAACACGCCCGTCGAGCGATTCATCAGGGCATACGTCAAGCAGGGTGCTTCGACGCTGGACATCGGCGCCAACCTGGGCTGGACGACTCGATTGATGTCCGCGCTCGTGGGGACGAAGGGACACGTTCACGCGTTCGAGCCGATTCCGTCCGCGTACGCCAACCTGCTGGTCAATATCGCCGCCGCGCCCTGCAAGAACATCACGCCGCATCCGGTCGCGGTCGCCGATTATTGCGGCAAGCTCGAGCTGTTCCTGGCCTCCGGCGACGTCACCGCGCTCGCCACCGTCCGCGCGCCCGGGGCCGGCGAGAGCGCGACTTCGCACACCGTCAACGTGATCACCATTGACAGCCTCCTGAACGAGGTGTCGCACGTGGACTTCGTGAAGATCGACGTCGAAGGCGCCGAATACAAGGTTCTGCTGGGCATG
>Ga0070665_100004589_pt1 | contig 14461 bp, 4 predicted proteins | sample KBSS13metaG_FD_65862 | JGI IMG/M metagenome (GOLD analysis project Ga0070665, IMG submission 65862) | Switchgrass rhizosphere microbial communities from Kellogg Biological Station, Michigan, USA - KBS S1-3 metaG | ecosystem: Host-associated > Plants > Roots > Rhizosphere > Soil ... | reverse complement strand
TCCAGGAACAGCCCGGCGGCCGAACAGCTCGCAACCCTCCAGTCCCATCTCACAAGTGCCCGGGTTGCGATGGCCGAGGCCAAGGCCCGGATGGAACGCGCGGCGAGCGGGGGGGCGGATAATTCCTACGTTACCGATGATGGTCTCATCGCGCGACTGCGCTCTCAGCTTTCTGATCTGTCCGTGCGGGCGAATGATTTCGAGACTCGCGTCGGAAAGGATCACGTTGCGACGGTGAAGGTCCGCAACCAGATGAAGGAGCTGCGCGAGGCGATCGCCAATGAGCAGGCGCGGATCTCCGGCACGTTCAGCAAGGACTACGAGCTGGCGCGCGCGCGCTATGATGAGATTTCCGCGGCGATGTCGCGCCTCATGAGCGAGGAGGGCGCCAGCAGCGACACCCAGGCCAAGATCCGTGAACTCGAAAGCGCAGCAGATACCCTTCGCACCCAGTACAACAGGGCGGTGCAGCAACTTGGCGAGATGAGCAAGGTTGAAGCGCAGCCATCCGTCGCGCCGGATGCCGTCGTCCTGATGCGCGCCTCGCCTCCGACGCAGACCGAAGCCTCGAAGAAGCGGGTTCTGATTCTTGCCGGCGGAACCTTTCTGGGCCTGCTGCTGGGCAGCTGCTTTGTCCTGCTCAGGGATTTCCCGTTCGGCGTATTCAGAACGGCGCAACAGGTGACGGACGTAACCGGCCTGCCATGCGCGATCCTGCCTGCTATCGAGAGCGCTGAGGAACGAGCGGCGGTCAGAAGCGGGGAGTTTGCCATCGTCGCCCCTTATTCGCGATTTGTCGAAACGCTGCGCAATATCTGGGCAATGATCAACATCGCGCAGCAAAAGACGAATGCGAAGGTGGTCTGTGTAATCTCTTCGATACCGGGGGAGGGCAAGACGACTGTCGCGACCAATCTTGCGACGCACTTTGCCCGCCAGTCGACGACGCGCGTGCTCCTCATCGATTCCGATCTCCACCATCCGTCGCTCACCGAGAGGGTTGCGCCTGAGGCGAAGGTGGGGCTCAAGGAGGCTCTCGCAGAGCCGAAAGAGCTTGCGAAATTCGTGATGAGGAAGGAGCGGCTGAACCTCGACGTGTTGCCCTGTCCGATCTCCGATCGCGTTCCCAACGCGGCGGAATTGCTCGGTACCACGGAGATGAAGCAACTGATCGATACGGCGCGGGAAACCTACGATCTCGTGATCGTCGAGGTACCTCCGATGGCTGCGGTCGTCGACTACAAGATGATCGCTCGGCACTGCGACCGCTTCGTCTTCGTCGTCGAGTGGGGCAAGACCAGCCAGCGCATGGTCCTGGAGTGTCTCGACGACGCGTCGGAGTTCTTTGACCGCATTGTTTGTATCGTTCTCAACAAGGTCGACCCGTCCTCGCTGCGAAGCATCGAGCGATACAAGGGCGAACGTTTCCATGACTATTACAGCGATGAGAAGAAGCGCGCCTGAGACGCCGCAGGCGAAGAAATAGTCACGGTTGCAAGCGGTATCCTGCGCAGAGCACTGTGCGAGCGCATTCGTGAGGCGAGCCGGCAGGCGCTTGCTGAATTCGGGCAAAGCTCGGGCGCACGGAAACGTGGTCTCGTCGCTGGACAGATGAGGTTTGAATTTGCGTTACATTGCCCGGTGTCTTGCCGTCTCGCTGCTGATTTGTGTCTCCACGAGCCAGGCGCAATTCGCTGGCGCCAATGCGCAGGGTCTCTCCGTTCAGTCGCATCCAGCCGCCGCTGACTGGAAGAAGAACCTGCGCCTCGGGCCGAACGGTCCAATTCCGGCGATTGTTGTCGATCAGTTTGGATACCTGCCGAAATCCAGAAAGGTCGCCGTGATACGCGCGCCGGAGGTCGGCTATGACAATTCCGCCAGCTTCGTGCCCGGCTCGAACTACAGATTGATCGAGCTTCCAGGCGGCAAGGTCGTCAAGACGGGCGCGCCGGCGGCATGGAATAACGGGAAAACGGATCAGGCATCAGGTGACAAGGCTTGGTGGTTTGACTTTTCCGAGGTCGAAGCGCCTGGCAAATACGCCGTCGTCGATGCCGATAAGGGCGTTCGATCGGCAGAGTTCTCGATCGGCGAGCACGTCTACAAGGACGTCATGAAGCATGCCGTCCGGACGTTCTTCTATCAGCGTGCGGGCTTCGAGAAGAAGCCGGAATTTGCGGGGAAGGATTGGGCGGACAAGGCGAGCCATCTCGGTCCCGGTCAGGATCCCGAGACGCGCCCCTGGCATAATGGACAGCCGTCGACCCCCGCGAAAACGGCGCTCAAGGATCTTCGCGGAGGCTGGTATGACGCCGGCGACTACAACAAGTACACCTCCTGGGCGGCGCGCTACGTCATCGTGCTGCTGCAAGCCTACGAGGAGAACCCTCAGGCCTTCAGCGATGACTACGGCATTCCGGAATCCGGCAACGGCATTCCCGATGTTCTCGACGAGGCGAAGTGGGGCCTGGATTGGGTCGTCCGGATGCAAAACGCTGACGGCTCGCTCCTTTGCGTCCAGGGTCTGGCCACCGCTAGTCCGCCTTCGGAGGCAAGGGGCAATAGCTACTATGGGCCTCCGAACACGTCAGCGACCTTGATGGGGGCGGCCGTCTACGCATACGCCGCTAAAATCTTTGCCTCTCGGCCGGAACCGGCTTTCAAGCAATACGCAGACGATCTCAGAAAACGCGCGACTGACGCGTGGGCCTGGGCCGCCGCGAATCCCAACGTTCTTTATTACAATAATGACGACTCGAAACAGCCGGGCTCAAAGGGCCTCGCGGCCGGCCAGCAGGAGATGAGCGAGATCGACCGGCAGCGGGCGCAGTTTGAGGCCGCGGTCTATCTGTTCGAGATGACGGGCGAGGCGCCGTTCAAGCAGTTTGCCGACGCCAACTACAGCAAGCTGCTGCCGCCGTGGGGAGCGTCGATGTGGGAAGTCGATGCGCTGGATAGCCTGCTCTATTACGCGCGGCTGCCCGGTGCGACGCCCGAGGTGGCAAAGTCGATACGGGAGAACTTGTTGGTGAACCTGTCGCGAGGGTCCTAGCAGTTTGCGAATACCCTGGCGCAAGCAGATCCCTATCGCGCCCCGATCAAGGACTACACGTGGGGGAGCAACAGGGGCAAAGCCATGCAGGCGAGGCTGTACCAATTGGCCGCCCTGCACGGAACGGATCCGAAGCCGGACGACGCGTCACTCGCCGCGGCAGTGGAATACGCGCACTATCTTCATGGCGTAAACCCGCTTGGCCTCGTCTATTTGACGAACATGGACAAGGCCGGCGCCAGCCATTCGGCGACGACGATGTTTCACTCCTGGTTCGCGCGTGGCACACGCTGGCAACGGGTGAGCGAATATCTTCCGGGGCCTCCGCCGGGCTTCCTGGTTGGCGGACCTAATCCGCAGTTCTCGATCGATTCATGCTGCAGTGCGCCGGCCGGCTCGTCCGGTTATCGCTGCTACGGCGCATCGACCTTTTCGCTGTGCCAGCGCGATCTGAAGCCGCCATTGGGACAGCCGCCTGCCAAGTCGTATCTGCAATATAATGACCCGTGGCCGGCGAACTCGTGGGCAATCACCGAGCCTTCGATGCACTATCAGTCTTATTATATCCGCCTGCTTGCCGCCTTTACGCGCTGAGATCGTACTGCAGCGGTTTCACCGCTTGATGCCCTTGGCGACCTGCCGATACACGAGTGTCGGCACCTTGGGGAATAATCTGATCTCGCAGGTCCGCTTGAGGATCTCGAGCGTCTGCGGGCAGCTATCCTCGCGGATGCGGACGTCATTTCCCGACGCCCATGCGTAGGGATCCCACCTCGGGTGCATCGTCGCACCGCTGCGTATCGACATCCAGTTGGTGTAGACGTGACGATCGGTATCGATCAATCGGGCAGTTCCGCGCTGCGATCCGAACACGCGCGCTTCCTCCGGATCGTCGAAATAGACCGTAATTCCTGCCGCGGAGTCAGGGTCGTTATGCGGGCTTACCTTCATGTTCTTTCCGAACGGCCCGGAGAGCTTGTCGAGCCAATAGCGACGCCGGTCGCGACGAAGCTTCATTTTCCGGTCCAGCCGCGGCATCTGCGCGCGCAATATTGCGGCTGCGAGGTTCGTCATGCGGTAGTTCTGTCCGATAAACACGGGTTCATTCGTATCGGCTCGACCTGCCCGCATGTAGCTGCCGACGTCGTGGTACATGAGACCGCGCGTGTATGCCCGCTGCGAATTGGTCAACAGGGCTCCGCCTTCGCCGGCCTGCATGTTCTTGTGGGCGTTGAAGCTGAACGCTCCCGCATCGCCGATCGTGCCGACGCGGCGCCCGCGGTAGGTCACGCCGACGGCCTGACAGGCGTCCTCAATGACCAGAAGGTCGTTCTCCTTGGCTATCGCCATGATCGCATCCATGTCGCATACGAGGTTGAGCATATGCACGACGATGATTGCCTTGGTGCGCGGCGAAATCTTGCGCCTGATGTCCTCAGGATCAATTGTCAGCGACTGATTGATTTCGGTGAGAACTGGAACGGCCCCGATGGCCAGAGGCGCGGCGGCGGTGGCGACCCATGTGTACGCCGGCACCAGCACTTCGTCTCCCGGACCGATCCCGCAGCCCACCATCGCGCAGATCAGCGCGCTCGTGCCACTGTTGACACCGAGCACGTGCTCCACCTCGAAATACTTTTGCATCGCCAGTTCAAAACGCTCGACTTCAGACACGCTCGACGAGTGATATCGGTTGAAGTCGCCGCCAGCGAGAACTCTGAGCGCTGAAGCTATAACGCCGATATCGAGCATACGAAAATCTTTCAGTGGAGCGCGACCCTCAAGGGCAGCAGGGCGTAAGTAAAATGAAAGCCCTTTATGTGGCCGACACTCGTATAAATTAAACTAATTTGCCGACCGCAGCAACGCGGTGCGCGGTCTCATGGTTTACCGGGAACTCAAACAGTAACGAATTTAACGGACTAACCGGTAAACTATGATGCAGGAGATCGAGTGCCGCGCAACCCGCGTCTTTGCTGCATCATCTCCTTGCGAAGCTTGCCACGCGTTTCTTCTATACGCACTGCAACATGACCATTATCGGCAGCCGCCGCCGCGATCGCAGCAGCAAGGCTGCTTAGTGTTGGAAACTGGAAAACACGAACCAGCGACATTTTAATCCCGAACTCTGCGCGGATTTTCTCGACAACCTGCACCATCATTAATGAGTTGGCACCAAGATCGAAGAAATTGTCGTCAATCCCGATCTCGCTTAGCCCCAGCAGTCCACTGAATATCCCGGCAAGCTTTCGCTCCACTTCGGTAGATGGCGGATTGAAAGGCGTGGCAGTCTCCTGACGTGCGGCATCCGGAGAGGGCAGGGCCTGTCGATCAAGCTTGCCATTGGGAGTGAGAGGCAACGCTTCAAGCGGCACGAATGCCGAGGGAACCATGTATTCCGGCAGCGTGTCGCGCAGATGCTGCCGCAACGCCGGAACGAGATTGGCGCCAGTAGCGGCGCGGAGCGCCGGGCGGTTTGCATAGGATGACAAGTCTGCAGCGGCTGCGGCCGGAGCATCTGCGCCATCCGGCGCTGCCATTTCTGGTCGAGCCGCCGTCGTTCGCGGACGGAAGACAGCATCGAAATATCCCGGTCCGGCAGCGGACCACTCGATCGACACGTCACAGTCCGTGCCGAGGTCGCGCATGTCTTCGGGATCGATCCCCGCGGTTGTAGTCACCGCAATTTCACCCAGTCGTTCCGCCGGAGAGCGTGTCTGGATTGCTTGCAGCGTTGCAAGCGGTGCCGAAACACGTGCATTTGGAATCCCGGTGATGCGCAGCGACGTCGGCCCTGGCCGTATCATCGCGCGCAAAGTCTCAAGCGAGCACGGCGAAGGAGCTTGCGTCACGTTGGCCGCCGATGGCAGCCGCTGCATTCCCCCGCGTTTGCGGATGACCACGTCATAGCGGAAGCGCGTCATTTCGCTCGGCTGCCGGCCGTGCTTGAGTTCGACCTGAACGTCCTCGATGTCGGGGAAGCGTGTTCGCAGTGACAGGAACAGGTCCGGGTCCAGCACCAGCTCCGCCTCCTCATCGCATCGCTTCGTCAGCCGGGCAAGAAGCTCGCCGACGGAAGCGTCGGACGAGGCTCTCTGCAATTCGATCTCGCTGAGCATTACCTCGAGCAGCGCGCGACTGCGGACGTCGCCGACAAAAATCGCGCCGCCGGGAGACAGCCGATCGAACGCCGTCGCCAGCACGTCGACGAGATAGTCGACGCCGGGGAAATACTGCACGACCGAATTGATGATGATCGTATCGAAAGGACCGCCCTCGAGTGTGCTCAAGGTGTCCGCAGCCCTTTGTTCCACGACCACGCCGGTCAGACCGCGCCGATCGGCGTCTGCCCTGACCCGAGACACAGCAGCCGCGGACAGGTCGATGCCGTGGTAGAGTTCACAGCCCGGCGCAATCCGCGAAAGGAACATGCCCGTACCGAAGCCTATTTCGAGCACGCGTCGGGGCCGCAACTGCTGAATCCGTTCGACGGTGCACTCGATCCATTCCCGCATCTGGGCTTCTGGAATGAGATCGCCGGTGTAGCTGCTGCGCCAGCCCGCGGTTTCCGAAGCGCTGTCGTGCCGGTAGGTTTCGTCCCAGATCGTCTCCCAATGTGCGGTTGTCGGGGCGCTGCCTTCAGCGGCAGCGGCCGCGGCGACGACATAAGCGATCAACCGCTGTCCGCCGGCGGCATCCGGCCCCGCCACGACGGCGCTCTGTCGCACCGACGGATGTCGATTCAACACGGCCTCGATCTCGCCCGGCTCGATCCGGTGACCACGAATCTTCACCTGATGGTCGAGGCGTCCGAGATATCCAAGCGTGCCATCGGGAAGCCAGTGTCCGAGATCACCGGTCCGGTAAAGGCGCGCTTCGGGACCGCCAAACGGATCAGGGACAAAGCGCTCCGTGGTCAGATCGGGGCGCTCCAGATAGCCCCGCGCGACGCCGGCGCCGCCGATCAGGATTTCACCGGGCACGCCGACGGGTACCGGTTGCAGCGACCGATCGACCACGTAGACGGTAGTGTTGGCGACGGGTTTGCCGATCGTGATCGGATCATCGGCGCCACCGACTGAACTGGTCGTGGACCAGATGCAGGTCTCGGTCGGGCCGTACATGTTGTGGATGTCACCCCGATAGCTTGTGCGCAATCGCTCAAGCAGCGTGCGCGGCAACGGTTCGCCGCCGAGTAGCAGCTTACGCAATGAGCCAAGCGCATCGAGCGAGGTCTCGTCCGCCACCAGCATGCTGGCGAGTGACGGCGTTGCTTGAAGGTGCGTTACACCATGCGTGCGAATCTGCGACGGAATATCCAGAACCGGCCCGTCCGAGGTCGCAGTGACAGACGGATTGGACATGCGACGCAATTCGTCGAGATAGGGAAGGCTGGCCAGCACCTCATCGGCCGCAACACCGAAATCGATCAGGCAGGCGATCTCGTTGACGCCGTATTGTTTCAGCTTCTCGATCGTGGCCATGCACGAGGCCGGAGATCCGAACAGGCCCGCGGTCTTGAAGTAGCGCTGGAACGCGTGCTCCATGATGACGTCGAGTTCTTCCGGCTCCAGGTCGGCAAGACTCATCTGCTGCGGAGCTGAGTCCTTCCGGTCGTCGCCCTTGGCGAAGGCAGTCAGCTCCCACCGCATCTTGGAAATGAGATCGGTCGAAGTCTTCAGATATTCGAGGAACGGGCCGCGAACCTTGCTGCGTACCTCGTCTGCATCGCGCCCGACGAAGGTGTGCAGCATGAGGGTGACCGTGCCGGCCCCCTCGTGGCCGGCGTCGGCCCAGGCCTTGCGATAGACGGCGACGTTTTCGATCAGCTGCTCGGTCTTCATCACCAGCAGGTTCGTCAGCACGTTGGCGCCGAGCCGTCCGGCCAGCGCAAACGTGTTGGGATCGGAGCTCGCGGTCACCCACAGCTTGGGTTCGCGCTGCACCGGAGGCGGATAGGTGTTCACTTCGACCATCTGGCCGTCGCCGCCGACCACCTTGATCGATTCGCCGCGCCACAGCGCCTTGACGGTTTCGATGCCGCTGGCCATCAGCTCGCGGCGGTTCTTGTAATTATCCGGTTGCAGCGCGAAGTCGCGGGCGTGCCATCCGGATGCGAAGCTCAGTCCCACGCGGCCGTTGGACAGGTTGTCGACGACCGACCATTCCTCCGCGACGCGGATCGGATTGTGCAGCGGAAGCACGACGCTGCCGGCCCTGATGCCGATACGTTTGGTGACGGCCGCGACCGCGGCACCCGTCAGGGCCGCGTTCGGATACAGGCCGCCGAACGGATGGAAGTGCCGCTCCGGCGTCCACACGGCGGAGAAGCCGTGTTCGTCGGCATATTTCGCACCTTCGAGCAACAGGCGGTACTTGCCGCCGGCCGACGCCGCCGCATCGGCGGCAAAGTAGAACAGGCTGAAATCGATCGGCTTGGCGTCCAATCCCGTTGCCGCGCGTGCCACCCGTTCAGGCTCGTGCTGGATAACCACCTTGAAGCCGCGCGCCAGCGTCCAGAACAGCTCCAGTACCGAAATGTCGAACGAGATGCTGGTGGTCGCGAGCCAGACCCCTGGCTCTGTTCCCAGCACCTGATCCATCGCCGTGAAGAAGTTGGCGGCGTTGCGGTGCTCGAGCATCACCCCTTTGGGGCGACCGGTGGAGCCGGAAGTGAAGATGACGTAGGCCAGGTTCTTGCCCGTCAGGCTTACGCCTGGCCGATCCGATTCTCCGGCATTCGCAGGCGCGTCGACACATACCGCGTGGCTGTGCGGCGGCAGCGAGCCGGCCAGGTTCGACGTCGTCACCACCAGACGGGCGCGCGTGTCGTCGAGCATGATCGCGATGCGCTCGCTGGGGTAGGACGGATCCATCGGCACGTAGGCTGCGCCGGCCTTGAGGATGCCGAGCAGGCCGACCAGCATCTCGATCGACCGATCGACGTAGATGCCGATCATCTGGTCGGGCTGTGCGCCGTTGGCAATCAGCGTCCGGGCCAGATGATTGGCGCGCCGATCCAGTTCGCGATAGGTGAGCGAGCGGGCGCCGTCGACAAGTGCGACCGCATCGGGCGTCCGATCGACCTGTGCCTCGAACGCCGCGTGCATGCAATGCGGTCCGGCCACCGGTGTGGCCGTATCGTTCCAGATTTCCAGCGTTGATCGCGCATCCTGCGACGGCATTCGCGGCAGGTCACCCAGACGGCTCTCTGGCTGATCTGCGATCGCAACGAGGATCGCCTGCAGCAGATCTGCGATGCGTTCGACAGCGGCCGGTGTGAAACAGCTCGTGTCGTAGGACAGCTTGAAGGTCACCTGTGGACCGTCATAGGCCATCACGTTGAACGGGAAATTGGTCTGGTCGTGCAGCATGAACTCGCGGCGCTGCCATTCGGGGCCAAACGATTTCAAGCGTGCGTCGTCGGTCTGCGCATTGAAGACGATGATGGAGTCGAAGAGCGACTGCCCCCGACTGACCTCGCTGGCGCGGAGGATATCGACGAGAGGAGTATGTTCGAACTGTCGTAGCTCGATCTGCTGCTCGCGCAACTGGCGACAGAGATCGAGTACGGGCAAATCGGAAGGGAGCCTGACCCGGATCGGCACTGTGTTGATGAACAACCCGAGAATTCGATCGGCCCCATCGATCGATGACCGCCGGCACGCTCGCGTAACGCCGTAGATCACGTCGTCCTGAGCCGAAAAAGCCGACAGGACGAGCGCCCAGGCAGCCTCGATAATGGTCGATGTCCGAAGTGACGTCCGATCACAGAGTGCGTGCAACTTTTCCGTGCGGTCTGGTGAAAGAGCGAGGGCGTAAGTTGCGTGGCCTGCCGCTGGCTGTGCCTCCGAGGTCGGTACCCGCAACGCCTCGAGATTGGTTGGCGTCCGGAACCCCGCCAGGGAAGCGCGCCAGTAAGTATCCGCGGCGGCTGCATTGCTGGGCAGATGCTTTTGCAGCCATTCGATATGTTCCCGGTACGCCGGGCGGGCCTCGAACATCGGCGGCTCGCCGCGTGCAGTCGCGGCATAGGCGTCGAACACCTCTTTCACGATGGAGGCGTAACAGGAATCCAGGATAGCGTGAGAATAGGTGAAGACGACCTGCCGGCGATCGCCGCCGAGGTTCAGCACCGTTACGCGCCACAGCGGCGCAACATCGAGATCGAAGGCACGCGATCGATCCTCGGCGAGGAAGCGGATCAGTGCCTCGGCCTGCGCCTGCGGCGCCAGCTCCGACAGGTCGCGAGCCTCGAATGGAACCGTGACATCGGGCAAAACTTCCTGGACAGGAGTCTGCAATCCCTCCCAGCGGAAACGTGTACGCAGAATCGGATTCTGTTTTGCAACCCTCGCCCAGGCATCCACGAAGAGCCGGGTGTCGATCGGTTCGTTGAGCCGGATTTCCAGTTGCTCGACGTCGACGCCACGGGTCCGGGCTTCGAGGTGATGAAACAGCATGCCTTGCTGGAGCGGGGAAAGGGGATAGCTGTCCTGGGCCATGATACTCCCGAAAGTCACCGTCGACGAAAAATCGTGCCGCCTGCCGATCTGAATCCGTCGGTCACGGTTATAATAATTGGCAAAATGATACTACAAATCAGCTGCAATATGTCTAATATAGTCGTATGCAATTTAAGAGACGAGGCGTCGGCTTCCGCCTGTAATTCGACTTTTCAGAACCGTTACGTTCAATTAACCCTTAACCCTACTGGCGATGCGTCGCGAGTCATCAAGGCTTTGTTATCACGTTCCATGCGGATAACCGAACCCTTGGCGATTGCATGCCAGCTAGTTAGCCGCCGCAGGTCAAATCATCTGTCGTCGATCAATTCGGCACCGTGGTATTGAGTGTCGCGTGCGGAGGCGGTCGATTAACCCATCCTCGGTTTTCAGCTTGAATCATTGCGAACTTTGCTGATTGACGTCGTCTCGGAGTGTGCCCAGTGCAGGATCTGGTCTTGGAAAGCGAAGGCACGACTGGCGAAGCGTCCTCGATCGCAATTGTGGGCATGTCGGGACGATTCCCCGGTGCTCCCAACGTAGCGACTTTCTGGCAGAATATTCGCGAGGGTCGCGAAACCATTCGTTTCCTTTCCGAAGAAGAGTTGCTTGCCGCCGGTGAACGTCCGGAGCTCCTGCGCGATCCAGCCTATGTCAAGGCGTGCGGCTACCTCGACGATATCGACAAGTTCGACGCGGCTTTTTTTGGTATCTCGCCTCGCGATGCAGCGGTGTTCGATCCGCAGCACCGCCTGTTTCTCGAATGTGCCTCCGAAGCGTTTGAGGATGCCGGTTACATAGGCGCAAAGATCGGCGGGCCGGTCGCCGTCTTTGCCGCGTCAGGCGCCAGCGAATACTTCACCTACAATCTCGTGACCAACGAAGAGGTTCTGCGTTCGATCGGCGCGTGGCTGCTTCGTCATACCGGTAACGACCCCAATTTTCTGGCAACGCGCGTATCTTACGAACTGGATCTCGTTGGCCCGAGCATGAATGTCCAGACGGCGTGTTCGTCGTCGATCGTTGGGGTGCATCTCGCGTGTCAGAGCTTGCTCAACGGAGAGTGCGATGTGGCATTGGCGGGCGCCTCCACTGTCTATCCGGAGCAGCTGGGTTACGTGTACCGGCAGGGAGAGATCCTGTCCCCTGACGGACATTGCCGTGCATTCGATGCCCAGGCCGGAGGCACCGTCATGGCCTCTGCGGTCGGATGCGTCATTCTCAAGCGGCTGTCGGATGCCGTGCGGGACGGAGACAGCATTCGTGCCGTGATCCGTGGGTCGGCACTCAACAATGACGGCTCCGACAAGGTCGGATATCTTGCGCCGAGCGTCGGCGGGCAGGCCCGGGTGATTGCCGAGGCGCTGGATCTTGCCGGTGTCGCCCCCGAAGACGTGTCTTATATCGAGGCGCACGGCACCGGCACGCTGATCGGCGACCCGATCGAGATTGAAGCGTTGGTCCAGGCTTTCGGGCCCGATGTCCGCAAGCAATCATGCGCGATAGGTTCGGTCAAAACCAATATCGGCCACGCCGGCGAGGCCGCGGGCATGTGCGCCCTGATCAAGGCTGTCAGTGCCCTCCAGCACCGCGAGTTGCCACCCTCTCTGCATTATCAGACACCCAATCCGCAGGCCGACCTGTCCAGTTCTCCCTTTTTCGTCAATGCCAGTCTGCGCCCATGGACGGTAGCACCTGGCAAAACGCGGATCGCGGGCGTCACGAGCCTCGGGGCAGGTGGCACCAACGCCCATCTCATCTTGGAAGAAGCGCCACCCCGGTCGTTACCGGTTCGCCGTAATCCGGGGGCGCAGCTGCTTCTGTTATCGTCCCGCAGCGATGCCGCGCTCGAAGCGGCGACCGGAAACCTGGCCAATCATCTGCAGGCGCATCCCGAGCAGCCGCTGGATGAGATCGCGTTCACGCTGATGGCCGGGCGGGAAGCGTTCGAGGTTCGTCGCGCTTTCGTTGCCTCGGACGCGGCGTCTGCGGCGGCTCAGCTGAAAGTCGCAGATCCGCAGCGCCTCGTTACGGGCAAGGCCGCGCGAGAGCCGACGTCTACCGTATTCCTTTTCCCTGGCGGCGGAGCGCAATACGCCGGCATGGGCGCCGAACTCTACCAGAAAGAGCCGGTTTTCCGTGAAGCCGTGGATGCCTGCCTTGCCGTGGTCCAACCCCGGCTCAAGGTCGATCTGCGTCGCCTGATGTTTCCGCCGGCTGATCAACAGGCCATTGCTAGCAAGCAGCTGGAGGCGCCTTCTCTGGCGCTGCCTGCACTTTTCGCCGTCGAATATGCTCTCGCGGCGCTGTTGCAGTCGTGGGGAATTGTGCCTGCTGCGCTGATCGGGCACAGCGCGGGCGAGTACGCCGCCGCATGTATCTCCGGCGTATTCACGATGCCGGACGCCATTTCGCTGGTCGCGTTGCGCGGCATGTTGTTCGAGAAACTGCCGCGCGGCGCCATGCTGTCGATCGGGTTGCCCGAAGAGCAGGTGCGGGCGCGGCTTGGAAGTGAACTTTCAATTGCTGCAGTGAACGGGCCCTCCCTCTGCGTCGCTTCGGGGCCGGTCGGCGCGATCGCGCAGCTCGAGTCGGAACTGGCTGCGGAAGAGATCGAGCATGCGCGCATCCACATCGATGTCGCCGCGCACTCGTCGATGCTCGAACCGATTCTGGCTGAGTTCGAGCGCTTCTGCAGGCCGATTGCGTTTCAGAAACCGAAAATACCGGTCGTCTCGAATCTGACCGGCACCTGGATCACCGACGCCGAGGCGACGGACCCGGCATACTGGGTCCGCCATCTCCGCAACACCGTCCGGTTCGACCAGGGCGCCCGGACCCTGCTGGCAAGCGGAAGTCGCGCGCTGCTGGAGGTCGGACCGGGCCGCACCCTGGCCAGTCTTTGCAGGCAGCAGCCCAGGAAGGCCGCGGTCGTCGCCACCGCGCTCCGTCATCCGAACGAGGCGGCATCCGATGTAGCTTTCCTGAAGGAGGCGGTAGGGCGGCTCTGGGTTGCGGGGGTCGAGATCGACCCTGGTCGCTTCTTTGCGCGCGAGGCTCAACGCCGCGTCTCGTTGCCCACCTATCCATTTGAGCGGCAGCGATACTGGATCGACAAGGGCGTCCAGGCCGCGCCATCCAACGCGCTGATACGGCGCCCCGATCTGGACCAATGGTTCGCGGCCCCTTCGTTTCAGCGCGCGGCTCCCTCCAAGCCGCTCGCGGTGGAGGAGCTTCGCAAGCCGTGGCTTGTGTTCACCGACGAGTCATCGCTCGCCAGGGCGATCATCGCGCGCTTGCGTGCGTCAGGCGCGCGGGTGGCCACGGTGGTGCCGGCAGGCCATTTTGCCGAGCGGGGCGATCTGAGCTTTGCGATCGATCCGGCCCGGGCGGCCGACCATTCCAAACTGATGGAGGAATTGCGGACCCAGGACGCGCTGCCCGCGCATATCGTGCACCTGTGGGCTCTGGCTCCAAGACCGAGGCGGTTCTTCGGCTCATCCAGTGACGCCGACCTCGCTGCCTGGGACCGCGGAGCGATCCGAAACTTCTACAGCCTGATGTTCCTGTCCCAGGCGCTGGCATTCGAACTGGACCAGGTTCGGCTGACTGCCATCGGCACCGCCATCGAGGCGTTGCCGGGTGAGCGCGAGGTCCATCCCGAAAAGGCCGCCCTGATGGGGGTCTGCCGCGTGCTGCCGCGCGAGATGCCGGGCGCGTCGTGCTCGGTCGTGGATGTGGTGCTGCCGCGTGCAGGATCGGATGCGGAGGGCGTCCTGGCTGATCGGCTGGTCGGCGAATTGGGCGCGAGCAAGCGCGACCCATTGGTTATCCTGCGCGAGGCGGGGCGGTGGGTGCAGCGGTTTGACCCGCTTGTCCTGGACGCTCGGCCCGACGAGCGCGG
>Ga0070665_100004588_pt1 | contig 14462 bp, 12 predicted proteins | sample KBSS13metaG_FD_65862 | JGI IMG/M metagenome (GOLD analysis project Ga0070665, IMG submission 65862) | Switchgrass rhizosphere microbial communities from Kellogg Biological Station, Michigan, USA - KBS S1-3 metaG | ecosystem: Host-associated > Plants > Roots > Rhizosphere > Soil ... | reverse complement strand
GCTCGCCTCGCCGGCATCGCCGATCCTCTCCCGGACGGCGCCAATGCGCTGTCGGCCGCGACCGGCGCTCCAGTGCGGCCGATCGATGAGTTGATCGACGACAAGGCCGTCGACGCGGTGCTGATCGCCACGCCGACAGACACCCACGCCGATTACATCGACCGTGCGGCCGCGGCCGGCAAGGCGATCCTCTGCGAAAAGCCTGTCGACCTCAGTTCGGCCCGCATCAAGGAGACGCTGGCGCGCGTGAAGAAGGCCGGCGTGACGCTGATGATCGGCTTCAACCGCCGCTTCGACCCGAATTTCGCGGCCTTGCAGAAAAGGCTGGCCGACGGCGTGGCCGGCAATGTCGAGCTGGTCAGCATCCTGTCGCGCGATCCGGGGCCGCCGCCGGTGTCCTACATCGAGCGCTCGGGCGGCCTGTTCCGTGACATGATGATCCATGATTTCGACATGGCGCGGTTTCTGCTCGGCGAAGAGCCGATCGAGGTCTTCGCGCTCGGCTCCTCGCTGGTCGATCCGGCGATCGGCAAGGCTGGCGATGTCGATACCGCGGCTGTGCTGCTGAAGACGGCCAGCGGCAAGATCTGCCAGATATCCAACTCGCGCCGCGCTACCTATGGCTACGACCAACGCATCGAGGTGCATGGCTCGAAGGGCCTGCTGTCGGCGGCCAACGTGCATGAGACGACGGTCAGCTTTGCTGGCGCCGGCGGCGTGACCGCCGATCCCGTGCAGAACTTCTTCCTGGAACGCTATTCCGCCGCCTATCGCAATGAAGTCGATGCCTTCATCGATGCGGTGGTGAATGGCAATAGTCCGTCGCCGGATGGCAATGACGGGCTTCGTGCGCAAATGCTGGCCGACGCCGCGACCGAGTCGCGGCAGTCCGGCAAGCCTGTAAAGGTAGGGTGAACCGATGTTCAATGTTTCGTCTCTGAAGTCGCTGTCGCTGGAAGGCAAGGTCGCCATTGTCACCGGCTCGACGCAAGGGCTGGGTGAAGCGATCGCTCATCTCTTTGCCGAGCGCGGTGCTACTGGCCTGGTCGTTACCGGCCGCAACGCGGCGCGTGGCGAAAAGGTCAGGGCCGCGCTCGAGGCCAAGGGCGCCAAGGCGATCTTCGTGCCGGCCGACCTTGCTGTCACCGAAGATGCCGAAAAGGTCGTGGCTGCCGCCGACAAGGTGTTCGGCCGCATCGACATTCTCGTCAACTCGGCCGGCCTGACCGATCGCGGCTCGATCTGGGATACCGAGCCGGCGCTGTTCGACGCCATGTTCGCGGTCAATGTGCGGGCGCCGTTCTTCCTGATGCAGCATTGCCTGAAGGTGATGAAGCGCGAGAAGATCGAAGGTTCGATCATCAACATCATCTCGATGTCCGGCCATGGCGGCCAGAGCTTCATCACGGCCTACTGCGCGTCGAAGGGTGCGCTGATCACGCTCACCAAAAACGTCGCCTACAGCGTTATGAGCCACCGCATCCGCGTGAACGGGCTGACCATCGGCTGGATGGATACGCCCGGCGAGGACCGTATCATGAAGACCTATCACGGCGCCGAGGACGGCTGGCTGCAAGCCGCCGAGAAGGGCCGCCCGTTCGGCCGCCTGCTCAAGCCCGACGAGGTCGCCCGGCAAGTGGCGTTCCTGGCAAGCGCGGAAAGCGGGCTGATGACCGGCTCGATCATCGACTTTGACCAGCAGGTGTTGGGCGCCGGCGATTCGCCGGCAACCCCGCCGGCTTTGGGCTAATCCTCGCGACGGCGACCGGCGACGGCGACCGCCAGGCTCATCGCCAGCGCCAGCGTCGCTGTCATCGAGCGAAAGCCCTCGAAATTCGCCTCGACAATCTCGATCAGCACATCGGCCGGCGAGGCGATCGGCGAAAACACCGAGTCGGTGATCGAGACGATCTTGGCGCCGCGTGCGCCGGCGGCATTGGTCAGCGACACGGTCTCGCTGGCATAGGGCGTGAAGCTCACCGCCAGCACGGCGTCGCGGGCGGTGACGAAGCTTGCCTGTTCCGCGCCCATTCCCGCCACCGCATCGATCAGAATGTTGCGGATGCCGAGCTTGCCCATGGCGTAGCCCATATAGGAGGTGATCGGGAATGAGCGCCGCAGCCCGATCAGGTAGATCGTGTCGGCGGCCGACAGCGTGTCGACGGCCCGCTCCAGCGTATCCAGGTTGATCTTGTCGCGAAAATCCGAGACCGAGCGCTGCGCGGCTTCGAGGAACCCGTCGAGCACCAGGCTCGACTTGGAGGTCGCGATGCCGTGCTGGTGCATGCGTTGCAGGCGCTCGTCATAGCTCAACACGCGCTCGCGCAGCCGCGAGCGGAACACCTCCTGCAGCTCGCTGAAACCCTGGTAGCCGAACGCTTGCGCGAAACGCACCAGCGTCGACGGCTGCACTATCGCCGATTGCGCGATGCTGGCCGCCGTGCCGAAGGCGATCTCGTCGGGATTGTCCAGCGCATAGACCGCGACTTGCGCCAGCCGCTTCGGCAGGCTGTCGCGGCGCTCGACGATCATCGCCCGCAGCGCCTCGAAATCGCGCGGGGATTGCAAAGCCTGCTCGTCCGCCATCATGGCAATGGTCTCCGTTCGAACCCGGATCACGCGGGCTTGGCGTCGACGACGCGAAATCAGCGCTTGCTGGCTCTCCTCAAAATAGAATAAATATTCGGCACAATAGCAATACGAACCTTTTGTTCTGTTTTCCCGCGACCTGCCCCTCGAAGCGAAACGGGTGTTGGTCGCGGCATGATATCTCCCAGGGAGCTGACATGAAAAGCATCGGCGTCGGCCTGATCGGCAGTGGCTTCATGGGCAAGGCCCATGCCCTCGCCTGGAATGCGGTGAGGCCGGTGTTCGGCGATGTTCCTGATATTCGCCTCGCCCATCTCGGGGAGATGAACGATGCGTTGGCCGCGGCGAAGGCGGCGGAATTCGGATTCAGGAAAGCATCGGGCGACTGGCGCCAGGTCATCGCCGACCCCGAGGTCGATGTCGTTTCGATAACGACGCCCAATAAGTTCCACTTGGAGATGACGACCGCTGCACTCGCCGCCGGCAAGCACGTCTGGTGCGAAAAGCCGATGGCGCCCAACCTGCCTGACGCCGAAAAGATGCTGGCGGCATCGCGCGCTTCGGGCAAGATCGCGGTGCTCGGCTACAATTACATTCAGAACCCGGTCATTCGACACATCGGCAAGTTGATCCGTGAAGGCGTGATCGGAACGGTCAACCACGTCCGCATTGAGATGGACGAGGATTTTTTGGCCGACCCGGAAGCGCCGTTCCAGCAGCGCCACGAGGCGATCAACGGCTATGGCGCGATCGACGACTTTGCCGTGCATCCGCTGTCGCTGGTGCTTACGCTGTTCGGCGGCATCGAGCGGGTGATGTGCGACATGGCCAAGCCCTACCCGACGCGCACGACGCCGCAGGGCGAGCGTGAGGTCGAGGTCTACGACATCGCCACCATATTGATGCGGCTGGACAACGGCGCCTCGGGCTTCATCACGGTGAGCCGCACGGCGTGGGGCCGCAAGGGCCGCATCACCATCCAGATCTTTGGCGGCAAGGGCTCGATCCTGTTCGACCAGGAGCGTCTCAACGAGTTCCAGCTTTATTTGACCAGCGACCGGCCGACCGAAGCCGGCTTTCGCACGGTGCTTGCCGCGCCACACCACGCACCTTACGACCGCTTCATCCCGGCGCCGGGTCACGAGCTCGGCTTCAACGACCTCAAGGTGATCGAGTGCAGGCAGCTGATCGGCCGCATCCTCGGCGAAGACACGACGGCGATCACCTTCGAGGACGGTATCAGGATCGAGCGCGCCGTCGATGCCATGGCGCGTTCATTCAAGGATGGCCGCTGGGTCGACCTGAACCGACCGCGGCACAGTCACGGCGAATTGACCCCGGCTTTCGGCCGCTGCGATTGACCGGCTTTCCGGCGCCATGCTCAATCCCGCCTCCCAAGAGGTCGGGATGGAGCTTGCCTTGAAAAGATTGCTTGCCGCGGCGCTCTCGCTGGTCGCCATGACAGTGACCGCCATGGCCGGCGATCCCGACCCGGCGAAATGGGATGCGGTACTCGCCGAGGCGAAAGGCGAAACCGTCTACTGGAATGCCTGGGGCGGCGCCGAAAACATCAACGCCTATATCGAATGGGCGGGCGCCGAGGTCGAGAAGCGCTACGGCGTCAAGCTCGTCCATGTGAAGCTCGACGATACCGCCAGCGCTGTCGCCAAGGTCGTTGCCGAGAAGGCGGCCGGCAAGGGCGAGGGCGGCAGCGTCGATCTGATCTGGATCAACGGCGAGAACTTTGCTTCGATGAAGAAGCAGCAATTGCTGTTGTCGCCAGGCTGGGCAGAAAAGCTGCCCAACTGGCAATATGTCGACGTCGCCGGCAAGCCGACCGTTCGCACCGATTTCACGATTCCCGTCGATGGGCTCGAGAGCCCGTGGGGCATGGCCAAGCTGGTGTTCTTCCATGACACCGCTAAGACCACGCCAGCCTCGATGCCGAAATCGGCGAAGGAATTGCTCGATTGGGCGAAGAAAAATCCGGGCCGCTTTACCTATCCGCAGCCGCCGGATTTCATCGGATCGTCGTTCCTGAAGCAGGTCGCGAGCGAACTGGTCGCCGATCGCAAGATCCTGCTGCAGCCGGTCGACGAAGCCTCGTTCGAGCAACAGGCCGCGCCGATCTTTGCATATCTCGACGAGCTCAATCCGCTGCTCTGGCGCGGCGGCAAGGCCTACCCGCAGAACTATCCGGCGATGAAGCAATTGCTGGCTGACGGCGAGGTCGACATCACCTTCGCGTTCAACCCGTCCGAAGCTTCGAGCGCCATTGCCGTCGGCGAATTGCCGGATAGCGTGCGCTCGTTCACCTTTCCCGGCGGGACGCTCGCCAACACGCATTTCGTGGCAATCCCCTACAACGCCGCCGCCAAGGCCGGCGCGATGGTCGTGGCGGATTTCCTGATCTCGCCGGAGGCGCAGGCGCACAAACTGGATCCGAAGGTGTGGGGCGATCCTACGGTGCTCGCGGTCGAGCAACTGCCGGCGGCCGACAAAGCCCGTTTCGATGCGCTCGACCTCGGCATCGCCACGCTGAAGCCGGAGGAGCTCGGGCCAGCGCTCGGCGAGCCGCATCCGACCTGGATGGAACGCCTGGAAATCGAGTGGAAACGGCGCTACGGGGCGGCGAATTGAGCCAGCGCTCGATCCGCAAGGTGCCTCAGACGATGCCATGCTGACGCGGCTCGGGCCGCCGCTGACGGTGCTGTTGTTGGCCGGCCCGATCCTCGCCGGGTTGCTCGGCACGATTCTCCCGGCCTTCGGCTATCTGCCGGCGCTCGGCGGCGGGAGTTTCAGCCTGGACCCATTCCGCCAGCTTTTCGATCAACCGGGCATTGGCATGTCGGTGATGCTCAGCCTCAGCACCGGCCTCGCCACGACGGCGGTCTCGTTGCTGATCGTGCTCGTCTTCGTGGCCGGCTTTGCCGGCACCCGCTTGTTCGGGCGCGTTCAGCATGTGATTTCACCGCTGCTGTCGGTGCCGCATGCGGCCGCCGCCTTCGGCCTGGCCTTCCTGATTGCGCCATCGGGAATGATTGCGCGGATGCTCTCGCCGGAACTGACCGGCTGGGAACGGCCGCCCGATCTCCTCATCGTCAATGATCCGATGGGGCTGTCGATGACAGCAGGGCTGATCGTCAAGGAGATCCCGTTCCTGCTGTTGATCATGCTTGCCGCACTGCCGCAGGTCGATCTCGCGCGTTCGCGGCAACTGTCCACCTCGCTCGGCTACGGCCGTATCGCCGGTTTCGTCCTCGGGCCATGGGCGCCGATATATCGGCAGATCAGGCTCGCCGTATTTGCGGTGCTGGCCTTCTCCACATCCGTGGTGGACGTCGCGGCGATCCTCGGGCCGACGACACCGGCCCCGCTGGCGGTGCGGCTGACTGGTTGGATGAACGACCCTGATCTGTCCATGCGGTTCCTGGCGTCGGCCGGTGCGCTGCTGCAGCTCGGCGTCACCGCCGCGGCGCTGTTGATCTGGATTGGCATGGAGCAGGCAGGCGCGTGGCTGCGCGACAATCTGGCCGGTGCCGGCAAACGATTCCGTCACGACCGCGTGATCCGTGCCGTCGGGCTGACGGCCATGCTGCTTTCCGCGGCCGCCATTTTCGGCGGGCTCGCCGTCCTTGGCTTATGGTCGATCGCTGGGCTGTGGCAATTTCCCGATGCGCTGCCGGCTGAGGTCACAGGACAGTCCTGGATGAACGCTGCGCCGCACATTCTCGATCCGCTCGCGACCACGCTGCTCGTCGCGCTGCTTTCGACGGCAGTTGCCACCCTCCTCACGCTGCTCTGCCTGATCCGCGAAAACGAGACCGGCCGCATTGCCGGGCGCGGCGCGCTCGCCCTGATCTACCTGCCCTTGATCGTGCCGCAGGTCGCCTTCCTGTTTGGCCTGCAACTGCTGTTCATCCTGGGCGGCGCAGCCGGGCTGGCGTCGCTGGTAGTGGCCCATCTGGTTTTCGTGTTGCCCTATGTGTTCCTGTCGCTGTCCGATCCGTGGCGCGCTTATGACCGCCGCTATGAGGCGGTCGCTGCAGGCCTCGGCAAGAACCGCCTCACAACATTGCTGCGCGTGCGCATGCCGATGCTCCTGCGCGCCGTCCTCACGGCGGCGGCTGTCGGCTTCGCGGTGTCGATCGGCCTCTATCTGCCGACGCTTCTGATCGGCGCCGGGCGGGTCACCACCATCACCACCGAGGCAGTGGCGCTGGCGTCCGGCGGCAATCGCCGGGTGATCGGCGTCTACGCCTTCCTGCAGTCGGCATTGCCGGCGCTGGGCTTCCTGGTTGCAACAGCCGTCCCCGCACTGATATTCCGCAATCGCCGCGCCATGCGCGCGTAGACCATGATCCCGAAAAGTGGGAACCGGTTTTCGGAAAGATCATGGTCCACAAACGACCGGGAAGTATGACGGCGGACCAGGCGCTTACTCTTGACAGGATATCGATCTCGCTCGGCGGCCGAACGCTGCTCGCGTTGTCGCATCGCGTCGAGCCGGGCACGGTGCTGACGGTGATGGGGCCATCGGGCTCCGGCAAGTCGACCCTGCTCGCCTATATTGGCGGCTTCCTCGATCGTGCCTTCGGGGCTTCCGGTACAGTGACGGTTGGCGCCATAGAGCTGACGGCGTTGCCTGCCGAGGATCGCCACGCCGGTATTCTCTTCCAGGATCCGCTGCTTTTTCCGCATATGTCGGTCGGCGCCAATCTGCTGTTCGCCATTCCACAGATCGTCAAAGGCCGTGCCGCGCGCCAGGCGATGGCCGAGGCGGCGCTGGATGGCGTTGGGCTCTCAGGCATGGCCGAACGCGATCCCGATACGCTGAGCGGTGGCCAAAAGGCCAGGGTCGCCTTGGCCCGCGCATTGCTGTCCGGGCCGCGCATGCTGTTGCTCGACGAACCATTTTCGAAGCTCGATGCGGGGCTGCGTCAGCAGATGCGCGAACTGGTCTTCGCAAAGGCCCGCGGCAACGGCCTGCCGGCACTTCTGGTCACGCATGACGAGGCCGACGCTCTCGCCGCGGGCGGCCCGGTCGTGCGGATCGGAGAGTAGCGCGTGTTGCCCGACCTGCCCGTCAACGAAGTGCTGCCGGAACTGCTGGCAGGTCTTGCGGCGCGGCCCAACGCCGTTCTGATCGCGCCGCCAGGCGCCGGCAAGACCACGCTGGTACCGTTGGCTCTGCTCGGCGCGCCGTGGCTCGGCAACGGCCGTATCCTGCTGCTGGAGCCGCGCCGGCTCGCCGCCCGCGCTGCCGCGCGCAGGATGGCATCGCTGCTCGGCGAAGAGGTCGGCGGCACGGTCGGCTACGCCATGCGCATGGACAGCAGGCAGTCGGCAAAGACCCGCATCCTCATCGTCACCGAGGGCATCCTTGCCCGCATGATCCTTGACGATCCGGAACTGCCCGGTATCAGCGCGATCCTGTTCGACGAATTCCATGAACGCTCGCTAGACGGCGATTTCGGGTTGGCGCTGGCGCTCGATGTGCAGAGCGGGTTGCGGCCGGAGTTGCGGTTGCTGGTGATGTCGGCGACGCTTGATGGTGCAAGGGTCGCCGGCTTGCTCGGCGACGCGCCGGTGCTACGCAGCGAAGGGCGCAGCTTTCCGGTCGATCTGCGCTACGACGAGCGGGCAGGGACGGTCGCGGTCGAAGACGCGGTCGCCAAGGCGATCCGCGACGCCCTGGCCGGCGAAAGCGGCAGCGTGCTTGCCTTCCTGCCGGGCCAGCGCGAGATCGAGCGCACCGCTGAGCGGCTGGCCGGCCGCGTCGGCACCGCGATCGACATCGTCCCGCTCTATGGCAACCTCGACGGCAAGGCGCAGGACGCCGCTATCCGCCCGGCGCCGGAAGGGCGTCGCAAGGTGGTGTTGGCCACCTCGATCGCGGAGACCTCCATCACCATCGATGGCGTACGCGTCGTGGTCGATTGCGGTCTGTCGCGATTGCCGAAGTATGAGCCGGCAACCGGCATCACGCGGCTCGAAACCGTGCGTGTCAGCCGGGCATCGGCGGACCAGCGCGCCGGCCGCGCCGGCCGCACGCAACCCGGCGTGGCGATCAGGCTGTGGCGTGCCGAGCAGACGGCAGCGCTGCCGGCCTTCGCGCCGCCGGAGATACTCGAGGCCGATCTTTCCGGATTGCTACTCGATTGCGCGGCATTTGGCGTGTCCGACCCCGCGAAACTCTCGTTCCTGGACTCGCCGCCGCTGCCTGCCCTCAATGAGGCGCGCGCCCTGCTGACGACGCTCGATGCCATCGACGGCGAGGGGCGGATCACCGCGAGCGGCCGCGGGATGCGGCGGCTCGCACTGCCGGTGCGGCTGGCGCATATGGTCAGCGAAGCCGCAGCGTTGGGCGAGGCGCCGGATGCCGCGATGCTGGCAGTCCTCATCACCGAACGCGGCCTCGGCGGCGACAGTGCCGATCTCGAGCGCCGGCTGATGCGGTTCGCCTCCGAGCGCTCGCCGCGCGCCACGGCCGCGCGCGAGCTTGCCGGGAGGCTTGCGCGGCAGACAGGGGGCAAGGTCGCACCAGCGTCCACATCCCGTGCCGCCGGACACCTGCTCATTCATGCATGGCCGGATCGCGTTGCCATGGCGCGTGGCGAGCGCGGGCGCTTCCTCTTATCGAACGGGCGCGGTGCAATGCTCGACGCGGCCGATCCGCTGGCCGGCGAAAAATTGCTCGTCGTCGCCGATTTGCAGGGCAAGGCCCAGAACGCCCGCATCGTCTCCGCCGCCGCGATTTCGGAAGCGGATGTTCGCGCCGCGCTCGGCGATCGCATCGAGAGACGAAGGGAAGCGCTGTTCGATCTGGAGAAGCGGGCCGTCCGCATCCGCGAAATCGAGAAATTGGGTGCCATCGTGCTGGCAGAGCGTCTGCTGCCGGCGCCGAGCGGCGCGGACGCCGATCGTGCGATCATCGATGCCGTGCGCGAGCATGGGCTGGCGTTGCTGCCATGGGGCAAGGAGACCGAAGCGCTGCGTCATCGGCTCGGCTGGCTGCACCGCAGGCTTGGCGCGCCATGGCCCGACATGTCGGATGCAGCGCTCGTTGCTTCGCTGGAAGAATGGCTGCCGCCGTTCCTCTCGGGGGCAGCCTCGTTTCAGCGCATCGACCCCGGCGCATTGCATTCCGGCTTGATGTCGCTGGTGCCGCACGAATTGCAGCGCAAGATCGCCAGCCTGGCGCCGATCCACTACGACGCGCCGTCGGGAAGCCACGTACCGATCCGCTATGACGGCGAGACGCCGGTATTGGCCATCCGCGTGCAGGAGCTGTTCGGCCTCGGCCAGCATCCGGCGATTGCAGGCGGCACTGTGCCGCTGACGCTTGAGTTGCTGTCGCCGGCGCATCGGCCGATTCAGACGACACGTGACCTGCCCGGCTTCTGGCGCGGCTCGTGGGCGGATGTGCGCTCCGACATGCGCGGACGCTACCCCAAGCATGTCTGGCCTGACGATCCGCTGGCAGCCGCCGCGACCAGCCGCGCCAAGCCGCGCGTCAAATAGCACTTGGCGTCGGCAGCGGGTCTGGCGCATATCTCGGCGCATGCAGGAATTGCGCATGTCGGACCAACAGGCCAGCAACCGGCTCAGGCTCAACACCCTGATCCGGCTGCGTTGGCTGGCCATCATCGGCCAGGGTGCGGCCGTGCTGATCGTTGCGTACGGGCTTGATTTCCCACTGTCGGTCAGCCTGTGCTTCCTGCTGATCGCCGCCGCCGCCTGGCTCAACGTGGTGCTGGCGCTGCGCTTTCCGGCGGCACATCGGCTGAAGCCGTTTGCGGCGCTTGGCATTTTGATGTTCGACGCCGCGCAACTCGCCGGCCTGCTTTACCTGACAGGCGGGCTGACCAATCCTTTTTCGGTGCTGATGACCGTTCCGGTCGTCATCTCGGCGACCTCGCTGTCGATCAAGCTGACCGGGGTGCTCGGCGGCTTCGTGGTGATCATGGCGACGCTGCTGATGTTTTATCATCTGCCGCTGCCCTGGTACCCCGGCACCGAGCTCGACATGCCGTTCGTCTACGTCGCGGGCATGTGGATGGCCGTCGTGTCCAGCATCGCCTTCACCGGCGTCTATGCCTGGCGCGTCGCCGAAGAAGCGCGGCTGCTCGCCAACGCGCTGAATGCCACCGAGCTTGTGCTGCAGCGCGAGCAGCATCTGTCGGCGCTCGACGGGTTGGCGGCCGCTGCGGCGCACGAACTCGGCACGCCGCTCGCCACGATCGCGCTTGTCGCCAAGGAAATGGAGCGGGCGCTTGGCAAGGATGCGCGCTACAAGGATGACGTGAAATTGCTACGCTCGCAGAGCGAGCGCTGCCGGGAGATCCTGAAGCGGCTGACCAGCCTGTCATCGGAAGCCGATACACCTCTGATGCGCCTGCCGCTCACGTCGATGCTCGAAGAGGTGGCAGCGCCGCATCGTGATTTCGGTATTGCGATAACGCTCGAGCCCCGCCAGCAGAACGGCCCGGAGCCGGTTGGCCAGCGCAATCCGGGCGTCATGTACGGGCTTGGCAACCTCGTCGAGAACGCCGTCGATTTCGCGAAGTCGAGCGTGACGCTGCGCTGGCGCTCCAACGACCAGATCGTCGCATTGGAGATCACCGACGACGGACCGGGTTTCCTGCCTGATATCATCGATCGGATCGGCGAGCCCTATATGTCGACGCGCCAGGGCACCGAGCCCGGCGGCGGCCTCGGCCTCGGGCTGTTCATCGCCAAGACGCTGCTCGAACGCTCCGGCGCCTCGATCCAGTTCCGCAATTCGCAGGAGCGCGGGCAAGGTGCGACGGTCGAGATCATCTGGCCGCGCGCCGCTTTCGTGGCGCCGCCGGTACTTGCCGAAACCGCAGTCGGTTGACGGGCAGGCGCCCGATTGGAAATTGCGGCAATTCAGCGATATATGTGCAGTGAAGCATTAGGGTCCGGGAATGATGATGATGGGCGAAGCGGAAACGCGCGACGCAGGGATTTTGGGCAGCGACAAGTCGCTGCTGATCGTCGATGACGACAAGCCGTTCCTGACGCGGCTGGCCCGCGCCATGGAAATGCGGGGTTTCGTCGTCGACACGGCGGAAAGCGTCGAGGAAGCCGTGCAGAAGGCGCGCGCCAGTGCTCCGGCTTACGCCGTGGTCGACATGCGGCTTGGTGACGGCAATGGCCTCGACGTGGTCGAGGCCATCCGCGAGAAGCGTGCGGATTCACGCACCGTCATCCTCACCGGCTACGGCAACATCGCAACCGCGGTCACCGCCGTAAAGCTCGGCGCTGTCGATTATCTGTCGAAACCGGCCGACGCCGACGATGTCTTCGCGGCGCTGACGCGCAACAGCAGCGGTCGCGTTGCACCGCCCGAGAATCCGATGTCGGCCGATCGCGTGCGCTGGGAGCATATCCAGCGGGTCTATGAAATGTGCGAGCGCAACGTGTCGGAGACAGCCCGCCGGCTCAACATGCACCGGCGCACGCTGCAACGCATCCTCGCCAAACGCGCCCCTCGATAGGGCCGAGCAAGGGGTTACTCGCTCTCGCCGTCGAGCGCCGGGATCGAGACGCCGGCTAATTCAGCAGCGAGCAGCCGTGCCGCGCCGGCCCTGGCGAAGCGCAGCATCAGCGCTTTGCGTGTCGCCGCCGCCATCCGGTGCTCGGGTGCTTCGCGCAGGATTTCCGCGCCATAGCCGTCCGACAGGATGAACCCGCATTCCTCGGGGAATATGTGGGCCGGCACGTCCGGGTGGGTGGCAAAGAAAAACCGGTCCGAATGCAGCCGGTAGTCCGGCCATTTGCGGTCGACGCGGAAATCCTCGATCGACGATTTGATCTCGATGATCCAGATGTCGCCCGGTCTCGTCAACGCCACGAGATCGGCGCGGCGTCCAGTCGACAGCGACAGCTCGGGCAGCACATGCGCGCCCATCTCGGAGAGCAGCCGCTGCACGCCGCGCCGGATCACCATGGCGCGCTCGGACTGGCGGCCGTCGAGCAGTGGGTTGTAGGGAATCGCCTGGATGATCGGCATCCGGCTATCTTGCCATCTTTCCGTTGCCGCTTGAACCGCAACCTGCGCGTCTACACGACACGCTATGTCGGGAGGCGGGGCGGTGACGTTAACAAGTTACGAATTTCGGCTTTGATTTGGCACGGTTTTTCCAATTTGGGCGTCACAAGCTGTTGCCGAAATGCCATAGCAGATCACTTACCGTGTTCCCGAACGGCAACACGGGTCATGGCCCTCTTGGCAAGCAAAGGTCTTGCAACTTAAGAATGTTGGCACGCGGTTCGAATCGAGCTGGACTGGCGGGTTGGGGTGCAAGAATAAAAATGCGGATCAGACCTTTTGTGATTGCCGCCGCGTTGGCGATGAGTACGGCCCTTACAGGCTGCATCACCGACGGCTTCCTCTACTCCGCCAACTACGGCGCGACGAGCGATGCCGGCTACAGCCTGCCGGCCGTCCCGATCACCAAGGTTCCTCAACAGTTCCGCCGGACCATCATCGACCTCGATACCCCGGAAAAGCCTGGCACGATCATCGTCGATACCGGCACCAAGCACCTCTATTTCATTTTGCCGGAAGGCCGTGCCGTGCGTTACGGCATCGGGGTCGGCCGCGAAGGCTTCGAGTGGCACGGCACTGCGCGCATCGCGGTGAAGCGCGAATGGCCGGTATGGACACCGCCGCCGGCCATGATCAAGCGCAAGCCGGAACTCGCCAAATGGCGGGGCGGCATGCCGCCTGGCCCAGGGAACGCGCTCGGCGCGCGTGCAATGTACCTGTTCAACAAGGGTGGCGATTCGGGCTACCGCCTACACGGGACGCCGGAATGGTTCTCGATTGGCAAGGCGATGTCTTCGGGCTGCATCCGCCTTATGAACCAGGACATCATCGATCTTTATGACCGCGCCGAAGTCGGCGCCAAGGTCATCGTCAGATAGCGGGACCGTCTCGGCAACAAGGACGTCCAGCATGAAAAAACCGGGCCTTGCAGCCCGGTTTTTTATTTGTAGGTATCGCTGGAAAGGAACCGGGTCAGGCGACCTGCTCGACATGTTCCACTTCCGGAACGAAATGCTTGAGCAGGTTCTGGATGCCGTGCTTCAGCGTGGCCGTCGAGGATGGGCAGCCGGCGCAAGCGCCCTTCATGTGCAGGAACACGGTGCCGTTCTGATAGCCGCGGAAGGTGATGTCGCCGCCGTCCTGGGCGACGGCCGGCCGCACCCGCGTATCAAGCAATTCCTTGATGGTGACGACGATTTCGGTATCGGCGTTGTCAAAGAACTCGCCGCTTTCGACAGCAGGTGCATTCGCGTCGACCTCAGCCATCACAGGCTGGCCGGACATGAAGTGCTCCATGATGGTGCCGAGGATGGCCGGCTTCAAATGCTGCCATTCGGCGCTGCCGTCGCTGGTGACGGTAATGAAGTCGAAGCCGAAGAACACGCCGGTAACGCCGGGCACGTCAAATAGTCGGCCAGCCAGCGGCGAAGCCTGGCGTGCGCCTTCCGCATCGCGGAAATCGGCGGTACCCGAGCGCATGACTTCCTTGCCGGGCAGGAATTTCAGGGTCGCCGGATTCGGCGTCGCCTCGGTCTGGATGAACATGTCCGCAACTCCGTGCGTCTCTTTGGAATAATTCTAAATAGGCTTGTTGGCGGCGCGTTTCAAGCAAAACCGCTGGCGTCGCCTCAGCGCCCGTTAGGCCAGGCTGTCGATTTCCCCGTCGCTCAGATTTTGCGGCACGACCGTGACGGGAATGGGGAAGGCCGCGCCCTTGCCGGCAATCGAGGCGACCAGCGGTCCGGGCCCTTCCTTGGATGCGCCGGCGGCAAGCACCAGGATCGCAATGTCCTGG